>OLOZ01000215.1_pt1 | contig 63510 bp, 78 predicted proteins | sample 1673021 | NCBI WGS metagenome assembly OLOZ01 (sample SAMEA3136747, study PRJEB25190) | human gut metagenome | biome: human gut; feature: human-associated habitat; material: faeces | place: Austria | collected 2013 | reverse complement strand
AAACTTTTTTAAGTTTTTGTCGTCTTCGTCAGCGACAAGTGATATAATACCATACCATTCCACTCTTGTCAACAACTTTTTACAAAAAAATTCAATTTTTTTATATTTTCTTTTTACAATGCAAACCCAAAACTTACAAAACCCTTTTATTTACTGATATACAAAGCCTTTTTATTATTTTCATTTATTTTCTTTTTTATTCTCATTTCTACTATAGAACAACCTTTATACCATCTTTTCTTCTTATATATTATCCACTTTCTATATTAATTTGTATTTTCAACTATAACATTTACAATAAATACAATCCATTTTTACTTAATTATAATATATCAATCCATTTTATTTACACATCATGTTTAAAGACCTATACCATCTATCAATATATCAACTATATATATTTACGCCATTTTAGCAAAAATAAAGTCAAATAGCCATTAAATCCATTTAATATACCCCCCTAATCTCTTTACACACCCTCTATCAGACTACATTACAACTCCTTAAACGCAAAAATACCCCAAATGTATAAAACATTCAGGGTGTAATAAATAGCAAAATATTAAAGAGCTGCCTTAGCCTGTTCAACTAAAGAAGTGAATGCAGCGAAATCATTTACTGCAAGTTCAGCAAGCATCTTTCTGTTGATGTTTACATTAGCATTCTTTAAACCGTTCATAAACTTGCTGTAAGAAAGACCGTTCATTCTTGCAGCTGCGTTAATTCTAACAATCCAAAGTCTTCTGTATGCTCTCTTAGTCTGCTTTCTACCTACAAAGCTATGAGCCATAGCCTTCATTACAGACTGCTTAGCTACTCTATACTGCTTACTTCTAGCACCATAGTAGCCCTTTGCCATCTTTAAAACTTTTTTATGCTTTTTGCGTGCGTTTAATGCGCCTTTAACTCTAGCCATTTTATATTCTTCCTCCTATTAGATGTATGGTAATTCTTTTCTCATAGCCTTCATGTTAGCAGAATCAACAGTTGTTGGCTTTCTGTAACCTCTCTTAACCTTAGTAGACTTCTTAGTTAAGATGTGCTGCTTACCAGACTTAGTTCTCTTAATCTTACCTGTACCTGTTACAGAAACACGCTTAGATACAGCTTTTCTTGTTTTTAATTTAGGCATTTTTGTTTTCCTCCTGTGAAATAATTATGCTTTTGGACCTACGAACATTGCCATAGTTCTGGCTTCCATCTTTGGCTGTTTTTCAACAACACCATATTCTGAAACCTGGTCAGCAAAGTCCTTCATAATATCAATTGCAACATCAGTACGTGACAATTCACGCCCTCTGAAACGGATACTAACCTTAACCTTGTTACCGTCTTTAAGGAACTTAATTGCGTTTTTAACCTTTACTTGAACATCGTGAGTATCAATATTCGGAGAAAGACGAACCTCTTTAACAGCAACAACCTTTTGCTTTTTACGAGCTTCTTTTTCTTTCTTTGCAAGGTCAAACTTATATTTGCTATAATTCATAATCTTGCAAACCGGTGGCTTAGCCTGAGGAGAAATCTTAACTAAATCAAGATTCTTTTCATCAGCCATCTTCTGAGCATCTCTAGCAGAAACAATGCCTATCTGCTCTCCGGTGTCACTAATCAAACGTACTTCCTTGTCCCTAATCTGTCCGTTAATCATTAAATCGGTAATGGTCGGCACCTCCTAAAAAATAGATAATGTTGCAGCTCCCATAAAAAAAGACAGGACCAAAGCCCTGCCACAAAAATCTCATACATCCAACACGGTATAAAACTGTGAAAAAATGATAACCTTAAAACTCGAAGTCGTAAGGTGAGAAGTGGAGCTTCTTCTTTACAAAACAGCATTATACCATTACCATATTAATTTGTCAATAGATTTTTTAATTTTTCCAAAATTCAATATTATTGATAGCATCTTTCAATTCAGCTTTTCTTTCCTCTGTTGGATTTAAAGCTGTTCCAACAGCTGTTGTATACTTATCGCCTTTCACTTCACTTCTACTTATTAATAAAGTAGTAGAATTGTCAGAAGTAATAGATGCTACATAATAAACTGATTTCTTGTCATCACTATCATTGTATGTGAACTCAAGTATCTTACCGCCTTCGCCAACCTGAGCCTGTGCTTCTTCAGATGTTGTAGGTAACTTAATTTCTGAAGATTCTCCAGTCATACACATAATACTGTCATTCTTTTTAGTTAAAATATAAGTACCTGCATCATTTTCTTGTACTTTCCAACCAGATTCAGGTGTTTCAACTGTCATTCCGTTTTTAGAAGTCATTACTTTTGAGCCACAACCTGTAGCCATAACCATTGTCAAAAGTAACGCACCGATTACACTTAATTTCTTCATTTGTGACTTCTCTCCCCTGTTTTGTTTTGAATAAATTTTAACACATATTATATTATCTTTCAACTATATTCAAAATCACTTCAACAGCCTTTTCCATAGACTCTACACAAATATATTCATAAGGTCCATGGAAATTATGACCGCCAGTAAACAAATTAGGACAAGGTAATCCCATAAAAGAAAGTCTTGCTCCGTCTGTGCCACCTCTTATTGGTTCAATAATAGGCTCAACCCCTGCTTTCAAAATAGCTTTAACCGCTATATCTACTACATTTTTGTTTTCATTAAGAACTTCAAGCATATTGTAATACTCATCATATAAATCAAGCTTTGCAACTTCGCTTCCGTATTCAGCATTTACACTTTCTACTATAGAAGTAATGAAATTCTTTCTTTTTTCAAAGCTCATTTTATCAAAATCTCTTATTATATAATCAAGATGAGCATTTTCAACATTACCCTCCATTTTTGTCAAATGATAGAAACCCTCATATCCTTCAGTATCTCTAGGAGTTTCCTTTTTAGGAAGTAATTCATTTATACGGCAACCAATTAATGCAGCATTTATCATTACATTTTTGCTTGAGCCAGGATGAACACTCTTTCCCACTATATCAATCTTCGCTCTGGCAGCATTAAAGTTTTCATAACTTATTTCTCCTAACTCGCCACCGTCAACTGTATAGGCATAGTCACACTTAAATTTTTCAACATCAAAATAGTCTACACCTGCACCTATTTCTTCGTCAGGTGTAAATGCAACCTTTACATTACAATGCTTAATATCAGGATTTTCCACTAAAAATTTAACAGCAGTTAAAATTTCAGTTACACCAGCTTTATCGTCAGCACCCAAAAGTGTAGTTCCGTCAGAGCATATAATTGTCTTTCCTACATAGTTTTTCAAAGAAGAAAAATCTTCTGGAGAAAGTTTTTCCCCTTTTCTTTCTATAATATCTCCATCGTAATTTTCAATCACCATAGGCTTTATATTCTTACCACTACAATCCGGACTTGTATCCATATGAGAAATAAAGCCAACTGTAGTTTCATCTCCACAATTAGTTGGTAATTCCCCTGTTACATAACCAAACTTGTCTACATTTACATTTTCAAGTCCTATTTCCTTTAATTTAATTTCAAGAATTTTACCAAAAGAAATTTGTGTATCTGTAGACGGAAATTTTCCACTTTCACTATCAGAAGTAGTTTCATAACTTATTAATTCACTAAATAAATCTATAATTTCTCTTTTCATAAAAAGTCCTCCAAGCCTAGTTTTTATCAGCTTTCAAAACTTATAATACCACATTTATAAAAAAAATTCCATTATTTTTTAAAAAAAGTGTTGACAAACCTTTGATTGTATTGTATTATATATCTTGTCGTTAGCGATAGCGACCAATTAAATACTTATGGAGAGGTGTCCGAGCGGTTTAAGGAGCCGGTCTTGAAAACCGGTGATCCCGGAAGGGACCGTGGGTTCGAATCCCACCCTCTCCGTCTTTTAAAAAGGCTCTTGAAGATTTCGTATCTTTGGGAGTTTTTTTGTTACCCAATTCACTATTTAGAATAATTAACGATAAAAATTGATGTGATTTTTCAACCACACCAATTTTCCAAATATATCACATTTAATATAAATCCAAATAAACTATTAATAATTCCACTTTACAACCAAACATACACCCCTATATTTCCTACTTGATTTTAATATATTAGAAATTTTTTCAAAAAATCAAAAAAAGTTCTTGCATTTTATTTGTTTATGGTGTATAATACATTTTGTTCTGCTGATGCAGACGATTATATATTGTGGAGAGGTGTCCGAGCGGTTTAAGGAGCCGGTCTTGAAAACCGGTGATCCCGGAAGGGACCGTGGGTTCGAATCCCACCCTCTCCGTTTTCTTAAAGAGGCTCTTGAAGATTTTGTATCTTTGGGAGCTTTTTTGTATGTATATCTATTTTAATAGTATAAAAAATTCTTGCTTTTCATATAATTATATTGTATAATATCTTTTGTTCTGCAATTTTTGAGAGCATTTGGAGAAGTACCCAAGTGGTTGAAGGGGCTCGCCTGGAAAGTGAGTAGGTCGTGAATAGCGGCGCAAGAGTTCGAATCTCTCCTTCTCCGTTTAAGACAGCATTTTTTGCTGTCTTTTTTTATTTCAATTTATCTGATTTATCTTTCCGATTTACTATAAAAGACGGTATCTCCAAAAGGAAATACCGTCTTTTATTTAAACATATTTAATTATATGTAGATTATTCGCAACTGCCGTCTTCCTTACAGAATTCAACTTTCTTGCCGTCTAAAATCATATTAGTAGTTCTTACAGCACACATCTTACCACACATAGAACAGCTGTGTCTATCCTTTGGTGGAACACTTTCGAAATATCTTCTAGCCTTTTCGCCGTCAACAGCTACTTCAAACATTCTCTCCCAGTCAAGTTTATGTCTAGCCTTTGCCATTTCGTTATCTAAATCTCTTGCGTGAGGAATTTTCTTTGCAATATCAGCAGCGTGGGCAGCAATCTTACTTGCAATAATACCTTCCTTAACATCATCAACATCTGGAAGTCTTAAATGTTCAGCTGGTGTAACATAGCAAAGGAAGTCAGCACCATTAGCTGCAGCAATAGCACCACCAATAGCTGATGTAATATGGTCATAACCAGGGAAAATATCAGTTACTAAAGGTCCTAAAACATAGAAAGGTGCATTGTGGCATAATCTCTTCTGCATCTTCATATTAGCAGCAATTTCGTCCATAGCCATATGACCAGGACCTTCAACCATAACCTGAACATCCTTAGCCCAAGCTCTTTCTGTTAAATATCCTAATTCAATAAGTTCTGAAATCTGACCTGCATCTGTTGCATCATCAATACAACCTGGTCTTAAAGCATCACCTAAACTGATTGTACAGTCATAAGTTCTAAGAATATCGAGAACATCATCATAGTATTCGAAGAATGGGTTTTCATTACCTGTCATTTCCATCCAAGCAAAAAGGAGAGAACCGCCTCTTGAAACAATGTTCATCATTCTCTTATCTCTCTTAAATGCTTCTACTGAGCGTCTGTTAATACCTGCGTGGATTGTCATAAAGTCAACACCCTCTTTTGCGTGAGCCTCTACAACCTTTAAGAAATCCTTTGCAGTAATGTTCATTAAGTCCTTTTCAAGGTAGCCAATAGCATCGTACATAGGTACAGTACCAATCATAGCTGGTGAATAGTCAATAAGTTCCTTACGGAAAGTATTAGTCTTACCGTAGTTACTTAAATCCATAATAGCCTCTGCACCATAGTCAATAGCCATTTTTACCTTGTTCATTTCCATTGTGTAATCCTTGCAGTCACCAGAAATACCAAGGTTTACATTGATTTTAGTTTTTAAACCAGAACCAATACCCTCTGGACTTAAAGACTTGTGATTAATGTTTGCTGGAATACAAACTGTACCACAGGCAACAAGTTCTCTAATTTCCTCTGGTGTTTTAAATTCTTTCTTTGCAACGATTTCCATTTCCTTTGTAATGATGCCCTGTTTTGCAGCATCCATCTGAGTTGCATATGCCATACTTCTAATCCTCCATAATTTTATAACAATGATTTAATGGTCCATTTCCCTTGCCAATGTTTAAATTGTACTTTAAAGCTCCAACAAGGTACTCCTTACTGTTTCTTATTGCATCAGGTAAATCTAATCCCTTAGCCAAGTTACAGGCAATAGCTGAACTTAGTGTACAGCCTGTGCCATGGGTATTGTTGTTGTCAATTCTTTCGCCTTTAAATTCTGTTATTTCTCCATTACAACAAAGAATATCTGTAGCAGTATCATTAAGATGACCACCTTTTACAAGCACATTACAACCATACTTTTCATAAAGTGCAATAGCGGTATCTTTCAAATCTTTTTCACATTCAATTTTGCAATTTCCTAAAACTTCTGCCTCAGGGATATTTGGAGTAATTACTGTAGCTAACGGTATAAGTTCTTCTATAAGTGCATTAACGCTGTCTGGCTTCAATAACGGACTTCCACTTGTAGCCACCATAACAGTATCAAGTACAATATTTTTAGGCTTGTACTCTTTTAATTTTTCAGCAATAACCTTGATAAGTTCTTTGTCTGAAACCATACCTATTTTTACAGCATCAGGAAAAATATCATTAAATATACAGTCTAGCTGTTTTCCTAATATTTCAGGAGTAGAGTCCATTACACCATATACTCCTGTTGTATTTTGTGCTGTAAGTGAAGTTATGGCACTCATAGCATACATTCCGTGAGCAGTTATTGTCTTAATATCTGCCTGTATACCAGCACCACCACTACAGTCACTTCCAGCAATAGTAAGAACTTTGTACATATTCATCACTCCATATCACAAGAATAAATTTTCACAACAAAAAAGCTTTGTCCATAAAGACCAAAGCTAAAAATCAATCCTTGCTCCCTACGACAGTATTAACTGACAGGTTCAAAGGGTCGGATAATAAATCCTCTCAACTGATAACAGTCCCCCTGCAACACAATATTCAAACAATTTCATTGTACTCTTATAATCGACAGTTGTCAACTACATTTTACAACCTTTTCCAAAATATAATCCACATACATTTCTACTATATCAATATCTGTGTATGTGTAAACCATTCGAGAACCAACAACATCTTCTATTTCATTAAAAACCATTTTACCATTGTTAAATATAAAATCTATGCCTACAAAATCAAAGTCAAACAGCCTTATAACCTTTTCCGCCTTTTCTCTTTCTTCATCAGAAAGGTTATAGACCTCTGCTCTACCTCCCAAACAGAAATTACTTCTGAAATCCTTGTCTGAAATCCTCAACATAGCAGTAATAATTTTACCACCTATAACATATACCCTTACATCTCTACCTAAATTGTTGCAAGGCTTTTGTATAACATAATTGTCCTTTAAAATATCTAATTTTTCCACAAGTTCTCTGTGGTTTTCCACCATAAACACTTCTGTGCCACCGTGTCCATTTTTAGACTTTACAACAACTGGAAATTCATTACAATTTTTATCCAAAACGGGCATTATTTCTATTCCCTTTTCAGACACATATTCGTAGGTCTTTAATTTGTCATTACAAATTTCAGAAACAAAAGAATTGTTAAAACATTTTACACCCTTTTCCTCTAACTTCTTTGTAACTTCTGGTGCAATAAATCTGCATACTGCAAAATCAGGCAAATTGTTGTAGTCTATGTCCTCAACATATATAAGTTTAAAGTCAACGCCCTTTTTAGTAAATTTTTCAATATACCATTTTATATAATTTTCATTTTCCTTAACAGCCTCTTTAAAATAAATTATTGCTCCTGTCATTTCATCGCCTCATTTATGTATTCAATAATATAATCCGCTACATTTTCCCCTGTACAATCATAAATATTTTTAAAATGTGCATTGGAATTTACCTCACAAAGTATAGGTCCATTTTCTCCAAAGAGAATATCCACACCACCAAAGTCTAGGTTTAAAGCCTTGCAAGTATCAATAGCCATTTTTACTTCCTCTTGTGTAGGGTTGTATTTTTCCATACTTCCGCCATTTGTAATGTTTGCTCTAAAATCATTGTCATTGTATCTTAACATTGACGCCACAACTTTATCTCCTACAACATTAAGTCTAATATCTATACCTACACAATTATCTATAAACTTTTGAAAAATTAAAGGCTCTTTCGTTTTGTTAAAAATACTTTCAATATCCTGTCTGTTTTTTGCCAAGTAAACCTGTTGACCAAAAGAACCACAACATTCCTTAACAACCATTGGATAACCAAGTCTTTCCTCTGCCATATTTACAAAGTCCATTTTGTTATAACCAATATTTCTGTATGTCATAGGGCATACTATAGTGTCAGGCATTTCTATTTTTCCATTTAATTCAACATAGGTTAAGGCCTTGTTGTCACATATCTCAATAGCTCTGCTGTTGTTAAACAATTTTAAGCCCATATTTTCAAGCTGTTTTGCCAGTACAATATCCTTGTCCCAAAATATAACATAGTCTGGCATTTTAGTTATGTCAGGGTTTAAAAATTTGCCATTACATATTAATAAATCGCTGTTTGTAAAAACATCTATTTTGTTATTGTGTTTTATAGTAGCTCTTTCAAGCCATTTATATATTTCATTAAATTTGTTGCTGTTTAAAAACTCATTTATTACTAGCCAAGCATACATAATTACACCTCTTTTATTAACTGCAATTTTTTTAACCAAACTATAATATACAACATTGCCAAAATTTTATCAATCAATTTGTTACATTTTTCTTTCAATTACTTTTTTCTATAGTATTTTTACATTTTTTTGTGTATTATAATAAATAACAAAAAAATAAAAACGGGGGAATATATGGTGACTAATTTTTTTAAAAACAATTATAATTTAAGAAAAAGTCTATATACTTTAGGTATAGTAATATTATCTATTGTGTTTTTTAGATATACTGAAAATGCAAAGCTGGTCAATCTTATTCCCTCCATATTAAAAGTAATGAAACCCTTTATAATAGGTGCTGTTTTAGCCTATGTTTTAAACTGTGGTACAAACTGTCTTGAAAAAAATATTTTAAGCAAATTAGAATATTTCAAGACACAACCTAATAAATCAAGAGCAGTTTCAATTACAATAGCCTTTCTGTTATTAATAGGCGTAGTTGTGGGTATAATAGCTTATATCATTCCAGAAATTGTATCTAGTGTGCAAAATGTAGTAAATTTCTTTGTAGGTATTGACTCAGACACAGTACACGAATACTTAAATTCTTTTCTTACAAAGCATAATATTGACATTAGTGTTTCTACATATCGTTCTCTTTTGAAAACAACAGACAATGCAATGAACAGCTTAACAAGTTCATTAAAGTATATGCCAGAAATGCTTACTTCCATAGCAACCCATACCATAAGTTTTGCATCTTCTCTTGTAAGTATAATTATGGGTATTATGATTGCCATTTATATGCTTTTAGATAAAGAAAAACTTCTCCATTTCTGCAAGAAAACTCTTTTTATTTTGTTTTCAAAAAAGCAGGTTGAAAGTATTGCCAACACAATTAAGTATACAAACTCTGTATTCAATAGCTTTGTTGTAGGTAAAACCATTGACTCACTTATTATAGCTATAATTTTCTTTATAGGTTCTATAATATTGAATTTACCTTATCCTATGCTTTTTGCTATTATAATTGGTATAACAAATATGATTCCATACTTTGGTCCATTTATTGGTGCTGTACCAGTAGTTGCACTTACAATTCTTATTAATCCAATAAAGGGCTTATGGGTACTTATATTTATAGTTGTATTACAGCAATTTGACGGAGTAATTTTGGGACCAAGAATATTAGGCGACTCTATTGGCTTAAAGCCTATAGGTGTAATATTTGCCATTATTGTTGGTGGAGCTATTGCCGGACCTTTAGGTATGTTCTTTGGTGTTCCTATTTTCTCCGTAATTTTCACAATATTCTCAAATTTTGTGGAAAAACTTTATAACAGCAAAAATACTGTTAAAAACAAACTAGAAAAGGAAACAAAAAAAGATGATGACACCGAAAAAAGCGAATAGATTTACATTCTTTCTTTTACTTTATATGGCTGTACTGCCTTTTGCACTATTTTTTGTAGTTAATTTGCTAGGCTATAGCCAGACACCAAAATGGTTTACACAGGCAATTACATTGTTTCAGGATTTTATAGCTTTTGTAATACCTGTATGTGTATTTTTGTTTTTTTCAAAGCAAAAAATAACTGATTTAGTACCCCACGAAAGAATAGATTTTAAAAATGTAATTTATATTGTCGGCTTGGCAATACTTGTAATGCCTCTTATGAATATTTTAGGAGTTATTGCTTCTATTTTTGTAAATACATCAGTTAGCAATGAAATTGTCAACGATATAAATGAATTATCATTTTCTCTTGGATTGATTTCATTGGCAGTTCTTCCTGCTATATGCGAAGAAGTTGTGTTCAGAGGTATCGTAATGACAGGCTATAAGAAAGTTTCTCCTTTTGTAGCCATAATGGTTAGTAGCCTTTTCTTTGGCTTTATGCACCAAAACCTTTATCAGTTTAGCTATGCAGCCTTAACTGGCGTATTCTTAGGTTTTCTTGTATATTTCACAAATTCCATTTATGCCTCTATACTTGCCCATTTTATTATAAATGGCTCACAGGTATTGGCTACTAAATTGGCACTTATGGATAATTCTCAAGCAATAATGGAAAGTTTAAAACAGCCTTTGTCAAAGACAGATATTTTAGCACAGCTTGCTGGCAGTTTCTTCTTTGCCATCTTAACATTACCATTTTTTATATTGCTTTTTTATAAATTTGCTAAAAGAAATAAAGCTAGTTCTGCAAGATATGTTTTATGTTCTTCATCTAAAGAATTGTATGTTAAATTAAATGATGTTGAGAAGAAAGACAAAATTGTTGACATATATTTCATCGGCATTGTTATAATAACAATAGCAATATTTATAGCTACATCTTTTCTAGCCTAAACAAAGGTCTTAATCTTGACAACTACCCCTTTTCGTTGTATTATTGTATAGTATTTGCGGGTATGGCGGAATTGGCAGACGCGCAAGATTCAGATTCTTGTCCTCGTAAGAGTGGTGCAGGTTCAAGTCCTGTTATCCGCATTAAACTGTCAGAATAAAAGCCTATGGATTTAATTGTCCATAGGCTTTTTTATTGTGTTCAGAACAAATTAACTTCGTTAATTTGTGGCTTGTAAACAAGCCATCGGATTTATCTTTCCGATTTCCCTTTTCGAACAAATTACAAAAAAACAGCCTGAAATTAATCAGACTGTTTCATTCTTACTTTTGTGAATTTTTCTTGTAAATAATGTACATACCCTTTATGAGAAGCTCTGGGTCGTAGTCAAACTGTCTTTTACAAAGTGCAGCAATATTTTTGCCTAAGCCACCTGTAACAACCACATTTGCCTTTTGACCTATTTCTTCTTCCATTCTTTCTATACAACCCTCTATCATAGCCGCATTACCATAAAGAACACCGCTTCTCATACAGTCTATAGTATTCTTGCCAATGGCACTTTTAGGCTTTTCAAGGCTAATGTGTGGCAACTGTGCAGTCTTGTTTGAAATAGCCTCAAGGCTAACATTTACACCTGGCATAATGCAACCACCTATGTAATTTCTGTTTTTATCTACAACAGAAATAGTTGTTGCTGTACCCATATCAACAATCATAACCGGTGGCTTGTACTGTTCTAAAGCAGCAACAGCACACACAATCATATCGCTACCAACTGTAGCTGGATTATCCATAAGTATATTAAGACCTGTTTTCACCCCTGGTCCAACAACCATAGGTTCTTTACCAATAAGACGAGTAATAGCCTTTTTAATACAGTTTAAAACAGGAGGTACTACAGAAGAAATAATACCACCCTCAAAATGATTAACATCAATGTGATATAAGTTCATAATGCTCAAAATCTGAGCACCATATTCGTCCTCTGTTTTTAATTTATCTGTAGAAATTCTTGCCATAAAGTCTATGTTACCATCTGTAACAGCACCTAAGACAATATTTGTGTTTCCTATATCTATTGCTAATATCATAAATTTACCTCATAAGTAATATAATCAAAAATTTCATCAGCATTTTATTAATGTCTGTTTCTTAAAGCTGTAAATAAAGCTGTGCAAACTGCTGTAGAAATAACTGCTGCCACAATAGCCTCCGGAATACCGTTTCCAACTACAATGGCAAGTATAGCACCCTTAACTGCTTTAATACTGATTTTAACAGCCTCAGCATATTCTTTTGCAAAGAATATATAAGCCATTCCCATAACTAAAATAGTGTGAATAATAGTAGTAAGAAAAGCCGAAATAACAGTTGATACACTTCTGTTCTTAATAGCTTTCATTAACCCTGTAAATACAAAATAAGCAATAACGCCTACAAGTATTCTAGGTATAAAACAAATTACTAAACTCCAAAAGTTGCCACCTGGATAAAGTGGACTAAATAAGAAACTTGTTATATTTGGTGCAATAAATGATGCCTTTAAAAAACTTGTTAAACCAAATACAAAACCGGCAAAAGCACCCTTTTTCCAACCTAAAATAATACCTGCAATAATAACTGGTATATGAACAGTTGTTGGTGTAATAACCCCTAGCGGTATATAGCCTAAAGGCGTAAAAGCCAAAATAACAATAATGGCTGCAAATAGTGCCATTTCAACTAGGTCACGAGTTTTAACTCCTTGTTTTTCCATATTAAATTCCTCCTTGCTACTGTTCCCTAAAGAGATACAATGCTATAGTTACAGAGTGTATTATATTCTATTTTCCATAAAAAAGCAATGTATAATTAGTAATTGCTAAAAACTATTGATAAATACTGTTTTTATGATAAAATGTAATTATAAAAAAACAGGAGTTGAAAAAATGGAAAAGAAAAATATATTGCTAGGAGTTTGTAGCTCTATAGCAGCCTATAAATCAGCATCTTTAGCTCATTTACTTACTAAAAAAGGTTATAATGTAGATGTTATAATGACTGAAAATGCTACAAAAATTATTGCACCTATTACATTTGAAAGACTTACTGGCAATCGTTGTATAGTAGATACTTTTGAAAAAACTCTTTCCTATGATGTAAAGCACATTTCTCTTGCCAAAAAAGCAGATATGGTGCTTATTGCTCCAGCAACTGCCAACTGCATTGGCAAAATAGCAAATGGTATAGCTGATGATATGCTTACAACAACAGTTATGGCTTGTACATGCCCAATATATCTTTCTCCAGCTATGAATACTGCCATGTATCAAAATCCTATAACACAGGACAATATGGCAAAATTAAAAAGATTTGGCTATCATATTATAGAGGCAGCAAGTGGACTTCTTGCTTGTGGGGATACAGGCATAGGCAAAATGCCAGAGCCAGAAGTTTTGGCAAAGTATGCCGATAGGGAATTAAAGCGTACTAAGGACTTGGTTGGCAAAAAAATTCTCGTAACAGCTGGTGCAACTTGTGAACCTATTGACCCTGTAAGATATATTACAAACCATTCCAGTGGAAAAATGGGCTGTGCCATAGCTAAAACAGCTATGGAAAGAGGTGCAGAAGTTACACTTGTGTGTGGAAGTATGACAGTTGAACCTCCAATGTTTGTAAATGTAGTAAAAATAAATACAGCTGAAGAAATGTTCAATGCTGTAAAAGAAAATTTTGATAATACAGATATTGTAATAAAGGCTGCCGCCGTAGCTGACTATACTCCAACAACTATAGCCGATAATAAAATCAAAAAAGCTGACGGAGATATGTCAATTCTTTTAAAGAGAACAACTGATATTTTAAAATACTTGGGCGAAAATAAAACTCATCAATTTTTGTGTGGTTTTTCAATGGAAACAGAAAATATGCTTGAAAATTCCACTAAAAAATTATCTAAGAAAAACCTTGATATGGTAGTTGCAAATAACTTGAAGGATAAGGGTGCAGGCTTTGGTACAGATACAAACCTTATTACAATAATTACAAAGGATAGTGTAAACCAACTTCCATTAATGTCAAAAGAAGATGTGGCAAATAGTATATTAGACGAAATATTGAAAAATATGTAAAAAATAGGCTTTCTATGGTTTATCACCTAGAAAGCCTGTTTTTTATTGATTTTATTCTTATTATAAAACTCTTTTAATTCTGCTTTTCTCTCATCAGGGAGCAAAGTCTTTTTAACACCACAAATAGCACCCTCGAGAGCCAAAAGCCTATGAATACAAGCACTTTCATCTATTTTCTGTATTTCTAACCAAGCCCTTTCAGCTCCTAGTTCTCTTAACTTTTCCGCTGTGTCAATACCAACTTTATTCAACTGTTCCTCAACTGCTTTACCTATGTTGGGTAATTTTGATAATTCACCCATAAAATCGACCCTTTCTAGTACAAAAATCTTACACTAAAAATTTTTTACTGTCAAGATGTATAGTATAATGAATGTTCAAAAAACCTCAAAATATCTATCCAAATTAATTCCTTTTCCACTTCGTTTATAAGTTCGTGTCTTTTGTCATCATACAGCCTTGAATAAACATATTTATAGCCTACACTTTCCAAAAACTGTTTAAGCTCTGTAAATTTCTTTTCATTCTGAATAACAGGGTCGTCTTTTCCGCCAATAAGCAAAATAGGCAAATCCGGATTTTTACACAAATACATTTCTTTTATAAACGCCTTTTTCATAAGACCATATAAATTCAAAAAGCCGTTGGTAGTAAATCTGTAATTGCACAAAGGGTCGCTGTTGTATTTGTTCACAATATCCTTATCAGAACATATCCAGTCATTTTCAACATTGTCAAATACCTTGTAACCTCTAAATGTCATACTTTGCAAAAACCTGCTCCTGTGATGACTGCCAAAAATCTTGCTATTCACCTTTGCCAAAATAATCCCTAAATCTATGTTTTTATTTTCTGTAGGAGGGCCATATAAAACCACTTTATCCACATTTTTATCATATTTTTGCAGAAATACTCTTGCAACTAAAGTTCCCATACTGTGGGAAAATAGATAAATAGGCATACCCTTGTATTTCTTTCCTATCCACCTGTTTACCTGAACTAAATCTTCAACTATAGCCTGCTCATTATCAGTGTAAAAATATCCTAAATCCTTTTCATTGTCTATACTTCCACCATGTCCCCTGTGGTCGTGTATAACACAACTATACCCCCTCTTTGCCAAAAATTCCATAAAAGGATAGTACCGTTCCTTGTGCTCTACCATTCCATGAGAAAACTGTATAACACCTTTAACCTCCTCAGCCTCATAAATAGCACAACTTAACATTAACCCGTCAAACTCCGAAACTAACTCAAATTCCTTTAACAAATTACCACACTCCTATTTTGTAATAGGATAACCTGAAATGAGAGGGTTTATGCAAGATATAATTTTTACACATACAAAAAACCTCGGAAACCATAAGATTTCCGAGGTCTAAATAAATGATACGAATTATCTCTTTGAGAACTTACCCCCTCTATTTATAAGGTCTTTTGGAAACTTTGTGTCCTACTTGTGTATTACCACCAGATTCCCATACATTTCAACATAAAGTTAAAATTTATCTATATTATTTACAAGAATGAATAAAAAAATAGGACTTATATAAAGTATAATTTTTTGCTTTTCCCAAATTTTCCTCCTCTTTCTTCAATCATTTTTTGCACTACATTAAAGGTATCAACATCTACAATAGTGTCGTGATGACCTTTATATATATTCCCCCGATGGAGGATGTAGCCTGCATAAAATGGTCTAGTTAATATGCAAGCTATTTGGCTAGGGGATTGAGGTTTACCCCTTTTACCGACAAAAGATAATGACTGACACAATTCAGACACTTTTGTTATGCAGCCAATTTCCATATAATTTTTGTATATGAACTTGACTTGCTCAGCTTCCTTTGGGTTAATAACCCACTTATTTTTTGCTATCCTATCATATCCTAAAATCTGGGCGAGATGTGGATAGCCTTGCTCAGCTCTCTCTAAAAGCCCTAGGGCTACGTTTTCACCGATTATTTCTCGTTCGAATTGTGCTGTAGTACCCAATATGTTTAGCATAAGACGACCCGTCGGCGTTGTACAGTCGAACTTCTCGGAATAACTTATCAAATAGATATTCCTTTTAAATAAGTCTTCACAAACAGCTGTCAAATCAGGTAAATTTCTACTAAATCTACTTAATTTCCAAACCACAATAGCAGAAAATTTACCAGTTAAGGCATCTCTTAACATCTCATTAAAAACGGGTCTATGTGATATATCTTTAGCTGATATACCCATTTCTTTATAAACCTTGTATATTTTGTAATTTTTTTGCTTGCAAAAATTAGCAAGTACTTTTTCTTGAGCTGGCAAAGAATATCCCTCTTTTGCCTGCTCGGCTGTACTAACTCTGATATAGATAGCAACAGATTTTGTTGCTATCATATCAGGCATTTTTTTCATCTCCTAACATTTTTTCAATTTCAGCCAACCTTTTTAACAACTCTTCTTTTTCTTTTAATAACTTTTCTGTGTTAGTAGCACTTTTTGTAGCTACTATTCCAGTTTTATCCTCAACTTTGTCAAACAATGTGTAAGGAAAATTTTTCACTTTTATTTTCATTTCCTCACTTTTCCAAGTTACTCGAGGATATTTTGCAGACCCTCCACAATCACAAAACTCTCCAGCTATAACTGTTACATTGTCTGCAATTTTTACCTGCCAATCTCTGCACTTTCTTTCGCACAAAACGACATCGCCAATTTTTATTACGTTGTCTACATTCAAGCCGTCTGCTATATTTAAGTCGATAATCAAGTCTACAGTATCAAAACTTAACCCGTTGTCGCCATAAATTTTTAAACAAAGTTCTCTAACTCTTTCTTCATTTTCAATTGGAAATTGCCAGTATGGTGACTTCCATTTCCCATTAATTGTTTTTGCCAGTTTTACAAATCTTGCATTGTAATCTGACTTAACATTTATAAACTCCTGCTCTTTAATTATTTTTACCATAATAAAAAACTCCTTTCAAATTTAAAATTTTCCTTGAAAAGAGCTTCTTTCTGTGTTAGAATATTTCACAGAAGGAAACTTCTTTTTTGATTAGAACACTCGTAAACTTTGGTAGGTGCAACGGGTGTTCTTTTTTATTTGTTCAATTCTTCGTCGATTTTTTCATTTAACCAATTAGATTTTGTTTTATTAATAATTTTAAGTTTTTCTTCAAGCCTTTCAGCTTTTTCCTTATCTAACAAAACACTAAAACTTTTTCTACTTTCTCTACGCTTCTTGAAATAATCGGCTCTGCTTTTTTCTGCCACATTTCCACCTCCTCCTGTAGCACACTACAATTATAACTTGTATCGCACTACTTGTCAAGAGGTAATTTAAAAAAATTAATCCAAATTTCCGTATTTTTCATTTATAAGCATTTTTAAAAACGCTGGTCGACTCAAGCCGGTTTCTTCTCTTTTTTTTTCAATTTTAGAATATACCTCTTTTCGTAAATCAGCATACCATCTTATATAGGTTTTTTCATTATATTTTCTTTTCACAGATGTTGATGTTGCCATAATTATTTTCCTTTCATTGTTAATGTTTCTAACACAAGCCAACTTAAACTCAATATAATAGCAATTATAATTAATATATTATACCCATATTCCATAAACTCCATTATATCAACTATTAGCATTGCTGTTGGTATCAATAATCTAATAACTTTACTTTTCATATTTATTATGATATAATATAAACAAGAGGAGGAAAGAGGGAATTTCTTCCCTCTTCCTCTTAGCCTTTGAAAAAGCTGTCATAAATCTTACAAACAATAGTTGTCAATCCTGCCAAGATGCTAACTATTATTTTGATTTTTTCAAGCTTACTGTTCGAAGGCTTTTTTCTTTTTCTCCTGCTCATATCTTTCTCCTTTCTGCAATCTATCCTAGGTTGATTGCCTTACCTTTCTTACAAGTATATTATACCATACTCGTACGAGTATGTCAAGCATTCTTTTAAAAAATTTTTTATTGCACAAAAAAAAGGCGTGAGCCTAAGCCCACGCCAAAAAATTAATACATATATAAGTAAAGGCTGTCATAACAGCCTTTACTCCTTGTTAGGTACATATTCCAACAAGTCAGACACATCACAATTCAGCACCTCACAAATTTTATCTATATCATCTTTGTTTATATACTTAGTATATTCGTGATACATAGCATTTATTGTGTTTGGTCTAATCCCTGTTTTTCGTGCCAATTCTGCCTGTGGCATTCGTTTAGCACCTAACAAATTCGATAATTTTATCTTTATCATATAAATATACCTCTTGATAATTATATCAGTCTAAACAAGTATATCCATATCATATAGAGATATTTTATATCGTTATTCGTTATTTTATTAATTATATTTTAATAATTTTTTATTATCAATTCTTTATATCTATCACCACCGTATTTAGCCCTAAGGTTGTGATTTCTTTCGATTTCGATAATATTAAAATTTTTGTATAAATCTCTAATAAACTCACAATCGTTATAGCTTAATATAAATTTGCCTTTTATTTGTTCAAGAATGTTTCTAAGTTGTATATGCTGTTCTTCGGCAAAGCCTGTATTGTAATATTTCTCTGTACCGTAATAAGGCGGGTCACAATAAAATAGAGCATTTGGTCTATCATATGTTTTAATTAACCCTAGAAAATCTTTATTCTCTATCACAACATTTTTTAATCTTTCAGATACTTTTGAAAGATAATCTGTTGCATTTACAATATTTTTACGGCTCGTACCAAAACTTGTTTTATCTCCGCCAAAACTTGCCTTAATTATGTAGAAATACCTTGCAGCTCTTTGAATATCTGTCATTCCTTTTAAATTTTTATCCCTGTAATCAAAGAACTGTTCTCGGCTCATAAACATAAATTCAAGCTCTTGTTGTACCGCTGTAGGATGATATTTAATACACCTATACATATTAATAAGCTCACTATTTATATCATTAAACACTTCCAGCTTGCTAGGTTCTTTCCCAAACAGTACCCAACCAGCACCGCCGAATACTTCAACATATCTTTCAACTTTGTCATGAAAGTTTCCGATAATTTCCTTTCTAAGTAACTTCTTGCCACCAATCCAACAAATAAAACTGTTCATTTATTTTAATATCTCCCTTATAAATAATTTTTTGAGGTATATTTATAAGATTATTGATAAAAAAATGAATATATCTATTTTACACTTACAGTAATCAACTTAGTCTCTTTATCGTAACCGATATTCAGAATATCAGATAAGCCCCTAATCTTAATATAAGTATAGCCATCTTTGTTTATAGCATCTACGGTCTTGATTTTACCATTAATTTTTATATTCTGTTTCACAACCTGTTCCTCCAGTCTGTTTTTAAAATCATTCCACTTACTTAATCTAGTTTGAGTGACACACCAAGGATTAGGACAAACCTTGCCAGTAATGTGATGGTGCATTATTACATTCTCTACTGGTATGTTATACTGCTTCATAAGATATTTTGTAAGCTCTACAGCATTGTTAATAGTAGCTTCGGTCAAATACCAGTCTGTATCGTTAGCTCCTAGATTTTTAGTATTAACCTTATTACTACACATTTCGATGTTAATGCTATTGGAATTAGTACAGATACCATAATATCTGCCACCTTCATTTGTTGTCATAGAGCTATATTTTTTACCACCTACGGACCAACAAGCTCTGTGTGCAATATTTCCGTTATACTGTACAATTTCTGCATCATCTACAATAAAGTCAGCACTACCCCCAACACTACCATTCTTAAACATACTGGCTACATTTCTAGCAGAGCCTTTTACACTTCTAGTACCTGCTGTATAGTGCAACACAACATACTTTTTTTGTAAAATTTTTGAATAGTAATCTGTATTAGTAGTTCCAAATGCTTTAATAATATTCATGTTATCACTCCTTGTCATTATTACTATCTCTCAACTGTAATAATACATTTTTTAACTGCTCCGGTACTGGTGTCATAACAGCAACATTTTCTAACAAACTTAAGCCCTCATTACATATGAAAAAAGTAATAACAACTTCTCGTAATGGAATATTTCCACCTATTACGTTATTTACAATAACTGCTGTTGCGACTACCAAATAAATTGTAATTTTCTTTAACAGTCCTTTGAAGCATATTTCACTTGAAAGAGTTTTTGTATAAACAGCTTTTATAAGTCCAGTTATAAAATCAATAACTGTCAAACCTAAAAGAGCATAAATAAGCACATCTAAGCCACCAAAAACAAAAGAGAGTAAGCCACCGCCTACTCCAACAACAACTGATGTAATGTTAAAAATTTTTTCCATTTTACTCTACCTCCTCTAATTCATTACGAATAAACTTTTTTTCTTCATCTGAAAGTTTTGTGTAACTTTCCAAAATTTTTTCCAACTTCTCACCCCTACTGAGCTTTACCTTAATACCATACATAATTACTTTTAGTTTTGCTGTCATTATAAAGCACCCCCTAACATATCGGCTACAATTTCACTTAAATTATTGAGTTGCTCAATTCTTGCATCTTCTTTCTTTTCTGTGTATGTTTTCTGAGCTACAGAGATTTTGATAACTTCTACCTCCTGCTCTGGAGAGTCATTTGTTTCCTGTTCAACAACTTCATTAGTGATTTCCACAGCAGTTAAAATAGAATAGTCCAAATAGTGTTTTTCACTATCATCATCAGCGATAACAATATCATCTGCACTGCTTTCAAATATTCTTTTAAGCTCATCAACACTATAGTCGCCGTTTTCAAAAACAAATGTAATGCAATCTCTATTTGCTCCTTGTGTAAAGTTTGTTTGTCTATTGTAAGACAATAATTCTAACTCATAGTTGTTTAATTTAATTTTCATTTTTATTCCTCCGCTCCCTTGATGTAATACTTAACATTAAAAGAATTATTTAAAATCTTATTTTTACTTTCTTCTGTCGGCAAATTGATACCTAAAGAATCTGTACTATCGCAGCCACTTAATGCCAAAGTAAGAGTTGTAAAGTTAGTATCGAAGCTACCTGCTCCTGTGTCAATAAAATAGCCATTGAAAGAGCCATTATTAGTGTGAAAACAATCCCTTAAATAAATAGTCCAGATTTTTGTTGTACTCCCTGTACAGCGTATCATGCTTGTAGAACCTGTTGTAAGTTTGTTTTCAAACTGTACAGAGTCTAATTTCAGCTTGATTACATTGCCTGAAACTAAAGCTCCTCTAGTGCTTTCTGTATAGCCCGGATACTCTAAATTAAATTCTGTTCCATCGCCGGCAATATACTTATTATCCAATCTACATAAGCCTTTACTTACCTTTAAATTTGAAATTTGAACATTTTCAACTACATTATCAGAGCCTATACTATTCACCCAAAAAATACTTGTGTCAGTTAAAATTTTAGAGTTTGACATATAAGTGGCTGTGAACACAGTATTTAACCCACTACCTATTAAACTTAAAGATTTATTTATCTTCAAACTGTCTTTTAAGTTATAGTTACCTGCTAAAAATTTAATTTCACTACCTTCAGGGATAGTATCTATCAATTCTTGTATAGCTGTATTATCGCCAACGCCTGTGCATTTTACATCACAATACATTAATAAATTTGCATCAGAATCTTTAGCCCCTACTAGATAACAAGTCTTATTAAGAGTTTCTTTTAATTCAGCTATACTTTCATCCGTACAGCTTAAACTTTCTTCCAATTCACTAAGTTTTTCTTTATCCGCTTTAGCATTAAGTGCAGTATATACAGCCCCACTTGTAACTAAATCATTACTGTTTTGCAAAATATTACTTCTTATGTACCTTGTGTCTAGCTGTTGTGCTGTACCGTTACCAACTAGAGCATATCCAGCACTAATTGTACTATAACCAGTACCACCCTTACTAACAGGAAGTACATTTGAACCTGTTATATCTGTTAGTGTTGGCTTATTCTTGCTAGAATAAAAAGTATTCCAAGCAGTCCAGCCAGAGTTTCCGTAGTAGGTTCGAATCCAAGTTTGATTTTGTCCCTGACCACCAAAGTTATCTATACAAATTTGAGTATAATAACTTATTGTATCTTTAGTGCCATAGACTCTGCTTCCTAATACAATAAGAGAAAACGCATAATTAGGCTTTCCAGACGAATCTGTTACTAAAGTAGTTGGGCAATTCAAATATTTAGTCTTTGTAACACTTGTATATATTCCTGTCGTTTTTATATTGTTTAAGTCTATTTCTGTTGCATCTTCAAGTAGCTTTAGGGGAGTAGGTTTGTTAAAATCTGTAATATCTGCTTGCGTATGTGTATGCCCTACTGTGCTAACTTCCTGCCAATCAGCCCACCCATTAGAATTACCTTTTCTTATAAAACACATAGGAATAGCTCCGATAGAAGGATATAACACTTGCGTAATAGCAGATGTAGAACCTACGATATTCCAATAAACTTTTAAAGCGAAGCCTTTTACATTGTTAGGTTTGTTTATACACGTGTTCCCATAGCTAGCAAAATATTCTCCTTGTGCTGTTATCTCATTTAAGTCTGCGTCCGAAGCTAAGCCAGTTCGCTTTGGAGTTGCTGGGATTTCGATGTCTTTTGTCCCATCAAACGTTATTCCGTTGAGTTTTACAGTATTTGTAAGTTTAGAGGCTGATAATACATTTTTGTCCTTGTCTGCTGTATTATCTACATTGCCAAGCCCCAGTTGTGCTTTTGTAACCTTGTGTGGGTTTGAAAAATTACCTGTATGGTTCGTGTTAGCATTTTGTAAATCTCCAAAAGCTGTGTCTATTGTTGACATATTGGCATTAATATCAGCTATATCAGCTACATCTGTGTATTCAGGTTGCTTTAATTTTAAATTTTTTGTGTATTCCATTATTCAACCTCCATTCCGAAATTAGCAAGCGAAAATATTTCTGTTTCTGCACAATTAATATTTGTGTAACTAGAATTTAACTTAAATTCACTTATATCACTCACTCCGTCTGAACTTAAAGCAATATTTAAGAGCCTAGCATAACTAAGCTCTGTCTTGTTAAAATTTACTTGTGAAAGGTACTTTTCCATAGATGTTCTAATATTTGTTAAAGTATCTTCGCCTGATAGAGTATTGTCAAGTTCAACTTTGCCTGTAACATTAATTTTTTTAACTCCGGCACTAAATACTTCACATATTGCACCTATTGGAGCTACACCAGAACCATCCCCGTTTACATTCGGGTCAATATAATTTTGTACCGTTTTGACAATGGTGTTATTAGCAATACCACCATTGTCATCGCATATGTATAGATTAACTTTATTTGCAACTGTATTATCTCTTGTTGCTTTAGCACTGCCAACGCCTGTACATTCTCTTGCCCACAGTATGTAATGTGCTTTGTTTCCACTTGTTGCCGGCATAGATAAACGAAGATAATATCTATCTCTTAAAGCATCATCTGTCTCTTCATCAGCCCCGCCCTCTATTGGTTTAGAGTTTGTAATACTCTTTATATTAGCATTAGATGTTACCATTGTTGTTACAGTATTACTTGCTGTATTACCACTTTCTCCTGCTATTGTTGCAACAATAGGTACTTCAACAGTTCCATTAATCTGAACATCATTCATAACTTCGTATTGAATATCTCCTGCAGAAACAAGAGTCCCTGCGTATATAGTTCCCTCTCCAGTTACATCAATGTAGCCTGTTGCTCTCTGTGCTGTTTTTCTTTCAAGGTCAGTCCATTGTCGTACATAAGCATCAAGTTCATCACCTTGTAGATTTTCGATGTTCAACTTGTTTGCTGTATCAGTTAGCAAATTTAAAAAGTCAAATATCTTAATTGCAAAAGCCTTAAACAACTCCCAAAGCCAAGTCCCTTTTAACTTTGAATAATTGCTGGGCATCTCACTTAGCATATCAGATTGAATATCTGATACTTCTTCATTGTAGTTCATTAACTCTCACCGTCCTTTAATGTTACTGATTTTTCTTCTGCATCATATTCAACTTCAAGTCCTAAAATAGATGCAATATCCCTGATATATGAATAAGCATTTCCGTCATAAATTTCTGTGTGAATATCAAGCAAAACCTTTCCACAGCCAACTCTTTTTTTATCTGCGTTCCAAGTTAAATCACGCCCTAGAAGCATAACAATATCCCTTGTTTTTACAAGATTACTGCCATTTACATTTGCCGAACTGACTCTAGCAGCCTTATTGTTGTAATAAACCGTTATGTTGCTAAAAACAGGAACACTTGTTGTAGTTTCTTTTTTAGGTTCTGTAAGAAATATGTATTCAGAACATTCTATCGTTGCCCTTATATTTTTTACAGTATCATAATTATATTTGTAACTGTTTATAGCAATAGCTATGTTTAATATTTCTGTAAGATTATCTACAATAACAAGCCTTGCCGGTATCTTAGCAGAGCTGACATACTCAAGAAATTCAATAACTTCCAAGCCATTACCTTTGCAAAATTCATAGTCCCTAGTAGGCAAAAATAACTCCAAAGAAAAACTCCTCGGCTTTTTACTGCCAAGGAGCGTCAATGTGGTTGTATGGGTTGTTAATGTACTATTTTCTATTTCTTGTAAAATATTAGGCAATGTATCTGGTACAACAGGTAGCTGTACTATTTTTTCATTGTTATTGTAGCTTAAAAGCATTTTAATCGAAGTCATCATCAAGCCCTCCTAAAATAGTACCACTAACACTTTTAGAAATACTTCCCCAAGTATAAGATAAAAGTTTTCCCCAAGTAACACCTTTAATTTCGCCCCAATTTACATGGTCATACTTTAATTCTAAATCTAAGTGATATGGCATCATATTTTCGACAGCACGCTTAACTATAGTCAAATACTTGTTATTCTCGCATTTAAGGAAGTTAATTATTACTGTCATATTTTTAAATTCAATTTCAACTTCAACCCCCGGAACCGTATTTGCTGTACTTTCTAAAAGTTCTTTTGTTGCAGTACCTGTTCCAAGAAGTCTTGTTTTAACATATGCCCTGCGTTTTTCTAAATCATCTAACTTTTTATTTAGTCCCATTTCCCTTTCTTTTTCTTCCAAATACCAAGTAGCATAATTTAAAAAAATCTGTTTATAGATGTCATTTACCTTACTTTCTATTTCATCTAATTTTTTCTCTACAGCATTTACAATGTCTTTTGTTACAATGTCTTTTCTGTAAATTTTATTAAGTAATTTAAGCATTTCTATAACCTCCCGTAAGAATAAACTCCTGATGTAACCTTTTGTCTGACTACACCAACCTTTTCATTTTCGGCACTAATCTGTGTGTTGTCACCAACATATACAGCAACATGATACACCTTTTTATTCTTTGCCCAAAATATTAAGTCCCCTTTTTGTTTATCCTTAGCTTTAATTTTGGTGCATTTGTTGTACAAGCCTTGTGCAGTAAGTCTAGCAATCTTAATTCCCGCTTTATTAAAACAGTAATAAACTAAGCCACTACAGTCAAAACTATCTGGGCCACTTGCACCCCAAACATAAGGCTTTCCGACTTGATTACTTAATATAGTGTATAAAGACTCAAAGTTTGCACTTGCACCCTCTGTCTTTATTTCTTCTCGCTGAATAACTTTGCCTTCTGTGTACTTGTTGCTAGGAGCTTCTTTTAAATATTCCAAAGTACAAGACATTGTATGTATACAGCCATTCAACTTGTGACTAACAGAATTAATTCGAAAATAGTCATTTATCTCCAAATATTCATCTACAATGTGCATAACTCTGCCGGCTCTGGCTTTATCGTGACCAATAAAATCCATTGTCAACTCTCTTTTTAGCTTGTTTTTATCTTCAAGCTCATTTTTAGCAAGGCTTTTAATGTTTTTATAGTCATCACTACTTACATTGTAATTTTCAGCTAACAAACCATATTTTTTGACGTTTGTTTCATCACTTATTGTGTATTCCATAGCTGGCATATTGCCTGTTGTTTTAGAGTTTACAACAGCAGTAACCCTATTTTTCATACTTTCAATAGAGTGCGTATATTTGCCTCTGCTGTGTGCTTTTTTGTCTGTTATGTCAAATTCAGCAACATTTTCAGCTGGCTTAAATATATAGTCAATAGGTTCTGTCGATAATTGAAAAACATATATGGATTTACCTCTCAGCTCATAGTAATACTTTTTTCCGTCATTGTCTTGCTGTATTTTTATAAGCTCTTTGATAATTTCATTTACATTTTTTATATAAACACTATCAACTTTCGCTGGCATATCACAAATACCACCCACAGACACCCCAACTTTGCTAAACAATGCTTTTAAACAATCCGAAACACTTTTATTTTTAAACTGGATTACAATATCATTTTTGTTAAGGTAAAAGCCAAAGTCATAAGCCCTTATGTTTCTTTTAGGATAGTCCCTTGAAACGCTTACAACAACAGCCCTTATAAGTTCTCCGTCATCATTGCCAACAATAATTATATCTCCGGCTACAATGTTTGAATGACTTATATATCTGTCTTGTGCATCTGGAACAGAAAAAGAGAGAGAAACTCCAACTGTGTCAAGGCTTTCATTCCAAGATAAATCTTCAACCAGTTTTGTTATATCCTCAGCTGTATTGTCTTTATGTAAGGTTACCTTGTACACTAAAATCACTCCCCTCTAAAATCGTTCCATCGACAAGAATAACATTAAAAGATATAGCCAACCCTTGTCTTTCTCTTTTACCTTGCCAACCAGTTACAGAACTAATTTTTGGATGCCTTAAAAGTTGCTGTGTTACTTCCCTTTTAAGCTCGCTGTTAAGATACCCCATTGGGAGAGTTCTTGTGCCTAAATATTTGTAAATTGAAATGCCAAATGTGTCAGTTTCTCCGGTTATATAAATGTCATAAATATTAGCTTGTGTCCTAAGTACATTCTGAATAAACTGTTTAATACTTTCAACTTCCGAACATTCTTCAAGTGTTCCATTCTTCAAAATGTGTTGCCCTGTTTCGTAATCAAAAAGGAAGTCTGTTCCGACTTCCTCTGTATCTTCAATATTATCATTTTCAACTAAATCTTCGGGAAACATATCATCCCTCCTGTGCATAAATATTTAAACCATTTATACTTTCAAATTTTCCTAAAACATAGAGGCTTTGGTTGTCGTTTCCTGCCATACACACCAATTTATCGCCTATCTCTACAGGATATTCTTCTACATATAAATCACCACTTGTTGTTCCAGTATCTCCATTTACAATGCCCTTTACAGTAAAAAATTCATCAAAATCCAATCCAACACCTGAATAATAAATTCTAACGGTAACGGGGGCAAGGCTTGTGACCTCACCCACACATATACCAATAACTGCTTTATTATTTCTCTTTTGGATTTCTTTTGCTAGTTTAGTATACCCACTCATATTAAATTGTAGATAAAACTTTAATACCTGTAAAGGTAAAAGGCATACTTCTTGTCGCAAGTTTCTTAGCTTCCCAGTCGGCTACAGATATTTCAGTAAACTGTACACCTGTTATAAGATAACTCTCTGTAGCTCCTGTATTTGGGTTGGTAAGGCTTGCCTGAATTTTGTAGTCTGGAGTAACACCTGTCTGATATGCTTTTATTAATTCAGCATCTTCCATTGTACTAACTCTAGCCCCTTCCAATGTACCTTCTCCATCGTAGCCCACATAAATATGATGAGAACAATAATCACCACAAGGTGCAAAGTCCTCATACTGTCCTGTTAATTTAATATTAATTTTATTGATTTCAGCAAGTAAACTATTGTTTAAAAACACCTCGCCACTTGTACCTTTAAGGAATTTATTATCATCAAACATTTTAAAATCCTCCTTATACTAAAGTAATTGTAAACTTTAAATTTTCCATACAGTTAAGGATTTTAATGTTACCCTTAACGAATACAGTCCTTTTATAAGCCATTGTTTTAACCTTATTTTCGCTCCACTCTTCAGCTTCACTTTTACCTGCACCAATCCACGCCTTACGCTGTGCATCAATATCAATTTCGGCAATATTGTCAAACTCATTATCAAGAATATCCTCATTTTCCAAAGATGAAAGGTACTGATTTATCGCACCAATTAAAAGCATCTGATAATTATATTTGTTCTTAAACTTGCCCTGATAAGTGTTTTTAAACACATTTTTGATGTCATCTTTAATCAGGTGCATTGCTTCAACAGTTTCGATATACTGCATATCCTCTGTGGCAGTATTTCCGTTTAATGTAACTAAGCTGTTTATGCCTGCAACAATCTTTACTCCACCAATATCATTGGCAAGAACAAGCTGACCGTTGCCTACAGCAGTACCTACATCAGTAACATCAGCAACATCACTTAAATCTGTACATTCAAAATTTGTACAACCTCTGTTGATATTGCAACTTGCAATAATACCTACAAGACTAGGTAAATACTCAACTGCACTTAGCTTATTGCCTTCGTTATCTGTACTTGTCTGATTAAAATATACATACTGTTTACAGTCCTTGCCACTAACAGTACCAACAGCCTTATATGTATTACCTTCACTTTCCTGTGACTTAATCCAACTTGCTAAATCTGCCTGAATACTTGTCTCAGGACTAGCAATCCAGCCTGTACTTCTTATATTCATTAATGCTTTTGTATAATTTGCTAAAGTTGCTGTGTTATTGCTGATTACTACAACTTCATAAGGAGCATAATTTAAACATTTTTTAATATGTTTTAAATTTGTGTCACTATACATATCCTCGTCTATATCAGTAACATTTTTATAAACCTGTGCATTAACACCAGTACATTTAGCTTCTATTGCATATACCCAAGCATCGCCACTACCTGCTGTTATTGTATGTTTACCTGCCTGTATCTTTGTTGTGTACTTGTTAGAAGCTAAAGCCAACTCTGTATTATCTACATTTATTGTCACATTACTTGCTCCTGTGTTTGCACTTCCGATAATGGTTACATCTGCATCAGCTGGTAAACTGAATGTAATCATACCATCATCTTCAATAAAAACAGGTTTAGTATATTTAACATTAGTTACAGTAACAGTTTCTGTTGTAGATACATCTCCTGTCGCTGTAGCTTTTAGCTTATTGCTACTAGCATCACTTCTCCAACTAATACCCTTTGCCAAAGTATCGTCTTTCAGAAATAATACTGCAGTACCTCTTTCACTTCTAGTAATAAGCGAAGTCGCTAACTGCTTAAAATCAATATCAATAGTTGGTATTGTTGCCATTTTCATTCCTCCTGTTTAACTTAACTTAATTTCTTCAATAGTTTCAATATCGCTTTCGTCAATAAATTCAGTACCTATTTCAAAGTCAAAACTGCAATTTAATATACCGTCTTCAACTTTTTCAAAGTCTAAATCATCAATATATACAGCACAGCTATCTTTAATAAATAAAGGCTCTAAAAATGCTGTTGAAAGTTTGTCCTCGATTTCAAATATCTCTGCCTTGTTCCTATTTCTATCTCTAGCATAGTAATAGCAATTAAAGTACACCCTTACTGACCTTATTCTTGCACTAAAAAAACCAGTCTTAACCGTTTCCATAAAGATTTTAAAAGACGGTCTTTCAACTGGTTCTTCAATGTCACTATCAACAAGTTGTATATCTGTACTCTTATTTATGCGATTACACACCGATTTAAAAATATCAGCCAGTGTAATAATAGCTCTCACCCCCTGTTTAAAGGTTCTATAATAGTATCAGCAAATTTTTCGCAATCTTTTTCATAAGTGCTTTCAAACTCATCAGCCGATGTCTTAAAAACGTGGTAAGCTGTTGTTTTACTTCCACTTTTGGTTTTATGCCCATATTCAAGCAAATGCCCATGGCGTGCCGGCTTTCCGGCATAAACTCTTATACTGTCAGCTCCATTACTGTATTTATAGTATTTACCTCTTTTAATACCTTTTAAGTAGTTGCCAGTTCTCTTTTTTACAGAAGATTTTGCTCGGTTTTTAGTTTCTTTTTTCAGCTTATTACCCTCAGATTGCATAAATTTCTTTATCTCCTTAGGGTATAATTCCTGCACTTTGCTAAAAGCCTCTGTCATTTCATCAAGACCACTTATTTCAAAGCCCATATCACACTTCCTTTATTGCATCAACTATTTTTTCGCACGCCATTTCGCCTATAAGCTCTGCAGCATTTTCAAGCCCAAAAATGTTGCCATAGATATTAACTACTGCATTTACAGATGGTTTTGGATTCATCATTTCTTCACTTTTTGAATGTGGATATATCCTTGTACCCTGTGGCAAGTCTATTACTTCATAACCATGTTCATTGATTGTTGTAAGACCACCACCAAAGTATGTTGTACCTACGGCATTATTTTTTGTAGTTTCAGCCTTTTTATCATTGTCATTGTTATTGTTATTACCACCAGTATTTTTGGTATTTACTTTACCTGTAACATTTACAGGTACCGAAATATCAATACTTTTGCTTAATGTATTTACTACCAATTTTCGTAAATTTTCAGCGGCAGTTCTAACATTGTTTTCATTGCTTTTAATTCCTTTTGTAAAAGAATCACTGTATTTTTTTGAGCTTTCAAGCACCTTTGTCACATCAGACGGTAAAACAGTTGAAAGAGCTGTAACACCTAAATCTTTTAATGCTGTCGCATTTTTACCAACTGCACCAATAGCAGAACTTTGCATAAATACATTTGCATATGCCTGAGGAATTTGGTCTAGTCCCTTCATAGAAGTTTTAAGCTCTTCAACACTAGGCATCATTTGTGCGTAAAACTCTCCAATATGCTTTCTAGTTTCAGGAGCCACACTTTCAAAGGCACTGTTCATGGATTGTGTTATTGCATTAACAACATTGTCTGTTAAAGGAATATTCCCATTTGCAAGGTCGTTAAAGGCATCTCCACTATAATCACTAAACACATTATTAATTGCTTCTTTAAGCGAGCTTGAAATTTCCGGAAAAGCCGACATTATTGCATCGTTTTCAAACTGCAAGCCCTTTGTTGTAAGCCCAGCTATCTTCTCATTATAGGCATCGTTTGCTTCTTTGACAGCATTTGCAAGCTCTGTTGACCCATTATCATACATCAACTTAGCCTGTGCAATAGCATCTATTCTCGCCTTACTGTAAGTTTCTTTCAGGTTGGACAGCTCTTCATTTGTAGCATCAATAAGATTTTGGAAGCTGTCTTTGCTTAAATCTCCAGATGTAAAATCACTTTTAAGAGCTTCTAATTTTGCTTCACTTTGAGCCGTTGCAATCTTCTCTTGTATTTCGGATTGCTGTTTCATAATTGCCGCGACTGCCTCGGTACTGTCTAAATCCCAGTTATGCTCGTAAGCATTTTTAGCAGCAGTCTTTAATTTTTCGCCTAATTCTTTTGCTTGCTCAGATAACGCACCGTAATAGGCGTTTGAATCGGAGCTAAAAGCATTTCCAAATTCAGACCCATCAAATAACAAGTTAAGATTAAGGCTAAGGCTATATTGCTTATCTCTAACAGCCTCTTGCAAGTTTGTAACATATTCGTCAACAGCTGACATATAGTCATCCTGACTAACTGTTCCACCAAACTCAAGTTTGAAATTAAGTTTATTTAGCTTTCTTGCTGCGTCAGCTGTGCTTTTTAAAGAATTTTCAAAGTCTTCTGTAGCACTATTTACACTTTCAATCTTGCCTAAAAACTCACTTCCAAATACATTTTTAACAATATCGGAACATTCTTCAGCCGAAAGAGTTATATCGCCAAAATGTTTGGCAATATCAGCTTTTTCCATATGCTTTTTCCAAATCATTACTCCTGCACCTATTGCAGCTATTCCAGCAACAATCCAAGTAACCGGACAAGCAAGCAAACTTGTATTTAAAGCAGTCTGACATATTGTCGCTAGTTTTTGGGCAGTAGTTAAACCTGTCATTGTGCCTTTCAGCTTATTCATAAAACTAGAAACCTTAACAGCTATACTAAATGCTTTTAGCCCTGCAACAACCGTTCCCCCTGCAATAGCAAGTTCAGAAAAGTTTTTAATAACAAAAGTAACTGGGGGCTTAATTTTTTCAAGTGCTGATTTAGTAGTATTTACTGCTCTAGGTAACTTGTTATCAAGCCAAGCCCCAACTTTTTCAGTTGCATCTGGAACTTGGTCAGAAAACCACCTTAAAAATCTAGTTACATAAGGCTCTAGTTTTTTTCCTATTGCCAGTTTAAAGTCATCTGTAGCAGAATTAGTAAGGGCTAAAGCCCCTGCAAGATTATCTGTCATTGTGTCAGCCATTTTGTCTAATGCTCCATCACAGTTTCCAAGGGAGTCATATAAGGCTTGATATTCATTCGTACCATCTTCAAGGGTATTAAACAAGCCTGCCATAAGAGAGTTTAAAGTCGTTAACTGTGTTTTACCAGCTATCATCGTAATATAGTTGTCTCTTTCTGCCTTATCAAGATTAGCCGTTTTTTCTTTAACCTCTTTAAGCACATTTGTAATGCCCTTAAATTCGCCATTTGAGTCATAAGCAGAAACACCGATTGCAGCCATAGCTTTTGCACTTTCGCCACTTTGTTTAGTCAAGTTTACAAGTACACTTTGCAACCTGTTACCAGCTTCAGAGCCTTTAATACCACGATTTGCAAGAATACCAAGTAAAGCTGCTGATTCTTGCAAAGGTGTATTAAAATTTTTAAAGGTAGCACCACACCCAATATAAGCCTCTTGCATTTGGGTAAGAGTAGTATTACTTTTATTTTGAGTTCTTGCACACACATCTAAATATTCATTTAGTCGATTTGTCTGTAAACCCAAGGCTGACATACTATCTGTTACAAGGTCCGATGTGGTTGCCAAATCTGCACCCGTAGCCTCACTTGCTCTAAGAATAGGCATTAAGCCATTCATACTGTCTTCAACGGACCAACCTGCTAAAGCCATATATGAAAGTGCATCTGCCGACTCCTGTGCAGTCTTTGTTGTGCTTTTGCCTGCTTCTCTTGCAGCATTTTCTAGCTGTTTGTAAGTGTCTGATGTCTGACTAACACTTAAAATACCAGCCACATTTGACATACTTTGCTGAAAATCTTTATATGTATTAACAGTTGAAGTGGCAAATGAACCCATCGCCAAAGCTCCAGCTGTACCTACTGCTGCAGCTGTTTTAGCAAGTTTGGATAAACTCTTGTCTATACCATTTGCAGCAGTATTACAATTTTTAAGTCGCTCTTTAAATACAAGTGTCTGTTTTCCTGCCGCTGTTAATTTAGGAGTAAATTTATCGGTTAAATTTAATATTGTATTAATAGTTTTACCCATTTCTTACCCCTCCCAACAGCCTTAAAATATTGTTTAGTTCTTTATACCAAAGCTCCATGCTTTTTCTATAAAAAACCCTTTCTAATGGAGATAAAGACAATAAATATTCAGGCTTAATTCCTCTAACAGCAAAGAAAGACAGCATATTTAATTCGCTGTCTTTCTCAATTAGTTTTTTAATTTTTCCTCTGAACCGTCTTCTTTATCATCATCAAAGAAATTCATAAGTTTAACACCAAGGTCCATTATTTCATCAACATCAAAAATTGCCTTTACTGTGTCGTAAGGATAATCAACATCAATACTTTCCTGTAACTCCTTAGAATGTAACATAGGACAGCAATCATAGATGAGCTTAACCATTCCGTCAACCATATCTACATAACTGCCATTTTTTGTTTTTTCAGAATATTCAATCCTAGCTGAGTCTGTAGGGTTATTAAAAGTAATACAACCATCAAGACTCTTAATATAAATATCCTTTGTAGCTGTTTTCTTGCCATCTTTTTCAAGTTTCTTTTCAATAAGCTGTTTTAATGTAACTTTAACAGCACCTAAAGTACCCTTGTTTTCTTTTGTTAAATTCTTATTCTGTTCCATAATCTTCCTCCGTTTCAATAACTAATTTACAATAAAATTCAACTGTATCATTTTTTAAATAATTTGGCATAAAATACATAACCTCGTAACGCTGTCCTCTATACATAAAGAACATATCATTACGAGGTTGTTTTATAGCCTGCTTTCTTATAATAAATTTATGGGTAATATCAGCTTGTACACTATTGCCTTCTATGTCTTCAATTTTACCAGACACAGGTGTTATCTGTGCCCATACTGAACCAATTTTGGAATAGTTATAAGTAACTTCGCCAAAATCGTTTTCACTTTTAACTTTTGCGTAGTAGTCTATTCTATTTCTTAATTTACCACTATTCATTCTACTTTCCTCACAGTAATATCTTAATCATCACCAAAATAAGCATAAACAGATAAACCTTTTTTTTCATCACCTTCATAGCAGTATTTTAGCTGTCTCAAAAGAGGTGTTAGGTTGTAATTTGTCTTTTCATAACTATTTTGGGAAAGTTCTCTATTATCGTAAGCATTAGAAACAAACAATAATATAAATTTTTCAAAAATAGGATTACTTTCATCGGGTATAAAACCAATAGCATTTTTACAGTACTCTTTGGCTTCGTTAATAAACCCTTGTATAAGTTCATCTTCTTCTGTAAATTCTTGTTCAACCCTCAGAAATAATTTAACTTTATTAAGCATATATCATCACTTCTTTGCAGCAGTTTGTGTTTCAGCAGACTTTGTTACAGTTTCAGATATAATAACTCTTATACCAGCCTTTGCGTCAACCTTGCCCACATCAAATCTTTCAACTGCTCTTGTGAACACAGCGTACTGCTTAAAGCCTGCTTCTTCACTTACAGCAATTTCAAGTGTTCTTCTATCATAAAAATTACAGTAACTACTTAAATCACCCACCCAAAATTCCAACTTATCTTCATCGGAAGCATATTCTGTATCATTAAGTTTTACAATTTCACGACCTTTAAAAAGTAATTTTGTAGGGTCTGTAAGCATTGGCTGTAGCAATGGTCTACCATTTCCGTCAACTAAATTATCCAAGTAATCAAAACCTTCTGTGTTTGTAAAAATTTTAGCATCTCTTGAAATAGCAGCATCAAGTTTAGTATTTAAAGCCTTTGTAATTGCTTTGTAATCTGTACCTTCTGTATAAGAGTCTGCTTCCTTCATAAGGGTCACAATAGCCTTATTTTCTGTTCTTACTGCTCGCTTAGCAAAATGTTTATCAATATAAGCTAAAAGGTTTGTCTTTTCATCTGCTAAAAGCTGTTTTGAAAGCGGGATAAGCACACCCTTTGTCTTAACCTTAAATGAAGCCTTGCCAAACTTAACATTTCCGCTTGAAATTTCGTCCATTTCGTCAAAGTCAAGAAGTTCGCCATTTTCTTCAACCTCAAGAGGGAAAGAACCACTCAAAGTAGATACCGGAACAACATTACAATAATTCTTTAAAGAATTAAGACTTCTTTTAAGCTCTTCAATTTGTGTTCTCTGTTCCTCTGGGACCAGATAACCACCATCTTCACCATTTTTTTCCACAAGTGCTGCTTCTGCATCGGTAAGTTTCATACCTTTAACAGCCTTATTAAAGGCAACAAGAGAATTTGCCTTGTTAATTGGCTCCATATTCTTTTCAGAAACAGGAATATTAACACCTCTTTCGACTTCCAGTTCCATTTTTAAGTCTTTAATTTCATTCAAAAGAGCAAAGGCTTCTTTAATTTTACCTTCATCCTTATACTTTTCCATCTGTTCTCGCTTTTCAACGATAGAATTTTGAATTTCAATTTCTCTCTTCATTTTATAAACCTCCTAAAAAATAAAATTATATAAAAAAGAACCTATTATGGTTCTAATTTAACATCATTAATTCTTCTTCTATTTCCAATTCCATTTTCATTCTTTCAATTTCATCATTATCGTTAGGCTCTGTAGGAATTTTGTCAGTTACTTTAAGGTCTGCCGGCAACTTGTAGCGTGATAATATCTCACTTTTTATGCACGCACAGGCTTTAAGTGTGTTATCAGCCTTTGCGTTAGCAAATAACTCAGTACAGTCGCTAACTTTAAGCCATGTTTCTTTAGCAACCATTTCCATAACCTTTTTATAGTCATCAGCATTTTTTAAATTTTCTTTGTAAATCTCGCTGAAACTTTCACAAATTTTATCCAAGTTGTCAGCTTCTTTTCTCAACTCATCGCTATTCCCTACAACATAACTCCAAGGCTTATGTATCATGAGCATAGACCCAGCCGGCATTATCATCTCATCACCTGCAAGAGCGATTAAACTTGCTGCACTTGCAGCCAAGCAATCAACATAAGTTATTGTCTTGCCATTTCTTCTTTTAAGTAAATTGTAAATAGCAACCCCAGCAAAAGCAGAACCACCACCACTATTGATATGAACATGTAACTCCTTATCGTTTATGGTCTCTAAAAATTTACTTACAAACTCAGGGTATACATCCTCATCTGTACAGCAATTCCATTCACTGCTAACAATATCACTATATATATTCAATGTAGCTATATTGTTTTCAATGTTTACACTATTCAGGATTTCTTTTAACTCCATTTAATCACCTCGCCACTAATTCTCTATGCTCAAAGTAATATATTTTGCCTGTAAAACCTTTTGGAACCGGTACTCCTGCGTAATCGTGCATATAGTTATCTTCATCTGTAACACAAGCACCAATTATAAGCATTTTTACAATTTCATTGTTTACGATTACTTCTACTTCCTTACCTATTCCGAATAAATAAGTACCCATTTTTTCACTCCTTTTCCTGTGTATCATATTGTTTACCAACATCTTTAATCGGTATATAAGTTCCATTTACAATGTTTGTATCTCCTCCGTCTGTGTCAGGTAAATTAAGTTCATGTCTAGCCTCATTAATGTTATAAATACCCGTTGTAACACCAGACACAAGACTTTGAATCTGACTTTTGAAGTCACACCTGAGAATACCCTTTACATTTCTTTTCATAAAAAAGCCATTATTGATTTCATCTGTACTCAAAAGTTTGTGAGTGTCTTCTTGTTCATAAGAATTTAATATATAAAGCAATGTATCAACATAAAAACTTAAATTTTGTGACTCAGAATTGGCATAACTACTCTTTTCGTAATTATTTAACTGATTTGGCTTTATGCCAAAAGCACTTGCCACTTCAAGGGCAGTAAATTTCTTTATCTCAAGAAATTGTATGCTTTCAAGGTTTATATTCAACGGTGTCATTTTCATTCCTAATGGTAAAGGAATAAATTTACCATAATTTTCTGTGCCTGTGGCATAATCCTCTATTTTCTTTAACAACTTTTTCTCTGCATCGTCATTAAGGTCACCTACATATTCCAGAACAGCCTTTCCTGTTACACCATTTTTATAAATGTTTCTGTTCAGGCTGTCGGCATCTTTCTTACTGTCTAATGTAGAATGTAATATATCCCTTATAGCCATACCGCTAAAACCATCATTGGATATAATGCTACTCCTATAATGCAACACATCGTCATAGCTGAACAAAAATTCTCTTGCTGATTTAGGTTCAATGTACCTTATGTAAATTTTGCCCTTAGCTCCCAATAAGCCCTTATTGTCAATAAGAATTGTCGTATATTCAGGGTTCAAAGGATATAAAGCCTTTGTATATATTCTTCCTGTTCTATCCTGTCCTCTTTCAATCCACACAAAAGCATTGCCATAATGATTGCGATAATATTCTACTGTGGCATTGTATATTGCAGCTGTCATCCAAGGGTTAGGTCTTAGCCCAACTATTTTATTTAACGGATGTTCCGTTTCAACAATTCCCCTGTCAGTATGCTGATACACTTTGTTGTTTAGCTTACCCAAACTTTCGCTAAGGATTTTAATGCAAACAAAATAGGTTATCTCACTTAAATCTTTTTCTCGCCTTATTAATTTGTCATCAAAGAAACTGTTTATTTCAGATATTCTAATTTCAGAACCACTTTTTTCTGTCGAGGCTCTAATATCCATTATTTTCATAAATTACATCTCCTAAAATCTTTCTAAATAATCATTCAAACTATTTTCGTAATCAAATTCTCTATCAGCAAACATTGCACCAATAGCCATAACCATTGCTATAATCCCATCAATTTTCTTCCTTGATTTTCTTTTGCTATATTTTACATTTCCGGCATCGTCTGTAAGTGCTACTGTGTTTTTAGCCATCCACCTTAAACAAGGATTGTTTGCTATAACAATTTTCTTATCTATTAACAATTCTTCAAATGTATTTATCGCCGGTGACATTGTCCTATATCCCTGCCCAAAATCTAGCATGTTAAATTTAACTTCAAGGTTTTGTTTTATTGCCGGACTACCCCAACGGTCAAAAGCTAGAATTTCATTGTTAATACTGTTATCCATAATGTATTGTTGGACTTTTTTATAATTTATATATCCACCTGAAAAGGCATTTATATATCCTAATTTTACCCACTGGCTGTATGGAACTCGGTCATCTCTTTCCTTGTCTTCTATTCTGTCATAGGCAACAAAAAGATGGGGATAAACAATATATCTATTATTTTTCTCGTCATCAAAAAGTTGAACAAAAGCAGTAATATCACAAATCGCTGAAAGGTCAAGCCCAGCAGTATTTGGAAGTCCCCTAATTTCCTCATAATCAATATCTATAGTACACTCGTCCCATAAATCCATATCAATAGCATTTTCAATTTCACTTGAAATGTGCTGATTTAAAATAAATCTTCTGAAAAATCGTTCAGCATATTTGCTCAACTGTGCTCTTTTAGCCAAAATTTCAATGTCGGTTCTACCTCGGAACACATCTAATGCGGGATTAGCCTTTAGCCATTGTTCGGGGCTTTCAACATTACAACCTTCATCAGCTTCATAAATTGCATAATAGAATGTTTCATCGTCAATTTGTCCCGTTTCAACAGCTTTAGCATAGTTATACTTTTCAAATTCAAGGTTAGTTTCATCTTCTCCACTACTGGCTGTACTTATAAGGATACCTAGTGGCTCGTCAAAAATACCTTGTCCGGTACTCAATCTAGCGTACAGGTCTTGATTTTTAAATTCGTGTACTTCATCAAGACAAAATACAAAATCGGCATAAGAGTTGGCATTTCCGGCATCGGAACTAATCACTCTTAAATATGTATTATCTTCTTTTCTAAAAACCTCTTTCACACTTTTTCGTATTTTGCAATACTTTTCCAAAGGTGTATTTTCAATAAAGTGCATAACCTGATTGAATAAAAGATTGGCTAAAGGTCTACTTACAGATGCAAGTATAAATTCGCCACCGTATTCAGGGGCAAAAAAGTACAAGTATGTTAAAATAAGACCTACTACAAAACTTTTTCCATTTTTTCTAGCCTCATCAATCAGAGCTTCTCTGAATCGCCTTTTCCCTGTTGCCCTGTGCTTTACACACAATATATCTGTGCAATTTTGAAACTGGAACACACACAAACGGAGCTTCTGATTTTTCTTTCCTTTGTCTGGAGTAAGTTTGCGAGTAAACTTAATAAATCTTTTAGCTTCTTTTACATCGTAGTAATACTTATCATTATCCCACAGTTGTTGCTGTAGCTTTAATAATTCATCAATATTTTTAGTTGTGACTATATCGTTCGTCTTATAATTACTTATGTTCCATATACTTTTCACAGCTATTCATCCTCATCGTCATCGTCAAGCCAACTGCTGATGTCAGGCTTATCATCGTTTCCTAACATACTATCAAGCTCCTTTAGAAGCCCTGTAAATGTTTTTGTATTTTCACGAAGTTCCTTTTGGGCTGGATTAGCTTTTACAGTACCTGTTGTACCAACAATAAAAGCTCCTTTCTTTTCTAAGAACTCTTTACACGCACTTATCAACGGCACAATGTCAAGAATATTTTTATACAGGTATGCCTTTGTTGCACTATCCTTAACCTTGTCCTTATATGCAGCTTCAAATTTTTTTACATTTATCTTCTTACCAATAAACTCAATTTTCGTAGAAGTATTTTTCTTAACTCCCTGCTTTGCATTTTCTCGTTGGTTTCTTTTTGCTAATTTATAATATTCAGTTCTATCACTCACATTTACCTCCGAATTTATAAAACCAGTTAAATTTTTTTAATTTAATTTTCTGTCCACATCTCACTTTTTTAATCAATATTTTCACACTTGAGGGGGGCTGCGGTTACAGAGTCAACCCTAAAAAACTTTAAGGGATACCCCCTATCCAAAAATCGAAAATTCGTTCTATTATCAAATTTCTTTTTTATTCAACGACTTTAGGTACTCTTGCATTTCTTCTTTACTCTTCTTACTCTTATCGTAAGCATAATGCACAAGCCCATGGCATTTATAACATAGCGTAATACAATTAGTTATCGCAAGTCTTTTGTTCCAGTCATCTCTAATGGGTACGATATGGTGTACTATAGTTCCTTTACTTATCACACCATTAGATAAACACAATACACATACCCCATTGTCTCTTTGTTTAGCAACCGACACAAGTTTTTTCCAAACGATACTGTTATAAAATGTTTTAGAGCGTATATCTCTATTGTGTTCGTCGTAATACTTATTTCTTTCAGAAATTTTTTTAGATAACTTAGACTTACATTTATCGCAGTATTTATCAGCTTTTTTTATTATTTTTCCACATATACAAAACTTCAAATCCTGCATAAATATTGCCTTTCAAAATTTCCTATAAAACCAATACTGTGAAATTTTATAAATATAGTTTCTTCTATTAAATACAAAAGAAAAAATATTACAATTTCCAAATTCACATTTTGAAGGAAATTATATTGTAAAATTATTTAGTGTGTTACTTATCTGTTCATCTGTTACGCCAATATATATAAGTGTTTCTTCTGGTGTAGTGTGATTGAATATTTTTTGTAACATGGCAACATCTTTATATTGCTTATAATGCCAGTAGCCAAAAGTTTTCCTGAGAGTATGACAACCTATCGCTGTAGTTACTCCTGCTTTTTCAGCAGCTGTATTAATTATGTTATATACTTGTCTTCTTGATATATGTGAACAGTACCTGTTACTTGTATAAAACAAATAATCATCATAATCAAGTTGTTCGTAATCGACATATTCCAACAACTCTTTTCTAATAGTTTTTGGAATTGTAAAACGATTTCTTTTATTTCTTCGTCTGTGCCTTGTTTTCTTTTCTATAACATATATAGATTCTTTATTCTTAATGTCTTTTACTTTTAGCTCAAGAACATCTGATATTCTCATTCCAACATGTATGGAAAACTGAAATATCATATAATTTCGATAGCTTTGTTCAAGCAGAATATTTCGTATTTTATCAAGCTTTGCCTTTGTTCTTATAGGCTCAACTTTATTCATCACACCACCTCGCATTGCATAAAAAAAGGACAAGCAATTTAGCCTGTCCTTTTGATTAAGGAGTTGTAAACCCAAAGTTATTACTCTACTATTATAGCATACCTAAAAGTATTAATAGGTATTAAAAGGTATTAAAAAGTATAAAAAGGTATTATTCTTAAAAATAATTTGGGTACTTAACTTTAAACGCATTAAGGGCTTTACCATGTAGCGTTTTTATATACGCATAGCTATAATGTAAATCTTTGTTCGTTTTTATGATTTCAAACAAAGATTTTTTATTTACATATTTTTCTGTTAAAAGCTCAATGTATATGTAATTATCAAGAGAGTTGATTTCCTCAATGATTGTTTCCCTTAATTGTCTTAAATTTTCAACATCTTTTTTTATTTTACTTTCATAATCAACCATTTTGTCAATCCTGTTATATCCATTGCTTAAAGAACTATGTACTTTTTCCTTGCTAGTATCTAAGCCTTTAGCACTGTAACAGTCTTCCCGCATCCTTTGCAGCTTTAATTTCTTCTGTTTCAATCTAGTATCATATAATATAATCTGCATTAAATACTCTTTAACCGTCATAAAAGCCCTCCTTGACAACTGTCCTCAAATATCATATAATTAATTCGTGCTGAATATATGGAAACATTGCTCTCCTGTGGTCGTTATTGGAGGGCTTTTTTCTTACTTAAATTTAATTTCATCGTGTCGGAATTTCCGACAGGTTCAATCTCTACTTAGTCTTGCTCCACAGCTCATTGCATCATATATAAAATCATTTAGTTGTTTATCATTCATATCTTCTGTTTGGGCAAGTTTTAAAAACTCTGCAGATAAATCAATAAGATTTTTAGCCCCATCAATATTTAATACACCTTTTTGGCATAATCCATGCAATATCCCTACCCATAAAGTTATGTAACTAGCTATTGTGTTTGGTGTACCCTTTTCTGCCGATACACACTTTGTTACCTGTATTCTATTGCCTACTTTCAATTCCGCAATACCGGCAAAGTTCATAAGTTCGCCACTCTCTAATACATTTATAAATTCTTTAACGCTACTGGTTTTTTCTTTGTTCATTTTATTGTCCTCCAAATCGTCTGTTTCGTTTATTACATTTTCTTTGATAAGAGTATCCCTTCTGTTCCATTTGTTTATTCCATCTACTTTTTCTGCCATGTTATTCTCCTTATCTTAATAAATCATTTTCTATAGACTCTCCAGCAACATAAATTGGGTATTTTGATAACACTTTATTTATTTTACCTTCAAGTTCGTCAACATCTATTTCATTTTTTAGCTTGCCTATAACTTTGTTAATCCAACCACCATCTGTAGCTTTTTCATTTCCCATTTCTGCTAAAGTGTCTAAAAATCTAAATATAAAACGCCTTTCTATAGCAATAAAAAGGTCATCACTACAAGCCAAATTATTCTTGCTATTAACATAATCCTTAGCTGTCATAATTAAAAAATCAGGAACTAGCTTATTTGGTTGAAAACGCTCTATGTACAACAGCGCTTCTGGTGCTGTGCTAACTAATTCTCTTAAACTTAGCATGTTTATCTCTCCTTTTCTTCTTTGCAATCCCAAACACCGCTATACACAGTATCAACAGCAGTGTCTTTGGCACAAGCTTGTACAAGAGGTATTTTTTTCATAAGGCACTTTATTGTTTCAGCTATAGCATTTTGCTTTTGCTTAAATACTTCGTTATCAATCTCTATTATTGGCTTGTATTCAAAATCAATAACTATGTTTATTACCGTTCTGCCTTTTTTCATTCTCATCACCCTCTAAATAATATTTCTCTCATAATCTCCACTCCAAACTTTTTACTTGTCGGAAATCCCGACAGATTCACAACTAAAATTCTCCTTTGTATGGTTCATCCCAACAAGCTGTACAACGCCTTTCAGGCAAGCAGCATTTAATATTTTCATTGAAATAAGCGACACATATAGAAGGTCGTCCGTCATTTGATAATTGAGCATTAGGAAACATCTTCATAAAATGCTCTGCCCTTGTTTCCGGCTGATGTTCGTCAGACCATTTTTGCACGATTTTTATAGCTTCGTCAGGATATGCTCTTTCAAACTCTCCACATGACAAATAAGCCTTATTATTAACATAATCTAATGGACAATCTTTACAATCTATCTCACAATTCCCTGTCATCCTATTCTGCTCTTTAAGATAGTTTTCAGTATATCCGCAATCAACTTTCATTTTCATTCCTCCTCTACTTTAGCAATAATACCCTCTACATTTACACCTTCTGTAACAGCTAAATCTGCTGTCATTAAAGACGTATAATATATTTTTTCCAAATTTTCTAATGTCAATATTCCTTGTTCAAGTAAGATTTTATTAAGCACAGACAGCATATTAAAAGTGCCGTTTAAGAAAGTATTCAAATCTTTAGCTTCTTTAGGAGTTTTTAATCGTACAGAGCCTTCCAATTCCCCTTCTGCATTTTTAGCCGTGCTAAATATAATGCAACATTCAGACACATTTACAACATCATCTAACATTTTTTCCAATTCATTCATTCTCATTACCTCCAACTTTTTAATCCCACTCGCTTTTTAACATATCAGCTTTTATTAATTCATATATTATATCAAGGTAGGTACGCATATCCCTATATCGGCAATTAGGTCGTTTATGTATTCGTTTGTCATCATCTTGCCAGTTGGCAACATTAAGAAGCACATCGGTAATAAAAATAACTTTACAACCTCTTGCAACACATAGATAATAGCCATCATAGCCTTTAAACCCTTTACATTTTTTAAATCCGTACTTCACAAATTCCTTTGCTGGCACTTTTGGTACTAACATTTTCATATTCCTCCTTGTTTATGCTTTCTGATACTAATATATATCATTGTCAACATACTCACCTGCGACATAATTCTTATGTTTCTTTAGCACATCATTGATTTTAGTTTCAAAATTATCAATTTCCTTGTCTTCTAGTTCATTCATAATTTTTTCAGTCCAACCTTCGCCAAGCACATTTTCATCTTCTATTATTTTTAAAATATCTTGCAACTTAAACTCAATAGGACTTTCTTCAGCAATAAAAATTTCATCTGTAGGGGAATGGTTTAACATATATTCCTCTACAGTTTTTACAAATGTTTTTGGTATAATTTCAAAATACTCATTTTCAAATCGTTCTATATACAGCAGTTTCTTTTCATCTAAAACAGTTAATTCGCTTAACTTTAACATTGCTATTCCTCCCAGCTTATTTTTAAATTTTTAAAAGAATTTATTGCTTTTGCAAGGTCTTTGTAAAACAACTTAGCTTTTTTTATTTCTTTTTCCATTTCCTTATTTAGTTTTTCGTACTGTTCAAGGTTATCTTTCATTTTCCAATAGGTTTTATGCTGTATTTTATATATTTCAAAATTTAAAAGCCTTGTACTATAGCTTAGCTTTTCTGCAATATCTGCATTTTCGCTAGGCTTTAATTTTTCAATTTCAGCAGAGCTTTTAGCAAACCTTTCTTGGGTGAAATATTTCAGCTTTTCGTTTACAAAATCTTGCCTTTCTTTCAATTTACAAATATCGTCTGCTTTGTTATACGCATTTAGCAGAGCATTAATGGCATCATTAAGCATATTATCATCCCTTGTAAGCACGCCTGAATGTAGTTGTTTTTTTATCAAATTTTGTTTTTATGGTGCCTATTGCACCATTTCGTTGTTTTGCAACTATAAATTCTGCCATGCCTTTATCGTTCGAATTTGCATTATACACTTCGTCACGATATATAAATATAACTGTGTCAGCATCTTGTTCAATATTGCCACTTTCTCGCAAATCGCTTAACATAGGTCTTTTATTTTGTCTCGATTCACAAACTCTATTTACCTGACTAAGTAACACAACAGGGCAGTCAAATTCTTTTGCAAGCATTACAGAAACCCTAGATGCCTCGCCTAAGTCAGACGCTCTGTTCCCATTACTTGCAATCTTCATTATTTGCAAGTAGTCTATCGCAATCAATGCAAAATTCTTACCTGTTTTATTTTTTATGTTTCTACAACATTTTTGAATATCATAAATACTCATATTCATGTCATCTTCAACGTAAAAATTTTTGGTTTCTTCTGAAAACTTCTCGGTGTACTGACTTATTTTCAGCAGTTCTTCTGCTGTCAACATATTAAACTTGAAATGTTCATTGCTTATATCTAAAGCTGAACTGTATAGCTTTAAAGCAACATCCTTTTTGGGCATTTCTAGCGAAAAAAAGATTACATTTTCGTTAGGATTGGTTTTTGCAATATATTGACAAATGTTTAATGTTGCAGAACTTTTACCCATTGCTGGTCTACCTGCTATAACTATTAATTTCCTTTTCTCCAACCCTGAAATTAATTCATCCAAATCATAAATGCCTGTTGAATATCCCGCAATCCTTTTGCCTGATTTTCTTAATTCTGCTATATCTAGCAAAGCACTTTCAAGAATATTTGGCACAGCCTCTATATCTACAGCCCCAGCACTATCATTTTTTAAGTCTTCAACAACGCTTGAAATTTTATCAATTTCATTTTTTCCTGCTGCTTCCAAAATTTCTTGAGCTTTGTTTATCGCCCTTCGCCTAAAACTTAAATCTAATAAAATATTGCAATAGCTTTTAATTCCTACGGATGTAGCTGTATTAGTAAATAGTTCAACTATATAAGTCGCTTTAATTTTTCCCTGAAGCCTTGCCGATACAGTTACATAATCTACCTTTTCACCAGAGTTACTTATATCTGCCATAGCCTGAAAAATTGCTTGATTATTAAAGAAAAAGAAGTCTGTCGAACTTAAACACCCTAAACCACATTCTAGTCCGTCCTTGTCAAAAAGCATTGCTCCTAACACAGCCTTTTCGACATTTTCGTCATTTGGCATAGCATATTTACTGTCCATTAGCATACATCTCCTCTCTTTCTCTTCTGCGTTCTTCAAGCATTTTTTCTGTCTCAGACACTGCTTGTGATTCACATACATTATTATTATTTTGCTTGCTTTTCTGCATTTTGATGTTAAGCCTATCAAAGTGTTTGCGTAATGAAGTTGGCGAGAGAATATTGCTACACCAAAAATCATCTTTTGTGGCAAAGGCAATAACCTTACACACTTCTTCTCTATTCTTGCCGTCAATGTTTATCAGGCGATGTATTTCAGTTGCCCATTTCTGTTTATTTTTTAAATTATTAGGGACTTTAATATTTTTATTAACACCTTTCAATTTCTCAATGAAATAATTGACTATTTTTATCTCATCACTATCTTCATCAAATTTAGCGTCAGAAATTTTTTCTGACATAGCGTTATTTGGAGTAGTCTCTGTAGTAATCTCTGTTACCGTTTTTCTATTTTGAGCGTTTCGATTTTCTATTTTAGAAACTCCATTTTCTATATTAGAACTTCCATTTTCTGTTTTAGAAAATGGTAAAATCAAGGCATAACCATCTAAAGCATAGCCATTTTTTAAAAGTTCGTTTTGGATAGCAATTAGATTTATTTTGTATTCTTTTCTTCTATCCCATTTGTTCTTATTTTGCCTTGTTGATATAAATCCTAATTCAATAAGTTTTTCAAGATGTTTTTTTACATTGCTAGGAGATAAACCTATCATTGTTTCGTTAGATAATTCTACGTAGCTTTTATATATCCACCCGTATTTGGGTTCAATCTTATTTTCAATTTGCTCCTGCTTAATAAAAAGGTCAAAATCTCTTACCCTTTCACTCCAATACAAGAGCTGAGATAATAAAATTGCATCTATGTAATTTCCAGTAATAGCGACAAATTCCTCTTTTATCACTATTCTTTTTAACTTCTGAGGCTCCATATTACCACTCCTTAATTTGTCTTAAAACGGCATATCCTCATCACCTTCATAAGGTTTAAATCCGTCAACTGTTTCAGTCTTTTCTTTGTTTTGGCAAAATTCAAAATCACTTACAACAATAGAAAAACTATATTGTTTCTTATCGTCTTTGGTATAGGAGCTAGTTTCAACTCTCCCCTGCACCGCAATTTTGTTACCTTTGTGAAAATTTTTCGCAACAACTTCCGCTCTCTTGCCGAACATAACACAAGGCAAAAAGTCAGCCGTTGGTTCATTTTCTGCCCTGTCTGATTTATAAGGCTTGTCTACTGCTAAATAAAACTTGCAAATAGCAGTTTCATTTTTGTACGACAACGATGGTTCTCTACAAAATCTGCCAATTAAAATTATTTTATTCAATTTAATCACTCCCAGTTATCTTTTCTAATACTTCAATGATAGCAGTAAAAAGACAGTAGCCTTTAAAATCTCCAACAAATATTAAATCTAAAGCCTTTTCAATTTCTTCAAAAATTTCCCCATCAACAGTACCATAAGCGGTTTCAATTCCGATATGACACAAAAGTTTTGCATACGAAAAGTCCCTCTTATCCCTGTCGATAGTAAAATAATTAATATTTGCCAAACACTTTATATATTCAACTGTCTTTATACTGTCATCATTTTCAAGTTTTAGTTTTTGTCTATATAAATTTTCAATTTTATTTTTCATAGCACCCTTGACAAAACATATTTTTATATTTATAATAAAAATGTTTTTGTTAGGTTTTTAACCTTTTTTAGCCTTTAAGTCTGCCAACTTAGGGGCTATTTTTTTATTAAAATCTTTATCTATGTATGCTATGTTACATTTATCATTTATCAGTATCTTAGAGCATGTAGAATCTACATCAGTTGGCAATACAGCAATCTGAGTAATGGTTCCACAATTTTTACACACAATATTAATTTCGTGTGGCTCTAAACTGTAGCTTACTTCCAAATCGTGCGAACAACAGTCTGCACAGATTAGGCTGATTGGTTTGTGTTTTAGCATAACCTTACCCCCTATTAAGCACTTTCCCTCATATATTCTTCCAACTGCGGGCCATTTATATAATATGTGTACTGGGTACTTGTTTTTATGGCAAAGCCAAAAGGGTATTTACCTTGTTGCAAAGCAATTCTTAAAAATTGCTCCGGCACGCCTAAAATTTTGGCTGCTTCAAAAATTGATAATCTAGCTTCCATACTTAATCATCTCCATTTATGCTGTTCTTAAATTTGCCAACCTAATACCTTCAACAATGTAACTAAGTTTTTCCTGCTCTTTTTCAGGAAGTGTGGCAATAATTTCTGCCAACTTTATTACTTTGTTAAAATCTTTTTCATTAAGTCTATCTTTCATTTTTGGCACCTCCTTTGTTGATTGTACGATTATTATATATCTGAATTTCAATATTGTCAAGAGTGAATTTGTTGATTTTTCGATTTTTTATTGACATACCGATTTTTTATGATATAATTAATGTTGAAAAGAGGTGATTAATTTGAACCTGCGAATAAAAAAAATTAGAAAAGCTCTTGATTTAACACAGCGTGAATTTGCAAAAAAACTAGGAATGAAGCAGAATACAATCGCAACATATGAAATGGGTAGGTGTAATCCTAGCGAACCTGCAATAGTATCTATATGTAGGGAGTTTAATGTAAACGAAAAATGGCTTCGTACAGGCATCGGTAATATGTTTAACGCTGAGCATAGAGATGATATTAGTGAAATAGTCGATAAATATAATTTATCGCTATACGGAGAACAAATTATTCGTACATATATAGAAATGAACGATAAACAAAGAAGTGTAATAGATGATTTTGTTAAAAATTTAATTACTAATTGTAGTGTCGATTCTGCAATAGAAGATAGAAACAAAAGTTATTCTGAATTATACAAGGATATACCTGATACCCCTGAAGAGTTTGAAAGGCAATTTCCTCCTGTAGGCATTGATGATAATAATAATGAAGTTGGGTAACCCCTTACGAAGGCACCCAGTTAAACCTAAATTACTTCATTACTATTAGATGCGATGTTCCAAAATAATTCAAATTGTAATATAAAGTGTTATTGCTTTTAAAGTAAATAGCAAATACCCTTCTATCATTATAATGTATGTATTTTTTCTGCATAGCATCACGCCCCTTTTGTTTTTTCAAAAAACGGAAAAACTGGGTGCAAGGGTAATTATATTGCATTAAAAGAATAAATACTATCGGGAATATTTTCCATTTATTTTTAAAAGAAAAAGGTGTTAGATACTGGAACTATCTAACACCTGAGATACATCGACAATGATGTATTAAAGTAAGGAAAGTATGAAATCCTCAAATATATTATAACATATACATATCGTATATGCAAAGGAGGATTTTTATGAAAAAAATTTTTATGAACCCTGACATTTTTAAGTACTTTAAACCTATTGCTATATTTGTGCTAATAATAGGTTTTGTTGTAGGGATTGTTCTCGCTTATACAATCCCTACAACCTCATACGAAACGGTTCATTCAATAATGAATGGGACAAGAACTATTGAAAATGAGTCCTTTAATTTTGTGCTGATGTTGGTTATTTGGTTTTCTAGCATTCTGTTTGACGCAATGTTGTACATAATATATGAATTACTTAAAGGACTATATCAATTAAACCAAACAGCCTATGAGTTATTAACAAATATAGAAAAAAATAAACAAGAAGAGGGGGATAAGTCTGAATATTCTTCAAAAGATGCTATTGATAGATTTATACATAGCTAAACTGTAATAAAAAAGTCCTCCGTAGTTAGCAGAGGACAAAATTTACCTATCAGAACAGTTGCCTGATATAGTATAACCTAAACAACTATATTATATCACTTAAGCACCTGTTTTGTAAAGGTGTTATTTTTGTGCAAAAAAATAATTTTAAGGAGTGATATTATAATGAAATTACCTAACGGATATGGCAGCATAACAAAATTATCTGGAAAAAGAAGAAACCCTTGGCGAGTTAGAAAAACATCAGGGTGGGAAATAGACCCTAAAACTCAAAAATTGAAACAAAACTATATTACTATAGGATATTATGAAACTAAGGCTGAAGCTTTATCGGCACTTGTAGCTTACAACGAAAACCCTTATGACTTAAATTCGGCAAAAATAACATTAGCAGAAATATACGAAAAATGGTCTGCGGATAAATACGGGGAAATAAGTGAATCAAATGTTAAAGGATATAAAGCAGCATGGAAGTTATGTTCTCCTATAGCAAGTATGAAAATGGTAGATATAAAAATCGACCACATTCAAAAAGTTGCTGACGATTCAGGTAAAAATAAACCTACATTAAAAAAATTCAAAACTTTAATGAATGAACTTTTTAAATATGCTGTTATTCACGATATAATAAGCAAAGAAAAGAATATGGTAGAATTTCTTAATATTTCAAAAGCAGGAAATCCTAATGCTCTTAATAGAAGTCCTTTTACGACTAAAGAAATTAAAAAACTTTGGGAAATTGTAGATACAAATGAATACTTTACAGTAGTGCTTATGTTAATTTATAGTGGCGTAAGAATAAGCGAAATGTTAGATTTAAAAAAAGAAAATATAAATATAGAAGAGCAATATTTTAATGTTGTGGCAAGTAAGACAGAAGCCGGTGTAAGAACAGTACCTATTGCCGATAAAGTGTTGCCATTTTTTAAACATTGGTACTACAAAAATAATAGTGAATATTTACTGTCTACTCCTGAAGGAAATCATTTTGAGTATAGAAACTACTATGACAGTTACTGGACTCCTTTAATGAATACTGTAAACATAAGTCATACTCCTCACGACACTAGACATACTTGTGTAAGTTTATTAACGGCAGCAAAAGTTGACGAAAGATTTATTCAAAAAATAGTCGGACATAAAGGTCAGGGGGTAACAAGACAAGTTTACACACATTTAGAAATAAAAGACCTTTTGTTAGAAATTAATAAGATATAATCAGCATATATAATTTGTGTCCTACTTGTGTCCTACTTGTGTCCTACTGACAAAAATTTATACATTTTCACACATTCTGATATATAAAAAACCTCGGAAATAAGCCATTTCCGAGGTCTAAATAAATGATACGAATTATCTCTTTGAGAACTGAGGAGCTCTTCTTGCTGCCTTTAAACCGTACTTCTTTCTTTCCTTCATTCTAGGGTCTCTAGTGAGGAAACCTGCCTTCTTTAAAGCTGGTCTGAAATCTGAATCAGCTTCAAGTAAAGCTCTTGAAATACCGTGTCTGATAGCACCTGCCTGACCAGTAGTACCACCACCGCAAACATTGATGCTAATATCGAACTTACCAGTAGTGCCTGTTACTTCTAAAGGCTGTCTGATGATAAGCTTTAATGTTTCAAGACCGAAATATTCTTCGATGTCTCTCTTATTAACTGTAATCTTACCGCTACCAGGAACTAAGTAAACTCTAGCTACAGAGCTCTTTCTTCTACCTGTACCGTAATATCTAGCTGCTGCCATAATATTTTACCTCCTAATTAAAATCTAAGCTCTAAAGCTTCAGGCTTCTGTGCTTCGTGACCATGTTCTGCGTCAGCATAAACATATAACTTTTTAAGCATATCCTTACCAAGAGTGTTCTTAGGAAGCATACCCTTAACAGCGTGCTTAATAACTTCGCAAGGCTTCTTTTCCATCATTTCTCTGAGAGTAGTTTCCTTGAAACCACCAACATAATCAGAGTGGCGTCTGTAAAGCTTCTGTTCCATCTTCTTACCTGTTACTTTAATCTTGTCAGCGTTTACAACGATAACATAATCACCTGTATCAATGTGAGGTGTATAAATAGGCTTGTTCTTACCACGAAGAACTGCTGCTACCTGAGATGCAAGACGACCTAAAGTTAAGTCAGTAGCATCAACAACATACCATTTTCTTTCTATTTCAGCTGTCTTAGCTATAAATGTTGTTCTCATTAGAAAATTCTCCTTCCAACCAATATACAATAAGTAATAAAACTTGTTGCACACTCCCAATGTCCGAAAGGAATATACAACCAACACAGTCAGCAAAAATCGGGGCTAACGATAAAAGCCAACATTCAAACATTGCTATTTTACTATAAATCAACAATGTTGTCAAGATTTTTTTACATAAAATCTCCATATTTTTCACTTTTATTTTTTTACGCAACGGCAGGCAAATTCAGCATACTATTTTTGTGAATAATTTGATATAAACACCATCATTTTTTATATTTCATTGTTAATTATGATTATTGTTACTCCAAAGTGTTTGTGCTATAATCTAAATAATCAAAAGAAAAAAGGTGATAATATGAATTTACGAAGTAAAGATGTTCAGCCTTCAGAGTCAATGCCTTTAGGGCTTATGCTTGCCATTGTAGGTGGTTTCCTAGATGCCTACACCTTTTCTACAAGAGGTGGAGTATTCTCTAATGCCATTACAGGTAACATAGTTCTTTTAGGTCTTAATTTGGCAAATTTGGATTTTTTCCACGCATTTAGATACTTTCTATCTCTTTTTGCCTTTGCCTCTGGGGTACTTATTATAAGTCTTATACAAAAGCGTATTAAGTACATAACTCTCATACATTGGCGAGAAATTGTGTTGGCTACAGAAATTGTCCTCATATTTGTAGTAGGTCTTATTCCTAATCAGTATGACACTATAGCAAATATAATTGTACCATTTACCTGTGCTATACAGATTTCTACATTTAGAAAAGTTAAGGGTTATGCCTGTGCAACAACAATGTGTACTGGTAATCTTAGAGTAGCTACTGAAAGCCTTTTCGGTTTCATAACTTCTAAGGATAAAAACCAGCTCAAAAAATCACTTACATATTATGTTGTAATTACATTTTTCCTTATTGGTGCTATAATAGGTCTTGTGTCTTGTAAGTTTTGGGATATTCACGCTGTATGGCTCTGCTGTATAATGCTTCTTATTCTTTTCCCTCTTATGCACAACTGGCACAAAAAATATGGAAATATTGAAGAATAAGTACAAAAAAATCGGCTGTCCTCTGACAACCGATTTTTTTATTATGATGCCTGAAATTGGCTATTGTACAACTTGCTATAAAATCCACCTTTTGCAAGAAGTTCCTCGTGACTTCCCTGCTCTATTATTTTACCCTCATTCATAACCAAAATAAGTGAGGCATTTCTTATAGTAGAAAGTCTGTGGGCTACAACAAAACTTGTTCTACCCTCCATCAACTTATCAAAAGCCTCCTGTATCTGTACTTCTGTACGGGTATCAATACTAGAAGTTGCCTCATCAAGTATAAGCATTGGAGGTCTGCAAAGCATTACTCTTGTAATACATAAAAGCTGTTTCTGACCTTGACTGATACTGTCTTCACTTAAAACCGTATCAAGACCCTTTGGCAATCTCTCAATAAATTCCCAGCTATGAGCCTCTTTGGCAGCCTTTATAATTTCATCGTCTGTAGCATTGGGCTTGCCGAAAGCTATGTTTTCTCTTACTGTACCCTGCTTTATCCAAGTGTCCTGCAATACCATACCATAGCAACTACGGAGGGCGTGTCTTGAAAGGTCCTTTATGTTGTGACCGTCTACAAGAATATCTCCCTTATCCACATTGTAGAAATTCATAAGCAAATTAATAAATGTAGTTTTTCCACAACCTGTAGGACCAACTATGGCAACTCTCATACCCTCTTTAGCCTGTAAATTAAAATCTTCAATAAGTTTTTTACTTTTATCATAGCTAAAGCTGACATTCTGAATATCCACCTGACCCTTTACATTGTCCACAGTACCCTCTGCGTCTTGACTTTCCTCTCTCTGTTCAAGAAATTCAAATATACCTGATGCACAAGCAAGGGCATTTTGCATTTCTGTAATAACTGAGCTTATGTCATTAAAAGGCTTCATATACTGGTTTGCATAGGCAAGCATTACAGAAAGTCCACCAACTGTAAGAAGTCCCTTTGGTATAATAAAAGCACCAACTAAGGCTACACCGGCATAAATAATATTGTTTACAAATCTGGTACAAGGGTTTGTAAGACTACTATAAAATACAGCTTGCTGGCTATACTTCTGAAGTTTATTGTTTATGACATCAAATCTTGATGATGCCTTTTCTTCGTAGCCAAAGGCCTTAACTACCTTTTGATTACCAATCATTTCCTCTATAAAAGCTGTCTGCTGACCTCTTGTCTTACTCTGTTTCTGGAACATAGTGTAAGAACGAGAAGAAATAAACTTAGCCACAAAAAAGCTCAAAGGTGTCAAAACAATAACCATAATTGTAATCCAAAAATTCTTAGAAAACATAAATACCAATGTAGCTATTATTGTTATAACCCCTGAAAAAAGCTGTGTAAACCCAAGTAAAAGACCGTCTGAAAGTATGTCGGTATCGGCTATAATTCTACTTACAATATCACCTGTACTATGGCTATCCAAGTAAGAAAGTGGCAATTTCTGAATATGCTTTATGGATTTAGAACGAATATCCTGAACAATTCTGAATGTCATTCTGTTGTTAAAAAGGTTCATTACCCAAGTGGCAAGAGCCGATACAACAGCAAACACAATAATCTGTTCCAAATAGTAAACCATTCTGCCAAAGTTTACATTGTGTTCTGCTACAATTTCATCTATAGCCTTACCAAAAAGAATAGGCACATAAAGCTGTAAAACAACTGAAATTCCGGCAAGTATTATACTTAAAGCAAGGAATATTTTGTACTTTCCAATAAGTTTCAGAATTTTAATCAAAACTTCCATACTGTTTTTCTGTTTTTTACTTTTCATACTCTCACCCCACCTTCATAAAACTTGCGTTCTTCTGGAAATTGAGAGAAGTATATTTCTCTGTATACCTGACATTTTTCCATAAGCTCGTTGTGAGTACCCTGTCCCACTAATTCGCCATTGTTAAGGACAAGAATGTTGTCGGCCTGTCTGATACCGGCAATTCTCTGAGATACAATAAATGTTGTTGTTTTATTTCCCAATTTGTGAATAGCCTGTCTTAATTTTGCATCTGTAGCAAAGTCTAAGGCACTAGAACTGTCATCAAGTATAAGTATTTCAGGCTTTCTCACTAAGGCTCTGGCAATAGTAAGTCGTTGTTTCTGCCCACCAGATAAATTTCTGCCCATTTGCTCTAACTGGAAGTCCAACTTACCTTCTTTCTTTTCCACAACCTCTTTTGCCTGTGCTGTTTCAATAGCGTCATAAATTTCACTATCACTAGCCAATTCATTGCCCCATTTAAGGTTTTCCCTTATGCTACCCTTAAACAAAACAGCCTTTTGCTGAACAACAGCTATTTTTTCACACAATTCCTTGTGGGTATAATCTTTAACACTTTGTCCGTCTATAAGTACACTACCTTTTACAGCGTCATAAAATCTAGGAATAAGGCTTATTAATGTACTCTTACCACTACCAGTACCACCTATAATACCAATAGTCTGACCTTTTTTAGCCTTAAAACTAATGTTTGAAAGACTAGATGCACCAGCTCCACTATAAGTGAAAGTAACATCTTTAAACTCAACGGCAGTATCACAATTATCCACTTTTTTACTTTCATTTTGTGGATATTCCATACTTGACTTTACATTGAGAACATTTGCAATTCTGTCAGCACAGGCCATTGATTTGTTAAGTGTAATTATCATTGATGCCATTTTTATTAACTCAACAATAATCTGTAACATATAGTTATAAAGGGCAACAACCTGTCCCTGTTGCATATTGCCTAAATTTACCTGAACACCAGCTTTATACACAAGAACTACTGCACCAATGTTAATAAGTACATAGGTTACAGGGTTCATTAAAACAGAAATTCTACCTACAAACTCATTTAATCTTGTCAATTCTCTGTTGCTGTCCTCAAATTCAGCTACAGACTGTTCCTCTCTGCAAAAAGCTCTTATTACTCTTACCCCTGTAAGATTTTCCATTGTAAGTCTTGTAACTCTGTCAAGTCCGGACTGTACCTTTTTGAAAAGTGGAATACTTACAAGCATAATAGACAATATTACAACAAAAAGTATAGGAATTGTAACAACAAATACAATGGCACACTTTACATTAATAGTAAAAGCCATAACCATAGCACCAATTACAATAAATGGACTTCTGAGCATAAGTCGCAAAGCCATATTAAGACCATTTTGTACTAAGTTTACATCGTCTGTAAGTCTTGTAATTAATGTGTCAGAACCTAAGGTATCAATTTCAGTAAAAGAAAGAGCTTGAATATGGTTAAACATAGCCTTTCTTACATTTGTGGCAAAGCCTACACTAGCTTTAGCAGCAAAAAACTGAGCCGTAATACTGCATGTAAGACCCACAGCAGCCATAAGAAGTAACACACCAAATCTTTCTACTATATAGGTGTGGTCGTTATTAGCAATACCTACATCAATAATCTGTGCCACAACTACTGGCACAAGTAAGTCAAACAATACTTCCAAAAATTTGAAAATAGGTGCAAGTATGCTTTCTTTTATATATGGTTTCAAATATATACCAAGACTTTTCATATCTTCACTCCATTCTTACAAATATTATTTGCATATTTACTGTAGTTCAGAACATTTTGCTATGCAAAATATAGTTTGCTTCGCAAACCATCGGATTTATCTTTCCGATTCACTGGTCAGAACTTTCAACTTCGTTGAAAGCCACACTTCGTGTGTCCGATTTATCTTTCGGTTCACTGTCAGAACAAATTAACTGCGCTAATTTGTGGCTTGTAAACAAGCCATCGGATTTATCTTTCCGATTCATTAAAAAACCGTCTGCTACACAAGCAAACGGTTAATTTTATTATATTCTATTTATCTTTTCCAAAAATCTAATAATTTTACCACCCATTGGTACCATTTGTAAATCTTCTCTTGCAAAGCCCTTTACACATATCATTGCTACTACGAAAACTACTATAGCCACAACAATAGCTAAAAGCGTACATACAAGGTTACTAGGCATAAATTTATAGAATAAGTGGTAGCTAAGCAAACTAAACACACCCATTATAATTGAGGCAATAGATGGTTTTACAAGCATACCAACAAAGTCCGGTCTTACACCTGTTGCCTTTATTAAAGCTCTGAAATTCAAAAGACTGGCAATAATATAGCAAACAGTTGTACTAATTACAGCACCAATAATATTTATTTCTGGAATGGCAATAAGGAAATAGTTTACAGGAATTTTAGCAATACTACCCCAAAGGGCATTCCAAGCTGGGGCATTAACCTTGCCTACACCCTGTAAAACACCTGTCGAAATCTGACTTAAAGCCAAGAAAACAACGCTTATTGAGCCGACTCTAATAAGCATACCACCATCAGAATAATTAGGGAAAAGCATTTGCAAAATCTGTGGACCTAAAGCACCAAGACCAATAGCTGCCGGAATAGAAATAATCATTGTAAGGCGAAGTGTAGTATCTACCTTTGCCTGTACAAGTTCGTGTTCCTTTCTTACTACACTGCCTGCAATACTAGGTATAACAGCTGTAGCAAGGGCAGTAGAAATAGCAACCGGCATAGTAGAAAGTGTAACATACTTACCTGTAAGCTGACCATAAAGGGCATCTATTTCTTCAGCCGTATAAGTACCAATAGCTGCCAAACGAGAATTAACCATAACCATATCTATTAAATTTGTCATAGAGAAAATAGCTGTACCAGTAATAACAGGAATAGCAATTTTAAAAAGGTTTGATGTAATTTCTCTGCTTGTTTCCACTCTGTAATCTTTCTTATCTTCAGCAAAAAGTTCCATTCTGCCTTTTCTCGATGTAAAGAAAATAACTACTAATGTAACAAGTCCTGCCAACGCACCAATACCAGTACCGGCAGTACCACCGGCTGCACCTAATTCAACACTTGTCTTAACAAGTATCCACGCAAGGTACACACTAAAAACAGCATTTAAAATCTGTTCCACAATCTGAGAAATCGCAGTAGGTACTGTACTGTTAAAACCCTGAAAATAGCCTCTGAAAACAGCCATAACAGAAACAATAAATACAGTAGGTGCTAAAGTCAATATACAATAATAGCTTCTTGGACTTCCTATAGCCTTACAGAAAGCATCTGCTCCCAAAAACATAGCTATAGTACAAATAAGACCCAATCCACCAGCAACAAAAAAGGAAGTTCTAAAAATCTTTTTAGCATTTGTGTATTCGCCTAATGCCAACTTTTCAGACACCATTTTGCTTATGGCAACAGGAAGACCTGCCGAACTCATAATCAAAAACATATTGTAAAGATAATAGCCAGCACTATAAATACCGTTTCCCTCATCGCCAATCATATTGGTGAGAGGTAAACGGTATAAAAATCCTAAAAGACGAACAAGTATGCCAGCTACTGCAAGTATAGCAGCCTGCTTTACAAAAGAACCTCCGTTCTTTTTCACTTTGTTCATTTATTTTTCTCCTTTAAATCGGATAATTAGCAACGAGCTGCCTTTCTTCTTGCAACTGGGTCAAGGTATCTCTTTCTAATTCTAAGGTTTTCTGGAGTTACTTCTACTAATTCATCATCGCCGATGAAGTCGATACACTGTTCAAGACTCATTACAACATGAGGAACAAGCTTTAAGGCATCATCAGAACCTGAAGCTCTAGTGTTAGTAAGCTGTTTCTTCTTACAAACATTAACTTCCATATCGCCTGAACGAGCATTTCTACCAACAACCATACCAGAGTAAACCTTTGTACCGGCACCGATGAAAAGTTCGCCTCTGTCCTGAGCGTTGAAAAGACCGTAACCAACAGCTTCGCCAGTTTCGAAAGCAACAAGTGAACCCTGACTTCTGCTCTGGATTTCGCCCTTGTATGGTTCATAACCATTGAATACAGTGTTGATGATACCATTACCTCTTGTATCAGTTAAGAATTCATTTCTGTAACCAATAAGACCTCTTGCAGGAATGTTGAACTCAATACGAGTGTAACCACCGTTAGAAGGAGCCATATTTACCATTTCGCCCTTTCTAGTACCAAGCTTTTCAATAACTGTACCAACATATTCTTCTGGTACATCAATTGTAGCAAGTTCCATAGGTTCAAGTCTCTTGCCGTTTTCGTCATTCTTGTAAAGAACTTCTGGTCTTGAAACCTGGAATTCATAACCTTCTCTTCTCATTGTTTCAATAAGGATAGAAAGATGAAGTTCACCACGACCACTTACCTTGAAGGCTTCTGCTCTGTCTGTATCTTCTACTCTAAGAGAAACATCTGTGTTAAGTTCTCTCATAAGTCTTTCTCTTAAATGACGGCTAGTAACGAACTTACCTTCCTGACCAGCAAATGGACTATCATTTACACTAAATGTCATAGAAAGTGTAGGTTCACTAATCTTGTTAACTTCCATAGCTACAGGGTTGTCAACAACTGTGATTGTATCGCCGATGTGAATATCAGGCATACCACTTACAGCAACGATTGCACCAATAGTAGCTTCCTTAACTTCAACTCTTTCAAGACCTTCATATTCATAGAGCTTAGTTACTCTAATCTTAGTGAGCTTGTCTGGGTCATGGTAGTTTACAATAGCAACTTCGTCATTAACATGAACTGTACCATTTTCAATCTTACCAATACCAATCTTACCAACATATTCGTTGTAATCAATAGTAGTAACGAGCATACCAAAGTCTGCATCTGGGTCACCAGTAGGTGCAGGAATATGTTCGATAATTGTATCAAAAAGTGGCTTCATATCAGGTGCATCAAGGGCTTCTTCTGGAGTAAGAGCAGCCTTACCCATCTTAGCAGATGCAAATACGAATGGAGAATCAAGCTGTTCATCAGTTGCATCAAGTTCCATGAAAAGTTCAAGAATTTCATCAACAACTTCTTCAGCTCTAGCTTCTGGTCTATCAATCTTGTTTACACATACAACAACAGGAAGACCAAGGCTTAAAGCATTAGAAAGAACGAACTTAGTCTGAGGCATAGCACCTTCATAAGCATCAACTACAAGAACAACACCATCAACCATTTTAAGTACACGCTCTACCTCGCCACCGAAGTCAGCATGTCCTGGAGTATCGACAATGTTAATTTTTGTATGTCCATAGTAAACAGAAGTATTCTTTGAAAGGATTGTGATACCTCTTTCTCTTTCAATATCACCACTGTCCATTACTCTTTCTCTAACAACCTGATTAGTACGGAAAGTACCACTCTGCTTTAAAAGTTCATCAACCAAAGTTGTTTTACCGTGGTCAACGTGGGCAATAATAGCAACATTTCTAATATCGTCTCTTGTAGTTTTCATTTTATTCACTCTCTTTTTTCAAATTTTTTGCCTATTAACGCATTGTCAACATTATAACTAATTTTCATTTATTTATCAAGTATTCATATTAACAATTTTTTTACTGTCTTGCTGTTATGATATAGTAAATTTGCCAAAAGCCTAGGCTAACTTCCAAATGTAATCTTCCTTTTTAACTATACACTTTATTTTTACCCAAACTTATGCTATACTATCTCATTATAAACGAACCTTTGTTCAGGCATAGATTAAGACGAAAGGAAGATACCTGTGGATTATACTGAAGTTTCTGGTATTGTGGAAAGCATTACCTTCTATAATAAAGAAAACGGTTACTGTGTTTTTACAATTGCAGGAACTGGAAATGATGAATATGATGAGCTTACTTGTGTCGGTACAGTTCCAAGTATTGCACAGGGAGAGAGCATAAGTCTGAAAGGCAGAATGGTAAATCATTCTACATACGGTATGCAACTTAATGTAGAAAGCTATGAAAAAACTGCACCAAAGACAGAAAAAGCTATGGAGCTTTATTTAGCTAGTGGTGTATTAAAGGGCATAGGTCCTAAAACTTCCGCTAAAATTGTTAAAAAATTTGGTATCAAGACTATGGATATTATTGAAAACGAGCCTGAAAGACTTGCCGAACTAAGAGGTATAACTCTTGAAAAGGCTATTGCCATAGGACAGACATTCAGAGAACAGGCACAGCTTAGAGCTTTAATAATGTTTTTAGGTCAATATGGTATAACTCCGACTTATGCAATAAAAGTGTACCAAAAATACAAGGATAAGGCTATTGATGTTATAAGCCGAAATCCCTATTCCCTTGCTGATGATATTATTGGCATAGGTTTTAAAATAGCTGACGGTATTGCTGCCAAAATAGGTATTGCCCCTGATTCAGCATTTAGAATAAAGGCTGGCATAAGATATTGCCTCAATGCAGCAGCAAACAATGGAAATGTGTATTTACCTATGGAAATGTTGGTTCGAAAGGTTTCAGAGCTTTTAAACATATCTCCAGAGCCTATTTCAAACGAAATGACAGGTATGCACATAGCAAACTATATTTGGATTGACCGTACACCGGAATACGAAAATGTATATCTCAACTATTTTTACTATGCCGAAAGCTATGTTGCCAGAAAGTTAATAGAGCTTGCCGATATGGAGCTTGACAATACTGGCTTATACGATAACAAAATAGACGCCCTTGCCTACAGTCAGGGTATAACATTTGCAAAGGAGCAAAGATTGGCTATTATTGAGGCAATGAGCAACGGTGTACTTGTTATCACAGGTGGTCCTGGTACTGGTAAAACTACTATTATAAATGCTATTATTCAGCTTTCAGAGGCTGAGGGAATGGAGGTCACTCTTGCAGCTCCTACAGGTAGAGCAGCCAAAAGAATGGAGGAGGCTACAGGTCACAATGCCCAGACTATTCACAGGCTTTTAGGCGTAACATTTCTTAACGAGGATAGCAACCGACAGACTTTTTGCAAAAATGAAGAAGAACCTATTGAAACAGATATTTTAATTATTGACGAAAGTTCAATGATAGATATTATGCTTATGCAAGCCCTTTTAAAGGCTGTTGCCATAGGTACAAGAGTTATAATAGTAGGTGATTCAAACCAGTTGCCATCTGTAGGTGCTGGTAATGTATTAAAGGACATTATTACTTCCGGAGAAATAAAGGTAGTACAGCTTACTGAAATTTTCAGACAGGCTCAAAAGTCCGATATTATTATAAATGCCCACAAAATAAACAAAGGTGAACACCCTAATTTAAGCAAAAACGGCAGTGACTTCTTCTTTATGAAAAGGTATAACCAAAATGAAATATGTTCCCTTTTAGTCAGCCTTGTTACAACACGTTTGCCAAAGTATTTAAACTGTAAGCCTACAGATATACAGGTGCTTACACCAATGAGAAAACAGGGCTTAGGTGTTGCTTCTGTAAATGCTATTTTGCAACAGGCTATTAACCCTCCAGCTCCTAATAAGGCTGAAAAAGTTATGAAAAATATGACTTTTCGTGAGGGCGACAAAGTAATGCAGATTAAGAATGACTATGAAATGGAATGGAAATTAATCAGAAATAACATTGTCACAGATAAGGGAACAGGCATATACAATGGTGATGAGGGTTTCATAACTTACATAGACAACGATAGCAAATTTATGGAAGTAGTTTTTGACGAAAATAAAGTAGTCCACTATGACTTTGCACAGCTTGATAAATTGGAACTAAGTTATGCCGTTACAATACACAAAAGTCAGGGTAGTGAGTACAGAGCTGTTATACTTCCTCTTTTAAACGGTCCTGAAATGCTTATGACAAGAAATCTTCTCTATACAGGTCTTACAAGAGCTAAAAACTTAGCTGTCATTGTAGGCTCACCGGAAACTGTATATAATATGGTAGATAATAATAGAGAAATTGAAAGATTTACAACACTATCAAAGAAAATAAAAGAATTTGCAAAATTGTAGCTATTCTAAGAGGGGGCATTTTCACCGGAATTGTGGGGCAACTATACACTTTACTGTAAGTAGCTTATTTACTGGGTTTAAGGATTGTTTTTATTTTTAGGGGCAAAATACTTAAAAAATTTCATCTCTTATATTTTTTATATTTTTATTTTCTACTTTTTTACATTAAAAAAAATATGCCCCTCTTGCCCTCTGCCCAGTATTTACCGGTGTTTCGCTCACCCCACTTTGCCCCGTTTATTCCCCCTCTTTTGCTACTCTTAAAAATTCACTTTTCACAAATAAATTTTAATCTTTAAAGTTTAATCTTTAAATATGTAATATTCCTTGAAAAATATATATTTCAAAGTTAGGGCAATTTCATCTGAATTTTAGGGCAAGTTTGCATATTGCTGTAACACTCTTATTTACTAGGTTTAACGGCTGTTTTTTAATTTTTAGGGCAAAATATTGCACTTTCTTCATCTACTATATATTTTATA
>OLOZ01000212.1_pt1 | contig 64236 bp, 57 predicted proteins | sample 1673021 | NCBI WGS metagenome assembly OLOZ01 (sample SAMEA3136747, study PRJEB25190) | human gut metagenome | biome: human gut; feature: human-associated habitat; material: faeces | place: Austria | collected 2013 | reverse complement strand
CAAAAATCAGACTACAGACACGCTATACACTCTTATGCTACATAATCCAGTTTACGGCATCCCGGCTCAAATGTAACATTTGCTATACCTACCTGATGGGAAGATAACATACTCAGATAACTATTTCCATCAAAAAACTCAGCAAATGCAGTATTTTCTTCTCCTATATCAAATACTGCCCCAGGGCCCAGCTTCTTTTTAATCGTCTCTGTATCCATAATTTTACCTCCTTGCAGAATCTGTTTTTATAGTTCCGGTTTATCCTTTTATTTTAAGATCATTTCTTTTTAATTTATATATAAGATAGTCCAGACATTCTATCTGACGCTGTATCTTATGACTGTCAGACAGCAGGCGTTTTCTATGATGAAACAATACCGCAAGCTGATCTTCACACGTTCCGTTTCTGCGGCACCTGATGAACTTCTCCGTTTCTGCGCTGCCGCATCCGGAATCTTCCAGCATTTGTCTTAAAACCTTTATCTCATTATCCGATAACATTTTTCATGCCTCCCGTTACTCTGATTTTATTCCAATTTTATATTAATAGCAAATACCTATAAACTATTACTTGCCATAATTTTTAAGAATACTTATAATGATTTTAAAAGAAACACTTTATATGCATAAGAAAGGTTATAATTGATGGAACTTCGTGTCTTACGGTATTTTCTCGCTGTAGCGAGAGAACAAAATATAACAGCGGCAGCAGAAACGCTCCACGTAACTCAGCCAACCCTGTCAAAACAGTTGATGGAGCTGGAAAACGAGCTTGGAAAAAAACTGTTTATAAGAGGAAACCGAAAAATAACACTTACTGAAGACGGTATGTTTCTGCGCAAACGAGCTCAAGAGATAATAGAACTCACTGATAAAACAGAAGCCGCATTTAACGGGGGACCGGAAACCATTTCCGGTGAAATCTTCATCGGAGGAGGCGAAACAGAAGCCATAAGATATATAGGCAGAGCCTTGCATCGAATGCGAAGCCTCTATCCTGACGTTCGCTTCAGTCTATTCAGCGGGAACGGGGAAGATGTATCAGAAAGGCTTGATAAAGGACTTCTGGATTTTGGCCTTTTTGTAGGAATGACAAATCTTAAAAAATATGATTATTTGCAGCTGCCTTATTATCACAAGTGGGGAGTATTGATGAGAAAAGATGATCCCTTAGCACAGCTTGAAGCCATTTCTCCGGAAAATCTTCAGAAAATTCCTATTATCTGTTCCAGACAGGCGCTGATACAAAATGAACTTTCGGGCTGGCTGGGTAAACCGTTTGAAAGTCTGGATATCATCGGAACTTATAATCTGATATATAATGCTTCCATCATGACAGAAGAAGGACTTGGATATGCACTGTGCATTGATAAACTGCTGGAACTTTCCGAAAACAGCAGCCTATGTTTCCGTCCCTTTGAACCTGCCATAAAAGCAGAACTGTTCATAGCATGGAAAAAATATCAGATCTTTTCATCCGCCGCAAAAAAAATGCTCGAGATACTTCAGCAGGAACTGGATTAAATTATCCGGCGTCATGAAAATCTGTAAAAATATATAATTTTTATTTAAGGAGGACTTCATGTCAACAAAAAATCTGATTTTGAAAGCTCTAAGAGAAAACAACCATGGTTATCTCTCAGGAGAAACACTTTCCAACCATCTGGATATATCACGCACTGCCGTATGGAAAGCAATAAAAGCACTCAGAGAAGAAGGTTATATAATACAAGCTGTAACAAACAAAGGTTATAAACTCATAGAAGAAGACGGCATCATTACCGAAGAAAATCTCCGGGCATTCCTTCCCGCAAACTATAAAAACAATGATATTCATATATATGATACACTGGATTCCACCAATACGAAAGCAAAGCAGCTGGCGCTGGAAAAAGCGCCTCATGGTACCACAATAATAGCTTTGCAGCAAACCGCAGGAAAAGGCAGGCTGGGAAGAAGTTTCTTCTCTCCCAGAGAGGGAATATATCTCAGCATTATAATCAAACCCACCTTTGATCTAAGCAGATCAATTCTGGTTACTGCAGCTGCAGCAGTGGCCGTTGCTGAAGCAGTAGAATGTGTCTGCAAACAGAAAACAGAAATAAAATGGGTGAATGATGTTTATCTGAAAGGAAAAAAAATATGCGGGATTCTGACTGAAGGGATAACCGACTTTGAAACAGGCCAGATAGATGCTCTCGTAATAGGTATAGGGGTCAATACTACAGTAAAAGGTTTCCCGGACAATATCCTTAATACTGTTGGGGCAGTAGAAGGAGATTATTCTAAAGCAGCACTGGCCGCTGAAATAATCTCTAAAACTCTTCATTTTACCGAAAATCTCGAGAAACGTACCTTTGTTAATTCATATAAACAAAAAAGCCTAGTCATCGGAAAAGATATACGAGTATATAAAGGAAGATATAACATCAGTCCCGAAGATGAGCTTCCCGGTCTGCCTGCCAAAGCCATCGGTATAGATGACGACGGATGCCTGATAGTCCTTTATCCTGATGGTCAAAAAGAAACTTTATCTACAGGAGAAATATCCATAAGATTATAATATTTTTAACAAAGAAGGATATCAACATGACAAGTTAGTACGATTTCTTTGTTTTTTTCCGCAACTAAGTTTGCTTTTCTTATGAAACCTATAGACAATTTTTTAACTATACTGTAAAATCACCTTATAAAATTTTAATTAGTCTGAATTATCTACCGTTACAGCTATCTAATGTAGAAAGGGCAAACCATTATGGATCATGAGAAAATGAGTAAAACAATCGACGAGATAGTAGCTCGTCACGGCGACAGAAAACCTATCGTCGCTATTTTACAAGACATCCAGGAAGAATACAGATATCTTCCAAAGGAAGCGCTGTTTTATCTGGCTGATAAAATTGATACCAGTATCGCAAAAATTTACAGCGTTGCGACTTTTTACGAGAATTTTTCACTGGAACCGAAAGGAAAGTACGTTATCAAGATATGTGACGGAACAGCATGTCACGTAAGAAAATCTATTCCTATTTTAAATGCACTGAGGAATAAGCTCAGCTTGTCAGAGACTCAGAAGACAACTCCCGATGGTCTCTTTACTGTTGAAACGGTATCATGTCTGGGCGCCTGTGGGCTGGCTCCTGTAATGACTGTAAACGATAAAGTTTACCCTGCCATGACTCCCGAATCAGCCACAGCTTTACTTGAAGAACTGAAATAGGAGGAACCAATGAAAATAACAGATAGAAAACATTTAGACCAATACAGAAAAGAATTTCTTGCTCATATAGACACACAGAAGAAAAAAGTGTATGTATGCGGAGGAACAGGCTGCGTTGCAGGCGGTTCCATGGAAATTTATGATGAACTGAAAAAACTCATAGAAGAAAACGGCCTCAACTGTGATATTTCTTTGGATTCCGATGCGTGCGAAGGCAGTATAGGTCTTAAGAAAAGCGGATGTCATGGTTTCTGTGAAATGGGTCCGGTACTCAGAATAGAACCTTCCAAACTATTCTACCTTAAAGTCAAAAAAGAAGACTGTCAGGAAATTGTAGAGAAATCTATTGTAGACGATGATATTGTAGAACGTCTTATATACAGCAGAGACGGTATACAGTATCCTGAGCAGGAAGAGATTCCGTTTTATAAACATCAGACTAGGCTCGTTCTTGAAGACTGCGGACAGATTGATGCACAATCTATAAAAGAGTACATAGCCTACGGCGGATACACTTCCCTTGAAAAATCCATGTTTGATATGACAAAAGACGAAGTCATAAATGTAATCACAGATTCCAATCTCAGAGGAAGAGGAGGCGCAGGATTCCCTGCAGGTCGAAAATGGTCACAAGTAAAGGCTCAAAAATCACCTGTAAAATATGTTGTATGCAATGGAGATGAAGGAGATCCCGGCGCATTTATGGACAGAAGCATCATGGAAGGTGATCCTCATAAAATGCTTGAAGGTATGATGATAGCCGGATATGCTTCAGGGGCCACAGAGGGATACATATATGTAAGGGCGGAATATCCTCTTGCCGTAGAAAGACTGACCAATGCCATCAATCAGGCAAGGGACATCGGACTTCTTGGAGAAAATATACTGGGATCAGGTTTTGATTTTGACATACATATCGTAAAGGGAGCCGGAGCCTTCGTATGCGGAGAAGGAAGTGCTCTGACCACATCAATAGAAGGAAACAGAGGAATGCCTCGTGTTAAACCTCCAAGAACCGTCGAACATGGCCTTTACGGCAAACCAACACTTCTCAACAATGTTGAAACATTTGCGAATGTTCCCATCATTATAGATAAGGGCGCCGACTGGTATAAAACAATAGGACCTGAAAGAAGTCCGGGAACAAAGGCTTTCGCTCTGACAGGCAATATCGTAAATACCGGACTTATAGAAGTTCCTATGGGAACAACTTTAAGACAGGTAATATACGATATTGGAGGAGGAATCAGAGGCGGCAAAAAGTTTAAAGCCGTACAGATCGGAGGTCCTTCCGGCGGATGTCTCACAGAAGAGCATCTGGAACTTCCTCTCGATTTTGACAGTCTGAAAAAAGTAGGAGCAATGATAGGTTCAGGCGGACTTGTAGTAATGGACGAAGATACATGTATGGTAGAGGTAGCCAGATTCTTTATGAACTTCACCCAGAACGAGTCATGTGGAAAATGCGTTCCTTGCCGTGAGGGAACCAGAAGAATGCTTGATATTCTCGAAAAAATCGTTGCCGGGAACGGAGAGTTATCTGATCTGGAAACATTGGAGCAGCTTGCCGACACTGTTACGGCAACAGCTCTTTGCGGATTGGGCAAAACCGCGGCTAATCCGGTTAAATCAACCATTAAATATTTCAGAGATGAATATATAGAACATATAGTTGAAAAAAAATGCAGAACAGGAAACTGTCAAGCATTAAAAACAATTTATATCGATAAAGGACTCTGCAAGGGATGTTCGCTTTGTTCGAGAGTCTGTCCTGTAAATGCCATTTCCGGTAAAGTAAAGGAACCGTTTGAGATTGATCCCGCCACATGTATTAAATGCGGAGCATGTATAGAAAAATGTAAGTTCAACGCAATTAAGGAGGGCTAAAGAATGAGTGCTATTAACAAACCAAGAACTATGATCGTCAATGGAAGACCTGTTCCTATAGAAGGTGAAAAAACACTTTTGGATCTGATCCGAAAAGCCGGATTCGACGTTCCTACTCTATGTCACCATTCACAGCTTTCTACCTTCGGCGCCTGCAGAATGTGCATAGTGGAAGATAAAAAGGGCGGAATCATAGCATCCTGCTCCACTCCGCCGAAAGCCGGAATGGAAATAAAAACCAACACTCCACGAATCAGGGAATACAGAAAAATGATTCTGGAACTTATGCTGGCAGACCATAACAGGGATTGTATCACCTGTGAAAAAAGAAGAGACTGCGAGCTTCTCAATCAGGCTCAGCGTTTCGGAGTAGATACTGTACGTTTTGAAACCTACAGTATGGACGGAACAAAAGATATGTCCTCTCCTGCTATCATAAGACATCCTGATAAATGTATCCTCTGCGGAGACTGCATACGTGTATGCGACGAAATACAAAATGTCGGAGCTATGGACTTTGTCAACAGAGGTTCGAATATGGAAGTAATGCCTGCCTTTGATATGCCTATAGCGGAAACCAACTGTGTCAACTGCGGACAGTGTTCCGCTGTATGTCCTACAGCTGCCATCACTATACGAAGCAATCTTCCTGAGCTTTGGGAAATGCTTAATGATGACAATATCATCGTTCAGGCTCAAATAGCTCCTGCTGTAAGAGTCGCTCTCGGTGACGATTTTAATTTCCCTTACGGGACCAATGTCATGGGAAAAATTGTAGCAGCTCTCAGAAAATTAGGTTTCGATGAAGTATATGATACAGCTACAAGTGCAGATCTTACAGTAATAGAAGAAGCTGCTGAATTCGTAGAAAGACTGAATTCAGGAGAAAAACTCCCACTCTTCACATCATGTTGTCCTGCATGGGTAAAATATGCAGAAAACAAACACCCTGAACTTATGGATAATATATCCAGCTGCAAATCACCTATGGAAATGTTTGGATCTGTATTGAAAGAAAAGGCAAAGAAGGATGCCGCAGGCAAAAAAAATAACAAAATCGTTAAAAATATAGCCATAATGCCTTGTACCGCAAAAAAATATGAAATACAGCGTGAAGACCTCAAGATGAACGGAGAGCAAGTCGTAGATCTTTCCATCACAACTCATGAACTCGCTACACTGATTATTGAATCCGGTCTCAATTTTAAGGATCTCCAGCCTGAAGCTGTCGATATGCCATTTGGTATTGCCAGCGGAGCCGGTGTTATATTCGGTGTAACAGGTGGTGTAACAGAGGCTGTCATCAGAAATGTAGTAAACCCTGAAAACAGATCTGAACTTGATGAAATAGCATTTACAGGCGTACGCGGACTGGAAGGTGTAAAAGAAGTCAAACTTCCATTCGGAGAAGAGAGAGTTCTTTCTATTGCCATCGTAAACGGTCTCAGAAATGCAGAAAACCTTATAAAAGCAATACAATCCGGTGAAGCTTATTATGATTTCGTAGAAGTCATGGCATGTCAAGGAGGCTGTATAGCCGGAGCAGGTCAGCCATTCGTTATCGGAAGAGCAAGACCTGAAAGATCTGAAGGCATGTACAATGCAGACAAAATGTCAAATGTCCGTACATCACAGGCAAATCCCGTTACAGAAGCGCTTTATAACGACCTCCTTTCAGGAGACAATGCGCACAGACTGCTACATTACAAATAATACTTATCAATAAAAAGATGCTGTCACATAAGGAATTTTATTCTTTATTGTGACAGCATCTTCATGTTGTTAAATAACGGCAAGTAATGGCTGGACAGCCTGAAAAATCATTCCCTTTAGATTATACTATCCCTCGACTTTATTAAGAGAGAATAATCAATGCAATTAAAACAAAATCCTCATTTCCTGTGTTTATGATAGCGTGCCCACTGCCATCTGGACAAAAGAACACATCCCCTGCTTTGGCCGGACGCTCTGTACCGTTATCATCTATGATTCCTGTACCTGACAAAATAAAATATGTTTCGGTTTCGCCATGATGTTCATGGTAATCAAATGTTGCTCCCGGCGACAATGAACATTTGGCATACAGACCGCATTTTCCATTCATCTGTTCTTCATCCAGCAACATTTCCATTTTCATAGTTCCATTTGTTACACCAGCATCTTTATCCATTATTTCAATTTTTGTAGTACATTTCATAATGTAACCCTCCTCACATTGTAAACAGTTTTTTTGTATCTCCAGAAACTTATGTATTTCTGAAGTCCACAACAATATTTTATCATTAGAAGATCTTGTCGGTATGCGCACTCTCGACTAACAATTCTCTGGGACGCTGCATAAAAAACCGCTTTTGTATTACAAGGTCTGTTTCACTTAAACAAAGAAGTAAAAAATACAATCTTTGCCACATCTCAGGGATAGACAGTTATTGACTGCTTAACTCTTCTATGCTATGATTATAATAAAAATTTTCAAAAAATCAAGAATGCACTTTTTTGTAATATACTACCCTAAAGTATAGTGTAAATTAAGGAGGCCTAAATATGAAATGTCCGAGTACTTTTAATTGTCCTGTAGAAGCTACTTTAGATTTGATTGGTGGCAAATACAAAACACTTATCTTATGGCATTTAAGAGATGATATTTTACGTTTTAATGAGCTTAGTAGGCTCATTCCTCACGCAACGCCTAAAATGCTCACACAGCAATTACGAGAATTGGAAGCTGATAATTTGATTTTACGCAATGTTTACCCGGTTGTTCCACCAAAAGTAGAATATTCATTGACTGCATTTGGAAAAAGTATTATCCCAATATTAGATGTAATGTGTGAGTGGGGAGAAAATTATTTAGATAATGTTACCGTTCAAACCTAATGTTGCACAATTTTAAAATAATAGGATTATTATAATTCTTAAATTTTGCGTCGTAGACACAAAATTTAAGAATTAACTTCCCTTCAAGGCTGCTAATATAGAAAAAGACTGTCGCTTCACAATTTCCACCCCTAATATAGCAAACCCTTTTTATATATCCGCTTTGCATCACAGATCTGTAAGTTCCATATCTCCACATGTTCCTATAGGAACAGCGCCATCTATATAATTCACAACTTCTTCCATCATAAGTCTGTCAAACCATCCGCAAAGTTCTATGAATCCAATTCTTCGCCTTGCCAGCTTTGCGGCAACCTCTTTGGCTTGCTTGAGATCTTTAACAAAAACTGCCGTAGTTATGCACTCATCGCACTCCAAATTCACTTTCTTGGGAGTCTCTACCCCTTCCATCTGTATGATAATTCCGTAATCCTTAAATGACTGCAGTTTATTTAATTTAGCAAGTTCATCGATAGAATATTTGGCATTATCTATCTGCACACCTTCCCCTGCATCTTCTCTCATATAAGCAACAGTCTCATCATCAAAATCACCACATAGATTAATAAGAGTAAAACCTCTGGCAACCAGCTTTTTTATATATTCTTTTCCCGCTTCCATGCCATCCACACCTGCGATGATACTATAGCTCTTATGATTTTTATATACAGCCGAATAAGTTTCGGGAGACTGTCCCGGAACATTAATTAAAAAAGCAAACTTTAACATCTAAAACCTCCAAAAATATATTTCTCCTGATATTTAAAGATATATTATCACCTTGCTATCCCTTGTGCAAGCAGCAAAAACTTTACCGAAACAAGTGATTAAAAATTTCATCACATCAACGACAAATTTCTTTACTATAATAACTCTGTATAATCTTAAGTTTTAAAAATAAAAAAGGAAATATTTATATGGAACTTCTAACTACGGCCGTACAGATGGCCGGTATATATTTTACAACTGCTGTTCGATGGATTTTTTTATTTCTGTCAGCGTTCATACTTATAAGACAGATACGTTCACTGCTGCAGGCCCGGAACCCTTCCGAGATCTGGGCTTACTTAGGATGTCCCGATGGCAGCAGCGTTCCTCTGACTCACTGGGAAAATCTAATCGGCAGAGGCCGAGGCTGCGATATCATATTGAATCTCACAAGTGTTTCCCGCAGCCACGCTACTCTTATAAGAGATTCCGACGGAATCTGGAAATATAATGACCTTAATTCTAAAAATGGTTCTAAAATAAACGGAAATCCCGTAAAAAAAGCTACTGTCTTAAAAGCCGGAGATGTTCTTACCATTGGAGGATCAGATTTCACACTGTATCCGGTAAGTCTCCAAGAACGTATGTCAAATATAGAACGGCGCAGACGGAAAACCCGTCCGGTATCACCATGGCCTTCTCTTGTAGCATTAAGTATATTTCAGCTGCTGGCAGTCATACAGTTTAAAATATCCTTGGGAGAAAACTTCCCTGCCAATCTGCCTATAGCATTTGCCCTTCTCTGCGGCCTTATGTGGTTTTATGTAATTTTCATGAGAGTTCTTAAAAGAGTAGGATTTGAAATGGAAATAATCGCATTTTTCCTTTCTACCCTAAGCCTTGCAGTTACAGCTTCCGCCTATCCCGGCTCTGTTTTCAAACAGGCCGTATGTGTAATTTTGGGACTGGGCCTTTTCTTTGGACTTTGCTGGTATCTGAGAGATCTCAACAGAGCTAAGAAGATTACATATATACTTATGGCGGTCAGCGTCTTTCTGCTGATAATAAATCTCGCTCTCGGTACCATAAAATATGGAGCACAAAACTGGGTTCAAATAGGAGGCTTTTCATTCCAGCCGTCTGAGCTTGTTAAAATTGTATTCGTATATGTGGGAGCAGCTACATTAGATGAACTGCAGCAAAGAAAAAATCTAACTATATTTATGGCTTTCTCTGTATTTTGCCTTGGCTGCCTTGCAATAATGGGGGACTTCGGTACAGCAATCATCTTCTTTGTCACATTTCTCGTTATCTCGTTCCTCAGAAGCGGAGACTTCTCTAAACTCATACTGATCGTAGGCGCCGCAGGTCTCATGGGCCTCATGGTGCTGAGGTTTAAACCATATATAGGTGCAAGATTCGAAACATGGGGGCATGTATGGGAAGACCCCACAGCAGGGGGATTCCAGCAGGTCCAGACTATGACCTCTGCCGCAAGCGGAGGGCTTCTTGGCCTTGGCGCCGGGGAAGGCAATCTCAGTGATGTAGCAGCAGCCAGCACAGATCTTGTATTCGGACTCTTAAGTGAAGAGTGGGGTCTTATAATAGCTATTCTCTCAGTATTATGCATAATAACTCTGGGAATCTTTGCAGTGCGCGCTATAATAGCAGGAAGATCTACATATTACAGTATCGCTGCCTGCGCTGCAACGTCCATGTTTATATTCCAAACCATACTCAATGTGTTCGGATCTGTAGACCTGCTGCCTCTCACAGGAGTTACTTTTCCATTTGTATCATCGGGAGGTACCAGTATGATAGCCTCGTGGGGACTTCTTGCTTTCCTCAAAGCAGCTGATACACGACAAAACGCCAGCTTTGCCATAAGGTTGGACAAAAAAGGAGAATTTGAGCAGGAACTCGAAGGCGGTAGCCTTGAAGATCCTGATGAACTTTACCGATCAATACCTAAAGCTTCAAAAATCAGAAAGCCTTCTTCAAAACGAAGATTCGAAAATACTACAGTAGTAAAAAAATCACGGAAAGCTGACAGAAAACCAATACAATATACAGATTTTTCCGATGAAGATTTTTTCGAAAGTTTCGAACATCCGTCACAGCAAAAAAACAGACCTTCCCGGCAGTCCCAACGTCTACGGCCATCGCAATCACTGCAGGATCATCATAATGACTCGCCGGTAACTCTGGATGATATTTTTGGAGGTGACGATAAATGAAAAAAATAGAAAAGCGTGCCATCATGTGTCTTCTTCTGGCAGGTGTTCTGCTTATAGGCGTAGGAATATTTTCTTACAGGTACTTTGCCCACGGCGATGACTGGGCATCATATGAAGGCAACAGAGATGTATATAACGAAGGAGATCTTTCCAAAGGGAAACTCTATGATGTCAACGGGAATCTTCTCATGCAAAACACCACTGACGGCATGATATACAATGACAATACTTCTATTCGAAAAGCACTGATGCATATAACAGGAGATAAAGATAATAACATATCCACAGGAGCCAACAGAGCTTTCACCGATGAACTCATAGGCTATGATTTCATCAACGGTGTCTATTCCCTCAACAATGCAGGAAAAGATGTTACACTCACGCTGGATGCAGACGTGTGTGCCACAGCTTATGAAGCTCTTAACGGACGCAACGGTACAGTAGGCGTATATAACTATAAAACAGGGGAAATCATCTGTATGGTAAGTGCTCCTACATACGACCCCATCGATCCGCCCGCCTCTCCGGAAGACGGTGTATATATAAACAGACTGACATCAGCAACCTTTGTTCCCGGTTCTATATTTAAACTTGTTACAGCGGCAGCCGCTATAGAAAATCTTGACGACGCTTACACCTGGGCATTCAATTGTACCGGCTCAGTAAGCTATGGAGGTAATTATAAAGTCACGGATCTTCAAGCCCACGGAACCGTAAATCTCGAGAAGGCTCTGGAAGTTTCATGCAACTGTTACTTCGGACAGCTTGCCGAAAAGCTGGGACCTGCGCTGATGGAGGAGTATACAAAAAAAGCAGGACTTACAAGTTCATATGACATAGACGGAATAAAGACCAGCGAAGGAACGTTTGAATTTCCCGACAGCGGCATGAATCTGGCATGGACCGGTATAGGACAGTGGAAAGATATGATAAATCCATGTGCGATGATGATATATATGGGAGCAATCGCAAACGGAGGTGAAGCGACACTTCCAACCATTATAAAGCCAACTTCTTTCATAGATAAACAACTTGCCAAGTTACCTATGTTCGGAATAAAAACCAAGAGCATGATCGATTCATCTACGGCCTCTTCTTTGACGGAAATGATGGCAAACAATGTATCTGCTCATTACGGTTCAGAAAATTATCCGGGATTGAATATATGTGCAAAAACAGGAACAGCAGAAGTCGGCAACAACAAAAGACCTCATGCATGGTTTGCAGGCTTTCTTAATGATGAAACCAATCCGTATGCTTTTATCGTCATGGTAGAAAACGGAGGATACGGAGCTGATGCGGCAGGATCAGTTGCAAACAAGGTTCTTCAGGATATCGTTAACTAAGGAAAAAAACGCCCACTTCTTAATAAAGTGAGCGTTTTTTTATTTATAACTCAGATCACAATTCTGATCTGTGACTTCTACCCATGTATTGCCTACCGTAAATTTGAATTCGTTGCCTTCATTATCTTTAAAAATGGTTCTGGAATCAAGATCTTCTCTGGACCATGTGCCCTTAACTGCAACTCCTCCCGTAAACAGTATAGCTTCGCCGCCTGCGCACATATCTATCTTCAGTCTGCCTTTACTGTCAAGGACAGAGCTGCTGACTTTCTGCACCAGAACATTGCTCGCTGTTATAGACTCTCCTGTCTCATGATCTATATACTTTTTGCCTGCGAGAGTCCGAGTATATTTCCCCGAAGATTCATCATATGTAAACTCAAATTTACTTTCAGCATATTTGAAGGTCAATGAAGTCGCTTCCTCGCCCTCGTTGGTCTGAGCTCCTTTGAGAAAGTCAAAAGAACGAATATCCTGTTTTTCATCCCACCACCCCTGTTGATCTATTTTGGCTTTTACTTCTTCCCATTTTATATAGGAATTATGAGGAGCACTTTTATCACTGACTCTATAAAATTCGCAGTCACTGTTCATGGCGTTTATATAAGGAACAACATCTGACATCAGATAGGACTTCGCTTCAGGGCTCCATCCATGCGCCAGAAAAATTCCTTTGTATTCTCTGGCCAGATCTACAAAATACGGTCTTGTACTCCTTATGGGTCCAAATTCTTCAGGAAACTGTCCGTAATATACAGCCTGAAGCCTTGTCTGCTTTCCTTCAACAGGAAACTCGTAAACCATATCTGTTTTAGACAGCCACGATTGAGGAACAGCATCTCCTACGTTATCTATCGAAACTATCAGTGGTCTGGCCGGTAAATCTTCACTGCTTACTTCACCGGTAAGAGGATTTATGATTTCTTCTTTATCTTTTATTCCGGGAAGCCCTCCGATGATCTTTCCGCCAAGAGAAACAATTCCTATCGCTCCTACAATCACCACCAGTGCTGCCAAGATTATCACAAACACGGATAATTTACCGGGCTTTCTCCTTCTTCGCCTTTTTCTTGAAGTTTCCATCATTCTTCATCTTTCCCTTTCAGAGTTTATTTGTTATACTGTATTGTACCATATCTTAGGAGGACTTAGAACAATGAAATATGATTTTTCGCCGAAGGGCGTCTGTCCTACAAAGCTTGAATTCGAACTGGACGGAAACATAGTAAAAAATGTACACTTCAAAGGAGGTTGCAGCGGCAACCTCAAGGCTCTTGCGGCACTTACGGAGGGAATGACGGTAGATCAGGTCAAAGAACGTCTGCTTGGTATAACCTGCGGTTCAAAAAAAACCTCATGCTCAGATCAGTTTGCCCAGGCCTTGATGGAGGCGCAGAAAAAAGAACAAGCCAAATAGGAGGCCATGAAGAATGGGAAATCTGTTCATCAAATTATTTGTCAGGGATTACGAAAATACTTCTGATCCTAAAGTACGTGAAAGATACGGTAAGTTTGCCGGCGTAGTTGGTATCATTTCCAATGTAGTTCTCTGCACCATGAAGATACTTATCGGTATTTTTTCCAGCAGTATCGCCATAATCGCCGACGGCATAAACAATCTTGCCGATGCATCATCATCACTGATGACACTGATAGGATTCAAGCTGGCATCACAACCCGAAGACGAAAATCATCCATACGGACACGCCCGCATTGAATATCTCACCGGACTTTTCGTATCTATTCTTATAATAATTTTAGGCGTACAGCTTCTGAAAACATCTATTGAAAAAATACTTGATCCTGAAATCCTTGAATTCAGCTATATCACCATAATCACTCTTGTGATCGCCATAGTTATCAAACTATGGCAGTCTATGTTTAATAAAAATATAGGAAAAAGAATTAATTCGGTCACACTGATAGCTACAGGTGCTGATAGCAGAAATGACGTGATTGCCACAGGAGTCGTTCTCATAAGCGTTCTGGTGGGGAAATTCACCGACCTTAAGATAGATGGATATATGGGATGTCTTGTTGCTCTGTTTATCATATGGTCAGGCATACAGCTGGTGAGAGAAACTTCCAGCCCTCTGCTGGGAGAAGCCCCTGATGAAACGCTGGTCTCAGACATAGCCGAAACCGTCATGAGAGAACCATGTGTTTTAGGTATACATGATCTCATCGTCCATAATTACGGACCGGGAAAAATATTTGCCTCTATACATGTAGAAGTAGATGCCGACGGAGATCTTATGAAAAGCCACGATATGATAGACAATATAGAACGGCTTGTGAAAGAAACACTTCATATAGAATTTGTTATTCACATGGATCCTGTGAAAACCAATGACCCACTCATCAATAAACTTCGTGCAATTATAGAGGAGGCATTCTCTCCCCTTGAAGGAGTAGAGAGCATACATGATTTCAGGATAGTTCCCGGCCCTACTCATACCAACGTAATTTTTGATGTAGTACTTTCAACAAAATGCAGATACCCTGAAAAACAAATTCTCAGAATTGCCAATAATGCCGTGAAAGCGGTCGATAACAAATACTTTGCCGTCATAACATTTGACAAAGCATATACTAAAATTTAAAACAGCATAAAAGCGTATGACTATCCATCATATGCTTTTTTAAGCATTCTTATTTCTCTCTCATACCCGTCGAGCTCATTAGGTGTTTCCAGTATACACGGACGGCCTTTAAGCTTTGGATGATTGATTACCCTCACTATCGCATCATAACCTATACATCCTTCACCTATTTTGGCATGTCTGTCTTTATGCGCTCCTACAGGATTGAGACTGTCATTGATATGAAGCGCATGAAGCTTATCAAGTCCTATGATATTATCAAACTCCTCTACTACCCCATCCAGATTATTTATTATATCATACCCTGCGTCACTTACATGACATGTGTCAAAACAAACACCTATCTTTTCTTTTATCTTTACCCCATCTATTATAGCCCGAAGTTCTTCAAACTTTCCCCCGATCTCGCTGCCTTTACCCGCCATGGTTTCCAAAAGTATCACAGTATTCTGATGAGGTGTTATTATCTCATTTAGCAGCTGCGTTATTAGCTCTATACCTTTCTCCACTCCCTGTCCCACATGACTGCCCGGATGAAAATTATAATAGTTTCCCGGAATATGCTCCATACGCTGCATATCATCTGACATCGCTGTATAAGCAAACGCTCTTACCTTTTCAGTAGCCGAGCAGGGATTCAGAGTATATGGGGCATGAGCTACCAGTCTGGCAAAATTATGTTCAGCTGCAAGCTCTAAGAATCTCTTCACATCATTTTCATCAATGTCTTTAGCCCTGCCGCCTCTTGGATTCCTCGTAAAAAACTGGAATGTGTCGGCACCTATTTTTAAAGCTTCTTTTCCCATATGCTCAAAGCCTTTGACTGAGGATAAATGACATCCTATATTAAACATTTCGCCATCCTTTATTCTATATCTACAGGCTCAAAAACTTCAGGCCCCTGTCCGCAAAGCGGGCATACGAAATTTTCAGGGAGTGTATCTCCCTCATAGATATATCCACAAATAGTGCAGACAAAACCTTTTTTCTTTTCTGGTTTTATCTTTTCATTTTCATCATCAAAAATCTCTTCAGCATTATCTAATGATTTCTTCTTTGAAATCATTTCAGCAGCCAGCTCTTTTATCTGTTTCCGACTCTTATCGTTTATCGCCGATAATATAGTTACGTTGTTTTCAGCCATGTTGATATCCTTAGAACCTTCAAAAGCTTTTTTCATTATCTTTATAGCCATAGGCGCCCATGTTCCGTTTTCTATAAGCCCTACCGTTCTGTTCTGATAATTTCTCTCCTTAAGATGTTCTATAAATTCCTTCATGAACGGGAATATATCAGAATTATAAGTAGTAGTAGCCAGAATCATCCTGTCATATCTGAAAGCGTCCTCCACAGCTTCGGCCATATCACACCTTGCAAGATCATTGACAACCACAGTTTCCTCTCCCGCAGCTTTGAGTTCCTGTTCCAGCAATTCGACAGCGCTCTTGGTATTGCCGTAAACTGAAGTATAGCATATACAAACCCCTGACGTTTCAGGTCTGTAACTTGACCATATGTCATAAAGACCTATGTAATACTCAAGATCTTTATCCAACACCGGTCCATGAAGCGGGCATATAATCTTTATATCAAGATCTGCCGCTTTCTTAAGTACATTCTGAACCTGAGCTCCGTACTTCCCGACAATACCTATATAATATCTTCTTGCTTCACATGCCCAGTCATCATCAGCAGAGTCCAGCGCCCCGAATTTTCCAAATCCATCAGCTGAGAAAAGGATCTGCTCCTTTGATTCATATGTCATCATTACTTCCGGCCAATGCACCATAGGCGCAAATATGAAATTAAGCTGATGATTTCCAAGTGCAAGAACATCGCCATCCTGAACGATCATTTTATTTTCCACTGTCATCCCCGGAAAAAACTGCGATATCATATTAAAAGTCTTCTTATTTCCTACTATAGTTACATCAGGATATTTCTCTTTTAAAGCCTTTATTGATGCCGAATGATCAGGCTCCATATGCTGCACCACCAGATAATCAAGAGCTTCTCCTCCAAGCGCCTCCTCCACGTTAGCCAGCCACTCTTCAGTCTTTCTCTTATCTATGGTATCAATGACAACGTTTTTCTCGTCTTTTATGATGTATGAATTATACGCCATACCTTCAGGTACTTTATACTGGCCCTCGAACAGGTCAATATCGTGATCGTTGGCCCCCACATATATAATCGAATCCGTAACATTATTCATCATTGCTGATTCCTCCTTCAACATATTCATTTACAATACTTTTATCGAATCTCCGGTTTTCACTTTTCCGGCTTTTATCACCTTGATAAAAATTCCCTCTCTCGGCATCACACAGTCTCCCGCCAATTCTCTTATAGCACATCCGTGATGGCATTCCTTTCCAATCTGGGTTACCTCTCCTTCAGCTTCACCTATTTTAAGCTTCGTTCCCACAGGAAGCGTATAAAGCTCTATACCTTCCGTAAGAATATTCTCGGCAAAATCCCCGCTTTTCAATTCAAAATCAAGTGATTTCTGTACCTTTTCCACGCTTTCAGCCGCCAGAAGGCTTACCTGTCTATGCCAATTTCCTGCATGAGCATCACCTTCAATACCATGATTCACTTTCAGATAGGCTTCTCCTATATTGTGCTTCTGCACGCCCTTTTTTTCACTTATGCACACCGCTTTAACTTTCCCGTCCGGCAAATGGATAGCAGCGCAGTCGCCGGATTCTCCTAAAAGGACTTCCACGCCATGTTTTACAGGCTTTATAACTGCTTCAAGGCATTCCGAAGCAGCTTTCCTGCTCCCCGGCAAATTTATTATGAGAGTTCGCTTCCTCAGACCTGCCGTCGCTCTTGAAAGCATTCCCATAGGAGTTATCCTCATGCTTTCAGCTCTCATCGCCTCCGGAATACCTCTGACTTCTCTGTCAACAACTGCCATAGTAGCTTCCGGGGTCACATCTCTTACAGAAAAACCTGTACCTCCTGTAGTTACTGTCAGCGTCACCTGCAACTCATCAGCGCATTTCAACAATTCTGACTTTATCTTTTCCATATCATCAGGAATGAGAGTTCTGTATTCCACCGACCAGCCGTTCTCTTGCAGTATTCTAACTACCGCGTCACCTGCGGTATCTTCTCTCAATCCCTGCGAACCTTTATCACTCATAGTTATTACCGCTGCTCTGTAATCCATATTCCCTCCTGTCTGATATCTCCGCTTTTGCCTCCTATCTTTGAAAGAAGGCATATCCTGTCTATGATCATATCTTTTTGTACAGCCTTGCACATATCATAAACTGTAAGGGCTGCTGCAGAAACTGCTGTCAAAGCCTCCATCTCTACGCCGGTTACGCCTCTGCACTTTACTTGCGCTTTTATTTCAACGGCCGGAATTTCTCTGTTTAGTTTAAACTTTATATCCACTCCGTTAAGCATAAGCGGATGGCACATAGGAATTATATCCGACGTTTTCTTAGCTGCCATTATACCGGCTATCTGAGCCGCAGCAAGTACATCCCCCTTTTTAAGACCTCCGTTTTCAATCAAATCGAAAGTTTCCCTATTTACAAGAACCCTGCCGGCCGCTACAGCGATACGCTCTGTTTCAGACTTGCTGCCCACATCCACCATTCTGGCTCTGCCATCATCATTAAAATGAGTGAAGTCTGCCATCATCAACCTCCTATACTATTCATATTTCTTCCGGCATGACTCGGATTGTCAGCATCCAGATGATCTCTCATCTGTGGTTTCTGCAATATAGCATCCTGCATCACTAATTCCATCTCTGCCCGGCTCTTTCCTTTTATGGAAATTTCAGCATCCGAATGAAGACATGGTTTCAGCATCCCGTCAGCCGTTAACCTTATCTTGTTGCATTCCCTGCAAAATTCACAGCTTATAGGCCGTATAAGTCCAATCCTGCCCATAGCCCCCGGCAGGCTGTACATCACCGCCACACCGTCAGAACAACCCAGCGGTCTCAGCTTTGGAACTTCAGATAATACACTCTGACAGCTTATAAACTTTGCTTTATCAAAGTCCATGCCTCCGCCTATTGGCATCAGTTCTATAAATCTTACTTCCAAAGGCCTGTCGCATGTCAAGGCCACAAAATCTTTTATCTCATCATCATTAAATCCGCCCATAAGAACTGTATTTATCTTTACCTTTTCAAATCCCGCTTCAAAAGCCGCATCTACGCCATCCAAAGCTTCCCGAAGGTCACCAATTCTTGTTATCTCTCTGTATTTATCAGGATCCAGAGTATCCAAACTGATATTAACTCTGTTTACCCCGGCATCTTTAAGTTCTCTGCCATATCTGGGAAGTAAAGTTCCATTTGTCGTTATGCATAATTCTCTGACGCCCTCTATGGCTGCTATCTGCCTGCAGAGACTGACAATCCCTCGTTTCACCAGCGGCTCTCCACCCGTTATTCTTATCTTGCTTATTCCAAGAGAAACCGCAGCCTTTACCGCATCTACGGTTTCTTCAGCCGTCATCATTTCTTCATGATCCCTTTTGACGATACCTTCTTCAGGCATACAATATCTGCACCTGAGATTACATAGTTCTGTCACCGAGATCCTCATATAATCTATTTTTCTTCCGTAATTGTCTATCATAGATCTATAGTTTCTCCATTCTAACCACATTATATCAGAAAAGAACCCGGGAGTCAGCAATTGTTTTGCTGGTATTGACCCATTAATCGTACTGGATTTTAGTCTGTTGACTTTTCACACAACAAACTTCATAATTATATTACAGGAAGAAAAGAGAGTGTATTGATTTGGATAAAACAAAAGAAAACAAAGCAAAAAATAAAAGCTTTAGCCGTCCTTGTGTCTATATCTTAAGATGTGGCGACGGCACATTTTATACGGGCTGGTCCAATGATTTTAACAAACGCTTATCGGCTCACAGAGACGGAAAAGGAGCAAAATACACAAAGGGCAGAGGCCCGCTCTGCCCTGTATATCTTGAATATTTCCCCGATAAAATATCCGCTATGAAACGTGAAGCCGCCATAAAAAAAATGTCACGTCTTAAGAAAACGAAGCTGCTTAATTCATCGAAAAATTTGCTGAAAAAAAGCTGATCCGACTGATATTCTTACTCAAAAAAGCTGCCGCAAGTCCAATATACCTTGCAGGCAGCTTTTTTTCATCTATTAAAATCAATACCCCTTCATAATATCACAGCTTGCAGATATCAATCTGCCGTCATTGGGACAGCCCAGCCTGCTCTTCAAGCAGAGCTTTAAATGTATCAGCAGAGGTTCCGTAAGATTTGATATCTTTAGAAAGCTTCTCTGCAGCCGCTTCCTCGTCTACAGATACCGTAACGGTTTCATCAGCTTCTTCCGAAGAAATCAGAGAATACGTCCATTGTACCTGTCCTACAGATGGTACCAGCGCCATGATCTGCTGAGCGCACTTCTTCATATTCCCGTCTAAAACTTTTTTCCCGGTTTTCTGTACAGAATCCTCCAGCGACACAGATAATATATGCATATCACCTTCTGTTTTAATGGTAGCATTATACTTACCGGCTACACTTTCGAGTCCCATAGTCTCCAGAAGTTTCACCACAGCTGCAGTATCATTGACATCTGAGACCAGACAGCCATAGAGCTTATCGGCATACTCCGAAGAAGAATCTATCACCATATTCTGTGAACTCACCGTGTCTACACTGCTTTGGGCAGAAACCTCTTTGTCTCCGTTTACCATACTCACGGAAAACAGAATGGCCGCAAACCCGATTATCACTGCGATCAGTCCCATGAGAACCCACTTTACAGCACGTTTGTTGTTGATAAGTTTTCCCATCACACTATATCCTCGCTTTTTATATGATGATACAGTTATACCATTTTTTTTATGACGAGTATGTGACAGCAGTGTATCTATTGTGCAAACTGACTGTTGTAAAGATTGGTATAGAATCCATTTTGTGACAATAGTTCCTCATGAGTTCCCTGCTCTATTATATCTCCATGATTAAGTACCAATATATGATCAGCATCTTTTATCGTAGATAATCTATGAGCTATAACAAAACTTGTTCTCCCTTTCATAAGATTTGTCATTGCCTGCTGTATCAGTGCCTCTGTTCTTGTATCAACGGAGCTTGTGGCCTCGTCAAGAATCAGTATCGGAGCATCTGCAAGAAATGCTCTTGCTATTGTGAGGAGCTGTTTCTGTCCCTGAGAAATATTAGTGGCTTCTTCATTTACCTCCATATCATATCCTTTGCTCTGGGTCTTTACGAAATGGTCTATATGAGCCGCCTTAGCAGCCGCTTCCACTTCTTTATCAGTAGCGTCCGGATTACCATATCTTATATTTTCGCGGATAGTACCATTATTTAACCACGTATCCTGGAGTACCATACCAAACATCTCTCTTAAATTTGACCTCGACAATTTAGTTATATCATATCCGTCTATTGTAATTTTCCCTTTCTCAAGCTCGTAAAATCTCATAAGAAGCTTGACTATAGTGGTTTTTCCAGCTCCTGTCGGACCTACGATGGCAACACGCTGTCCCGGCTGTGCAACAAATGAAAAATCATGTATAACAGTTTCATCCGGGCTGTATCCAAACCTTATATTCTCAAAAGCTACCCTGCCCTTTACATCATCTACATCAATTACTTTTTCAGGAGCTTCATCAAGGCCTACCTCTTCTTCCTCATCTATCAATTCAAATATTCTCTCTGCAGCCGCAGCTGTAGACTGAAGCTGATTGGCAACATTAGCTACCTGTGAGATAGGCTGATTAAAGCTTCTCACATATTGGATAAATGCCTGTATATCACCGATAGAGATCTTGCCGTTTATGGCAAGATTGCCGCCCAAAAGACATACTGCCACATATGCCATATTTCCTATAAAATTAGTTATAGGCATCATAGTTCCCGACAAGAACTGTGACTTCCATGCAGATTCGCATAACTTATCATTATACTTCTCAAAGGTTTCTTGAGATTCTTCTTCCCGATTAAATGCTTTTACGATATCATGTCCTGTGTACATTTCTTCCACATGTCCGTTGACATAGCCAAGATATTTCTGCTGATTCTTAAAATGCCCCTGGGATTTGGATACTATCAGGCGTATCACCAGCATTGAAAGCGGCAGCACTACCAGAGCCGTCACTGTCATAAGTACACTTATACGCAGCATCATTATCAATATACCGATTATAGTTGTAAAGCTTGTTATTATCTGCGTCAAACTCACTGACAAAGTCTGATTCACAGTCTCTATATCATTTATCATTCTGCTCTGTATCTCACCATGAGTCTTACTGTCAAAAAATTTAAGCGGCAGTCTGTCCAGCTTCACCGACATTTTATCACGAAGATTATATATGACTTTCTGAGAAACATCTGCCATTATCCATCCTTGCGCTGCTCCAAACAGCAAGCTCAAACCATACAGACACAGAAGAAGCAGCAATATAGAAAGCAGTCCTTCAAAATCTATACCCATGCCTCCCATCAGACCCTCTACTACTTTATCGGTGGCATCTCCCAATATAGTAGGTGAAATTATGGAAAACACTGTACTTGCTATGGCAAAAATGAATACCGCTACAAGTCTGAATTTATACGGGGAAAGGTATCTGACAAGAGTTTTCATTGTCTTTCCGAAATCTTTGGCTTTTTCCCCCGGCATCATATTGGCTCCCGGCCCTCCAGGACCCGGTCCCTTTTTCTTTCCTGCCATTATTTACGCCCCCTTTCCAATTCCTGTTCACTAAGCTGGGATAATGCGATCTCCTTATATACACTGCAGTTCTCCATCAATTCTTCATGAGATCCAATTCCGGCCAGCTTTCCTTCATCCATTACAAGAATCTGATCAGCATCTATAATAGTATTTATTCTCTGCGCTACGATTATGATGGTGCTGTCTCCGACCTTCTTTTTAAGAGCATCTCTGAGGGCTTTATCTGTTTTGAAATCCAGCGCTGAAAAACTATCGTCAAAAATATATATTTTAGGTTTCTTCACTAAAGCACGAGCTATAGAAAGTCTTTGTTTCTGCCCTCCGGAAACATTAGTCCCTCCCTGAGACACTTCTTCATCAAACCCGTTTTCCTTTTCGCTTATAAAATCCAGCGCCTGAGCTGTCTCAGCGGCTTCCAGCATTTCCTGGGCTGTCGCATCTTCTTTGCCATACTGCAGATTAGTTGCTATGGTTCCCGAAAACAGCATTCCCTTCTGAGGTACGTAACCTATCTGATCTCTGAGCTCATGCTGTGTCATATCTTTGATATTAATACCATCAAGAAGTATCTCACCTTCCGTGACATCATAAAACCTCGGAATCAAACTTATAAGTGTCGATTTCCCGCTTCCCGTACCGCCTATTATAGCCGTGGTCTTCCCCGGCTGTGCAGTAAAACTTATATTTTCCAGAGTTTTCTCCTCAGCATCAGGATAAGCAAAGGATACATTGCTGAACTGTACGACGCCTTTATGATTTTCTAAACTCTGCGGTTTTTGAGAGTCTTCTATAGTAGGCTCCACATCCAGTACCTGTCCTATTCTCTGAGCAGAGACGGCAGCTCTTGGTATCATTATAAACATCATAGTTATAAACAGAAACGACATTATCACCTGCATAGCATACTGCAAATATGCCAGCATATCCCCTATCATAAGATCCTGTGATTCTATCAAATGTGCGCCTGCCCATATTATGAGAATACTTACTCCGTTCATCACAAACATAAGAGAAGGCATCATAAATGACATTGCTCTGTTAACAAACACATTTATCTTAGTCAGTTCCACATTAGCTGTATCGAATCTCTCTTCTTCTGATTTCTCAGTATTGAAAGCTCTTATTACAAGTATTCCCGACAATCTCTCCTTCATAATTAGGTTCAGTCTGTCAAGCTTGCTTTGCAGTACTTTAAATTTGGGAAGTACAAGAAAAAAAGCCATAAGCATGATACAGACTATGACAAGTAAAGCAAGGCCTACAGTCCATGAAAGAGATACACTTGTATTCAATGCCCTTACTATAGCTCCTATTCCCATCATAGGAGCAAAACACGCCAATCTAAGTATCATTACTGTTGCCTGCTGCACCATCTGTACATCATTGGTTGAACGCGTTATCAGAGATGCTGTAGAAAAATCTTCCAGCTCCGCAGCCGAAAACGCCGTTACCTTTCTGAACAATGCCCTCCTTATATCTCTGGACGACTTCGCTGATACTCTGGAAGCCAAAAAACTCCCTGCCAGCGAACATAATACTGTACCGGCTGAAACCGCCAGCATTATCAGGCCTGTTTTCCAAATATAATCCATATCCTGTTTTACTATTCCGTTGTTGATTATGTCAGACATGTATCCAGGCAAAGCCAACTCACACATAGCCTGTCCGAACAGGAATGCCAAAATCAGCGCTATCAGCCATATATACGGCTTGTAGTATCTAAAAACTGTCTTCATATCTTTCCTCCTTCCAGCATTTCCGCTATGTTTTGTGTCATCTTACCGAGCAGCACAGTCAAAGTTTTTATCTCCTCATCACTCATCCCTTTTGTGATGTTACGCTCAAATTTCATGTAAGTCTCCTCTCCCAAGCGATATACACGTCCGGCTTTCTCTGTAGGAAAAAGGCAATATGCCCGTTTATCACCCGGATTTTGCCTTCTGTCCACAAATTCTTTAGAAACCATATCCTTTATGGCTTTTGCTACAGCACCTTTATCAATCTGTGCATATCTGGACAACTCTTCTTGGGAAATTCCGGGATTTTCATTGATATACTTCAAATATCCCATTTGCTGACCTGTCAGACCAAACTGTCTCATAACCTTATCGTGCATCACTCTTCCATGTCTGTATATTATGGAAAAATACATATGTATAGGGCCTAAAACTGTGGGACCGCAGTACTTCATACCTGATGTTCCGTTAGTAATCTGTTTCATTTGACGGCAAGATTCCTTTCAAAATAAATAGTTGCCATTGCAACCATTATCAATAGGCACCATTTTATCATGTCATTAATGGTTGTCAATGCAACTATTTATATTTTAACAAAATCTTCACATACTATACATTTCTGTAAATTCTGATAATAATTATTCTTTATCTATATCATCAGCAAGACTTCTAAGCACTCTCCTGTTAGCACTGCTCAGCGGCCCCAGAGGCAGTCTGCATCCGCCTACTCTCATTCCTTTCATATTCATTATGGCTTTTATAGGGACAGGATTGGTTTCACAGAAAAGCGCATTTATCAGATTCAGATATTCAAGCTGTATCTTTTTAGCTTTTTCCGTATCTCCGTCAAGATATGCATGAGCCATTTTACTTACCTTGTCTGGCATCAAATTAGCCCATACGGAAACAGTCCCCGCAGCGCCCATAGACATCAGAGCCACTGTAATATCATCGTTTCCCGAATATATACTGAAATCATCATCTATTAGTCTTGAAAGCTTTGCCACATATGATATGTCCCCGCTTGCTTCTTTAATTCCGGCAATATTCTTATGGCGCGAAAGTTTTGCGACTATCTCGGGGCTTATACATATGCCCGTTCTTGCCGGAACATTATAAATATATATAGGTATATTCACATTATCGGCTATAGTATAAAAATGTTCCAGCATTCCTGTTTCATTAGGTTTATTATAATACGGTGTAATCACCAGTAAGGCATCAGCCCCCATTTTTTCATATTTAATACTTTTAGCCAGGGATTTCTCCGTATTATTGCCTCCACTGTTGGCGATGATAGGTATTCTGCCGCTGCTTTCTTCAACAGCCGTTCTGACTATCTCATCCTGTTCCTGTTCGGAAAGAGCAGGCGTTTCCCCTGTAGTTCCCAATACGAGTATGGCATCAGTGCCTTGATGGATATGCCAGTTTATAAGCTCTCTCAATCGTTTGTAATCAACATTGCCTTCTTCATCAAAGGGCGTTACGAGAGCTACGATAGATCCTCTTATCATTTCTACCTCCCTGAAAATTTCAATCTTATATACTTATGGTCTTAAATTCATAATATGCACATAAAATAATTTAGGTTAACAATCTTATATTTAGTTGACAATCTCATGTCTAAGGTTTACAATCTCTTTTGAAGAAATCAACATTCTAATCGAAAAGGAGATAATACTAATGACAACAAAACATTATTCCGGTACTGCAATGATGATTTTATGCGGAATTTTTGCCGCTATAACCGCCATCTGCTCTTTTATAACTATTCCCCTGGGATTCACACCTGTGCCTATCAATCTGGGTACACTGGCTGTATTCCTTACAGGTGGTATACTCGGCAAAAAATACGGTACTATAAGTATGGCAGTGTATGTATTGCTGGGAGCTGTGGGAATTCCCGTGTTTTCCGGGTTCAGAGGAGGAATAGGAGTCTTGGCAGGCCCCACCGGAGGATATATAATAGGATATATAGCCGCTGCGTTCATCATCGGTCTGACCGCTGACATTATCTCCGGACGCAGTGCTTTAAAAACCACAGAAGACAAACGATACATACATTTTCCGGCTATAGGATTATATGCTCTGACCATGGCAGCCGGACTTATTATATGCTATGCTTTTGGTACAGCGTGGTTCATGATAAGTACAGGCACCCCACTTTGGACATCTCTTCTGTCGTGTGTCTTCCCGTTTTTACCGGGAGATGCTCTAAAAATACTGGCAGCCGCCATTTTAGTAAGGAAACTCAGACCGCTTCTAAATAAAAACGGTATCTGAAAACTCAAAAGGAAAGCAGAACATATGAAAAGAATTTTTTCCGTCACAATATCTTTTGCTCTGATACTTCTTGCTGTATTTTTGATAGTTTTAAAACTACATGATCCGGCTTATATTACACTCAATGATATAAGATCAGCAGGGCAGACAGCTTATATAGAACAAAAACTCGATGAAATGTCTCTGGAAGAAAAAATCGGTCAGATGTTCATGGGGTGCTTTTACAATGGTACTCCGTCTCCGGAAACTGTATCTCGATATCATCTGGGAAGCGTACTGCTGTTTCATTCAAGCTTTGCTGAAAAAGATAAAGCATCCGTCATATCACAACTTAAAGCCATAAATGATATCTGCAATATAAAGCCTATCATTGCTGTAGATGAAGAAGGCGGTACAGTGAACAGAATCAGTAATTCACCATCATTTCGCAGTGAGCCTTTCAAATCTCCCAGAGAAATCTTTGCTTCCGGAGGTATGGATGCCATAATTAAAGATACTCACGATAAAAATGCTTTTCTTTCCGAATTAGGTATTAATCTTAATCTGGCGCCTGTATGTGATATCTCCCAGGACCCAAAAGATTTCATGTTTTCCAGAAGCCTCGGCCAAAATGCACAGATTACTTCCCAATATGCTGCCGCTGTTACGAAAGCATCTCTTGAGGACAATATAGGATGCTGTCTGAAACATTTTCCGGGATACGGCAATTCCGCTGATACACATAAAGGAATGTCTATAGATAAAAGATCTGAAAAACAACTGGAAGAAAACGATTTTCTTCCGTTTAAAGCCGGCATAGATGCCGGCGCTCCTTCCGTACTGGTCTCCCATAACATAGTATCTTCATTGGATGAAAGTCTCCCTGCATCTCTTTCGCCTGCTGTTCACAGGATTCTGCGTTACGATATGAACTTTTCGGGTGTTATAATTACTGATGATCTTTCTATGGGAGCCGTATCAAATTTTTCTCCTAAAACCGACAGCGCAGTTACAGCTATAATGGCCGGTAACGACATACTCTGTACAGGAGATTTTGCCAGTCAGTACAAAGCAGTTCTTGAAGCAGTAAATAACGGGACTATATCAGAAGAAAGGATTGATACATCCGTGAGGCGCATACTATTATGGAAAAAAGACTTGTCATTGTTTTGACATATTCTTTTCAACAAGTCTTCACAATAGCACCGTTAAAATGGCATATTCCATTGTTATTATAAGATCACAGCAAAGGAAAACAATTGCTGAAAAAAATAAGCAAGAGGGCTGCTTTAACAAATAAACACTTCTTCTTCTCAATCCCTAAAACACAGCAGCCCCCTTCAAATTTAGGAAACACCTCCTAATAAAATGATAATAATGATAACGACGAAAAGAAAACTGCCCTCGGCAGTTTTCTTTTTTTCGCCTTAAAGTTATTTTCTCTTTTTAAATCAGCTCTACATGTGTATAATAAAACTATAAAAAGGAAGAAAGGAGGCACCCGTTATGATGATATCAACAAAAGGTCGCTATGCTCTTCGGGTCATGATAGAACTGGCGTCTCATGACACAGAGAAATACATACCGCTCAAAGAAATAGCAAAAAACCAGGATATATCTGAAAAATATCTGGAATCCATAATCAAGATACTTGTGAAAGACGGAATGGTGATAGGCTTAAGGGGCAAAGGAGGAGGTTACAGGCTTTCCGGCACTCCGGCTTCATATACTGTAGGTAAAATACTGAAACTTACGGAAGGCTCTCTGGCTCCTGTGGCATGTCTTAAAGGAGAAACAGCCGAATGCTCAAGATCAAAAGGATGTCCTACTCTTCCTATGTGGCAGAAGCTCAATGAAATAGTAGATAATTATCTTGAAAGTATAACTCTGGAAGATCTGGTAAAACAAACTTTAGATAATTCCGGAGGGGATTACATCATATAAAATCAATATATTTTTACCGTTTGCTGAAAGTTCCTTTGCGAAAAAAGCATTGAGCTTTCAGCTTTTTATTATTTTAAATATAATAAAACCAACAGAAAAAAGAATCATTAGAAATTATTTCCGCTAAAACCTATTGACACAGTATGTTTATGGTGTTATTATTCATATAAACCCACCTAGTTAATAGGTAATAAGGCATAAAACTAATATCAAAAGGAGGAATTTCCCATGAACACATATCACTTCGAGACATTACAACTTCACGCAGGACAAGAAACACCCGACTTAACTACAGGCGCAAGAGCTGTCCCTATATACCAGACATCTTCCTATGTATTTGAAAATTCCGATCACGCACAGGCAAGATTCGGACTGCAGGATCCGGGAAATATTTACGGCCGTCTTACCAATCCCACCCAAGATGTATTTGAACAGAGAATGGCAGCTTTAGAAGGAGGCGCTGCCGCTTTGGCAGTTGCTTCCGGAGCAGCAGCTATATCCTATACCATAGAAAATCTGGCACAAAACGGTGATCATATTGTTTCCGCCAAAAATATATACGGCGGAACTTATAATCTTCTTGCTCACACATTGCCGCAATATGGTATATCTACAACATTCGTAAATATATTCGACTACGATGCTGTTGAAAAAGCTATTCAAGATAATACTAAAGGAATCTTTATAGAAACACTGGGAAATCCCAATTCCGATGTAGTGGATATTCAAAAGATCGCGGATATAGCCCATTTTCATAGAATCCCACTGGTAGTCGACAATACATTTGCAACCCCATATCTCGTAAGGCCTATAGAATATGGAGCAGACATCGTTGTCCATTCTGCTACAAAATTTATAGGAGGCCATGGAACAAGCATAGGAGGAATCATAATAGACAGCGGTAAATTCGATTGGGAGGCATCAGGCAGATTCCCTTCCCTTACAGAACCAAATCCAAGTTATCACGGTATCAGCTTTACAAAAGCAGCAGGACCGGCAGCTTTTATCACAAAGATACGAGCTATACTTTTAAGAGATACCGGCGCCACTCTTTCTCCAATTCATGCGTTCATATTTCTTCAGGGATTGGAAACACTATCTTTAAGAGTCGAACGTCATGTTGAGAATACCCTTAAGGTGATAGACTTTCTTAAAAATCATCCTCAGGTCGAAGAAGTCCATCATCCCGCCGCAACTGACGACAAAAACCAAAAGGAACTTTATGCTAAATACTTTCCTGACGGAGGTGGTTCCATTTTCACATTTAATATTAAAGGCGGCCTTCAGGATGCCAAAGATTTTATCGATAATCTCAAGTTATTCTCACTTTTAGCTAATGTAGCTGACGTGAAATCACTTGTTATTCATCCGGCAACAACAACTCACAGTCAGTGTACTGAAGAGGAACTTAAAAATCAAGGCATTAAACCAAACACTATACGTCTTTCTATAGGAACCGAACATATTGACGACATTATAAATGATTTAAAAAACGCCTTTTCAGCTATATTAAAATAAAGGAGTGATTAAAATGAAAATATATAAATCTGCATCAGAACTGGTAGGCAATACGCCGTTGCTGCGCCTTTCCCGTATGGAAAAGAAAGAAAATGTTCCCGCTGTCCTATTGGCAAAATTAGAACTTTTTAATCCTGCCGGCAGCGTAAAAGACAGAATAGCCAAAGCTATGATAGAAGACGCCGAAAAAAGCGGATTATTAAAAAAAGGATCTGTTATAATCGAACCTACAAGCGGCAATACAGGTATAGGGCTGGCCTCAGCTGCCGCTGCAAAGGGATATGACATTATAATCACCATGCCCGAAACAATGTCTGTAGAAAGAAGAAATCTTATCAAGGCATATGGCGCAAAGGTAATTCTGACTGAAGGAGCAAAAGGCATGAAAGGAGCCATAGCCAAAGCAGAAGAGATAGCCAAAGAAACACCCGGCAGTTTTATGCCGCAGCAATTTTCAAATAAGGCCAATCCTAAAGCTCACTATGAATCTACAGGCCCGGAGATCTGGAACGATACAGACGGAAATGTAGATATCTTTATCGCAGGAGTCGGCACGGGCGGAACTGTAACCGGCATCGGAAAATATTTAAAAGAAAAAAATCCTGCGGTAAAAATCGTAGCTGTAGAACCTGCCGCTTCACCGGTACTTTCGAAAGGAACTCCCGGACCTCATAAAATACAGGGAATCGGCGCCGGATTTATTCCTGATACATTGAATACCGACATATACGATGAAGTCATTGCCATAGAAGATGATGAAGCTTTTAAAACCGGTAGAGAAATAGCGAAAACAGAGGGAATTCTTGTAGGTATTTCATCAGGAGCCGCAGTCGCGGCAGCCATTAAATTATCTAAGCGCCCGGAAAACAAGGGAAAAAACATAGTTATCCTGCTTCCGGATACGGGTGACAGATATCTTTCTACAGCGCTATTTAATGATAGCAGCCGTTAGTCAGCCATATATTGTAATGTTTGGCATAAAACAAAGTACCTTCTGTGTTACAGTGAAAAAAATCAAAAGTTGACATATTTTTTGCTCATCAGTATACTATTATTGTTCGCTTTGACGAATCCCCACCAGATAGGAGTAATAATAATATATGAGACTGAGAAAAGAAATAGATGAAATGAAAGAGCGTGATATCCTGCTCATTGCCAGGATATCAGATGCTCTGGCGCATCCCGCCAGAATAAAGATATTCAGATACATAATGGCCGCAAACAAAAAAAGAGAACGTGTATGTAATAAGGACCTTGTAAATCACTTTGATTACTCACAGGCCACCATATCACAGCATGTAAAAAAGCTGAAGGATGCCGAACTTCTCCAGGTCCAGAAAGAAGACCGCTATTCTTACTATTACGTGCATCTCGGCACCCTCAACGATTATTTAGTTGCCACCAAAAAATTTGAGAATATGGAATCCTAAGTTTTTTTCAAGCGAGGTCTCATCTATGATGAGGCCCTTTTCATTATAGGATATTATCTGCAATTTTCTCCAATCAGCCTCGATCACTTGATAATTCATCCCATCTCCATATGCAGCCATGCAGTAATCAGGAGCATTACTGCCATCATAAACTTCACTTTTACGCTGACCGGAATTCCCCATTATATATGTTATTCCATTTATCTCCTCTGTTCTCATATACATATGCTGATGTCCGCACAAAACAAGATCGGTATTGTATTCTTCCATTATCGGCACCCATAACTTTCTGAGCTGTGGCGATACAGTATCTCTGTCATGCATACCGAAAGGAGGATGATGTGTCACTACAATATTCCATATCTTAGTGCTTTGTTGCAGCGTTTTTCTAAGCCATTCCTCCACTGCTTCTTCATAAGCCTGCCATGTGTCATCACCCATTTTCTCACGTCTCTCATCAGTAAGAAAAGAACTGTCAGTCATAATAAATCTACAGTTTCCATAATCAAAATAATAAAAATCCTCTTTGAGTTCCTCAGCATCCGGGCCATTTTCCGGAGATGCAAACAGCTTTTTATAGGTTTTATTAGAGCTGACACCTTCATGGTTTCCTGATACTGTCATCAGTGGGAGCTTCGAAAAGACTTGACAGTTATCCAAGAATCCGTTCCACTGGGCAGTTTCACTGGGTATATTCACCATATCTCCCCCTATAACTGCACACCTTAACGAAGGATGTCTCTCATAAATAGCCTCTGTCATTTCTCCCCATCTCTGATATTCTTCCATCGAAACATCAAACTGAACATCCCCCAGATAAAGAAACGAGTCTGTCCCTGCCGTTTCAGGAGATATAAAACTTTGAGGAGAATCAAACATAACTCCGTCACCTATTTCATAATAATACTTTTTACCATATCCCAATCCGTTCAGCTCTGCCGTATATCTATAATAACTTCCTTTAAGAGCTTTCTCTGAGACAGCCTTTATAGCTTCGGACTTTGGCAGATCTTCCTTACTCTGGCTCACTCGAAGAAATTTAGGCCCCTTTTTTGTTCCTTTCCAGCTTATATAGATAGAATCGGGTTTCTCGCTCAAAGAAATAATTACTTGTCTTTCCCGGATTTCCTTCCGATTTCTGCTATCCAAAAAATTTTCCGGATTGCCGGTTTCACTATTCCCGGTGAATTCAAATACAACCAGACCTACAGCGCCGACAGTCAGAAAAACTGCTATCAGCACAGCAATAATAATAATCCCTTTTCTCATAAAAAATTCCCCCGTTATATATACTACACATCCGCGCAGTTTTTATAACGAAGGAAAAATTTATCTGAGCTCATCTATTCCCATATTGGCAAGCTCATCAGCTCTGTTGTTTTTAGCTGTAACATATGTAAAATCATCATAAGAAAATTCACTGCCGTTCCATTGGATAAACTTAGAGTAAAGCTTATCAAAATCCACAGATTTGCTGTCTAAATTAACATGACCTTTAACCCTGTAAAATGATATAGTATGTCGCTGAGTATATGGTATAAGCTGTTTCCACAGATCCTGATTCTCCACGTTTTTTTTCGCCGATGTCTTCCAGCCGTTTTTCTGCCATCCCTCATACCATTTTTTTCGAAAACAATCCATCAGATAACTGCTGTCAGAAAACACATGTATTATCTGCCCTTCCTTTTTTACAGCCTTAAAGGCCTCTAAAAGAGCTGTCATTTCCATTCTGTTGTTAGTGGTATTACGTTCACTTCCATAAATCTCCTTACATGCTGTACCGAATTCCATGACTGCTCCCCAGCCGCCCAGATTTTCATCATTCTGATTGCCTGAGCAGCCTCCGTCCGTATATATCCTCAAGATTTTATCATCCCTCATTTTAACGTCTCCTTTTTCCTATGATATAAAATCTATCATATCATCCCTTATGTGTCCATGTCTATATATAGTACAAATTGACATTTTCGGTCCTTTGGAGTATCTTAATATAGTAAAGGAGACCGGAAATACATATGTCATTAAAATTTTGTTCACTTGCCAGCGGAAGCAGCGGTAACTGTTACCTAATAAAAAACGATTCAGCAGCCCTGATTATAGATGCAGGAATCTCCGGAAAAAAAATACTGCAAGGGCTGGATGATACCAATACTCCTCACGAATATGCAAAAGGACTTCTCATAACCCATGAACATACCGATCATGTGAAAAGTGTATCCGTCCTGTCAAAAAAACTGCCGGGTCTGTCAGTCTATGCAAACCAAGGAACATGGGGAGGCATCAAAAAACCTGTGGCTCCCACTCAGCAGAGAATTTTTCGCACCGGAGAAGATTTTTACATAGAGGACTTTATGATACGGCCTTTCTCCATACCTCACGATGCAGCAGATCCTGTTGGATTTTCCATATATCATGAAAATAAACAAATAAGCATCGTTACAGATGTAGGTTATATAACAGATAGTATATTTGATGAAATAATAGATGCGGATCTTCTTCTTCTTGAGGCCAATCACGAAAAAGAAATACTGCTCATGGGAAGATATCCATACCCTCTAAAACACAGGATCCTGGGAGAAACAGGCCATCTTTCCAATGTCTCGGCAGGAGAATGCCTGTGTCGCCTTGCCTCGGCAAATCCTAAAGAACGTCAGATCCTCCTGGGACATCTCAGCCATGAAAACAACGATCCGGCGGTAGCCCTTCTTACAGTAAAAAATACACTTATGGAAAAAAACATCATCCCGGGAAACCAGCTGAAACTGGGAATAGCCATGCGAGACTGTCTCAGCTATATGTATGAGGTATAATAATGAATATATCAATATTAACAGTAGGAAAACTAAAAGAAAAATACTGGCGAAGCGCAGCAGAAGAATATTCAAAAAGACTGAACAAATATTGCCGTCTGCAGATAACAGAAATTAAAGAAAATCCTCTTCGAAACAATCCGTCACAGGCTGACGAAGATGCGGTGAAAACTGCAGAAGGAAGAGATATTCTCGATAAAATAAAGCCCTCAGACTACGTGATAACACTGGAAATCAACGGTACTGCTCTATCATCCACACAACTCGCCGCCTGTATGGAGAATCTGGCAGTTACAGGAAAAAGCAGCATAGTTTTTATCATCGGAGGGTCTCTCGGTCTTTCAAAACAAGTCAGCGACCGAGCTGATCTCAAACTATCCTTCTCAGCTATGACATTTCCCCATCAGATGATGAGAATAATTCTTCTGGAGCAGATCTACAGAAGTTTTAAGATCATAAAAAATGAAACGTATCACAAATAATACGTTTCTGTTTTTTATTATGCAAAGATATCCTCTCAGAAAATATGATACATATTTTCTATTTTAAATGCTTTCTCCTATATACAGGATCATGTTCAAGAAGATCTATAGTCTTATTCATTACACCCGGATCATACATGGATTCCATCAAAAGTCTGGTCTCCTTCAGACTTTCAGTCATCTCTTCTTCGCTCTTTATCTTCAAAACTCTTCTGTATTCATACATAAGTTTTTGACCTGAAACATCCCCTTCGGCAAGAGCTGCCACAGCCGCGTCAGCGGCAGCTTTAGCCGATTCGGCTGCAACAGAAAGCCCATCGTTTTCCAAAGGCATTGACAAAGCAGCCGAATCCCCTATCATCATAAATCCATCGCCGGCCTTATGTATGCCATAGCTTATATCATTAACTCTTCCGCCTTCCCATGGGCTTATCTGACGAGCAGTCGCAAACATAGCCGATATCTTATGTGTCCTGCTGACCCACTCAGAAAAAATCTTTGCCGCTTCAGTATTATCAAAAACGTCTCTTCCGTGAATCATCATTCCCACATTACACAGACCTTCTCTAACTCCGTCTCTGCCCACAGGCATCACCCAGAAATATCCTGCTCCCAAAAGACTTGAAAAAGCAAACACACCATAAGCTTCATACTGATCCTTTGCCAGTCCTCTGTCGAGCTTCACACCTTTAAAATATGCCCGGCGTCCCGTCCATATACCATATGGTTTTTCTTTCATGATTCCCATGGCTCCGGCAACAGAAGATAAGGATCCATCAGCTCCAATAAGAATCTTGCTTCTTATACGGAGATCCTCTCCCCTGTATCTGACTTTCACACCGGTAACAGCAGACTTTTCTTTCATCACATCTGTAATATTGCAGCTTTGTCTCAGTTCAGCTCCATGTCTCACGGCGGTATCAACAAGAAGCTTATCAAGATCATATCGAGAAGCACAGTAACATTCAAAGGGTATCAACGTTTCGCATCCACTGTCACTTATAAGTTTAAGGTTTCTTATACATGTGCTCATAGCATCCAGCTCTTTAACCGCTCCCAAAACACCCATATGATAAACAAGCCCTTCACACTGCATATCGCCGCAGGCCTTATCTCTGGGGAAGATATCCTTATCCAGAAGCAACACGTCCACCCCCGCTCTTGCAAGATATGATGCACATATAGATCCCGCAGGACCTGCCCCTGCTATTATCACTTCTCTCTCTGCGAAAGCCATCTCTATGCCTCCTCCTTTACAGCTTTTAATGTTATAGCATTAACAGGACATACCCGGACGCATACTCCGCATCCCATACATCTTTCCGAGGCCGCTTTGCGGTATCCGCAGGACAGACATCTTGATGCTTCCACAGCCGCCTGCTCTCTGCTCAAAAGTTTCCTTCCCGCCTCAAAACCGGGCTGTACGAAAGACTTTCCTTCAAATATATCATATTGTACGGAAGCTCCTGACAAGACTTCACTGGTATTTCTAAACTTTCCATTTGCCGGAAAATCACAAGACTTAAAAAAACTTTCCACTGCCGCTGCTCCTGCACGCCCTGCTTCCACAGAGCTCATATCAAAATCACCTATGGCGAAAACCCCATAGACGCTTGTGATCAGCCGCTCATCAACCTGTATATATCCATTCGAATCTATATCCAGCCCCGGATTCGCCGCTTTTACAGCCTCAGTATCCGGTTTTGCACTGTCTCCCAAAACCAGAGTATCACAAGGTATATCTATGATTATATCACGTTCGATAACCCTGCACTTAACTCCTGAAATTTTTCCGTCTGTCTGATCTATAGCTGTCAGTTCCACGCCTGTCACCAAATTAACACCTTCATCAAGAGCCGCAGCTACAGAAGCAACACTTGCTTTGAGCTTTCCTTTGCTCATGGGAGCAAGCACCGTTACCTGCTCACATACTTCTCTCAGCAGTCTGGCAATATCAAACGTCAATTCATCGCTTCCGGTAACCAACATCCTTACGCCTTCAATTTTTTCGTGGTTCATAAGCTTTCCCATCAAAGAAACCACTTCAAAAACCCCTCTGCATTCTGCATTCTCCATTTGTGGTTTCACGCCGCAGGATTCTCCGATAGCAAACAACACTGCCTGATATCCCATAGAAAACAGCTTATCTATATTAGGACTGAAACCAGCTGCGATATCACATATAACCTCTATACCCGAATCAGCTACCTTTCTGAGCTCCCTGTCTAACAGTTCCTTATCTATGCGTTTTTCGGAAGAAAGCCACTTATAGTGACCTCCCAGAGACGAGTATTTTTCAAAAATTGAAGGAGCATACCCTGCTTCTGCCAACTCTATTGCCGCAGTTATTCCTGATATTCCTCCGCCTATTATAGCTACTTTTCTTTTTTGATCCTGAAAACTCTCTTTATATGTAAACACAGGCATGTCCTCTTTTATCCCGGCTGCCCGCAGTACAGTAAGAATATCCTCTGCAAAACCCGGCTCAATATGATCCAAATCATCTTCCTTTATGGCTTTTTCAAACTGTGGCACTATTCTCTGTATATTTTCGGCATATATTACGGAACTATGGGGAGCATTTTTTATAATATTTTCCTGCGCTCTTATCTGCATGCCATTGAGCATCCCCATTATCTCAGAAGCTGCGGCACGTCCTGATGCCATAGCCTCCGCCACCGATCTGTTTTCAAAACAAGCCTCTCCACATGCGAATACCATTGGCTTATTAGTTCTGTATCTATCGTCAACTTTTATCTTACCGTTAGGATATGTCTCCATATTTCCTATTTTTTCAACACTGCATTTTTGTCCTATGGCAAATACTACAGTATCACAGAATACATTAAATTCACTGCCCTTAACTCCATGAGGCCTAAGTCTGCCGCTTTCATCAGGAAAATATTCCACCTTGATAAATTCTACAGCCTTTACCCGGCTTCCCTCTTTAATTATCTGTTTAGGTCCGATCATAGGCCTGAAATCCACACCTTCCTCTGCAAACGCCTTAAGATCGTCTTCACAGATCTGAAGACTGTCGGCTCTATCCATAGAGGCGCATATAACTTCTTTTCCGAGACGTCTTAAAGCCCTCGATATGACGGCTGCCAGTTCACCGCCTCCGATAACCGTTATAGTATCTCCCAGCTCTATTCCTTCTTTTTCGCCTCCGTTTATCTGCCTCATCAGATTGACTCCATCATAAACCATCTCGGCATCAGAGCCGGGCAAAGATACCTTTACACCTGAGGAAGCACCTGCTGCTATGAGACATGCGCTGAATCCCTCATTCCAAATATCTTCTAACATATATCGGGAACCGATCTCACAATCATACCTGACTTCTATACTATCAGAAAGTATTCTCTCAATCTCTGATTTAAGCATAGTTTTGTTAAGGCGAAACTCAAGAATACCCCAGTTAAGAGCTCCTCCAAGTCTGCTGTCCTTTTCAAATATGGTAACCGCATATCCCGCCTTGGCCAACTCAAAAGCAGCGGTCAAGCCTGCCGCTCCTCCTCCGATAACTGCGATTCTTTCATCAAAACGTCTTATATATTTATACGGTTTTGTATCAGTTCTACTCAATATGTAACCTTCCAGCGCTCTCATATTCAAAGGCTCTTCCGATATATACTTCAATCTGCAGTTATCTTGACAGCTCTGACTACAGATAGAAGCACATACCCACGGCATAGGATTCTTTTCATCTATAAGATTATATGCTTCTTTGAGATCTCCGCTCTCCACAAGCCTGGCCACAGCCTGGGGAGATATTCCAAGCGGACACCCTTGTTTACATCCTGCCTCAACCGACAATTTCAAAGCTTCACCAAAAGCTCTCTTCTCCGTATATTTATTTTCCCCACAGTCCGGAAACATGCAGCATACAGTTTTTCTATATTCTTCAATAGCTCCGGTCGGACATATATTGCTACAGTTTCCACAGTTGACACATAATTTAGAATTTACTGCAGCCTCCGTTCTTTTATCTATAGTTAAATTAAATTCCATGATTTCCTCCCGTCTGCCATATATCAGGAAATTTCCAGAGCCGCCAATTCATCACTGAGCTCAAAGCACATTTCCGCAGGCAGAATATCCTTTATCATAGCTGCCATGGCATCTGCCGTAATTTGCCTCAGCTCATTTCCGACTATCCATCTTTTACACAAACGTATATATCCATAATCTCTCATACCATTCCATCTGAAATGTACATTTCTTTGAGCCATTACGAAAATCAGTCTGGATGTGCCGATCCATTCCAGCTCCTCATCAAGATATCTCATCTCCGGGCTGTCTGTATAGTTATGATCGAATTCCTCATTCACCCTATTTATATATTTTTCTATGGCCTTCAGCCGTCTCTGCCCTTTGCGGCCTTCATAAACGCTTTGTTCAGCAGCCATGACGGCACCTCCTTCTGCTCATTAACTGTAATTCCGACAAATATTATACCACGGGCTTTATCCCATGTTCAATATACCCATCGGAACAATATACTCTGACGGTGCCGAATTATTTTGCTGCCAAGATGATAAACATATGAATTCACTTAACTGCTTCGCCTATTCTCCGGTTTCATCTGCCTGCCGCAATCTCCGCCGCTGCTGCAATGGTCTCTTCTATCTCTTTTTCCGTGGTATAAATACTCGGACATAATCTGACACATCCTGTTTTCTCTGTCCCTATAGTTTCATGAGCCGCACCGCTGCAATGAAATCCTGCTCTTACAGCAATACCATACCTGTTATTAAATACGTCAGCTACTTCTTCACAATCTATCCCATGTATATTCATAGCGACTACAGCAGTCTTCTCATAAGTATCTTCAGGTCCGTAAAGCTCTATACCCGGTATTTCGGAAAGCCCTCTTTGGAGTTTTTCTGTAAGCCTGCGTTCATGCTCCTCTATCACATCTATACCAAGCTTTGAAATCACACGTACCGCTGCTCCCAATGCGATTATTCCGGGACTGTTTACTGTTCCCGCCTCATATCCTTCGGGAAAATCCACAGGCTGCTCGAGATCCTTTGATCTGCTCCCTGTTCCCCCATCCAGAAAAGGCGCCATATAAATGCCCTCCCTTACATACAAAAATCCTGTCCCCTGTGGTCCGAGAAGGCCTTTATGTCCCGGAGCCGCAAGAATATCTATGTGTTGTTTTTTTACATCTATATCCATATGACCTGCGCCCTGTGCTCCATCTACCATGAATAATATCCCATTCCTAAGAGCTAGTCTCCCTGTTTCTTCTACAGGCATTTTCGTCCCTGTAACATTGGAGGCTGCAGTCATCACTATTAATCTTGTCCTTGGCGTTATCTCCTTTTTTACATCATTCACAGACAGCCTTCCTGCCTTGTCACATTTTACTGTACTTACTTTTACGCCATTTTGTTTCAGGCTATGTAGCGGTCTGAGTACTGAATTATGCTCCATTGATGTTGTTATCACATGATCTCCCGGCAAAAGCACTCCTTTCAGTGCCATATTTATAGATTCCGTACAGTTCTTGGTAAAAACTATCCTTCCCGGATTCTCTATATTAAAAAGCCGCGCTACAGACAGACGAGTCTTAAAAATCTCCTGCGCTGTTCTTGCAGCCATAAAATGTCCCGCCCTTCCGGGATTGGCACAATAATTAACTGTTACATCCATAATTGTCTCCGATACTTCAGGGGGTTTCGGATATGATGTCGCCCCGTTATCCAGATAAATCATCTACATACCTCCGCAATAAAAAGAAAAAAATATAGGCTACGGTATCTATTCCATAACCTATATTAAGATATGCGCCTTTAATAACTTTTGTTCTGATCTAAACTTTCCAGTTGCGGTCCATGATCCTTGCAAGAAGTGATTTTTTCACTGTAATGGCTTCTTCGGGACACATTTCCTGACAGCAGTAACATTTTATACATCTGTCATAATTATACACAGCTGCAGGCTTCCCCTTCTTTGCCTTCTTCACATAAATAGCTTTACCTTCTACGGGGCATGCATTGACACATATGCCGCACCCTATACATCTCTCTGTTTTGACCACTGGCTTTTTTTCAAGCAGAGGTCTCAAAAATCTTATGGGCTTCAGCATTCCTCTGTATTCAGTGCTTCTCTGAACGTTAAACGACCTGTCGCCATATTCTTTGACAGCCTCCTCTATAGTCATCTGTCCATTTTCACTTATTATATTCAAGTTTTGCCATGAACCTACACCCTGCTCCATCCCGCTCACATTTGTGGGAACTAGTTCCGGTTTAAGATCTACAAGATAACAAAACACTGCATCCAATGCCACGGGATCCTGTGAAACCATTATAACATTCATAGCTTTAGGAGTTCCGGATTGAGGGCCATTTCCTTCCATAGCTACTATACCATCCATTATATGAAGCTTAGGTTTCACAAGATTATTGAGATCAGCTATCATCTTTGCGAAAACTTCTGCCGTAGCAAATCTGGCATGAGATGCTCCCTTATTTATTCCATACACACAGCCGAAAGTGTTTTTCACAGCTCCTGTGATACGTTCAAGCTGATGGGTCTTCATTTTACAGATATTAATTATTCCGTCAGCTTTTACAACTTCATCGCACAGTATAAATCTGTCGGCTGCTCTTCCTTTCGGAAAGTCCACCTGAATACCGCTTTCAAAATTCCCCAGAGGTATATCCATAGCATCAGCCGCCTCTTTTATTCCACATTCTTCTGCTACTTTTTCTACTTTTATCATAGGATTCCCCGGCGAATCACCATATTTCAGATTATTATATCCATTTTTTCGAAGAAGGCTTCCTACAGCTTTAAAGACTGCAGGGTGCGTGGTGCAGGCTTTATCGGGGGATGTCTTTGCAAGAAGGTTCGGTTTCATTATTATACGGCTTTCCCGGCTCAAAGCCTTCTCTCCGCTTGAAAGTATACTTTCAAGCCCTCCCAAAAGCTCAACTGCTCTAAAAACCGCCGCCTCTACACTTCGTTCCTCATACGTGTCACATCTTACGACAGCTACCTTCGAAGATACAGCGATTGTATTTTTTTCTGTTGCCATAATCATACTCCCATCAATCTGAAATAGGTACGGCGTCTCCTAAAAATGTAGGCTGGGGTTTGAATATCCATTTTACAAAATCCTTATCCCGTGCCATCACTTCCCTTACCTCACGTTTTTCCTGTCCCGAATATGTGTACTGATCAGAAGCCGCTCCCATCGCTTCTATCCCCATTCTCTTACATCCATACAAGGTCCGGTAGAGATGATAAGTCTGAGTCACTACAATCATACTGTCCACTTTGAAAATATAATTCGCTCTGTAGACAGATTCATATGTGGAAAACCCCGCATGATCAAGAAAAATATCTTCTTCTGCAACTCCCGCCTTCATAACATAGTTTTTCATAGCCTGGACCTCGTTATACACCATCTGCCCATTATCACCGGAAAGCAAAAGCTTAGGCGCTACGCCCTTATGATACAAGTCTATCGCTGTATCCAGCCTGTCTTCCAAAATAGAACTTGGAGTTCCATCTGCATTTACAGAAGCCCCAAGCACCAGTATACAGTCAGGCTCTATACTCTTCATCTTGCTGATTTCCTGATCTGTAGCAGTATCATCAGGCTGTTCGAACACTGCGGCTATATCAGACTGAGTGCTTTTGATCACGTAAAAATTCAGTCCTATGATAACGATAACTGAAATTATAATTATTTTTATCAATGTAAAAAGCACCCTTGACGGCATGCTCTTCTTTCTATCTTTTCTGCTCATAACTTTTTTATTATATACGGTTTTTATGTGATTTTAAAGAAATAAAATATTTTTTACATCTTTTTCAGCAGCTTCGCAATTATAATGCGAAATTATCTTTGTCATACGATTCCCGACTGCTGACTCACACAATTTTTTCCTTTCATGACTGTCAAAGAAACCATTTTGTTTATTTTCATAATTATTTTTTATTTTTATTGTTGATTATTAACAATTTTAGTGTTATATTATTGTTGAATTATTGGACTTTCCAATATTTTTATTGTAAAATAGAAAACATAAAGAACAGCTAATTAAAAATTTTTTATATATAAAAGGAGAATGTCATGAAATACGATTTTACAATTACGAAAAATCCCAATCCAAAAACAAAACCTGATCCCAATACTCTGAGATTCGGTACTAAATTTACCGATCACATGTTTATCATGGAATATGAAGACGGCAAAGGCTGGCACGACGGAAGGATCGTTCCTTACGGCCCTCTTTGTCTGGATCCTGCCGCTGTTGTATTCCATTATGCTCAGGAAATGTTTGAAGGGCTCAAGGCTTACAAGACTCCTGCCGGCAAAGTTCAGCTTTTCAGACCCGACATGAACGCCAAGAGAACCAACAAAACCAATGACAGACTCTGTATTCCTCAGATAGACGAAGATCTTTATGTGGAAGCTATAAAAGCTCTTGTAAAAGTTGATGCTGACTGGATACCACAAAAAGAAGGCACCGCTCTTTATATAAGGCCCTTTATCATTGCTGACGAAGCCTTCCTTGGAGTTCGCCGCTCAAAGCACTACAAGTTCATCATAATTTTGAGTCCCGTAGGCCCTTACTATGAAGGCGGTCTGACTCCTACCAAAATTTATGTAGAGGATAAATATGTAAGAGCTACAGATGGAGGCACAGGTGAAGCAAAATGCGGAGGAAACTACGCTGCCAGTCTGAAAGCCCAGGAAGAAGCCCACGAAAAAGGCTATGAACAGATATTATGGCTGGACGGAGTGGAGAGAAAATATGTAGAAGAGATCGGTACGTCAAACGCCTTTTTCATGATCGGCGACGAAATAATAACAGCGCCTCTTGACGGAACAATCCTCCCGGGGATAACAAGAAACTCCGTTATCGCTCTTTTGAAGAAAAAAGGAATAAAAGTATCCGAAAGAAAACTGGCTATCGACGAAGTAGTAGATGCTTATAAAAACGGACAGTTCAAGGAGATGTTCGCATCCGGTACTGCTGCTGTTATTTCTCCTGTAGGAGAGCTTTGTTACAAGGGTGATTCCATGATAATCAACGGCGGAGGAATCGGGCCTGTGGCTCAGGAACTCTATGATACGCTTTACGGGATCCAGACAGGAACAGTAAAAGACGATATGGACTGGACAGTAGAAGTTAAATAAACACATCACAAAATCAGCTGCCTGTATTGTATCGGTATAGGCAGCTTTTTTAATGCAATATATCAAGCTTTTTGTTTCAGCATTGACTTTATCTAATGCTTAGGTTATAGTACATGCTTAATATCATATCCCAGATAAATTTTGAAGAAATAAACGGAGAGCATAAATGAAAAAATACAACAATACTTTTCTCGAGGGGCCCATCCTCTCTTCTCTTCTCAAATTCTCACTGCCTGTTCTTCTTGCCTTGATCCTCCAGTCCCTTTACGGAGCTGTGGATTTATGGGCAGTAGGCGTTTTCTGCAGTCCTGCCGACGTATCCGCAGTCTCCACAGGAAGTCAGACAATGCTGATCGTCACAGGAATAATAACCGGCCTCTCAATGGGTACCACTGTATTGTTAGGCCAGACTATAGGAAAGAAAGATTTCTGCATTTCAGCTAAAGTAATTTCTGCCAGCATATGGATATTCGCAACCCTTGGTATTTTTCTGAGCATAATAATGCTCTTCGCAGCCCCTTCTATTGCGATACTAATGAATGCCCCTGCAGAAGCGCTGGAAAAGACCATCCATTATATACAGATCTGCGGCGCAGGCAGTATTTTCATCGTCGCTTACAATGTGATAAGCGCTGTTTTCAGAGGAATGGGAAATTCGAAAGCGCCGCTTCTCTTTGTTGCCATAGCCTGTGCAGCAAATATTTTGGGTGATATTATTCTTGTAAATATATTTAATATGGGTACAGAAGGAGTTGCTATTGCTACTATCGCTGCGCAGGCTATCAGTGTTTTATCTTCCATGATACTGATTAAACGGACAGGGCTTCCTTTTCCCTTCACTAAAGAAGACTTATATTTTGACAGATCCACAGCATCTGCTATCATAAAGCTCGGCTCCCCCATTGCTCTTCAGGATATGTGTAATGAGACATCTTATCTAATCCTCATAGGTTTCGTAAATACTCTGGGTGTTACTGCTTCTGCCGGTGTAGGCATAGCTGAGAAACTGGTAATGTTCATGCTTCTGATACCTATGTCTTATATGCAGTCAATCTCTGCTTTCACAGCTCAGAACATTGGAGCAGGTCAATACCTAAGAGCAAGAAAAGCAATGTGGACAGGTATGATGACTGCTGTCTTTTTAGGAGGAGTTATGTCTTTTATTTCCTTTTTTCACGGAGATTTGCTTTCAGCAATATTTATAAGGGATTCCGAAGTTATCGCTGCCTCATCCGAGTTTTTGAAAGCCACATCTATAGAATGCTTCATTCTATCTGCCGCTTATTGCTTTACCGGATATTTCAACGGCATGAGCAAAACTGCTTTTGTCATGGCCCAAGGGCTTTGCGCTATTTTTCTGGTGAAAATACCTTACGCCTGGTTCGCCAGTAACAAAGCCCACCCGCAGCTTTTCCAGATAGGTCTATCCACTGTTTTTGCCGCCCTGTTTACTCTTCTCGTATGCTTGCTGTATTATATCCACAGACAGCGAAGACACCATACAAGCGAGAAAACAAAAGCTATCTCTTTCTAAGCATAGCAGCTATACCGCAGACGGCTGCAAAGAATACTCCGGCACACGGCCAGATAATCCAGCTTATATCCCACCTGCCTGTAAGAAAGCTGACGCCCAGATAAACAGCCGTAACAGTACACCAATATACTTTTGACAAATTATCATTGCGTTTTTTTTCAATCTTTTTTTCAGGAGAATAATCCCCTTCACCAAGAAGTTTCTCATATCCTTCATGTATCGTCCCTGCCCACACAAGAAAAAATACACCTATAGCCACCATCATAAGAAGAACAGCCGTACAATAAAAATACATGCTGTCAGAGGCATGAAACATGACCGCTGCAAACAGAGGTACCGCACATACGATACATAACATAACCCCTACGGTTATGAACCGCTTATAATCAGGCTCAAAATCATTCTGCTTTTTTCTCACAGCCTCTTCAGTTCTCTCTGTCAACGCTAAAGGCTGCGTCTGGATATATTCAAACTTTTCCAGTTTAAGGCCCCATGTTATGAAAACACTTGCAGCTGCCGCTATGATAAGAAGCAGAGCAATCACTCCCGCTGCAGCTGCAGAATCTTCATGCATAGTGAGTCGGCTGCTTTTCACCAATCCCATGAGAATCAACAGTATTACAGGAGAAAAAATACAGGCGGAAACACCTGCCGCGATCTTCTTTGACGCATTTTCCACCAGCTGGATATAAGCATTTGCCTCTTCTTCTGTAATTTCTTTTATGAAATACTGCTGATGTTCCTCATATAAAACGGAAGAGAGGCTTCCTTCATATAGATCTTTTTGCTCATTTTCATCTTTAAGAAGAAAATCTGTACTCACACCGAAAATTTCGCTTATTCTTATTATCTTATCCAGATCCGGAACAGATGCTGCACTCTCCCATTTTGATACAGACTGGCGAGAAACATCCAGCCTTGACGCCAGTTCCTCCTGAGACCATCCCCTTTGCTTTCTTAAATCCATAATCTTTTCCGATAACATTCCATTTGCCTCCTGGTAATTGGTTCTTTACTTCACAATAATGTCTCTTCCTGCTTAAGCTAATGGTATGATAGCAAAAAAGCCTGTTGCGTACAACCAAGGTCACTTTGAAATATGTCAACTGGCGGTTGCATCACAGCTGCCTTGGCCATTTTACACAATTTACTTCTTATCCTGCCATAAAAAACCGGCCTCCGAATCATCAGAATTCCTATCTGATACTTCAAGGCCGGTTCATTATTCATTGTCTTTATATAAATTACAGCTTCCTTAAAAGATCCACTATCTCAAGTTTTTCTGCATCGGTGTCAGCTGCATCTTTGATAATTCTTGCCGGCACGCCTGCTACGACAACACCTTCGGGAACATCATCCACGACTACAGCTCCTGCAGCAACTACAGCTCCCTTTCCTATACGGCAGCCTTCAAGTACAACAGCATTGGCGCCAATCACCACATCATCTTCCACTACAACGGGCTGAGCACTCGGGGGCTCGATAACTCCTGCTAAAACAGTACCTGCCCCAATATGACAGTTCTTTCCCACTGTAGCCCTTCCGCCGAGAACTGCACCCATATCAATCATACTGCCTTCACCGATGACTGCTCCGATATTAATTATAGCTCCCATCATTATTACTGCATTATCACCAATTTCAACTTTATCTCTGATAAACGCACCCGGCTCTATTCTCGCTTTGATATTTTTCATATCCAAAAGAGGTATAGCCGAATTCCTGCAGTCATTTTCTATGACATAGTCTTCTATTTTTTCTCTGTTTTCATCCAGGATTCCCTTCACCTGTTTCCAGTCTCCGAACACAATCTTATCTCCACATCCGAATACCTTGCAGCCCTGAAAATCCACAGGACTTTTTTCTTTTACATAAACTTTAACCGGAGTTTTTTTCTCCGCATTTCCTATAAACTCTATTATTTCTCTTGCTTCCATCTTTGGTATGTTCTCCTCCTCTTTTGTTTTACATCCGAAAATTTTTATTTCTGCAAGCCGAACAGTACGTCTTCCATATTATAAAGTCCCGCCTGAGCTGAAGCTGCAAATTCAGCGGCCTTCAACGCTCCTGCAGCAAAAATTTTCTTGGAACCTGCAGTATGCTTTATCTCCAGTATCTCGTCATTTCCCGCATATATAACAGTATGCTCTCCTGCTATGGTGCCGCCTCTTACTGCATGCACACCGATTTCTTTGCCGCGTTTTCTATTGCCGTCTCTTCCGAAAACATGTTCATAATCATTTTCCTCATCAGCCGCAGCCAAAAGCATCTTGGCAGTTCCGCTCGGCGCATCAAGCTTTTTGTTGTGATGCTTTTCTATTATCTCTATATCAAAAGAATCCTCCAAAATAGGAGTTATCTCTGATATCACTCTCTTCATAACGTTAATTCCCAGTGAATAATTAGCAGAAAACACTACCGGAACCGATTCGGCAAGTTTTTCAATCTGCTTAATCTGCTGTTCTTCATAACCTGTAGTGGCAATCACAGCAGGACAGCTGTGATTCCTGCAATATCCATCCAGCATCTCCAGATTGGCAGGATTGCTGAAATCTATGATAACATCGATCTCCTTCAGTTCATCAGGAGTCTGTCCTTTCAAAGGTTCTATAACTCCTGCCAGTTCAAAGCCTTCCTTTTCTTCAGTCATCTGAGCAAGCACATTTCCCATTGCGCCGCCGCCTAAAATAGCTACTTTCATATTATTATTCCCTTTCATTGATTTTTTAAAACAAAGCCAATTTTTCCATTTCAGTCCTTAAAACAGCCTTCGTATTATCGGCCATAGGACATAGAGGCATTCTGTATCCTCCCACATTGAGACCGGCCATATTCATGGCTTCTTTTATAGGAATAGGATTAGTCTCAATAAACAGAGCATTGATAAAATCAAGATATTTTATCTGCATATCCCTTGCTTTTCTGACATCCCCGTCGAGATATGCTCTCACCATTTCATGAGTCTGTCGGGGCAGTATATTAGCCAGTACGGAAATCACGCCCATGCCTCCCACAGATAAGATCGGCACATTTATGTCATCATTTCCCGAGTACATATTGAAGCCGTCGCCTATGAGCTTCGCGAATCTGCTTGCCAGCGCCATGTCTCCGCTGGCCTCCTTTACACCTACTATATTCTTATGTCTGCTGATTTCTTCCATTACTTCATACGGAATATTTATGCCTGTTCTTCCCGGAATATTGTAGATAAGTATAGATGTTTCCACAGAATCCGCAATCTGAATAAAGTGTTTTACAAGACCTGATTTACTGGTCTTATTGTAATACGGGGAAATCACCAACAGAGCATCAGCTCCCATTTTTTCATATTTTAAACTTTTCTCTATGGATTTTTGAGTATTATTCGAACCGCTACCGGCAATAACAGGAACCCTTCCTTTTGCCCTGTCAAGAACAACCCTCAAAATCTCTTCCTCCTCATCGGCTGTCAGAGTCGGTGTTTCCGCCGTGGTTCCAAGTACCAAAATCCCGTCGGTTTTCTGATCCACATGCCAGTCTACCAAATCGCCCAATCTGTTGTAATCAATGCTTCCGTCTTCCTTAAAAGGAGTGATCAGAGCCACTATAGATCCTTGCAACATTTGTGTGTCTCCTTTCTGTCGCTGACTGCGATTGCACAGCATAAAGTTTACATATATTACTATATTTTTATCCGGCTCAGTAAAACTTCCCATCCAATATTCTGACAGAAGGGCCTTCCATATACACATTGCCATCCTCAGCTATGCTTATACTCAGCTTTCCCAATTTAAGGAGAACATCCGCCTGCTTTCCGCATCGTCCCTGCATATTGGCAACCAACACAGAAGCACATGCGCCGGTTCCACACGCCAAAGTCATCCCAACGCCGCGCTCATATGTCTTCACTTCCAACGTCTCATGATCCACCACTTTTACAAAATTCACATTTGTTTTTTCTTTAAATACAGGATGGTTGCAGATCTCCTCCCCAAGTTTGGGAATATCCGCCGATTCAAGATTATCCATAAACACCACTGTATGAATAGTCCCCATAAATAAACTGTTTATCTCTATATCTGTTCCATCGTCCAGCGTAAGATTTCTGAGAAGATAGTTTTCTCCTTTAAAATCCACTTTTATATCATCAGAAGAAAAGAGAGGTTTTCCCATATTTATCTTAACCCTGAAAGGCTCCCGGCAAGTCACTTCCACTACCATATCCCCGGCCAACGTCTTAACAGAATATGAATCCTCCGTCGCAATACCCTCTCTCTTGCAAAAATGAGCAAAACACCTTATACCATTGCCGCACATCGGTGCCCTGCTGCCGTCACAGTTAAAGAAAACCATTTCCAGAGCAGGATCTTGCCTTACAACTATCATTCCGTCAGCACCTGCGCCTGTACTGATATCACACATCCTCACCGCCAATTCCGGATAATCGGAGGGTCTGATATGTCTCGAAAGCTCACGTTCCTTTATTATCACAAAATTGTTTCCGCAGCCGTGATATTTTGAAAATAAAATCATTAACTTACCTGACCTTTTCTGTTATCTTATTTAAATCCTATCATTAAATCACTTTAAGAGCAACTTCCGAAAATCCTCATACTTCCAATCTGTATTGATCTTCATAAGTTTCCCGTTTTATTATCAGTCTGGCCTTCCCGTCTCTGGCAAAAACCACTGCCGGCCGGCCCAGCCTGTTGTAATTGCTCGCCATGGAATACCCATACGCTCCTGTAGAATAAATTGTCAATAAATCGCCTGTTTCCGCCTCAGGAAGCATTATATCCGCAATCAATATATCTCCCGACTCGCAGTTTTTACCTGCTATACAATATGAAATCTGAGGCTCTTTTGAAAACTTTTCCGGAAGCACACACGTATATTCTGCATCATACAGCGCATGACGGATATTATCACTCATACCTCCGTCCACAAAAATATAATTCTTATCTCCGCTTTTTTTCATATCTCCTATTGTATAAATAGTATATCCTGCCTCTCCCACCATAGCTCTTCCGGGCTCAGTTATAAGCTTGGAGATAGTCACACCGCTTTTTTTCAGAGCTTCCTCTGCATATCTGACGAGGTTGGCGCACATCTGTCCAAGAGGAACGGGATCATCTTCTGCTACATATTTTATACCGAATCCCCCACCTATGCTCAGCTCCAAATTATCAAGACCTTTCGATCTCTTCATCTCCGCAAGAAATTCTATCATAGTACCAAGAGCTTTTTCAAAAGATTCTGCATCTATTATCTGAGATCCTATATGGCTGTGAAATCCCGCCAGCCTTATATACGGGCTCTCTTTCAGAGTGTCTATTACATTATAGATATGTTCTTTGTTTTCTATATATATCCCAAACTTTGAATCCGGCTTAGAAGTCATTATGTATTCATGTGTATGCGCTGATATACCCGGATTTATTCTCAGCAGAACTTTAGTACTTCTCTTCCTCTTCTCTGCCAGCCCAACAAGACGGTTACATTCCATCACATTGTCTATAACAAAATATCCGATCCCGGCATCAAGTGCCATTTCTATCTCCTGATCGCTCTTATTATTGCCGTGAAAATAGACTTTATCCATACCTACGCCAGCCTTCATAGCACAATACAGCTCTCCACCGCTGACTACGTCAAAACCTATCCCCTGCGCCGCCAGAAGTTTGAACAGCGCCACTGAAGAAAAGGCCTTGGAAGCATACACCACCTCAGTATCAAATTTGTCTGAAGAAAAATTTAAGACTGCATCATCTGCCTGCTTCATTATCTTTGCTTCATCGTAAACATAAAGAGGAGTACCGAATTCATCTGCAAGACTTCGGCAGTCTACTCCTCCAATCCGTAAAGTTTCCATATATTATTTCTCCTGTTGTTTTAAATTTATAGTCCGGTTGCTGCCTGACATCTCTGCATCAAAAACTGCCTGCTGACCTAAAGTTTAAGATACTTTAGACCGCTTTATGCCTGCTTTACAGTCTGTTTTTCGGCATCCCAAAAGACAGATACTTTCAGCTAAGCTCTCCTGTATGATAAAAAGCCAGCAGGGGCATACCTTACTGACTCGCAGAACCAAGATCATATAAGGATAGCACAACTGCCGTGACCATAACGTCTAAGCAGACAGTCATATGGCTATTAGCCATATGCCCACCGGAACCTCACGCCTGAAACACCGGTTCGGCGGAGTCGCCTCCGAGTAAGTCACTGCCTGCCGGCTACTCATCTCTTCATCTGGTCCGCACCTCTATCAACTATTATTTCTGTAAGTATACTAAATATTAAGCTATTATGCAAGGCGCTTTTATTGATATTCAGCGATATCATAAATAACCGCTCTCGTTTTAACTTTAATAAAACGCTATCTATGAAAACATTTACCTTTTTACAGAATTTTAAATTCCCTTATACAAAGCATTGATTCTATTCTAAAATATATTTTGCTGTATTTCGCAAAAATAACAGTATGATAAAAACAGACCCGGAATAAATCCGAGTCTGCAAAAATATTACTGCAAGTATCAGTCTTTAGGTATAGGATCACATTTTTTTCCGACAATCAGGAACACAATTCCCAGTACAAGCATTATCCCGCCGCTCCATCTTGCAATATCTATCATGAGCCAGAAATTACTCATGATTCCGGAACCATACATATCAAGATAATATGCAGGTCCCCAACCTCCTTCATACCAAACGAGGAAGAAAGACCCGATCAGACAAACAGCGCCAAACAACAGGAAGAAAAATCCGAATCGTTCTATATCGCCTACAGCCAACTTAGTTTTAGGATTTATCGGATTGTTTTCAGGATCTTTCTTATACAATCCTCCATATATCCATTTACAAATAGGATAGAATACCACGGCCGCCAGAATAGCGATGAAGCCCAGCAGAAAATATTCAGTCCCGTTTACAAAGAAACTGATGACACCTATTATCAGCGGCCCCCCACAGATATATAAAGGCGCCAGTTTGCTCTTCACATAATAAAGATTCCCTCTCTTTTCTACAGGATATTCTTTTCTTATCTTAACATAAGCAAAAGCCAATCCTACATAAAGAACAAACAGTACCGGTGAAAGAATCGTAACCAGTATCTCAAAATTAAGGTTTACGAGAATCATGTTAACTACAGCTACGAGAACTATAGGAATTACAGGTACTCTTCTATTAGGTGACAGCTTGGAGAGGAACTTCGGTACAAGATTATCCTGACCCATAGGGATAAAAGATCTTGAAGCCGATGTTATAAGAGCATTGAATATGGAACATTGAGCTATCACAGCTGCTATCATAAACAGCGCACCTGCCCAAGGAGCTATATTTACCGAAAGCACTGATGAATAATCAAGGCTTACTCCCCATTCACTCCATGGACCTACAGATACGATACCTGCCAGTGTCGGGAGTATGTAGCTCGCAGTGATGATAACAATAGCAATCTTCATTCCTTTAGGAATGATCTGCGGATTTTCAACTTCGCCGCCCAAAAATGAGATAGCTACATATCCGCAGTACATCCATACACCTATAGCAAGACCTGTTCCCCAGCTGGAGAATGCATTATCCCCCTCAACCATAAACGGTGTGAAAGGATCGTTTTCCCAGTGTATGAGACCTACTACTGTTACCGCCGCAAAAGCAATCAGGATTATAATACAGAATATTGTACTTGCGATACTTACTTCCTCAAGGCCTCTCAGGTTTATAATCATAAACACAAGAATAAACACCGCTTTGAGAAGGAATGCCGTAACAGGTGTAAGCGGCACATACATGCCTATGTAATCAACAGCCAGAACTACATATGCAGGACCTGTAAGGAAATTTGCCAATCCCATCCAAAATCCCATGGAAAATCCCCAGAACTCTCCAAAAGCCATCTTTGACCATACATAAGGCCCGGCATCTACCGGAACAAGATTCGAAAGTTCCGAACAGTAAAGACCAATAGGCATCGCCCAGAGAATCGGGATCAGCACAAGAAGCAGCAATGTAAGCCCCGGTCCTGATGATGAAATCATAGACTCAATACCAAAAGCTCCGCCGGCACACGCACAGTAGATAAAGAAAACCATAGTCGACAGCGCAAAATGTTTCTTTTTCATACCGGGCGTGGCATCTGTCAATATCTGTCCACCCGTGTAATTAACTTTTGACATAATCTTTCTCCTTTCATAAAATAAAATAATAATGATAATTTCTCGCCTCCTTATATTAAGGAAGCATATATACAGCCAACTTGGCTTGTATTTTCTCTATGCACTTATGCACTATATGTAGTTACTCCATCCATAATAGTCTCACAGACTTTCACCTCATAAATCCTTTCCGGCGGTATATCAAGAATATTCTCTTCAAGAATAACAAAATCAGCGTATTTGCCTACTTCTATGGACCCTATCACATCTTCCATATGCATCTGATAGGCATTATTGATAGTAAACCCTTCAATGGCTTCCCTCACCGTAGTTACCTCATCCGCCGGCTCCAGTACCGGAGCATCCGGCTGGCCGTACATCTTCCTTGTAGCGCACATCTGTATACTCCTGAGCGGTTCCCTGCCATACTCATCAACAGGGAAATCACTGCCCAGCGCCATTTTTGCTCCTGAATCTATAAGACTTCTCATACGAAAAGTCTCATTATTTATATGACCGAGAACTTTATCCATAAGAGGGTTTCCATACATCCATACACCTGTCGAATTTGCGATTATATTATATTTCCCAAACAACGGAATATCCTCAGGAGCAATATACTGAGAATGTGAACAAGTTATTCTGCAGTCATCATATCCCGCCTGACGGATAGCTTTCGCCATAGCTATTACTGACTTAGCCGCTACATCTCCGATGGCATGCATATTTACATCCAGTCCGGCCTTTGCCGCTTTCAGTCCGGCCTTTGCCGCCTGTTCTTCGTTCATAAGAGGCTTCACAACAGATCCATCCTCAGGATAAGGTTCGCTTATGGCAGCCGACCTGCTTTCCATCGTTCCGTCATTTATAATCTTCAAAAAATTCATTCTGAATCTGTCATCATTATACTTTTCACGAGCCTTTATAAGAGCTTCAATCCGCAAATCCACCAGATTCTGATCCTCAACATGACATGTACAGCCTACGAATCTCTGAAGATATCTTCCGCTGCTCCTTACAGCATCCAGCGCCTCATAATACTGTTTTTCCAGATAAGCATACATACCCATATCAGCGGTCCCTGTAACGCCCATAGACGCATAATCGGCTGAATTTTCCGCCATTATATTCACAACGCTTTCTGCATCGAAAAAGTCGATCTTAGTCATAATCATGGCTTGGGATCGTCCTTCTACCACATGTCCGGCAGGATTTCCTTCTTCATCTCTTGAAAAATAATGAAGTCCCGGAAGAGGATCCGGAGTATCTGAAGTAATTCCTGCCTCTTCAAAACATTTGCTGTTTGCCCATGCTTCATGACCTCCGCTTCCTAAAAAAAACATCGGTTTATCCGGGCATATATTATCCAGAAGCTCTTTTCGAGGCCCCTTTTCATCAAAAAGCCATTCGGCATATCCCAGCCCAAAATACGAACTGCTCTCAGGATGCTCCTCTACGTATCTTTTTATCTGCATGAGACATTCATCGAGAGTCCAGTCTATATCGAATACAATCTGAGACAGAACATGCGCCGCCATAACGGGATGGCAGTGACCATCTATAAACCCGGGCAGCATCATCTTTGTCCCAAGATCGCGGATTTCGGTTTTATCATCGCAAAATGCGTCAGCTCCGGCTCTGTCTCCTACATAGATAATCTTGTTTCCCTGGACTGCAACCGCTTCTGCCCATTCCTGCTCTTTGTCCACTGTGAATATATAGCCGTTTACATACAGTTTGTCTGCCTTCATTATGCCCTCCTTTTTGCGAATATTTAATCAGCATTAATTTTTAAAAAATTTTAACTTTTTAAAAATTATAATACCTCTTGTAGGGGCTAAGTCAAGATGTTTTTTAAATATTCTTAAAAAAATTAATATTTCTAAACTCTTTTAAGCTCTATTACTTTTGTTGCCACATTTTCGCAAAATGAAATATCATGTTCCACAAAAACCATTGTGGGTCTGCAACGTATAAGCACATTTTCTATCTGCATACGAGATATGATATCTATAAAATTCAGCGGCTCATCCCAAATATAAATATGGGCTTTTTCACAGAGACTTCCAGCTATGGAAACCTTTTTCTTCTGCCCTTGACTGAACTGACTGATGTCTTTGTAAAACTGTGCTCTTTCCATCCCCATTTTTATCAGAACAGACTTAAAGATACTCTCGTTTATCCCGAGATTCTCTGCATATTCGCTCAAAGATCCCTTTAAATGCGAAGTATCCTGAGGAACATAGGAAATTTTCAGTCCTCGGGCCTTGTATACATCACCGGTGTAGGTAATGCCCCCACCGTTTATCAACCTGAGCAGACTTGATTTTCCGCTGCCATTTCTTCCTCTGACAGATAGTCGCTCTCCCTGTCTCAAAGACAAATTTACATCGCCGCATACTGTTTTCTCTCCATAAAGTAATGAAACATTATTCAGCTCTATAAGTCTGCTGCTGCTATTAATAAGCGTTGAAACAGACAGAACTTCAGTCCTCTCGATATTATGAAGAAGCTTTGACTTTTCTTCGGCAGCTTTCTGCCGTCTCATTTCTGCAGACTTCGATCGCTTCATCATTTTAGCGGACCTATGCCCCACATACCCTCTGTCAGCCTTAAGACCTGCATTCTTCGTGCCATATTTACTCTTTTCAATTTTATCTGACCACACAGCAGTTTTCTTAGCCGATGAAGAAAGCCGTTGAATATCCTTTTCCAACCTATGATTTTCATTGAGTTCCATCTGATCCTGCCTGCATTTATTTTCATACCATGATGAAAAGTTTCCTTTCTGTATCTGAATATCCGCTTTATTTACAGAAATAATATGATCCACACACATATCCAGAAGTGTTCTGTCATGAGAAACAACAATAAAGCCTTTCTTTTTACAAAGATATTCTCCTACTATTTTTCGGGCTTCCGAATCAAGATGATTGGTAGGCTCATCTATCAACATAAAATTATTCTGTTTCAAAAATAAAGCCGCAAGAAGAGCCTTGGTCTGTTCTCCGCCTGACAGCGACGAAAAAGAGCGATACATCACTTCTTCATCAATCTTCAGCAGTGCAAATTCTCTGTACAGCTCCCAGTCCATACACTCAGGGGCAATCTCTCTTAAAACATCTATGGTATATTTATCTTTATCATCCACATCATAAGGGAAATAATCAAAACAGACACTGCTTTTTATCACTCCTTTGTACTCGTACCGTCCCCGAAGAAGATTCAGAAATGTTGTTTTTCCTCGGCCATTTCTTCCGATAAGCCCCAGTTTCCAGTCTGTGTCAATTTGAAAATCCACATCCTCAAAGATCAGATCAAAACTGCCGTCATAAGAAAAAGTCAGGCCTGCTACATTTATCAAACTCATAAATATTCCTCCTTATTCACACAAAAAAAAAAGAGCTACAAGAAAGTAGTTTCTCATAGCTCAAAACAGCTCAAAATTCAATTTATTTTATTGACCCGAGTATTAAGTACAAAATCTGCTGATACACCTATCATATCCGGCAGCAGATTTTATCACATTCCGTCAACACCGCAAACCGATATCTCCCATGTTATAAAAAGCTTTGCTAACTTTCATGCAAACTGCAGACAATACCGCAAAAACGATATGACTGCTCATATATAAATTATTTGCAAGAAAAGTTATACATCCTTTCACCTCATTCTCAGATTTGTTTAATATTATATCAAATAGCTGTATCAAAATCAACTTCAGAATCCATTAGATTACTTAGCCAGCCTGTAAAGAGCTTCTGCATAGATCTGAGCGGTCTTAAACAGCCAGTCTGAAGAAACAGATTCATCTTCTACATGAAACTGCAAAGGTTCACTCTGCAAAGCCATTCCATAAGGCACAAAGCCTTTCATTATTCTGGCATACGATCCGCTGCCGTTTGCATACGGCATAGAATCCATATCACCGGTTTCTTCTCTGTATACTTCTATCAGAGTTCTTGCAGGTTCACTTTCGGGATCTGTATAAAAGCCCTCTATGAAATGTGTCACCTCCATAGACATGCCTGTGCCTGTTATGGATTTTTTTATCCTATCAGACATTTCTTCTATCCCCAGCGAAAGAGGCAGTCTCGCATTAGACGAAACAGACAAAATTCCATCTTCATAATCTATGAGCGCCACATTATTAGTAGTCACCCCAGTCTCATCCCGCACACAAATACCAAGCCCCTCTCCGGTGACATCCCGACACAGAAGCTCCGGTAATTTACCGATAGTGCGGCAGATATCATGAGGCTCAAAGCTTTGACTTGCTATGTTCTCTATTAGCTTAGCTATGGCGTTTTCTCCCTGCCATGGAGTTGACGCATGAGCCGAGACTCCGTTCTCTCTTATGGTTTGAATTATATTGCCATCTTCGTCTGCAAACACAGCTTCTGCCCAAGTCGGAACCACATTCAGCGCATCTCCGCCTTTTATACTTTTAAGAATCCGTCTTTTCCCTACTGATTTCACCGCTTCTCCATCTATAGAAGATTTTGCTGTAAGTTTTGTGTTGACGAAATGTTTTTCGGAAAAGCATATAGGAAAATACGAATCAGGAACGATACCACAGGATGGAATACGTTCAGCGTTCTCCAGATAATGACGCAGACACGGGAAGCTGCCGCCTTCCTCGTTAGTCCCGATTATCTGAATTATATTCCGGCTGAGAGGAAGGCCGCTCTCCTTTATGGCGAGAGCAGCATAAAAGGCTGCTATAGTAGGCCCTTTATCGTCTACCGCTCCGCGTCCATATATCCTTCCTTCATGTATTTGCCCGCCGTACGGATGATATGTCCAGTTTCCGCCTGCCGGAACAACGTCAACGTGACCTATAGTTCCGACCGCATCGTCTTTGTCATCTCCGAATTCCAGTTCGCATACCATATTATCATAATTGACAGACCTGAATCCCTTAGACTTACCAAGTTCTATCATAAATTCCATGGCTTTTTTCGGACCTTCTCCGAAAGGAGCTTCCTCTGAACAGTCCTCAGGATTTTCTTCTGTAACAGATTTTATTCTTATAAACTCCTGAAGCTTTTCCGTCATCTCATCTTTGTAATCCTTTAATATGTTTTTTAATTTTTCGTTCATATTTAATTATCCTTATATACGGTTTTACCATCCATCACTGTTTCACAAATCTTTACCTTATGTATCTCTGATACAGGGATATCAAACAGATTCTTTTCCAGAATCACCAGATCTGCATATTTCCCCGGCTGTATAGATCCAAGTTTATGATCCATATGCATTTGATAAGCGTTATTTATCGTATAACTCTTTATACCGTCTTTAACAGAAAGTTTTTCTTCATAAGGTTTGAGCACAGGAAGTTCCGGATGATCAAAAAGCTGCCTGCTACATCCCATTTCTATTCCTTTAAGTGGCTCTCTGCCAAACTCGTCTACAGGAAAATCCGAACCCTGACCCATACGGCATCCTCCCGCTATCATTGTCTTAAGCCGAAACGTATGATTCTGTCTGTCTCCAATGACTTTCTCCATATCAGGATTTCCGTAATGCCAGACACATGTAGTATTGGCAACCACATTATATTTACCAAATAGCGACAATTCTTCATCCTTCACATAATCACAATGAGAGTTCACTATACGGCAGTCATTATATCCGGCATCTCTCACAGCCCGAGCCATAGCCAGCGTACCGCTTATAGCTTCATCTCCTATACCGTGAACATTGATATCCAAACCTTCTTTCGCCGCTTCAACACCTAATCTGGCTATTTCCTGCCTGTCAAAAAGAGGATATACCATCGATCCATCTTCATCATAAGGCTGGCTTAAAGCCGCAGATCTGGTTTCAAGTGTACCATCGTTTATTATTTTCAGAAAATGTATTTTGAATTTATCGGAATCATATTTTTTCCTATACTCTCTCAATCTCGGCATGACGATATCTACATCTTCTTTCTCGGCTACCATACGGCCGCATCCAAAGAATCTCTGTTTATAAGTTCCCTTTTCAATCATTTCAGGAATTTTTCCAAAATAAACTTTAAGACCAAATTCAGGCGATCCCATATCACAAGTAGACGTAACCCCCATCGAAGCATAGCCATCAGAATTTTCTTTTATAACTCCTTCTATTTTCCTGTCATCAAAAAAATCCACTTTATCCATTATCATGCTTTGTGTGGAGATTTCCAGCAAATGCCCCGTAGGATTCCCTTGAGCATCTCTGTGAAAATAATGAAAACCCGGTATCGGATCAGGAGTCTCTTTTGTTATGCCGGCGATCTCAAGAGCTTTTGTATTGACCCAAGCTTCATGAGCGCTGCTTCCCAATATCATCATAGGTTTATCAGCACAAATATCATCCAGCAGCTCTTTTTTAGGTCCGGTTTCATCAAATATCCATTCTGCATATCCTATTCCAAAATATGTCTGATTGTCCGGATTCTCTCTGACAAATCTGCGTATTTCCTCAAGGCATTCTTCAATGCTCCATTCCACCTGAAGATATACTCCGCAGAGATAATGAGCCGCCATCACAGGATGGCAATGACCGTCGATAAATCCCGGCAGCATCATCTTGCCATTCAGATCACATATCTCTGTATTTTCTGCACGAAAGATCTGTACGCCGGCATTGTCACCAACATAAATTATTTCATTACCTCTGATGGCCACAGCCTCAGCCCAATCATCATTTTCATTAACAGTAAAAATATTACCGTTTATATAAATTTTATCAGCTTTCATAGAATCCTCCTTCTTCATATAATATATTACAGGCTTAATAGGTTTTAAACAGAATTTTTATTTATTATATTATCCTGCCCTCAGGTATGGTCAAGCCGTATTTTATAATTATTTTAACTGCAAAATTGCCGAATCCCCTCATATTATTCCGGATTCGGCAATTTTCAACGGCAGCATTGCAGTTATTTGAACATGTCTGTTACTGTCTTCATTGCCGCCATCTCCTGATCACTGTATGTCTTCACATAAGGCAGCAGTTTGTTAAGCTGGTCTTTATAGGTCTTTATCGCACCTTCATAATCAATATCAGCATTCTCATCATCAGCCTGTCTTACTAAGTCATATGTGGTCTCGCCTACATAGCATACGGGAATCATTCTGTCAAGCGCCCAATACGCTTTGTTATCAGATAACTTTTCAGGATCATACTGAGCTATAATATCATCGCCGACTCTCTGGTCGAAAAGATAATAAGCATAATCTTTTTCTCCATTCAATGTCCATGCTATATCAAGAGCTCCGGATTCCTCATCTTCAGCATAAAGCTCCTCTTGCTCTAAAGCCGTTATCATTCCCTCCAGAGAAGAAATATTAGCATCAAGATTAGGATGTCCTGTATATACATCTACATCATCTGTTTTAGTACATTCTTCCTGTATGATTTTGAAAGCCTCCAGTGTTATTTTGTTGAGAGCTGCGCCTTCCTCTCTGAGCTCTTCTATGTCCTTATCAGATGCGTTCTCCTCTACGGCTTTCTCATATCTATCATTCAGATCTGCGATTTTATCATTATGATTTCCTGCCGCCTCTTTAAAATCTTTCAGAGAATCCATATATGCCGCTGTATCAACTCCGGCCTTGTTCGCTATCTCTTCATCAAAATTTTCCTCAAGATCACTGCATGCTGTCTGGATATCAAGCTCCAATGCCGGCATCTTATCAATATATATAGCGAAAGCCCCGTACCAGTTGAGATTTGTTTTCATGGTATCTTCATGCCATGTATCTTTATCATCTGAAGACGTATGATATCTCTGCTGCATGAATGTATCGTCTTCAAATCCGTTTATCAAATAAGGAACCCCATGCCATCTGTAAGACACACCATCCTCCATAACATTCACAGAACCTGCTTCCTCTGAAACTGTCACATCTCCCGAAGTCGCAACAAGACCTGATTCGCTTACCATCTTGTTTACCAATGTTCCAAACTCAGGCACACATGCTATATTAAGTTTGTTCTCCTCAACTTCAAATGCCGGCAGTTCACAGTTTAGAAGCGCCAATGTTTTTCCTGACCATCCCAGATCAGCTTCATGCATCATGCCCCATGCTCCGGTTGTATAATCGAACTGAGAATCTGTAACGCCCCATTCTTCTGCTCCGTGAGCCACTACTACAATATCGTTTTCAGGAGTATAATCAGAATCTATAAGCGCCTTTGCTACTGCAAAATCCAGAGCAACAGCAGCCGAATCATCCTGGAATCCATACCAATATTTATCATAATGGCCTGCAACAAGAATCTGTTGATCCGATGATTTTCCTTTTATCTTTCCCACAACATTATAAGTCGTTCCTGTTCCCTCTTCCATGACTGCATCAACCATCAATGTCGCGTTGCTGTTCCCATCTTTTATAGCCTTCTGTATATCTTCTGCCTGGTTAGGGCTTATTGCAACTACAGGCATAAGGTCAGCGCAGCAAACATCCTGTACATTTACAGTATCATCATTAAGCTCTCCGTATCCGCCGGTAGAATAAGTTACAATAGCAACCGCCCCGTTTACATAGGCCTGTCTTATATAATTATCTATCCATGCTTCATTCCACTGATCTACTCCGGCAAGCGCTATCTTTCCTGATACATCTTTACCTTCATAGTCAGCTTCAAAACCTGTTCCTACATCTACGATCTCCGCTGTTATCCCGTCGGCATCAGTACCGTTGCACTGATATGACGCAGGCATAAGATCTATATCAGTTCCCTCGATCGTCAGCTTTGAATCGTTGAACTGAAACTTGTCCACTGTAGTGGCAATTTTCTCTACATCTGTAAGCCCAATCTCTTTCATCTCTTTTTCAAGAAAATCAGCGGTCTTGTGTTCTGCATCAGAACCGGAAGTTCTCCATCCCAGTTCGTTGTCCCAGTATTCTTCATCATACGCCAGTGTTTCAGCCAGATCATATGCATACTCCATATCTATGCTGTCGATATAATTTTGTACATCAGCCTCTACAGACAAATCAGAGTCTACCTTATTGTCCGAGCCTCCACATGCCGTCATAGAAATAACCATTGTGAGTGAAGCTGCCAGACAAGTCAATCTCTTAAAGCCTCTTCTCATTATTTCACTCTCCCTTCAGTTAAATGAATTGAATTTTCTGATTAATCCAACTTTACATTAAATTAGCAAAAAAAGCAATGATCTACTGATATTTTGTTTTGTATACATTTATATCATCCCCTTCTCACTAAAAAAGAGGCTTTCCAAATATCCCGGAAAGCCTCAAGCTTCAATATTTTATTACTTTAAAATTTCTGTCACCTTATTCATACCGGCAACTTCTTTTTCAACAAATCCTACAAGCGCCTCCTTCATCTTTTCAGCCGCTGCCTCATAACCTGCAACAGAAGCACTGTAATCAGCCGTACCTTCTCCATAAAGCTGAGTCATCACGTTCTGTGTTGCATCGTATGTATCGATGAGTCTCGCAGACTTTCCATATCCCCATGTATCTGTTACAACATCGCAGTTTACAGATTCCAAAAGCTTATCATAAGAATACTTGCTGTATCCGAATGCAGTAAATTCTGTTCCTCCTCCAAGGCTCGCTATTGAAGCTAATGTACTGTCATCACCCTCATCGGTGACCTCCCCGGATTTAAGATCAGAGATAACTTTGTCATATCCCTCCAAAGTTGCCTGCGCAGTCATATGAAGCGTCATGTTAGTATCTGATCCAATCATGCCCATTAGTTCGTCTTCCATAGCCCTGAAAGCTTTCAGAGTAATTTTATTGAGCTGTGTTCCTTTAGCTGTAATATCTGAAAGTTCATCAGCACTTGCTTCATTTTTATAAGCTTCCTGATATTCTGCGTTGATATCCTGAGCTTTCTTAAGCTGAGCTTCGCCTGCAAGCCTTAATTGCTCAAGATTCTCTTTGTACTGTTCTATGAGTCCCTGCTGATCTTCAGTCAGGTATGCTTCTGTCCCTTCAATCTGTTCGCTCAGCATATCACATCTTGATGTTATATCAAGCTCAAGAGCCGGATTTGTATCAAGATATTCTGCCATACCGCCATAAAAAGCAATATTATACTCCATGAGTTCAGAAGAATATGTACTCATATCATCATACACTGTATGATATCTGTCCATCATCCAGTTTTTGCTGCTGCTTACTTCTCCCTCTACAGGCTCATCAAAATCAGGACTGTTGATTATAGCCGGAACCCCGTTTCGCTGATATGAGATACAATCACTCATCCCCATATTATGATCATTGGAAACAGTTACACCATCTTTATAATATGAAGAATTAAGCATATCCTCTTCAATAAACCCGTCCACAGCTGTATTTAATTCAAAACTTGTCTGAACAGTTCCTTCTGTCTGTCCGGATTCTATTGCCGGCATTTCAAAATTGATTAGGGCAAGAGTCGTTCCCTGCCATTCAGGATGTTTTTTAGTTATCTGCTGCCATGAACCTATCGCCCAGTCATCTGCCGCTCCCGATAGGCCCCACTCTTCAGCTGCATGAGCTACAAAATAAATATCATTTTTAGGCTCATATCCCGAATCAATCATTGCCTTAGCTATTCCGGCCGTTAAAGCCACAGCTGTACAGTCATCATTAACCCCGCAATG
>OLOZ01000207.1_pt1 | contig 64991 bp, 119 predicted proteins | sample 1673021 | NCBI WGS metagenome assembly OLOZ01 (sample SAMEA3136747, study PRJEB25190) | human gut metagenome | biome: human gut; feature: human-associated habitat; material: faeces | place: Austria | collected 2013 | reverse complement strand
AAGATTAACACTGTTGTTGATTTTGGATGTGCTGATGGCACATTAATTAGAGAAATGAATAGTGAAATGCCAGATTTACAATATATAGGATATGATAATAGCAAGGATATGATTTCTCTTGCGGGAATAAGGACACCTCATGAACTAGAAAACATTCAATATGTAAGTGATTTAAAAGAATCTTTGAAAGAAAATAACCCAAATAAAACATTATTAAATTTATCAAGCGTGATTCATGAAGTATATTCTTATTCAAATATCAATGGAATTGATAAGTTTTGGAATAATGTTTTTGGATATGATTATGGATACATAGCTATCAGAGATTTTTGTGTAAGTAGATCAGTCAATAGGCAGAGCGATATTAATGATTATACAAAAGTAATCAGGGGAGCAGATGAATTACAGATAATGGATTATGAATCAATATGGGGAAGTTTACGAGATAATAGGAATTTGATTCATTATCTCATGAAATATAGATATAAAGAGAATTGGGATAGAGAAGTGAGAGAAAACTATTTTCCAATTACTCTTGAACAATTACTTAGTAAAATTCCTACATATAAATATGAGATTATATATTTTGAAGATTATATCTTACCTTTCACATCTAACAAAATCAAACAAGATTTCGATGTCGATATTCACGACAATACCCACGTAAAATTATTATTACAATTGAAAGAAGGTGTAAATAATTGAGTTGCGTAGGGAGTAGGGTTAAATACATTGGTAATGTTTATGGTATGTTTTATAAAGAGGGGATAATTGTTAAAGAAAATGCAGATATTGTACAGGTTGAATTTGACAATGGGATAATTCTTTACCTATATAAAAAAGATGTTGTAATAATTGAAAGTGAGGATAATAACATGGCAAAATTAGAAGGATATTATGCAGTAGCAGGAACAAAAGAAGGATGCTATGGAAAGAAATATTTCTATGCAATTTATGATGATGGAGAAACATATAAAGCAGGTGACAAAATTGTAGTAAGTGGTGCAAATAAGGATATTCTTACAATTGAAGAAATTCTTACACCAGATGAATGTAATACAAATATCACCGCAGAAGTTATCTGTAAAGTTGATACATCAGTATATGATAAACGTGTGGAAGAACGTAAAGAGAAAGCTACACGTAAGAAAGAAGCAGACAAGATTAAGAAACAGATGGATAAAATGATTACAGAAATGGATCAGACAAAGCGTTATGAGATGTATGCAAGCGATAATCCTGAGTTAGCAGAAAAATTAAAAGCATATAAGGAGCTGATTGGAGAGTAATATGGAAGTCATGATAGCGATTTTAATTATAACATCTATTATATTGAGTATATTTTTTGTGTACAATGCTGTTGAAAGTGATGATTTGCCACATGAAACATACTTAATTATTTATAAAGATAAAAATTTGTTTGGGATAATTACCACTACTTTATATTTGATTTTTTCAATTCCTGCACAGATAATCATATATTTATCTTATGTAATCATGGAGTTTATTGATTTGATTTATCGTTTAGGAGTAAAAAAGTAATGAATAAAGAAAAGATACATAAATTTCGTAGGAAGTTAGGTTGGATTGTTTTTCTGGGTGGGATGGTAGCAAATGTGATAATTTCATGGGGATTTTTGTTCATGAAACCCGTCTTTCATCTGTTATTTTCCATTGCAGCAGGGGCATTTTCGGTCAAATTATTGGCAATTTCGCTTGTAAAATGCTTTTTAGCACCTGTTGTATGGTATGCATTATTATGGATGATAGAAGTTATCACAGGATATTTGGGAGATTATTAAAGATATAGGAGGATTATAGTGGTGGCGGTATTAAAAACAGAAGACGGTAGAGAGTTAATTTTAACTTGTAGATGTGGATGTGATGATGGAATTCACTTTAAAATTGATAAGGATTTCGAGGATTATATGTATATGACATATACGAATGGCAATTTATATCGTGACCAGGATAACAGATTCTTTAGGACATTAGGAAGAAAACTACAAAAAATCTTTGCAATTCTGTTTAATCAAGATTATTACTACGCATCGGCTATATTTTCTAAAGAAGATTTTGAAGCGTTCAGAGAATATATTAATAGTTTCGCAGTACATAAAGAAAACTCCACTGACGTTGTGGACAATCAGTAGAGTTATTGGAATAGATCAAGACCAGTGATCTGTTAAGTATCATATCATTTTTCTAAGGCTTATTCAAGTCGAGATTTCCAAAGGTAACAATTAAAAATTAATATTAAATATAGGAGGTTTATTTTATGAACCAAGCATTTCAGCAAATTTTAAAAAACCAGATGACAATTATGGAAGAATTAGGGGATATTAAATTCTGTGTATTAGGATTATTAAAAGGACATATCCCAGATGATTATAACAAGGAATTACTTGAAAAAATTGAGAGTACACAGAAATTACTTAATCAAAGAATGTAAATGCTAGAGGTGATTGTATGGAAGTAGTAGTACAAACTGATTATCAGGATATTTATAGAATTACAGATGGAGTTTTATTTATTGTAAATAAGTTTATTCCTGTTGATTATTCGAATGATACACCTGAAAAGATTTATGTGTATCAAAGTGATATGAAATATAGATTATACAATAAGTTTTGTCAAAAACGGTTAAAAGTTTTAAAAGAAGATTATAAGAATAAATATTGTCCAGTTGTTATTCCAAAAGGAACAGTTATGTATATGAATACACCAGTTATATGTACAAAAGACAAAACTAAATGGAAATATGAATTAAAGACAACGGGAGCGGCTTTTAGTGGAGATTTTTATACAGTAAGGAAAATGTTGGATGTTATAGATGACATTATAATTGAAAATTAGTACATGAAATCTTGCTTTTAAGGATGAAAATATAATGTATATAGCATATAAAATAGAAGATCAAGATGGTATGAGTTTTATGTTTCCAATTGGAATTTTGAGAAATAAAGATGAGATGAAGCAATTTAAAGAAATTTCTCCATCGTATATTAATTTTGAAAAAGTTCCATGTATTGATATGAGGAAAGTAAAAGAAATTAGATATATTGATTTTTGGTATTACAAAGATAAAAGTCATGGAGGTTCAATTGGAAAGACAAATTCATTTTTTGTAAAAGATGTTGAAAAATTCAATAAAGTTTATATTTCTAATGGGACAGTACATATTGTAAAAGCAATTGAAAAGGATGAAAATGTAGAAATTTTAGTGGAAAAATTAGAAAAAATTTCACCTAAATTATTATTAAAGAAAGAAGTAGATGAATTACGTTTATCAGATGAAAATGGAATCAGGGCAAATAGTTTATATGTTCAGATTAACGCAACTGACTTATTGAATAATATTTAATGAGAGGTGAAATTAGTGAGTAGTTGGACTTACATACAAGGAACAATAACAGTATCACCCATAGGGCGTACACAAGCTCAGAAAAGGTACATTCTCGATACCGTCCTGGCACATTTGCCGATAGTTTCTGGTTCAGAGAAAGATATGGATGTATATGTGATTCAGAAAAATGGTCACAATAGTTCCTGCTCCTGTGATGAATTTGGAGAAAGAACTAATAATCTTGTTGACAGTTATGGTCAAAAATCAAGAGTAAGAGGTTGGCTATATACACAAGATGAATACATCTTAGTTGTAGACGCTGCATTAAGAGATAGAGAATTTGATCAGACGTACAGAGAATTTATGAAATGGCTTGTGAGATTAGGTAAAAGAGTCATGATTGATAATATTCTTGTAAAAATCAATGGATATGATAAATCTACAATCATCAAAGATTATCCTGTACAGAATGAAAAATATTCATATCAGAATGTTTTCTTGAATCTATTTGAAGGTACAAGCTGGGCTAAAGAAGATGGAGAAGTTAATTGGTGTGAGTATATGTTATATCCAAGAGCTAAAGATTCTGATTATCCTATGATGTTAGCTTACAAGTATTTTAATGATGAGGAAAATGATAAAGAAGTAGAGAGAAGAATGAAATATGAGAGGGGATAAGTAGTGAATAAAGCTAAGAAAGTAAAAGTGAATGAAAATGGTAATATGATTCGTAATTGTATATATGAATTTGGAACAGAAATTGAACCATATATCTATGATGGGAAACTAACTATTAAAGGTGTTGGCTGGCAAAATTCAGGGGTGTATTTTATTCTGGATGGAGAAGATGGAAAACAGTATTATATGAGTGATGTAGAATTTAAAAACTATATCAAGAGTAAAGAACTTGTAATTGACGGAAAGTTTGAATTTCTTAAACAAGGTGTAATTCAGAGCATTGGGTTAGTAACTGAATAAATAAAAAAATTGGCATTTCAAAGATAATTTTAAGGAGGATTTATATGTTAATTAGAAGTCAGGATAGAACAAAATTAGTCGATATTACTGGTAAAACAATTGTTGCAAGTGGGGCGAACGATATTAAAATCTCATATGCGAATAGTTCTGTAAGATTAGGACATTATGAAAGCAAAGAAAAAGCAACTAAAGTGTTAGATTTTATTCAAGAGTCTTATATTAATGGTCATATTGATTTTCAGATGCCGAAAGATGAGGATATAAACGAATGAAGAATAGAGAAAAATTCACTAAAGAAATTTTAGATATTGTTTGTAAAGGAAACAAATTTGGAGTAACAAAAGCAGGTGAAATTATTAGTTGTCCTGAGACTGATTGTAAAAAATGTTTATTTAATGATGATATTGATTGCGATGTTAGTTTGGAGCAATGGTCTGAATCAGAATATATAGAGAAACCTATAATTACATCAAAAGAAAAGGCATTTCTTGATACACTTGTACCTGACTGCAAATATATTGCAAGAGATGGTAATAATCGACTTTATATTTATGGTAAGAAACCAATACGTGAAGATAAAAGTGAATCTTGGGTACCTGATAATTCTAATTATTACTGTGCAACAAGAGATATATTTGGTAATATGTTTGACTTTATTAAATGGGGAGACGTGGAACCTTGGAGAATTGAAGATTTAAAGAAATTAGAGGTGAGAGAATGAGTGGAGAAATGATGCAGTTTCCAAATAATATGAAACAATTTTTAGACAAATATTCATTTTTAGACAGAGAAAGAATATATACAAATGGAAGTTTATTGATTCCTACATTCAGAGCAGAACAAGCTCTTGAGTATTATGTTCCAAAATGGAATTCGATTAATAATGGTTTACCATGTATGGAATTAGTACATAAATCATCATTTAACAATACCTATGAATCAAAAAATGTTCTCATTCAAACAAAACGAGATGAAATATATTCGGCTTATTGTGTAAAAAGAGTATATAAAGACATGAAATTTAAGGAAGATATAAATTGGTACACGCATGGAACAATGAAAGTGATGAGTAAAGTTGTTGCATGGATGCCATTACCAGAATTATATACAGGTGAGTAATTATGTATGATGATTATGAAGAAGATCCATATGACTACTGTTATGAATGTAGTGGTTATGGTGACGATTATTATATGGACGAAGATGGAGAATTAGTCTGTAGATGTCCTGAATGTCTTATGAATCCTAATTATGATTATTGGGAGGAATAATAATACATATCTAAGTAAATTTCTATGGGTGATCACCCAATTATTTCCAAGAACAAAGAAATATTATTTTTATTGGATAGTCATGAATGTCCGATTTACGCAACATTACAGAGTTTATAGAAAGGAATTTAGGTAACTCCTAGGTAATTGAGATTGCGCAATCCCCTATAAAATAAGGGAATTTGAGTAAGTTAGTTGAAAATAATATTTTATCGGAGAATGGATTAAGAGTATTAAGTCTATTTGATGGTATATCATGTGGCAGAATTGCATTGGATAGAGCTGGATTTAAGGTTAAAGATTACTACGCTTATGAGATTGAACAGAATGCAATTAAGATAAGTAGGTATAATTACCCATCCATTCAACAATGTGGTGATGTTTTTGATGAAAATTTTAGTAAATATGATGGTATTGATTTGTTAATTGGTGGATCGCCCTGTACTGAATTTTCAGCAGCGAAGTGTTCTAAGACTGCAAAACATAAAAGAGAAGTTGTACCTGGTGGAGATGGTTGGAAATTGTTTATGCAATATGTAAGAGCATTACATGAATCGAAACCAAAATATTTTCTATATGAGAACAATTATGGCATTGCAGATTCTATACGTGATGCTATCACAAAAGAACTCTGTGTTGAACCTGTACTTTTAGACAGTCAATTAGTTTCAGCTCAGAGACGTAAAAGATTGTATTGGACGAATATTCCGATAAAAGGAGAACCAAAAGATAGAGGAATTTTAATAAAGGATGTGATTGTAAATGATTCTGAACTAATTAAGCAGTTTGATGATCGTATCAGAAATACATTAGTCAAATGTGAGAATTACATAAAATATGATTTAAGTGGAAAAGGACATTTTTCTCAGCAAGATAGGATGTATTTTCTTGATAATAAAGCACCAACAGTTCCGAGATGTAGAACTGAAACTAAATTTAATGTTTGGTTAGGTGGGGAAACATATAAGAAAACTTGTCCTGTTGAGATAGAAAGACTTCAAACATTACTAGATGGATATACGGAGTTTGGTTTAAATGAAGATGGAAGCATTGTAAAGATGCCGAAGACAAGAAGATTTGAAGCTATTGGTAACGGTTGGACTGTTGATATTATAGCTTGGATATTTAGTTTTATGAAGGAGAAACAAGATGCAAATAACAGCTAAAAGCTATTTTAGTGGAGCAGGAGGGATGGATTTAGGAATAGAGGAATCTGGAATTAACATAATTGAATCGTATGAGATAGATAAAAAGTGTTGTGACACTCTGAGAAAGAATTTCAAACATCATGTAAATGAATCAGATATTACACAGATTACAGTTCTTGATCAGAATGATGCAGATGTTTATATTGGTACATTTCCATGTACACGATATTCAACTATTGCTGATATTTCAGGTACAAGAACAGGTGATGATTTATTTTTACATTTCTTTAGGCATATTGCTTTAGCACAACCAGAAATGTATGTAGTAGAAAACGTTCCTGGAATGCTTAAATTCAAAGTAGTTATGGAAGCATTGACAAAATTACCTGATTATTATGTGAGAGTTGAATGTCCTATTAACGCAAATATGTGGTTGCCACAAGAAAGAAAACGATTGATTCTAATTGGAAGTAAGAAACCATTTACCAATTTTGATTATCCTGATTCTCAACCATTAAAACTTAAAGATGTTATTGAAAAGGATGCTTCGATTGATATTCCACAATATGTATATAACCGCATTAATGGAAAATATAGAGATAAGCCAATTATTTCAGATCCAGATAATAATGATCTTGCTCCAACATGTGTAGCGCATTACGCAAAAGATAAAGGAACAAGATTAATCAAAGATGGACAAAGAATTAGACCATATACGGTAAGAGAATATGCTAGATTACAAGGTTTTCCAGATTGGTTTGAGTTCTGTGGTACAGATAATGATGCTTATAGACAGATTGGTAATGCTGTTGCTGTTCCAATGGGACGTTGGATTGGTAAACAGATTGTAAAATATTTTAATTCATAATAAGAAAAGGAGAAAACACTATGGGAATTACATGCAAACAGACAGGAAAAGTTAGAGGAATGATGAGAAAAATCGAGAATGAGCAGCTTAAAATTAAAGCCAATTCTGTAAAACGTAAGAAGAAAGAAGATAAGAAAAATGCCTGACATTACAATGTGCCGTAGTAGTGACTGTCCAAAACGCAGTCATTGCTACAGGGCGCAAGCCAAATCAGACAAATTGCAGAGTTATTCAGACTTTTCTGCTGAGTGTTTTCAATATAATTTCTTGCGATTTTGGAGTATGAGTGGGAATCTGATGGTAAGCAAAAAGAATACAATGATAAAAACAAATAATATAAAGAGAGAGGGTAATAGTATGGACGAATTTATGAAATTTAAGAAGGCTTTACGGAATCACTTTGATGATATGCAGAAAGAATCAACACGTTTATTTGAAGTAAATGTTGATAAGGACGAATTATGGAATGTATATCTTGATAGTTTTCCTACTGGTACAAACGACATTTTTAGAGAACGTAGAGAGCATGATTGTAGTTGTTGTAGACAGTTTATCAAGAATATCGGTTCAGCCGTTATAATCAAAGATAATCAGATACATACAATTTGGGAGCTCAATCTTGGCGATACAATTTATCAACCAGTATGTGATGCACTTGATACGTTTATAAAATCTCATACAGTTACAGATATTTATATAACAAAGTTTCCTAAAATTGGAACAGATTATAACTTTGAGGAAATTAATGGAAAATCTCATCGGTGGGATCACTTTTATTTAGAACTTCCGAATAAATTTGTGAACAAAACAAGTCGTTCAAACGAAGAAATTAAGGGACAATTTAGAGATACAAGAAATGTATTTAAACGTTCTCTTGATGAAATTACAATGGAGGCACTTGATACAATTCTTGAGCTTATTAATTCTAATACACTTTATAAAGGTGAAGAGTGGAAAGGTGTACTCACAGAGTTTAAGAAATACAAGAAAGAATATGACAAATTGACATCTGATTCCGAAAAGGATTTGTACGCATGGAAAAAGTCAGTTACAGCAGATATAGCTATTGGTAGAATTAGAAATCATTCTATCGGGACACTTCTCATTAATGTAAGTGAGGATATGGATCTCGATACAGCGGTTAAGAAGTATGAACAAATTGTTGCTCCGTCAAACTACAAGCGTCCAAAGGCTATTTTTACAAAAAAGATGCTTGAAGACGCAAAAAAGACTATTACAGAACTTGGTTATATGGATTCATTACAGAGAAGATTTGCTAATCTGAATGATATTAGCGTTAATAATGTACTGTTCGCAAATAAAAGTGTTGCTAGAAAAATGATTGATTCGGATGATCTTTTCAGTCAGATGGAAAAAGATGTAGTTGTAAGTCCTAAGAAATTCTCAAAAATTGAAGAAATGTCCGCACAGGATTTTATCGACAAGGTACTTCCAACAGCTAAAGAAATCGAAGCATTTGTAGAAAACAAACATGAGAAGAATTTTGTTTCTATGATTGCGCCCGTTAATCCAGATGCTAAGACAATGTTTAAATGGAACAATGGATTATCTTGGGCTTATTCGGGTAATATTACGGATTCAGATATGAAACAGAATGTAAAAAATGCTGGTGGCAACGTTGATGGTATTCTAAGATTTTCTATTCAGTGGAATGAAGATGGACATGATAATTATGACTTAGATGCACATTGCGTTGAACCAGATGGAACAGAAATTTATTATGGTAGTTACAAAGCACCTAGAATTACATCTATGGGTGGACAATTAGATGTTGATGTAATCAACCCACGCGGTAATATTGCAGTAGAGAATATTACATGGAATGATTTATCAAAGATGAAGCCAGGAACATATAGATTCTTTGTACATCAGTATTCAGGCGCAGTGAGACATGGATTCAGAGCAGAAGTTGAATTTAACGGAGAGATTTATTCATTTGATTATAGTAATCCTATGAGGACTGGCGAAAATGTTCAAGTAGCAGAAGTGACACTTGATAAGAATGATAATTTCTTAATTAAAGAAAAGTTGTCTGGAAACTCTACTATTTCAAGTCGTGAGATTTGGGGCGTAAACACCAATCAGTTTGTTCCTGTATCGGTAATTAGTTATAGTCCTAACTATTTTGATGAACAGGATGGAATTGGTCACAGACATTTATTCTTCTTTTTAAAGGATTGTATCAATAGTGAAGAACCAAATGGTTATTATAATGAGTTCTTAAAGAGTGACCTCGGAAAACATAAGAGAGTATTTGAAGCTTTAGGTGCTAAGTGTTATGTAAAAGACACAGATGATCAGCTTTCAGGAATTGGATTCTCTATGACAAAGAGATCGGATTTAGTTGTAAAAGTAAAAGGCGCAACAGAACGTGTGATGAAGATTAAGTTTTAATTAGAAAAGGAGAAGATTAATATGAGTGATATTAATTTATTTGAGGTAGCAACTAGAGCAAACTATCAGTTCCCATTTAGAGGAATGATTAACGTAATTGATTTATGGGATTTATCTCTTACAAATCTTGATTCGGTGTTTAAAGCACTTAATGCAGAAGCAAAGAAACATGAAGAAGAGAGTCTACTGAATGCAAAGTCAAAGGAAGACGAAGAGATTTCTAATAAGATTTGGATTATTAAGTATATTGTTAGCGTAAAACTTGCAGAAAAGAAAGCAAGAGAAGATGCTAAAAAGAATGCAGAAATGAAACAGAGACTACTTGAAATCAAAGCTAAGAGACAGGACGCAGCACTTGAAAATATGTCAGATGAAGAACTGGATAAGGCACTTGCAGAATTGGGAGAGTAAAAACTACTATATTTTGTAATTGTAAAAAATATACACTATATATAGTAACTGACACATATTGCAGTTGCTATATATAGTAATGAAAGGTTGATTTCATGAAAACAGTATTTTTAGGAAAATTAAAATCATATAAAGGTTTAACAGGAACTATTGAATTAGAAACAATAACAAATAGATTAATTGGATATATTGAAAAAGTTCCTGAAAATTGTATATATAGTGGGAAAGATATTAAATCGTTATATAAAAATTTTTGTAGAGAAGTAGATGAATATTTGGATTGTGTAAAAAATGAAGATCTTCTATCAGAGGAAGAAATTGCTAGTATTGTTGGATTTGATGTTTGTATATACGAGATATCTGATTTTATTAAAATAATTAACGAAAGTTCTGGACTTGATACATTTGGAGAAAAATTCTTTTTTGACGATAGAACAAGATGTTTGATAAAATTTGATACTTTAGATTCGTATACGATTGAATTATGTAGTAAGAATATGGGATATAGATACATAATTTGTGATAATTAACAGTTGAAAGAAATCTTTCATAGAATGGATAAATAGGAGGGAATTATGGTATATGGAGTATTTGGTGGTTGTTATAGCGACTGGTATATAGTTGGTTATTTTGATAATCGTGATGATGCAGAAAAATATTGTTGTATCTCTAATGCTAATTATTATGTAAAAGCCATTAAAAATTTGACGGATGAAAAAGATCTATCAAAAGTAGAATTGAAATACGTTCATGAAGTTGTGTTTGATTATAATGACACAGATAACAAATGTATCATGAGAGAAGAACCAAATAGGTACGCATATTATATAAACAATGAGTTACATTGTAATAGTATAATAAAAGGCAATAGATACAGTTGGGTAAAATTTATAATTAATCTTGATCATAATGATAGAAAACTTGCTGAAAAAATTGCACAAGATTATTTGTCAGAATTACGTTCATACGGTGATGGTAAAATTTATGATAAAAATATTAAATTAATGAATGATAAATTTGCAAAACCATTTATAGAAAAAGAACGATTAGAAAAAGAGAAACAGCTAAGAGAAAAAGAATTAGCTGAATTACAAAGGTTAAAAGACAAGTATGAACATTAAAGGAGAAATAAAACTATGAATACATGTCCGATATGTTTTAAAACTTTAAAACAAAATATTGGATATTTCTGTGGATCTTCAGTAGTTTATTTTACATGTACATGTGGTTATGATTCACGAAATATTAAGATGAGTTTTACCAATAGAACAATATCAGATAGGAGCAAAACGTATGAATAACGTACATAAATGTGTTATGTGGATCGTAAGTGCGATTGTTGCGATCACAGGAATAGTAATCACAAAAGATTTAGAATCAGCGATATGGATTATGATGATTCCTTTAGCAGTTTCAATCTTTACTTAATGAAAAATTTATTTCAAGGAGAGAAAAGTGATTGAATGATTAATATTCAAAATGTTTCATTATTAAAGATAACAAAAGTGAAAAATTGGTCTATTCTTTTTGATTATGACAGCAAGCATTATTTATTGCATGGAATTGAAGAATACGGAGAACCTGATCGACAGGAATTGTATGAGAGAAATCTAAATCAAAATGGAAAATACGACCTAGAATATCAAGGTACTTGCTATGGAACTGCATATGTATCAAGAGATTATATTAAAAGTAAAAATAGAAAAACTATTGTTTATAATCAGATTGATAAAGATTTTTTCGCTTATAAATTGACTAAAAGAGGATTTGCGAAAGGTATTATGGAAGATAAAGTACAATATGAAAACGATAGAATAGATAAGATTCAGAAGCAAATTAGAATATTTGAATATAAAATTTCTGAACTGAGAAGAACAATACAAGATTATATTTAAAATATTTTAAGGAGAAATAGTACATGATTAAATATATTTGTGATTTATGTGGAAAAGAATCGAAGTATTTAGAAAGATATTATATGCCAATGATGCATTCGGATGGTAAATTCAAATTAGTACAATTACATTTATGTGATGATTGCTGTAATAGAATTGATTTATTCATACGTGATATAGCATCTAAGAATATAGGGAAAAGACTGGATCAGATGATGAACACAAACGATAAGGATGATCTTTGGTAAGGAGAAATAATATGTGGAAAGTAGATTATTACACTTTAGCGGTATGTGAAGATGGTTCTTTAGGAAATGTAAAACAATATAGTAATGTTTGGTATACAGAATATGGACTTCCAATTTTATTTGATAAATTACAAGAAATTACAGACAAAATAAAAGGCAAAAATAAGTATAGACCTGTAATTTTAAAAATTGAGTCTGTAAGAGGACATGGTGATATATGTTAGATCATTATGAATGGGAAAGTCAGATATACTTACATCCACCAGATAAAATGAATGATGTGTATTATAAAGTTTGCTGCTATTGGAATGCAAAAACTGAAATGTATGATTCTATTTTAGCTGACAGTTATCTATAAGACTCAGCATATATTTCAAATCCTAAATTTCGTGGCTATTCTGCCGAATATTCCCGTCAAATATTTTTATTTTGTCAACATGTGCTTATTTGTAAATGCGATAAGCCGTTTGATAAAAACTTATGGATGCATATAAATAATAATAGATATACTGCTCGTCAGTGGATAAAAGAATATGAAAGATTAAAATCTAATGGAGAATTAGATTTTATAGAAAGGTATAAAAATTGAATGAAAAAGAATTATCAAGAAAAGATGTAGAGAATATTTACTATAAAGTGCGTTGTTATTACGAAGTAAATGCTAAACTATATGAAGATATATTAAATTTTGATACACCATATATGTACAATTATATATGTAAAGATTACATATACGATATAAGACTTTCAGCTTGGAATAATTTAGATATATTAAAAGCTCAATGCACGACAATAATTCAAAGTGAAACACATCAACCATTTGATTATACATTATGGGAAACAATAGCAAGTTTTGACAAGTATGAATATTGGTTTATTAGATACAAGAAATTAAAATCTGATGGAAAATTAGATTTTATAGAAAAATACAATGGTGTATAACTAACATCCAAGACAAAGAATCGTGATGACGTAATCAGAGATTTTAAGAATAATAAAATCAAAAGACTGTTTACCCATCCGTAACTATTAGGACTTGGGCTTACATTTGTAAATTGTACATACAACATCTATTACTCTATGAGTTTTAGCTATGAAGAATTTAAGCAGAGTCAAGATCGTATTCATAGAATTGATCAAGAGAATAAATGTGCATATATTATTTTACAAGGTAAAGATACTATTGACGAGAAAATATATAACTGTTTGCAGCGAAAAGGTAATGCTGTAGATGAATTATATATGGAAATGGGATTAAAGGTAGAGAATTAAATGGTATATCAAGGAAGTAAAAATAGGATTTCTAAATTTTTAGTACCAATCATTCAAAAATATATTGATGATAATAATATCAAAACTTATATAGAGCCTATGGTTGGTGGAGCAAATATTATTGACAAAATTGTTTGTGAGAATAAAGTAGGTGGGGACATTAATTCAGAATTAATTGCTTTATTACAATACATACAAACAGATAATGAAATATCTATTGCCCCAGAAATGTGTACGTTTGAACATTATGCTGACGTAAGAGAGAATAGAAGACTACATACAAATAAATATTCTATGAAATATACGGCATTAATTGGATATTGTGCTAGTTATGGTGGTAGATATTTTGATGGTGGCTATGGTAGAGATTCAAAGGGTGGAAGAAGTATTTATAACGAAAGAGTAAAAAATCTCAAACAACAAGCTCCGCATTTAAAAGATATAAAATTTAGATGTTGCGATTATAAATCTTTTATAGGTTATAAAGATTGTTTATTCTATTTTGATCCACCATATAAAGATACAAAACAGTATTCTATACAAAATATCAATTATGATGAGTTCTACGATTTTCTTCGACAACTTTCCAAAAACAATATTGTATTAGTAAGTGAATATAATATGCCAAATGATTTCAAATGTATTTGGCAAAGAGAACGCAATGTTCAACAGAAATCAGATAGAGTTGCAGCAGAGAAAGCAACAGAGAAACTATTTATATATAATGGATAAATACAATTTATAGGAGAACAACGCTATGAAAGATTCAGTAAAAGAAACATTGAAAAGACTTGGGATTTCACTAACAAAAGAAACAGATAAAGAAACTTGTGTGAAAACTTCATATGAATTATTGGAAGAATTAGCAGAAAAGTTGGAAACACAATTATTAAAAGATTGATAAAACAATATTAGATATAAAGTGTACAATATGCACAAAACAAGAATTGAAATATATTGATTTCTCGTTGTATTTCAAATGAATTTTTGTGCATATTGTATAGAAGTATTAAATGAAACACGAGTTTCACAGGAGGAATAATTTATGAGTTATATTATTAAATCACCAGATGAACTAAAAGATCCATTCTTATGTTATTGTGTATTCCATAGATTTATGGAAGAAGCTGGCGAAGATTATATTGATTACAATGAATGTATTGTAAACGGGACACCATTATTGTTCTGGATGCTTGGTAAAGGATATATTTCAGACAAAGAAACAGAAGAAGTGTTAGAGAGAAGTAATGGGAAATATATTTATGTTTCAGATATTTTAAAAGACGATGCAATTTTTAAAGAAAGTTATGGCGACACATCAATTGGATCAGTAAAATCATATAGCATTTTAGCAGAATATATGTGTCAAATTTCTGAGTTCAGACAAAGATTATACGATAGTGTAAACAATAATGCAACAGGATTTATAGATGACAAATTCTATAAAGATGAAGATGGGGTTAGTCTTGCTTGTATTATCAGTGATGAAAATATGATTGAAAGTAAATTGTATTCTTTAGAAGAATTAAAAGATATGACAGTATATGAATTTGATGATTTATCATATAAAGATCAGTTTAATGCAGTAAGAAATCTTACTATTAAAGAAGCCGATGGTATAGAAGAAAAATATAGTTAGTTTAAATACGGTTTTTAAAATTTGTAGGAGAAAAGCATGATTCTAAAAGATAAATATAATAATAAATCATATTATTGCAAACTCACAGAAGACTTAGACCATTCTGCGGGATTTGATAAAAAAGCTTATAAGTATTATGAGCATTATTTACTCGATTATCGAAATGTCAATGGATTTCATAATTTCCCAATTCGTGTTCCTGGTGTACAGTTGGTGGAATTTGGGTAGACGGTCGTAATGTAATTGTCAATATAAAGATTGATCGTAATTATGTTGTGAAAACATATTCTGATGAATTGGATGCGATTATAGAGAAATACATTGGTAAGAAGATTGAATTTTAGAGGTGAAGCAGTTGATAAAACCAGCTCAGTTATATAGAGAAGAAGTAACTAAAAAATATATAGAAACTTGGTATAATCCTGAATATATGTATTATTCTGGATGGTTTGGAAATGGTAATTTAAACATACCAGATGATAATTATGAATCTCATCACTTTGTTTCTATTCATAATGACAAAGTTATAGGGTATATTACATATTCTGTTAATTGTGGGACTATGAACGCAGAAAACTTTGGGGCAATTAGTTTTGATAAAGGAAATCCTGTTTTTGCCAGCGACTTATACCAAGTTATATGTGATATTTTTGAAAAATACCATATGAATCGACTTGGATGGGGTTGCATAGTTGGGAATCCTGCTATGCGAGGATATAAGCATTTTGTCGAAAAACATGGTGGTAAAGAATGTGGATATCGTAGACAAGTAGCAAAATTAATGGATGGTAAATTACATGATAGCGTAGAATTTGAAATTCTTGCAAGCGAATTTAAGAGGTGAAATAGATGATTGCAATTAGCAAATTGGTATATGAAACACTAAAAGATAAAAATGGAAATTTATCACATAATCCTGTTGATTGGTGGAAGAAAAATAAATGGGCGTGTAGTTGGTGTGTACTTTGTATGATGGCAACATTGCCCTTAGTGTTGTTGAAATGTATTGTGATGATTATTTGTTTTATTCCTCATGCGATTTATATAACTTTAGACGATATACAGTTTTAAGAGGTAAAGTAGATGGCGAGATTGACAATTGAAGAATCTATTGCTCATGCAAAAGAAATAGCAGAAAAGAATTATAGAGGTGTAGAGTTTGAGTCAATTGATTCTATAGATGATGATATAAAAGCTAATTGCATAAAATGTGCAGAAGAACATGAGCAACTTGCGGAGTGGCTTGAAGAATTAAAGTCTTACAAAGACTTAGAAGAACAGGGCTTGCTTGTGAGATTGCCGTGTAAACTTAAAAATAAACTATATCATTTTTATGGAATAGATCTTGAAGATAATTTTGCAGATGCAACATCAGACGAAATCATAATGGAAGTTGTAGTAACGGAATTTATAATTGATAGTTATGAAATTACAATTAAGTGTATCACTGATTGGAATAGTCCGTATGAATATTTGCCAGTGGCAGAGTTTGGTAAAACAGTATTCCTCACCCGTGAAGAAGCTGAGAAGAAGTTGGAGGAGATGAAGAAGAATGGATAGAAGAAATAGAAAATATTATTTAGTGGAATTACCATATTATCATAATGCATGTGTTAAAAAACTAAAAGAAATTAAAACAGTAAAGATTTCAAATCCTTATGATTTCGATAAAGATAAGGGGTATGGATACGCAAACTGTTTAATTGGATTTTCTAATAATGTAGAAAATTCTGTTCTTACAATTTTAAATTCAAAATGGGAATATGGTTATAAAGCAAAATATAAAGAGATTACTAAAGAAATGATTGGACATTAAAGTTAAAACGGCAGTTTCATGGAAAGAATTGGAGAAGATATGTATACAGAAACTAATAGAGGATTTACGATAATCACTAATTTTGGATGTGATTGTCATTGTAAATATTGCATTACAAAGCATCATCCAATTTTGCAAAATGCAATTACAGATAAAAGTAAAATTGACTGGGAATATTTGGAAAAGTGTGTTTCTGAATCAAATGCTCCCACGATTAATTTATCTGGTGGTGGAGATCCGTTTTATAATTGGAAAGACAATCTTGATTTTTATGATAAGGTGTATGAACTTGCGAAAAAATATAATAAGAAACTAGACATACATACAAGAATTTTACCAGATAATATGAATTTAATTAAGAAATTTAGAAAAATTGCATTGGGCATTGAATCAAATGATTCTCATGCTATAGAGAACCTAAAAGCGAGATTGTCTGAAATAGAAAAGACTACAAAAGTACGAGTTATTAACGTTCTTAATGATAGAATGACTAAAGAAGATTGTTTGCAATACATAAATAAAATGCATAATATTGGAGTTAAACAAATTACGTTTAGACAAATGTTTGGAAACAAAAAAGCATATCAAAATTTCTTAAAAATCAAAGATTCTATTGATATTCCAGGTGTTATGTTTTTACCAGACGGAGAATATCATCATTATTATTTCACAACTAATAATAAACTTTATCCGTATTTCTTTGGATATACAGAAAATGATAGAAAAATGTGGATGAAGAAGTATGAAAAAATTGAGCAATATTGTGGGTAAAGGAGAATAATTAAATGAAACATTTTGAATTAGTGAAAGAGTATACCTATCCAAGTGGAAGTGTTTATGTACTTTATAATAAAGAAAAGAATTTTTATATTGAAACAACATCTATGCAAGACGTAAACACAAAAGATAAATCACAGGAAGTTATTATGACTGACGATGTAGAACTGATTAAGAAAAACCTAGTTCCATTTGAAGAGAAATGGCTTACTGCGATCAGTACGCAGTATGGATGTCCACAACATTGTCAGTTTTGCTTAGTTCCAGAATTAGGGTTTCACGGAAATCTTTCTACGGAAGAAATGTGGGAACAACTTGAATTTGTATTTAATCAACATTCACAAGTCATTAAAAGTGACAAAATTAAAGTTGGATTTGCACGTATGGGAGAACCACAATATAACTGGAAGAATATTCTACAAGTTATGAGAGATATGAAAACATATAAAAAAGAATTTAGATTTTTACCTTGTTATAATACAATTCTTCCAAAAGTTAAAGTGTATGGGAAATCACCTGTAGATGTATTAAAGGACGAAGTGATGTCTGTAAAAGAATATTTAGACGGGTTTATGCACATCCAAATTTCTACAAACAGTACAAATGAAGATGAGAGAAAGTATCTATTTGGTGGAGCAGATGTAGTTACAATTGAAGAAATGAAGAGAGAATTTAATAATATGCCAAACAATAATAGGCTTGTCACTCTTAATTTTATTTGTGGAGCAGGTTGGGATCTTAATCCAGATAAATTATATGGTCTTGATCCAAATGTTTTTTGTGTAAAAATCACACCATTGAATACAACGACCGCTACAAAAAAACATGGTCTTGAAGACGCGATTCAGTGGAATTGGGAAAATATGAATAAAATTAAAGAAAAAGTTGAAAGTTGTGGGCTAAAAGTTATTGTAGATGTAGCTGCAAAAGCGGAATTACCATTATGTTGTGGTAATTTAGTACAAGATTATAAGAGAAATAGAAGATAAAATGTTGTTTTCAAGGAGGTTAAGATGAAAAGACAGATAAGAAAATCAGTTTTTGAGACAAATTCATCAAGTACACACGCTATTTGCATTACAAAAAAGAAAGATAATTATAAGATTCCAAAACATATTGATTTTGAATTTGGCAAGTTTGGGTGGGAACATGATGAATATAGTGATACGCGTAATAAAGCGTCATATTTAATTACCGCAATTTTTAGTTTTAGTAAAAGTAAGGTAGATGAAAAACTTGCACAATTAAAAAATATTTTGGATTCTCATAATATTACATATTCAATTCCAGAACCAAAAGTTGAATTAGATAGGTGGAGAGGGAAAGAATATTATTATTATGATATTGGTGATAATTACATTGACCACGTAGGAGAAACGCAAGACTTTGTAGATGCGGTTTTATCAGATTCAGAAAAGTTATTTAGATATTTATTCGGAAATTCTTTCATTATTACAGGTAATGATAATGACGATAGCTACAGGGATAGAATGTGTATCTATGAAGGAGATGAGGAAACAGACTATGGAAGTTATCCGATTTATGGAGATTTAAAACCTGAATTTAATGATTATGAAATTTATGAGAAAGGAAATTAAATTATGAAAAGACAAGTAAGAAGAAATGTATTTGAAACTAACTCAAGCTCAATGCATAGTTTATCAATTGCAAAAAGAGGAATAACAGAGTATTTACATGTTGACGAATATACAAACAAAGTAGTTACAGAGTTTGGTGAGTTTGGATGGGGTTATGATGAATATAATGATCCAGAAACAAAATTATCATATCTTGTAACTATGATTGGTGAATCTCATAATTGTTATTCTATTGAAGAAATATATGAGACTAATGATTTTAAGAAAATTGATGATGTGGTTTCAGCAAGATGTGAATGTGATGGAATTGAAATTAAGAATGTTGATGGATATATCGACCATCAATCAATAGACACAATTGATAATCTAATGAAAGAATATAATTGCACAATCGAAGAATTTATTTTTGATAAAGGAATTACTTTAGTAATTGATAATGATAATTAATAGGAGGCTGATTTTATGAAGAGACAAATTAGACGAGGTGTATTTGAAACTAATAGTAGCAGCACACATTCAATTACTATGTGTAGTGGAGAAGAATATGATAAATGGTGTTCTGGAAATTTATTATTTTGGGTAGGTAAAAAGAAATTCGGGACAAAAGAAGATATTATTGAAGAATTAAAAGAACTTACTCGTTGGGATAATTCTTTAATGTATCCAGATGTCAATTGGGATGATGATTCAGTAGTTGCTGATATTTTTGATAGTGAAGAAATTCAAACCAGTGGCGAATTTTTTGACGATGAATATTTAGAAACATTTGAAGAGACATATCATACTTCAAATGGAGAAGAAGTTGTTGCGTTTGGAAAATTTGGATATGACTAATTATAGAATATGGCTGATTAATACATAAATTTGGAGGAAGTAAGAATGGAATTATTAGGAAGATATAAAAATGGGAACTTTGTGACAACTATTTTGAGTGATGGGACAAAAATTAGGGAAACAAAAGATGATGAATTTATTCCTAGTTTTGCTGAAAACATGGATGTAAAAATTTGTAACTATTGTGATATGGGATGTAAATTTTGTCATGAGGGTAGCACAATAAATGGCAAGTTTGGTAATATTTTAAATGAAAAATTTATTGATACTTTACATCCATATCAAGAAATTGCAATTGGCGGTGGTGATGCAACCAGTCATCCTGATTTAATTCCATTCTTAAAGAAACTAAAGGAACAAAAAGTTATTGCGAATATGACTGTTAATCAGATCCATTTTGAAAAGAAGCATGAATTAATCAAAAAGTTAGTTGACGAGAAATTAATCTATGGTCTTGGCGTTTCGCTAGTAAATCCCACAAAACATTTTATTGAACTTATAAAACAATATCCAAATGCAGTCATTCATGTAATTAATGGTGTATTGAAACCATCAGATATAAAAGCATTAGAGAATAATAATTTAAAGATGTTAATTCTTGGGTATAAACATTTGCGTAGAGGTAATGAGTATTTTGAAGAAGAACAGAATGATATTGAAGTTAAGCAGCAATGGTTATATGAAAATCTTGAAGATATTATCCAGAAATTTCAAGTTGTAAGTTTCGATAATCTTGCAATTGAGCAATTAGATGTAAAAAGATTATTAACTCAGGAAGAATGGGATGAGTTTTATATGGGCGATGACGGAAAAGTTACTTATTATGTTGATATGGTAGAGCGTAAATTTGCTCAGAGTTCAACAGCTCCGTTTGATAAAAGATACGATTTACTTGATTCAGTGGACGATATGTTTAAGGTTATTACACGATAAAATGCGTACTCAATTTAATAAAATAAATAATATATAAAATAGAGGAATTAAAATGAACAGATTTTTGGGAATGATGCCACGTAATGAAATTGATAAAGAAGAAACATTTATTGATGAAAATAATTATAAAGTAACAATTCAAGCTGGATGCAATGGATATACAATTATATATGCAGATGGAAGTTCTATGTATGAAGATATTACTTGTTCTACAGAAAAAAATTTTAACAAGGCATTCAGATTAGCTGAAAATAGTGTTGGAAAATTAACTAGAACTGGACAAGTAAGTGAGGAACGTTAAATTGATTGAACTACATAAAGCAGAACAACGATTGAAAGAAATAGAAAAGAATTTTGGTAAAGATGACTTATTTGGGTATATTGATGGATATGATTTCTCACTTATTATGCAAGATTTATTAATTCCAGATGGAGATTATGTCGTTGATACAGGTAACTGGGAGAATGTAAATTATTTCTGTGCATATGGACTGATTAAGAGAATAAAGAAACATCCGTTAATATGGAAATTATTCTTTATGATTTAGTAATGAATTGCGTCTTTCATTTGTGAAGAAAGGGTGAGTGACATAAGTTTTGTAACAGAAATCATCTGGGAAGGATTTGCAAATACAGATTCTTCTGATGCATTAAAGAAGCAATTTGATAAGTTCTGTGATTGGTGTTGGGGACATGGATATGGTGACTGTGATGTATGTAGGAAAGAGTATCACAAATTATATATTCCATTAAGAATTGCAGAGAAGCAAAGAGAATTAGGTTTAGAAGAAACAAGGTAATTAGATAAGGTAAAAATATGAATAAGAATTTATATAATATGGACATGCATGATATATGCGGATTTAAGTATGAGGAATATTGGCTAAAAACAAATATTACACATGAAATAAAAACAGAGGAATTTAACAAATGGTATGATTCTCATTGTGGAAAATGTAAATATATGTGTGAAATTTGTATGTATGGAGAAGAATAAATGGATGGATTTACAGTGATTGTAGAATTGTTGTTTGTGATGTTACTTAGTGGTTGCGTATTAATTGGGAGAAATAAAGAATGAGACTGATTGATTCTAATAAATTAATTCAAGAAATGAGAAAATGGTATTGGGATAAAGAAAAGCAGAAAGCTGCGGAAAATGATGTTTCTCCGATGGATTTATTTACACATCTTGCAATTACAACTGTTCAAGAATAGCCGACAGCTTTTGATGTAGACAAGGTTGTAGAGCAGTTAAAAAAATTAAAAATGAGATACTTTTTAACAATCGCAAATACGGGTGATGCCGATAAAGACTGTGCTTACAAAAATATTGCAAATACAATTGATAGAGCCATTGATATTGTAAAAGGTGGTGGATCTGAATGAACTGTCCTATTTGCGGATCAAATGATTATGAATATATTAGTTTCTCAGAGTACTATTTTGGAATAGTTGAACGCCACGGATCGTGTGAAAGATGTGGATATCTTGTTGAACAGGCATACAGTCCAATAATGGAAGCCTACAGGGATATAAAAAGAGGAATTAAAACACGAGGCGGCTATATCGAGAAAAATGCTAAAAAGCATAAAAGAATTAGGAAAAAATGTAACGCACCAAAAATGGAGGTTAATCCGATTTGGGCGTGGTATGTGTAGAAAGGTGAAGCGAATGAAACTGAATAATGAAATCTGCATTTCTTTCTTACAAGGTAATGGATGGATGCGAAATCATGATGAAAAAATCAAAAATGGAATTATTGATAAATTTGCGGAACGAATTAGAGAAAGTATCGAAATCAATAACACATGCAACATGATTGATATAAATATTATAGCGCAGGAACTAAAAGAAGAGGTGCTTAAATGAGAGAAATTCTTTTCAAAGCAAAGCGGGTTGATAACGGCGAATGGATCGAAGGATACTACGCGGAATGCAAGGGCAAGACATTCATTGGCATTGATATATCCATTGGTATTGATGTATTTGAGGTTTTTTGTACTCCTGTAATTAGATGGCTTGAAGTTGATCCAGAAACCCTCTGCCAGTTCGCGGGGATGACTGACAAGAACGGTAAGAGAATCTGGGAGAGCGATGTTGTTTGGCTTGTTTATAATGGGGAAGAACATATTTATCAGATAATTTGGGATAACTCTGAATTAGATTTTAAAGCGACCAATGGTGAAGAAAATTACGGATCAAATTTTGAATATTTACTATGTTGTGATGAAATTGAAGTTATTGGAAATATTTTCGACAATCCAGAATTATTACAGGAGGAACACAAATGAGTAAATCAGTATTAGTGATTGATATACCAAAACTTGTGTGGATTGTATATTTTGTCAAGAATACAGGACAAAAAATAGAGAATATGCATATTGCTATGTAGCCAATGGGATAGCGAAAATGACATGAAACTAATTGACTGTATATACGGATATCGTCAATCTAAACCCGATTGGTGTCCATTGAAGCCACTACCGGAGAAGGATAATTTTGATGATCCGTATGACGAATATTATACTGGGTATCGTGACGGTTGGAATAGATGTTTAGAGAAAATTACAAGTCAAGGGAAAGAGAATTAACAGTTGAAAGTAAACTTTCATATGTGGAAAGAGAGGAATAGATATATGGAGTATATTGAAATTGATTTTGATTGTGGATTATCACTTAAAGATTCAATTAAATTATTGCATAGTAAGGCAGAAGCTACTGGTAAAAAATATTTTGGAGAATTTAATGGTCACAAATTAACATCTGATATGACAGTGGATGAAGCATATATTAAATGTACTGGTAAAACATTTAAAGAATTTAAAGATGAACAAGAAAAAATGAGACAAGATTTAATCAGAAGAGAAGAAGAACATAAAAAGAAAATTCCAGAACTAACAAAATATTGGATTAAAGAAGGACATAAAGTTTTATCACAAGACAAATGGGACGAATGGGATAGATGTGTACCTATTAGATTAGGTGATCTGTACGAAGGAATGGAGTTAGGTCAATGTTTAGATATTATTAAAACTATTAAAGATAATTCTATTGTCGCAGGTATTGAAGTAATGAAGAATCAAGGTCACTCAGGAATGTCTTGGGGACTTATGAAATCTATGATTTATACATTTTGTGATTGTGGTAACGAATTTGTTGAAGCTTTAGATAATATGTAATTTTTCTAAGAGCATTTCTGCTCAAGATTCCATAAAAAATACAATTGAATAAAGAGGTGATTAGATGCCAACAGGATATACGTCTTATATTAAGGATGGAAAAATAACATCTGGTAAAGAATTTTTGAAACTATGTACAAGAGCATTTGGAATTGCTGTTGATTTAAAAGATGAATCTTTAGATGTTCCAACACCAAATCATTTTGAGCCAGATCCTTATTATGAAAAAGCATACAAAGGTTCTTTAGTGTCAAGAGAAAAAGCGCATAGCATGACTTTTGAAGAAGCAAAAGAAGATATGATTTCTAAATTTAAGAATAATAAAGCTAGTGCAGAAAGATGTCTTAAAGATTATAAAAATGAAGATAAAAAGTACCTAAAAGTACGAGAAGAAGTTGAAAGATGGATTCCACCAACGCCAGAGCATGAAGGTTTAAAGAAATTTTGTTTAGAACAAATTGATATGTCCTTAAATACATCTTTATATAAATGGTGTGAAGAAGACATAAATAAAGAATTAGATACTTCTGATGGTGCAATTAGGAAATATATTGATGATTTAAAAGATCAAAAGGATATGCAAGTTAATAGGGCATATGAAAAATATCAAGCAGAATTAAGGAGAGTAGAAGAAAAGAATCTATGGATGAAACAATTTTTAGATAGTTTGGAGAATATATAAATACATGAAACAAACGTTTTAAGGCAGGTGAATAAATGTCAATAGAGGAAATTATTATTATATCTTGGTTTTTAATCGGGTTAATAACAGGAACTATAATGATATTGTTAGATATGCGAGGGAAAGAATTTGATGAAGATTATTTCTCATCGGAAAATATAATATTTTATCTTGGTTCGATATTACTGGGATATATTACTACATTTATTTTTATTGGTATTTGTATATACAATCATAGACCATTTACAAAATTTATGTATTGGTTGGCAAATATCGGAGTTAAGAAAGATGGTGATAATAATGAAACGTGATCCAAAAGAAAGATTTATAAAAATACATATGGATTCTATTAGTGTAAAAAGAGTAAAATCAAGATTTTTTTGGCATAGATGTGAAAAATGCAGACAAGAATTTAGAATGGAACCAATGTATGAATGTGAATGCTTAGATGAATTCTCGTTATCTTCTTTTTATTATTACTTCGGTTGTACAAATTGTTTTTCTGATAAAGATAAATTTGTAGAATGGTTACAAGACACTGGAAGAGTATATACAAATGAATCGCTAGAAAGATGGTATAGAACGAGGTATGAATGAAATGAGAGTTGTAGAGCTTATAAGAAAACTACAAGAAATCGGTTATGACGAGAACACTGAATTGACATTTAGCTGCACAGATGGTGAAACAGGTGAGTATTATGTTATCCCATTTGAAGAAATTACATATGGAGAAGAATTAACGGGTGAGCCATATGAAAATGATGTAATTGATATTGAAGTAGATGTTGATTCGGTAGAAGAATATATCAAGGCAAAAGCAGAAGTTGAATTAGAGAAACAAACACAAAGAGTAATTAAAGCATTGGAGGATTGTAGTTTATGAGAACGATTTACGAATTAAATGAGAAAGATATTGTAAGTGTTGTAGCTGAAAGATTTAATACTGAATCAGATCTTGTTACTGTATCGTATAGTAGAATAACAAACAGTGAAGCAATAGACAAGCCAACTATTAAAATTACTATCGAAACAACAGATCTGGAAGTAGATGATGTAGTTTAATCCGATAAATTCTCGATTTCATGGAGTAAATAGATGGATAAAATATGGTACGCAGAGAGAATAAAAGAGTGTAAGAGTGTAAAACCAGAAATTGTAAGACTTTTAAAAGAAGAATTTAAAATTTCTGACAAAGATTTTGATTGTATTATGTATGACATTGAGTCGCAATATCATAGCACACCAGATACTTTATTGAGGATGGCAATTCTTAATAAATGTGCAAAACGTGGATATGATTATGAAGAATGTGAACATTATTTAGATTTAATAAGGACATCAGGTATTGAAAAATTATTTAATCAGTACACTAAAAAGAAGATTCTACATGAATATTTAGATGGTGATCCGATGATTTTTAATGGAGATATTTTGATTACTGATCCATGTTATATTATAAGAGAAGATAGCAAAGAAGATTGGAATATCTGTTGTTGCGGATATGATATGGAGAAATTAGGAATAAATCATTATATGACACGTGATACGTTATATGGAGATTGGTCTGGCATTACATTTAATTCTGATACCAAAGAACCTATCGGAAGATTTTGTGCAGATGCAGGTTTGGTATCTGTTATGTTACTTGATGAAGTATTGAAATATAATCCAGATTATGACTGTGATTTAAAAGAATCTTTTGCAACAACTATAATCAGAGATTTCTATGGAACGGTTCAATTCGTTATTAGACAAGATGAAAGCAAAGAAGAATATTATCTTGAAGTGATAGGTCATGGGATTAATAAAGTAACAGATAAACCAATCAATTTTATTGGAAAACAAACAGGATTTTAGAGGTGTGGATATGAATATTGCATATAAAATACTAATCTTATTTACTATGATTTTCTGCCATATTGTAGATGATTATTATTTACAAGGATGGTTAGCATCTGCTAAACAAAAATCATGGTGGGAAAATAACGCACCAGAGAAATTATATAAATATGATTACCTAGCAGCGTTGTTTATGCATAGCTTTAGTTGGTCATTTATGATTATGTTACCACCAACAATTGTACTTATGGTAATTGGTGGAATATGGAAACCTGTATTATTAATTGTTAATTTATTGATACATATGTTTGTAGACAATTTGAAAGCTAATGAAAAGAAAATTAATTTAATTCAAGATCAGATAATCCACATTATTCAGGTTATTTTTACATGGTGGGTTTTAATTGGAATATTATGATGGGTGATGTTTTATGAATAAAAGAACACGTAAAAAGTGGTTAAAGAAGCAAGGATTGTATGTTAATCCAAAAGAAACATGGAGTCTGGATTGTAATATCGCAAAATATATACTTCCAAGATTGAAGCTGTATAAGAAGTTGACTATTGCTTATCCTGGATGTGGCGAAGCAAATACACCTGAAAAATGGGATAAAATATTAGACAAAATGATCTGGTCATTCGAGCAAATTGCTAATGATTATGAGATATATGTGTCTGTAAATTTTAAGAATTCCGATTGGATGGATAAATATAATGATTTAAATAATAAGATTCAAGAAGGATTAATGTTATTTGCAAAATGGTTTCAGTATTTAGGGTGGTAAGAAGATTAAAAACTAAACAGTATAAGTAAATGTGAAGTTAATGAAATTTTAAAGGAGATTGAAGAATTATGAAGAAATCAGAACCAAAATTAATTTTAAATCTGCAAGTTGATAGTGAAGAACTTGATCAGAAAGTTAAACTTGCAATGGACAAGTATATCGAAGATGTAATTGTGGGGAATCTTGATGATGAAATTGAAAAGATTGTAACTAAAAGGATTGGAGCATTGGTATCAGCAGATAGATGGGATCCAAATCGAAAAATTAAAGATAAAACATTAGAAATGTATGTAAAAGAAGCAACAGAGAAAGTTATTTGTGATGTAATTGATAAAAATATCAAGGATATTTTTGCGAAGAAAGTTGCGGAGATGCTATAAAATTATGAATGAACAATGTAAAATATGTAAGAAATATAAAGGTGATTGCGGTCATCATTTTAAAGATGATTTAGGACATATAAATTATGATATTCCATCTGAATATATATGTGATAAATATGGAAATTGTGTGTCTTTTGAAGAGACAAGAACGAAATATCAAATTGCACTCACAAATATATTGGAAAATGAATCAAAAATTAAAATGTATGTTAATACACAAGTATTAATAGAAGCCTTAACAAGAGTAATAAACGAAGATAAGAAGTAACATAAAATATTTCTTTCATCGTAGTCTTGAAAATCTTTGATTTTACTGACTTTTGAAAGAGACAAAATAGATAAAATACATAGAATCATGTGGTTTTGGGACGCTGAAACCGCATAAATATTAGTGATTTAACATATCACATGAAAGAAATAATTGATAGAGAAAGGAATACATAGTCTCATGAGGTAAGCTGCGCAGCACTTTAGGGACGAATATTGAAAGATAATAAGAAATCATATCCAATAAATTATCTTGGTAAAACATATAATACCACAATTCATAAAGATTTAACGGATGAAGAATTTGAGCAAGTAAGAAAAGAATATTATACAAAACCAGACTTCAAAGAAGTACAAGATCAATTTTTAAAACTACAATCTGGTGGAATGAAAATTGATAAGATAACAAATTATTATGTAAAAGATTTAATGGCTAAAGTTAGAATTTATTATAATAATTGGACGATTGAAGAAGCGTTGAATTATAAACCTTTGATTGAATTTTTCGCAGGTAAGTGTGATTCTAATAAAAAAGTCTATCCAGATAAATTATCTCTAGGAAAGAAAATTGAAACTGCTTTCCGTCTATGTGGCTTCAAAACAGCTAGTAAGCCAAGTAATTTCCCTATTAAAACAATTGACGAAATTTTAAATAACTACAATATAAATGGTAATTATTACGATTATTCATGTGGATGGGGTAGTAGACTATTAAGTTCTCTACGACATAATATCAATTATTTTGGAACTGATCCAAATTATTTATTATGTGACAGATTAAAACAGATGTCAAAAGACTATAAAGATACTTGTGAAATAGGTACAAAAGTTGATATTCGATCTATCGGCAGTGAAGTTTTTATTCCTGAATGGGAGAATACAATTGGTGTAGCATTCAGTAGTCCACCATATTTTAGTCTTGAAGATTACGAAATTGGTAATCAATCTTATAAACCAGGTATGAAATATTTAGACTGGTTAGAATCTTATCTTATACCAACTATTAAGAACATACATAAATACCTAATTGATGATGGTTATTTTCTTATTAATGTAAATAATTATAAAGATTGTACACATCTAGTGCAGGATGTTAAAGACAATATTGTGACTAATGGGTTCACTCTCATAGATACATTACCTTTAAAGAACATTACTAGAGTCAGTGGTCATAGACATAATGATAAAGATAATACAATTGCATTTCATGATAACGATGAAAGAATTATGGTGTTTAAGAAATCTGATTCTGTAAGAACCTGTACAAATTGTGGAGAAGTTATGAATAGTGGATATGTAATAAATGACGGAGAAGAATATTTTTTGCTCAGATGATTATTTGTATGGCTATTATTCAGACCAAGAATATCAAGAACTCTGTGAGAATGATTTAGCTTACTGGACAGAATGGTAAATCCTATTAAGAAAATGATCTAAAATAGGTAAAAAATTAAAGATGAAATTATTTTTTCAAGGTGTGGAAGGAGGTGAGAAAAATCATATTTTTGGATGACAAAAACTTTTGTGTGAAAGAAGTTGCCAGTATGAAACCGCCATATATCAACATCATTGTCGTGTATCCAGTAGATTTTATTGGTGATCCAGTGTTAGAAGAAAACATTCATAAAATGCTTTCAGTAGTTAGAGAATATATAGAAGAAGATGAATTACATTTAGCATTAAGAATAAAAACAGCAAATGCTAGATGGGATTCAGAAAAACTTAAATATGGTGATATGGCGTATGAACATCAGATGAAAAGGAATAAATTAGCAGAAAAAATGAACGAAGGTATTAGTCCTTATTTTTGGTATGTTAGCAAAGTATCTGAGGATGTAATATTTAATGAAATTTCACGAAAAGTTGACTACGCAGTATGTTTAGAAAAGATTGAGAGGTAATCTACGATAGAAATTAAATTCAAAAATGGAAGTAAATTAGAGAATATAGAATCAAAAGATAGTAAACGTAGTAATTCCATGAGAATTAAATTTGGAGAATGGGAAACTACAACACCAGAAAATTCAGAAGAAGTAATGAAGAAACAGATTTTATATTATCAGAGACACCCAGAAGAATTTCTTGAATTGATGGGACATGATTTACACTTGTATTGGTATCAGAAATTATGGATAAAGTTTTTAGCAAAAATTGGGAGGTAAACTATGAATTTCGCAAGCGCATTATTTTCACTTAAAAGAGGACACAAGATTAAGAGAAAACATTGGACAGGTTGGTGGGAACTGGATGGTAATGAAGTTATGATGCACTGTTATGACGGGAGAGTTATTAATATCAGGGATTCAGAAGATATTACATATACTATCGAAAATATGGCATGTGATGATTGGACTATTGCTGATAATTGTGGTGCAAAGGGAGAAATTTAGAACAGATGAAAGTTCCCTTTCATCGTAAAAATTACGTCTTTTGAGGTGTATTTTTGATCAAAATATGCCTTAAAAGACACATATGAGGTGATAAATGGATGAATAATGTTAAGGTTACGAAGCAATTTGTAGAATATTCAAAGGGATTAGCAGAAGATATTCTTGGCTATAATAGATGTTTTCATTATGGACATATGGATAACAGAACAAATAGGAAACTAATATATCATATCAAACGATGTGAGAAGTTACTTAATGATATGGAGAAGTGATATATGAATTATATAAAACGTGGGATTAAAGTATCTTTATGTTTTTATGGTAATTTTCAGACAAAATATTTTATGAACGAAAAAAATGAATTTACTATTAATGGGAAACCTACGTTCCAACATATAGAGGGTTTTCAAATGGGGATTCCACCAGAGATAAGAAGTTTTATTTTAGTCCCTGATTATAATTACAAAAATTATAAACATATTAAAAACTATGAAGAATTACTATATCATGCGATTATAGATGGAAATAATGCAGAAAAGTTTGGAAGAAATTGTGTACATGCTATTGAAGATTATATGAAATCTTATGGTATTAATTATATTCCAAAGTATTCAATTGAGTTTGATGAATTAATATTGTGGAGTGAATGATGTATGAGGGGTAAACGAGCCGAATCAAAAATTATAGATGATTCATGTGATAATTGGTGCATTGAGCATGAAGAAGAAATAAATGAAATTTTACAGCCATTTTTTAAAACATCCGATGAGGTCAAAGAATTTAAAAATCAGTTTATTTATATGTCGTCTAAAGGAGAAATGAAATGATTCTGATTGAAGGTAATTGGGAAGAAGTTAATGATCTTCAAGATGCTGCTTGTCTTGTAAGAAGTTATTACAATTCGGATTTGGCGGATGAGATTGAGAAGTTAACACCGATACATAGCGATGAAGAATATCAGGAATTGTTAGATAAAGTTTATGATTTAGAAAAAGAAAACGAAGATTTGCAAGATGAAAATTGTTCTTTAGATTCGAAGAATGATATGTTAAGAGAGAAAATTGAGCAGTTAGAAGATATACTAGAAAGTTGAATTTTTCATTTCATGTAGATTGGAGTAATGTATGATATATCCAACATCAACCGAAAAGCAGAATATAAATTTCCTGCTTAAACAATATAAAGATATAATTAAAAATGATGATGGTTCATTTAGATTAGCTCATCGTTGTATTTCTGGTGACAACGATAGTTATGTAAAATTTGTAGATACAGGTGTACACAATCATAATGAACTTGAGCATGAGTGCTATAAATGTAAACATTGTGAATTAAATCATCCATTTAATATATGTTTGATGAGAACAGATCTTGAAAATATTCAATCGAATATTACATTTCCAACACATTATGTTGCTAATTGTGACGCATATGATCCAATAGAATATCTCAATATCATTCGTGATAAAAGCGAAATGGCTAATTTTATAGAAATGGTTCAACAATATTTTGGGAATCCTGAATATTGTGAAAAATATTTTGGATTTAATCCAAATGTAGATAACGATACAGGAGAAGTTTTAGAAACAATTAGAGAATATTATGATCGTGGTGGAGAATTTACTAATATACCAGACAAATATCCATGTGTGATTTATTTTCCGATTGATAATATAAATATTCATGAGAAATTAAAATGGATTTATATAGGAGAAGTTTGCTTATGAAAAATACATTAGTTATTAGTGCTTATACCTGTTGCGGTAAAACATACGCAAGTGAGCATATGAAAAATTATGACATTTTGGATGTTGATATTCGTAAATTTAAGACCATCAAGCGATTACCAAATGAAGAAGAAATTGAAAAAGAACGTCAATGGTGGGAATCAAGCCTGCATCTTATGTCTACAGAAGCACATCTAAATCAATTCAAACAACAAATTATTAGTGTTGATAATCCAAATTTCCCAAATAATTTTATTCAATATATAAAAGAGAATATAGGTAAAGTAGACGTTGTTTTTGTGGATAGCGACATTAGAATCAGACAATGGCTTAACGAAGCAAAAATTAAATTTGTAACGGTATATCCTTGGAATAGTTGTTTACCAGAATGGATTGGACGAATGTATTTACAAGATTATCCTGATATTATTATCAGAAACAAAATTAATGGATGGTATCATGAGATATATCCTGTTAAAGAGCCATATGGAGATCAATTATTTCGATTGTCTTGCGGAAAATACATTAATGAGAGATTAATTGATGATTGTTTTATTTTAGGTTATGGAGTAAATGGAGGAAAACAATGAAAGTAATTCAAAATAATTATAAAAATCAACCCAGGAATCCGCATCAACTACCAGAGCAAACTAAACTCAGAGTAGAAAAAGTAAAAATAAAATGTGGAAATTGCGGATCTATTCTTGAAGTATCAAGAGAAGATACTCATATAGGATATCTAGGATTGCCATATGTAACCTGTCCATGTTGCAATTATGAGATGGATGTTGAAGAATTTGAAGATGATGCTATTGATATTTGTGCGTCAAATGTAAAATATCCGACTCATTTTACTGTATCAAGCAAAGAGTTTAAAGCTATTGAAATTTCAGATGAAGAAATTAATAAATGGATTCAGCAAGGAATTGAATATTTTAGAGAAAACCCAGAAGAATATTCCTATTTTATGGGTTCTGGTAACAGTATGGTACATATGTACAAATTCGATGAAGATAAAGAATACTATGTTATAGTGTCAAAAGATTATGAATCAGGTGAAATTGAGTTTGAGAAAGAAGATTATAGGACTAATTAAAACTCTGATTTCATAGAGAGAAAAGGTATATAAAAATGGTAAATGTTGTAAGTATGCAATTAAATCCAAGATTTTGCTCACAGGAAATGTTTCATGATATTAAGAATCAAGGTATTGAAGTGTCGTGGTTGAAAGAAACCGATTTAGAAAAAGAACAAATATGTGAGATAACAATTCCAGATGATACTTCAACAGAGAAATAAATAGTGTAGGCATGGTGTGATTCTATATGAAGAAATATAGAATGGTAGGGTTCAAGTCCCTACCTACACATTCAAAAATAAATAGGAAAGGGGAATAATTATGGCAAATATACCGCCAAAGGATAAGAGATTTGAAAGCGGAGAAATTGTGTTTTGGTGTCATCAATGTGGACATGAGTATTCAGTTCATTATGGAATGGTAGATGAACAGTATAAGTTTGATGTCTATATTGACTATCTTGCACCAAGAGAACGTAGAAGAATCTATTCAGACTATGTAAAAGGCGTTCCAATTGATGAATTTGACACTGAACAAAGGTTTCATAAACTTCCTAAAGGTTGGTCATATGATACAAAATTATTTGAGGTTAAAAATGACGATCTAACAGATGAAGAAATCAATTTCAAATTAGATATTAACAAACCAGAAACATTAAAAGAAGCATACGACAAAGGATTCTTAGTGAAACGTGCAAAAATTTTTCATGGAGAAATTCGTTCAGAGATTACTACTGATGGTTGGAGAATACATAAAGGATATACTCAAGATTGGGGAATCAATTATACTACTGTAACATGTTCTAAAGTATATCGCACATATGATGAAGCACAAAAAGAAGTAGATGAACATATTGCAGAATACAAACGTCAATCTGCTCTATCTGATTATGATTGGTCTGTTGAGCAGATTGATAAGGTTTTAGGCTATTATAAGAACATTTACGATTTAACTGATAGTGAAGTAAAACAGTATCGTGATTGGATATTATCACAGGATGATATAGAGAATATAGAATTAAGAATCCATTTTGGTAATCTCGAATGGCGAGACTGGGAAAGACACAAGAAATGGCATGGTATAGAAACTAATATGTGAGGTGGATTATGAGAAATATAGATAGACTTAGAGCAATGTCACTTGAAGAAATTGCACCATATTTAGTTTATAGAACTATGATCAATAAATCAGAAGTTTGGTGTAGTCCTAGTGGATATACGTTTAGTAATAAAGATGCTGCGATTGATAACTGTATTCGTTGGTTAGATAAAGAATATCATAAGGAGAAATAAAGGATAAGAATAAATAAATTCTGAATTTCATAGGAGAAATAAAATTGAATAAAGAAATTTTGAATAAAGAAATTAATGAAATGTATTTAATGAATGGTGATAAACTGATTATGCAAATTAATAATATTCAAGATGGTGATTTGAGGTATGAATATAATACAAAATATACATCACGATTAGATAAATATGATGATTCATTTTGCATTGATGTATCTGAACCGACTGATTATCAAAAAATATATAAAGCTTTTGGCATTGATAAATTTAAGATTCCTGATAAATATGATATTAAAGTTTCAAAACTTATTCCATGTAAATGGCATAAAAAGAAGAGAATTAATAAAAAGATGCTAAAGAAACATGGACATCCAAATTATGTTCATAGATTTGAAACTGTAAAATGGTGGAAGCTACATTCATATACAAATGGAGAATTTGAATTTGTAAAGGATGGCGATAAATTATGAAAGATATTAAAATCGCAAAATTTATAGAATTAATTACTAACGGCAAAACAGCAATCGAAGCTGCAAGAGAATCTGGTATATCACATTTACTAATGGATGAAGTATTGACAGAATTATCAAAAGAAGATTATGAATCTGATTGGGATAAATTAGCGAAAGTGATTATGGGAGAATGCGTATGATTAAAAATGAAAAAGATAGTGTTTATCTAATTACTCATTCATATGGAGAAGTAATAGATGGAATTACATATGATGAAGAATCAGCAAAATATTTTGTCGATAAAATGAATGAGAAATATAAATTATCTATGAAGTGTTTTGAGCGTCGTAAAGATTGGTTTGAAACTGGTGAAGAAACTTGCGATAATGCAGAAATTCATTTCAATAGTAGTGGTCATGATAGTAGATGCACAGTATTTTGTGTAAATGATGTAAATGACAAATTGAATAAAAGTTATATCGAATCACCATATGAGTATCATTATCAGAAAGTTGATGTACTGGACATAAAGAAAATATTAGGAGAATAAATAAATGGCGTGTGAGAAATATACAAATTGTGAATATTGTAGAAAAGATTATCACTGTCCATGCGATCACATGGGTGATGGAAGTCCTTGGTGCGGAGAATTTCAATGTACAGTGGACAATTGTAAAAGATATGAGTGTATCTCATATGAAGAAGAACTATTTGAGATGAGAGGATATTGAAAAAGGAGAACAAATACATATGAAGCATAGTGTCAATATTACAATTCAAAATTTCATAGAACAGTTGATTGATGTATTGAAATACGAGAATACATATAGAGAACCAAATGGTAAAAAGCTGGATATCCCGTTTTTGGTATCTGTGCTATGGCAAGATTTAACGAATAACTATGAATGTTATAATGAATTTTGTTCTGATTTAAGAGATTGTGATAATTATGATATTGTAATTGGAGAAGATAATTATAGTATCTGTAAAGTAAATGTATTTCTTTACAATGAAACCGAAAATGACAATTGGAAGTGCGTAGAAGAAACGGATTTTAGATATGAAATTACATTCAGCTATGATGAACGTAATTGGGGAGATTGTGAATGTAGTCCTGGTGATCCAGATTATAGAGAAGATAAACACTGTTGTGGTCATGGATGTGATTGGGAAGCTCCAAGCGTCGAAGTAAGAAAAAGTTTTCTTGTATCGAATCACTCATGGAGTGGTGATGAACATGATTATTGGGACTTTGAAGAGACATTTTATGATAATGATAAAGAAGAAAAACAGAAGAAATTATTAGTGGAAAGAGAATATAAGATTAGAAATCTTAAAGAAACTATTGAAAACGCTCAGAAAGAGTTAAAAAAGTTAGAGAATTTATGAACAAAGGAGATGATAATGTAAAAATTAAAAGAGTAGAACAACAATTTATAAAGAAAAATAATCCGATCTTCAATATAGTAGACCAATATTGTCTATATTCAAAAAATGTTTATAATGAAGCAAACTATATTATGAGACAAGAGTACATAAAGAATAATAAAATATTAAATAGTTATACTATTCAGAAATTAATGCAACCTATGGAATGTTATAAAGAATGTGGATCGCAGGCAGCACAAAAGACAATTCAATTAGTAGATAAAAATTGGAAATCGTTTCTTGTAGCCATTAAAGATTGGAGTAGAAATCCTAGTAAATATTTAGGAAAACCTAAACTTCCTAAATATTTAAAGAAGGACGGGAAACAAGTATTTATGTTAAAAAACATTCAATGTTCACTAAAAGATGGATTATTTAGAATATCGTTTAAACCATTTAAAGGATATACGGTAAAGACACATGCAAATGGAAAGTTAATGCAATGTAGATTCGTACCAAAAGGGTTGTACTATGTAATGGAAATTGTATATGAAATCGAAGTACCAGATATTTCTGAAATTTATGAGAGAATAGCTGCTATTGATATTGGAGTTGATAATTTCATAACTATGGTAAACAACATCGGTGAAAATCCAATAGCTGTTAAAGGTGGAGTTATTAAGTCAATCAATCAATTTTATAACAAACGGAAAGCTGCTATTCAATCAGAATTGAAGAAAGCAAACGGAAAAGATTGGTCAAAGAAATTACAGAAACTTACTGATAAACGGTATGAGATGATTAAATACCAAATGCATTGTATAAGTAAATATGTAGTTGATTGGTGTGTTTTATATGGAATTGATACTCTAATTGTAGGACACAACAATAATTGGAAGCAAGAAAACAAAGGTATGCAAAATTTCACATATATTCCTTATGAATTGTTTATTCAGATGCTTGCATATAAATGTGAGAATAATGGAATTAAGTTCATAGAGAATGAAGAAGCATACACTTCTGGAACATCATTTTTAGACAATGAAGATCCTGTAAAAGAGAATTATAAGAAAGAACGTAGAGTTTATAGAGGATTGTTTGTTTCTAATGGTGGTAAGAAGATAAATGCAGATGTAAATGGAGCATATCAGATAATGAAAAAGGTAATTCCTGATGCTTTTAGCAAGGGAATAGAGGGTGCAGGTTTACACCCAACGATTATAAACTTAGATTGTTCTAGGTGAGTAACGTGAACGTGGATAAAAACACGATGAATCTTTCGTTTCAAATGGAGAATATATAGATAGGAGATGAAAAATTATGAAACCGATTATTAGTCCATGGTTGATTTATTTAATTGATTTAGTTGATAAGTTTCAAGTAATAATTAATATTGCATTAGTTGTACTTGGATTTACAATAATTTGTTTAGGAATTGCGTGGCTTCTGTTTTCAATGGAGTATGATAAAGATGATAGCATTATTGTTACTTGTAAAAAATATTTGAAGAAATCAATTATTTGGGTTGTCGTCAGTGGATTACTTTTTGCGGTAGTTCCATCAAAAGACACAATGTATGTAATGCTTACTTTAGATAATGTAACTACAGATAATATTCAAGTGATTGGTAAAACTGGCAAAGATGTAGTTGATTACATTACAGATCAGATTGACAAAATTGTGAATAAGGATGATGAAAAGGAGAATAAATGATTAATGTAGTAGAAAATATTGTTAAAATTATGAAATTTGACAAATCTCATAATGTAAAAGTTGTAGTTGAACCAAACGGAATTACAGTATCGCTTAGTGAAGGAAACTTTAATGATGTCTTTGATATTCCAATAAAATATGATTGCTCAGACGGAATATATATTGATAATGAAAAGCAAAAGGGAGTAATTGGTATTTGCGACATTAATCTTGTTAAAGATATTATGGAATATCTTGAAAAACATATGAATGAACTTGATGAGTTATGTACTCAATGTGATTGGTCAGGTAGACAGGAAGAAAATTAAAATCCAAATTTCATCGGAGAAATAAATCTCATAGATTCAATCGAATCGAATTTTCCAAATAAATTACAACTGAATAGAGAAATAAAAATGGGTGGTTAGCAGCATACCCTTGGGATTTTATACCCATAAACCACTGTTGACATAGAATTTATCTTATAGATTTAATTCCATGTTCCGTCCGATAGGGCGTTTATCATAAATGTTGATACGTTTCTACAACATTACAGAGTTACAAAAAAAATAATAATTATATATCACAGGAGGAACATTTTAATGAATTTTGAAATGACAGGTAAATTATCAATCAGCAAGGAAACAGAAAAATTTCACCCTTGGTTAGAGAAACAATATCCGTCTGGATGGGTAAAACGTACATTACTATTTAATGCTACTTGCGGTGATAATCGTCATATGCTAAAGGTTGATGCAGGAAGTTTTGCAGATGGACATGGTGATGTGTACACTTTCACTAAGAGTTATACAGATGAATCTGGTAACAAAGTGAAAGGTGAAAACATTCGCATTCCATTTAAAGAAAGACTTACATCACCAAAACTTGCCGAAATCGCAGAATTTAAGAAATTTATCTTTGATCTTGAGAAACCAGGACGCAGATATGCTCTTGAAAAAGCTCTTGAAAGAGTAAATGAGGGTAAAGAACTCACAGATGATGAACTTAAAGAGCTAGAGATTGAGTCAAAAGAGGAACTTGCAATTGCGCTTGAGAAGAGTAATAAAAAACGTCATGAATTTATTTCTGAATGGGATTTTGCAGAGTTTATCAAAAAAGTAATTGATAGTGGCAAATACAATGATGCGTTATTCCACATTAGAGGTAATGGAGATTATTCATATTCTGATGAAAAACAGCGAGTGTATGAAAGTTATATTCCAACAAGAATTTATCTTACAGCGGAAGATGCAGAACCATATTCTATAGCTACACTTAATATCTTATTTAACAAAGACGGTTTAGATGATATGAGCGTTGAAGAAAAAGGTAAATACTATGTTAATGGATATGTAATGGAATACGATAGAAACAGAAAATCTAATATTCCTGTTCCTACAACAATTACAATTCCAGTAAACACTAATGATGAAAACGCAAAAAAGCTAACAGAGCGAATCAAACATAAATTCATTGTAGAAGATGATACATATAAAGAATATGGTGTGATCGTCAATATGCTTAATGGCGCACAAAAGCAAGAAATTACAGAGGATATGCTTACTGATGAAGAGAAAGAAGATCTTGAGTGCGGATTAATTACAATGGATGATATTCGTAAGGAACTTGGTGGCAATGTATACGGAGAGAGAATTAAAGAGTATCAGTTTGTAAAACCTGCAAAAGGATTTGCCCGTGGTAGACAGGACACCGTTTATACAGATGATGATATGCTTATCAAGCCTATTGAAGAAGAACTCCCAGATGGAATAGATGACCTGTTTAATGAAGATGAACTATAATTAATATAGAGGGCGTTTTGCCCTCTCTCAATTTTAACAATTAATAAAAATTAATACGGAGGAATTATTTTAATGAAAAAACCTACACTACAGAGATCAGCAACAGAAATTAACAAAATTACAGGATTTATTATGGGTGTACGTAAATTTGGTAAAACAAGTTTATGGGCTGATATGATTAATGCTAAATTTAATGACCCAGAAAAAGGATTATTAGTATCTTGTGGAATGGAACATGGTACTAACATGATTGACAATATTTTTACAACTCATGCAAACACATGGAAAGATTTAGTAGAAGTAAAAGATTGGCTTATTAAAGAAAAAGGTAATGAGCATAATGTAGAAATGGTATGTTTTGATAGTGCCGAAGAATTTTTTGGAATTGCAGAAACAGAAGTAATCAGATTATCAATTCTTGAAAGCGGTAAAAAAATTAAGTCTATTAAGGGCGCATATGGGGGTTATACAAATGGTGAAAAAGAATGTGCAAAGATTGTAAAAAAATATCTTAATGATTTATATAATGCAGGAATTGTACCTTGGATGATTGGTCATACAAAACTTAAAACAGTAAAAGACAAATCATCTCTTGATGAAGAAGGATTCCAGAGATTAGGATCATCTCTTATTGCTGATTATGAAAGTGCTGTTGCAGACTGTTTCGATATTATTGCAACAGGTTTAATTGATAGAGAAATCGAAGAGAGAGGCGAAGGTGATAGTACCAAACGTTATGTAAAAGAAACAGAACGTAGATTATATTTTAGGGGGAATGAAATTGTAGAAGCTGGTGGAAGATTAAAGGATTTGTCTATTCCAGAATATATTCCATTCAATCAGTTAAATATGGGACAAATTTTCATTGATACAATTGAAGAAGCTTTAAGAAAAGGACGTTCTAATGGAAGTTCAAATACGATGAATAAATCTACATATAAAGAATCAGAACCAGATAAAGTTATTATGACTAAGAAAAAACCAAACTTTATGGATGATTTAGAAGATGATGATTTGCTAGAAGAATCAAATGAATCAGAAGTTCCAACAGAATCTAAATATCCTACTGATTTAAACGGAACTATCCGTACAATGTATAAAGAGTGTGAAGATGCAACATTAAAAGCAAGTGTTAAAGAAGTTATTGCAGAATATGGAAAACTCAATGATGTTGATGAAGATGGACTGAAAAGAATTTATGACATGATGACAGAGTAAGGAGTCTGTTATGGCGTACACTGTAAAATGTCGTAAATGCGGAGCAGCACTAGATAGAGATAAAGCATTCAGAGTGGTAGTAGGTAAAGTAAATACCTACTACTGCAATGAATCAGAATATAATGATGTTGTTCTTGCAAAACAGGTTAAAGAAAATACATATAAATGTATTGATAGAGTTTTTGGTTATAAAGTAGTCAACACGGCACTTCGTAAAGAAATAAATGTATTACTTGAAAATTATTCATATGAACTAATTTTATCATATTTGCAATCTAACTTTGATTTTCTGCATAATGTAATGTGCAGATCATTCCAAAGTGAGTATGCAAAAATTCGTTATTTTTCTGCAATTCTTAGAAATAGTCTTGAGGATTATAAACAATCTTTGAATAAAATCCCCGAAACAAAAGTAGTAGAAGTGGATATGCCAAATATGAATTTTCATAGAAAATCTAAGCGTGTTGCACTTCAAGATATTGAAATGGAAGTTGGTGATGAATCATAGCAGAATTTATTACTGGTGTAAAAGACAAATATCCACCGCAATTGTTAAAAGGACGTATTGAAGCAGAGGGCAATGTAATTAGTTGCTTCTTTAAAGATATGTTACTTATAGATGATACAACATTTGAACAGAAAGATTTTGTTACTGCTGATGGATTGTTTTATTTTTCAATGTTAAATCAATTGAGAAATAAAGGATTTTATTCTCTTGATGAAGTAACGATATTATCAAATCTAAGTCAAGATGCAATTGATAAATACGAGGATATGGGTGGTTGGGATTCGATTCAGCACCAGATTGACATTATTAATACTCAAAACTTTGACACCTATATTGATATCTTATATAGAGAGAATATTTTGTTGCATATGCATTCTGATGGATTCAATCTTTTAAGAGAGATTGATGTAAATGGTAAGAAAATCATTCCGCTGAAACTATTCCGCAAAATGACAGCCGAAGAAGTTACTGATTGGTATGATGCACGAATTAGTTCTTATGGCACAGGATATTCAAGTAAGGTTCTCGAAGAAGAAGAAATTGATTTTGATGATGGATTTATCGAATCATGTCAAGAAGGTGAAGAAAATGGAGTTCCGTTTGATATTGCAGGATATGACATTAATGGAGAAGAAATAAACTGTTTTCCATTCTTATCAAGACAGATTATGGGGCTTTTGGAAGGTACATTTACTATGATGGGTGGCTTCAGTTCATCAGGAAAAGCATTAACTCTTGATTCTGATTTAATGACACCTACTGGGTACATTAAAATGGCAGATGTACAAGTCGGTCAAAATGTTATCGGGGATGATGGAAAATCACATAAAGTTATGGGTGTTTTCCCTCAAGGAATTAAAAAAATATATAGGGTAACATTTAGCGACAATAATTATGTAGATTGTAGTGAAGATCATTTATGGACTGTTATGACATCTTACGATGCATCACATGGGGGTGAATACAGAACAGTACCATTAAAAGATATTTTAGATGGAAAGTTACCTTACTATTATAATACTAAAAATGGAATCAAATATAATCTTCGAATTCCTTTATGTAAACCTATTGAATTTGATATAAATAATAATTTACCGATTTCACCTTATGCTTTAGGATTACTTATAGGAGATGGAAGTTTTTGCAATGGCACACCTAAATTTACAAATCCAGAAAATGATGTTGTTAAGTTGCTAAGACAAGAGCTTGGAGATAGGTATTCAATAGCTCATTGTGCAAAGGATAGAGATTATGAATATTGTATAGTAGATAATCAGAAGCCTGCAAGGAATAAAAATATAGATGGAACATTTTCAGAAGGTTATACTAATGGTATTAAAAACATATTAATTCAATTAGGTATGTTTGGATGTGATGCGAAAGACAAATTTATACCAGATATTTATAAATTTTCATCAATCCAAGATAGAATTGATCTTCTGTCGGGATTATTAGATACAGATGGTGAAGTTGAACGACAAGGATTATATATATTGTCATCAAAATCAGAAACATTAATAAAAGATGTATCGTTTATTGTTGAAAGTCTTGGTGGAACATGTATATATAAACAAAGATTTACCAGGTATACAAAAGCAAATGGTAGTAAATCTGAACCATTTCAGTCATTTAGATGTTATATTAAATTTAACAATTCAATTTTACCATTCAAAAGTAAAAAGCATATTAAAGAATATGAAGATAATCCATATAAAGGCAAAAGAGGGACTGAACCAACAAGAGTAATTAGAAATATTGAATATGTCGGAGAAAAAGAATGTCAATGTATTTCTGTGGATAGTCCAAATCATCTATACTTAACAAATAATTGCATTGTTACACATAATACTACTTGGTGGGTAACTGTTTTGATGGCATTATTGCATTACAATCGAAAAATTCTTATTATTTCCAATGAGGAAAGTATAAAGAAATTTAAAGTAAAATTTATGATATGGCTTCTTGGGAAAAGAAACAGATATTTTAAATTAACAAAAAAGAAAATGAGTGCTGGTGATATTAATGCAGAATCAAGAGATCAACTTACTCAAGTTCAGGAATTTTGGAGAGAAAATTATAAAGGAAGAGTTAAATTTATCTCCATTAATGATGCTGATATGAGAGTTGTCAAAAAGAAAATCAGAGAAAATGTACTACGCTACGGATATGATTGTGTTTTATACGACACGTTTAAAATTCAAGAGAGCGATTTTGAAGGTACTCGACAGGATTTATCATTGGTTAGAGATAGTCGTGAACTTGATAAGATTGCTAAAAAGTACAATATTATTATGCTTGCATCTGTGCAGCTTGCAGAAAGATTAAAAGGAAAATTGTTTCTTGATAGTTCAGTTCTCAGTAACTCAAAACAAATCAAAGAAATTCTTGAAAATTTATTCTTAATGCGTACTGTATATGATGAAGAACTAGATGAAAAGAATAAATTCTATTGTCGTCCATTTAGATTAAAAAAAGTAAATGATAAGTGGATAGAAGAAGAGTATGCACCTGATCGTAATGCAGTATATAGGGCATTATTTGTAGAGAAAACTAGAAATGGAAATAACTCAAGTGATACGGGAGTTGCATATCTCTTAAAATTCGATGGGGATCACTGTATCTTTCGTGAAGTAGCGCAAGCAAGGTTTAAACATGGTGAAATAAAATAAATAACATTTGGAGTGATATATGCTTGAAGACATTAAAAAAGAATTACTAAATCACCCAGATAAACTTAAAGATGTCCTTGAACATTTTGGTTATTGTAATATAGTTATACGTTCTAAATATATTCAATTCGGTAGAGATGAGTTCTCATCTAAAAAATCCATTGTAATCAAATTAGAAAATAATAAATTCTTATATGTACATGATTATGCAAGAAATATTCAGCAGGATTTGTTTTCTTATATTATGAATCAACGTCATGTTGAATTTTCTGTAGTAATTAATGAAGTAAAACATGTGTTAGGAATTAATGATTATTATGAGTTTTTTAATCAAAAAGGAATATTTGGTGGGTTTTATGAAAGGGTAAAAAAACGAAGTGTATGCAAACACAATACATATGATAAATCTATATTAGACTCATATGTAAATATTGGTAATACGAGATTTCTGAAAGATCATATATCACTTCAAACGCAAAAAGCATTTCACATTGGATATGATATAGAATCTCAAGGAATCACTATACCAATATATGACCAACTTGGACAACTTATGGGAGTTAAAGAACGTTTTAATTATGATGTTCCTGATGGAGAGATGAAATATTTTTATGATTTTCCATGTCAAGCTTCTCAAACTTTATATGGATATGCACAAAATTATCAATATCTTCTTGGTGGAACAATATATCTGTATGAAGCAGAAAAATCTGTTTTGCAATGTCATTCTTATGGGATTCGTAATTGCGTTGGTCTTGGAAGCGGAACAATTAGTAAAAAACAAGTGCAGATGCTTCTTGAATTAAATCCAAGGCGTATTATCTTTATGCATGATTACGGATATAAGTTGGAATATATTATGAGAAATATAAATTTAGTTAAGAACTATTCAAGATTTGCTGAAATAGAACTTGGATATTGGGATTTCTTTGGTAAGAAATATAAAGACAAAGTATCTCCTTCTGATTTAGGAGAATATAAACTTAAAGATATTATGTTGAACGAAATAAAGATGATAGGAGATGATGATGACGAAGAATTATAAAATTCTGAATGATTGTAGAGGTATGTATGAACAAGATATATTTGATACGATTATTGCACAAAGACATATTGACAATCCAGAACGATTTTTTAATCCCACAGAGGATGATTTATTACCGTTGGACAGTTTGAAAAATATTGATAAGGCGTTTTTAAGAGTTGAACAAGCATTGCAGAATGATGAAAATATCGCTATATTATTTGATACTGATACTGACGGGGTTACTTCTGGTACAATTATTACAAGATATTTAAGCAATTTTGCAAATAATAAGATTGTTACTTTTATTGATGAAGGTAAACAGCATGGTTTAATCGGGCAAGATTTGAAAAAGTTTCTATCATTTGATTTATTAATTATCGTAGACAGCTTGGATAAAAATACTTCGCAATATGAAAAACTAAAACAATCTGGTGTAGATATTGTTATTCTTGACCATCATGCAATTAATCCTAAAATTCAATATGACGATGTGGCTATTTTAGTATCTTCTCAACGTGATTACGACAATCCACAATTATCAGGGGCAGGAGTTACTTGGAAGTTTTGTAAATACTTCGATGCTATATACGAAACTACATATGCAAATGAATTAGTTGATCTTGCAGCTTGCGGAATTGTTGCAGATATGATGGATATGACAGTTATGGAGAATAGATATATAGTGTCTAAAGGACTTGAATGTATCTATAATTTAGCATTGAAGAAGATTGTAGGTGGATTTGAGTTTAATAGTACAGCAATTTCTTTTAGTGTAGCCCCAATTATCAATGCAAGCAATCGCATGAATCAAAATGATATTGCCATGAAAGCATTCCTTGAAGATGATAATAAACAAGTTTTAGCTTATATTAAACAGCTCAAGAAATGCAAAGAAGATCAAAATAAGGAAGTATCTAAATTATTACCAGAAATTATAGAGCAATGTGAAAATCAAATAAATAAAAAAATGATTGTTACTCACATAGATACACCGTATGGTGTTAGTGGTTTACTTGGTAACAAATTACTTGAAAAGTATCAACGTCCAATCTTAGTTGTTAAAGATATAGGTAATGAATTTGCAGGTTCTATGAGAGCCATAGGACTTGATGATTTTCGTGCTGTATGTAATGATAGTCATTTGGCTAATGCAGAAGGACACGAACTAGCAAGTGGTATTACTATTAAAAAATCTAATCTAAATAAATTTTCTGACTATATCGAGTCAACACTTCCACCATTAAAAAAAGATACAGTTGAAGAAATTGATATTCAAATTGATATTTCTGATATGACCAGATCGCTTGTAGAATTAATCAAAAAGATTGACCGTATTTCTGGCACAAATTTTAAACCAGTCAAAGTGTTTATTGATGGGATTGAAGATTATGCCATAGGACAAATGAGCAATTATAAACATCTTGTCGTAAAACCAACAGATTATATTTATCTGATTAAGTGGAATTTCGATGGTGATTTTGAAGAAATGGAAGATCATGCACTTATGAATGATGAAATTGAAGTTATTGGAAACTTAGATAGTGGATTTTTTGGACGTAAATTTGTATTAAAAACGGTATGTGATGAGATTAAGGTGATTGCCTAATGAATAATAGAAAAGATCTTATAGAAAAAATTATCCCTACACTTCATTTTAAATTTCCATATGATGTTGATGATTATGCTAAAAATCTTTATTTTGAAAATTATCATTGTCATAAAGATTTTAGTAATACAATTGTTGCAGACAGCGGAGATTCTATAGAGCAGTATGCAAATAGATGTCATGAATTAAACGCAAAGTGCTTATTTTCTGGGGAACATGGAAGTCAGGGAAATCAATTTCATGTTTATAGCGTTGCTGAAAAAGAAAAATTAAAATATAGACATAGTACGGAAGCATACTGGGTTAAGAATAGATTTGAAAAAGATAGAGCTAATTGCCATATGGTGATTGTAGCAAAAAATCCAGAAGGTCGTAGAGATATTAATTACATTCTGTCTATGGCAAATATTGATGGATATTATTATCGTCCTAGAATTGATTTAGATTTATTATTAAATGTTCCGAAAGATAATCTCATTGTTACGTCTGCGTGTATTGCAGGATGGAATTATGAAGATGCTTCGGATATGTGGTTAAAAATACATGAACATTTTCAAGATAATTTCTTTTTTGAATTGCAAGCTAATAATACTGATCCACAGAAAAGATTAAATGAAAAGATACTATATTTATCTGATAAATATGGAATTGATATTATCGGAGGTCTTGATAGTCATTATATAAATGATGTTGGACAGGTTAAAAGAGATCAGATTTTAAAGTATAAAAAAGTAAGTTATCCAGAAGAAATAGGATGGTATATGGATTATCCAAATACTGAGACATTTCTGGATAGATTTAAAGAACAAAGCATTTTAAGTGAAGCACAAGCACTTCGAGCAATTATGAATACAAATATTTTTGTTGATGATTGCGAAGAAATTGTATTTGATCGTAAATTTAAAATTCCTAGCGTTTATAAAGGCAAGACATATGAAGAGAAATGTAAAATATATAAGACACAATTAAATCTTGCATATGCAAAAGAAAAGAATAAATCTAAAGAAAAAGTTAATGGTATTCGTTATGAAGCGAAAGAAATTATGGATTCGGGTGTAGTTGATTATTTCCTTACAAGTAAAAAAATAGTGGAAGATGCTGTAAATAATGAAGGGGGAATTTTAACAACAACATCAAGAGGAAGTGCAGCTTCTTATATCACAAACAAATTAATCGGGCTTACAACAGTCGACAGATTTAATGCCGACATTCCTATTTATCCAGAAAGATTTCTTACTAAGGAACGTGTAGATGCTGGCATGATGCCTGATATTGACTTGAATATTGCAGAGCAAGAGCCATTTGTTAGAGCAACACGCAAACTACTTGGTGAATATGGATGTATGCCTTTAATGGCAATTGAGAAGTTAAAAAAGAAAGCTGCATGGCAGTTATATGCAGGAGCAAATGATGTTCCTCCTGCAACAGCCAATCAAATTTCTAAATATATTGACCAATATGAAGATGCTGTAAAATATGCAGATGATGAAGATAAAGAATTAATTGATGTAGAAGATTATATTCCAAGCGAATATATTGATTTATTCCGAAAAAGTAATGATTATCAAGGAATTACCATTAACTTAAAAGTTCATGCTTGTGGTCATTTAATATTTGATGGAGATATTAGACGAGAAATAGGTTTGATTTCTGCAATTTCTAAAACAACGGGTAAAAGAACTATTTGTGCCTGTGTAGAAGGAGGAGTTCTTGATGATTTTGGATATGTAAAAGAAGATTTTCTTATTGTTGATAGTGTACATTTAATTTATAAATGTTTTCATGCAATAGGACAAGAAGTTCCATCATTTGAAGAACTTCGTGAAATGATTAAAGATGATAAAGCAACATGGGATATATATGAAAAGGGAATTACGTGTTGTGTAAATCAATGTGAAAAAGAATCTACGACTAATAAAGTAAAAAAATATAAACCAAAATCATTGGCAGAGTTATCAGCTTTTATTGCCGCTATTAGACCAGGTTTCGCATCTCTTCTTAACAAATTTCTTAGTAGAGAAGAATATACTACGGGAGAATCCAAAATTGATGATCTTCTGAATGATACTGCTCATTTTATGTTATATCAAGAGTCTATTATGAAGATTTTATCTTTTCTTGGTATGAAGATGGGGAATACATATGGAGTAATTAAATCTATCTCAAAAAAGAAATTAAAAGGGGAAAAGAAAGAACATCTTCTTGATGAACTTAAAATTGATTGGGATAAAGAATTTCACAATCTGAATAATTTTATGAATGTGTGGAATGTAATCGAGGATTCATCTAGGTATGCCTTTAATTCTCCACATGCCTATTCAATGGGTGGTGATAGTGCATATATCGCATGGTTTAAAGCACATTATACATCTGTATTTTATGAAACTGCAATTAATCATTATCAAGGTAAAGGTAAAAAAGATAAGATTAATGCATTGATTAAAGAAGCTATCAAATTTTTTGATTATAAGATGGGTGATTATGAATTTGGTAAAGATAATAGAACTGTTACATTAGATGTAAAATCTAAGATTATTTATCCAAATTTATCTAGTGTGAAAGGATTCGGAGAAGGTGTAACTAATAGCTTATATGAAGTAGGACAAGATGAATATAATTCATTTATTGATGTCTTAACTGCTTTATTGAGTGTGTCTATCAGCAAAACCATTATCGAGAAACTTATCAAAATCAATTATTTTAAGAAATATGGTGATATTAATACATTATTAAAAACGCTCAAATATTATGATGTAATCTATGGTGCAAAAACTATAAGCAAAGATAAAGCAATTAAGAATAACATACCTTTTGAATTATTGACAAAATACGGGCATGAAACAAAAGCACAATTTAATAAATTAGATTCTCAAAAACTTTTACAAGAATTAATATCCATGATCCCATACAATGAATTAACATTGAAAGAACGGTTGGATAATCAGAATGATATTCTTGGAATTATTAATATTGTTGAACCTGGTACTAATAAAAGAATTTATTATGTTTCAGATCTTGAGATCAAGAAAACAATAGTCAATATATCTCTTTATGAAATATATAGTGGTAAAACACGTTCTGTCAAAATGTGGACAAGCCAATATAATAAAAGTCCATTCGAAAAAAATTCTATTCTATATATTTGTGATCGTGAAAAGAAGAATAAACGTGAACCAAATGGAGAAATAAATCCTGTAACTGGTAAAAAAATATATGTTCCAGTTCCAGATAAATTTGAATATTGGCTAAGTAAATATATCATCAAAAATGATATTGAGGAGGGAGAATAAAATATTAGACAAATATAAATTCACAGACAAGGAAATGGAAGAATTAATTTCTTCCATAACAATCCTTGTTGATACGAGAGAACAAAAGAATAATCACATCACTGATTATTTTGATCGTAAGAAAATCAATTATAAAAGAAAGGCTTTGAACTATGGTGATTATAGTTTTATGATACCTGCTAATGAGAAATTATCTATTCCAAGAGATTTGTATTTTAATAACTCATGCGTGGTTGAAAGAAAGGGAAGCCTTGAAGAAATTAGTGGCAACTTAACCAATGGTAGAGATAGATTTGAAAAAGAATTATGTCTTGCACCAAAGACAAAAGTGTTACTGATAGAAAATGCTTCTTATGAAGACATTGCGACAGGTAATTATAAAACTCAATATAATCGAAAATCATTTATTGCATCAATACATAGCTTTTGGTTTAAATATAATATTCCAGTTATGTTTATAAAAGATAACAAGTATTCTGGTTTGTTTATTAGAGAATATTTTGAATATTACTTGAAGAATTATTTAAAGTAAGTAACTAAATGAAAGCAGAATTTCATGGCAAAAATAATACTATATATAGTGTATATGATTAAAATAAATACTATATATAGTATGCAAGAAAAGAGGTGAACAACTATAATTCCAGAAAAATGTAATAAATGTGGTTGTGAAGAATTTTACACAAAAGAAAGTGGCACACAGACAGGACTGTATTGTAAGAAATGCAACAAATGGATTAAATGGTTAAGCAAGAAAGAAGTGACTGACTTTAATAGACTGAGCGTATCTAATGTACAGATTGATACAAATGGCAACATTCATGGCAAATTAGTTCTTTCAATTGAAGATCGTTTGTGGAGATTTGTAGAATTTCTTGATAAGAAAATTGATGAAGAATTAGAAAGAGAACCATTATCTCAATCAGATTCTATTGCAAAATGTTCTTATTCACTTGCATTAGAAAGAGATAAAAATGCACTAATTAATATTCTTAACGGTAGAGAATTTCATGATACAGGAGAATAAATATGTTATACAAAATCGTAGGTATTAAACATAGTAGAGGAACATTAAAAGGTTTAGATAGACAGGATGATAGATACCCTCAACGAATTGGTAGAATTATTAGTCTTGATATTAATGACATTTTAATTGACTTTCCATTAATTATTAAATATGTAAGAGATTATGATGGAACTACAATGAGAAACTTGATATTAAGAACAAGTCTTGTCAAGTCGTTTGAATATATAAAAGACAAGAATGGAAATATTGATTGTATAAATGTTGTAACAGAAAATTCTATTTATAAATTTGAAAGGATAGAAGATGAATAAACATGTCAAATCATATCTACAAGCATTAGAAGACATATTAATCAGGAAGTACGATATTTTATCACATAAAGCAAAAATGATTATTCAAGATTCATATGTACTTGAATGTTTAACAGAATATCCAGAAGAAAGTTTACACGAGGATATAGAAAGTGTCGCAGATATTATATATGGGGATTATATAGAAAGAGGTAAATAAATGCCAGTAAGTAATGATAATTTTTATAAACCAGAAGAAGCTCTACACGAATTGCAAGTACAAGAAACTATTCTTAAAACAGCAATTGATGTACAAGTTGTATTAAGAAGTTTAGTTGACAAAGAGATAGTAACCCGTGAAGAAGTGCAGAAATATAGAGAAGAAGTAAGTGATAGTCCTAAATATAAAATCGTACTTGATGATATTAAAAGACAAAAAGTAGGATTCCAAGCAGCAAAGGACAACCCACAAGAATATTTACAAGCATTATTGAGAGCAAAAATGAATGGAGATATTAAATAAGAAAAATATGAATTTAACTATTTTGAACGTTATAAGTATTATTTGCTGGGCGATATTAGGCTTATTTTGCTCAAAAATCAATATAAAGAGTTTGCATTTCTTTACGCTATTAGTAATTATTGCAGCTATTCAGGTGATAGGAGTATTAGCTGGATATTATAATGCATTAACAGAATTTATATATGTATGAAAGAATTGTTTCATGGAGATCAATATGAGAGATAAGAATAGAATACCAGAATTTATAAAAGAATTAGAAAGAGTATGGATGCGATATTATCCAGATTGGAGATTTGGACAGTTAATGGTGAATTTTTTAATTTATATTTCCTTTGAACGTAAACGAGATCCATACTTCTCAGAAGAATCAGAGATGTTAAAGTATCTGGAAGAATATGCAAAGAAAAGTCCATATTATAAGGAGAATAAATGAGTAAGAAGAATTATAAATATGTTCCTTGTGTGAAATATGGTGATAATAGCGGATGGATGGGAGATAAATTTTCAACTATGCAAAAGGCATGGGATTATCTCATGGAGTATAAAAAGAAATATGATACAAGTAATGATGTTGTATTTATAGGCGTTATCAAATGCAAAAAAGATGAGAACCCATTTACACGAATTGTTGATATTGGAATAAGGAGTTATAACGCATGGGAGTAGAAAACGTAATTAATATTTTTAAGCAACTACAAGATACAAGAAGTTTGAATGACAAAAAGCTAATTATTTATAAGAATAAAAATGATGAACTATTTAAAAAGTTTTTGGTGTTTTTATTAGACTCAAATATTACAACAGGTATCAGTACAAAAAAATGGGATAAGATTGAAGTTAGTTCAACATGGGAATCTGATGTTGATGAGTTTGATAAATTACTAGATTATATTACAAAAAACAATTCTGGCAGAGATGACGATGTTATCATGTGCAAAGCTTGGTGTAAGAATCAACCAGAAGAAATTCAAGAGTTTGCAAAACAAATTATCACAAAGAAATTTCGGCTAGGGTGTGATAAGAAAGTAGTAAATAGCGTAATTCCAAGATTAATTCCATCATGGGATGTTCAACAAGCTTTCCCAATGTCTGATGCAAATATGCCTAAGAAAAATGAATGGTTTGCATTATCCCAAAAACTCAATGGCAATAATGCAGGATATTACAAAGGGAAATTAATTAGTAGACAAGGCAAAGCATTTTCTGGATTAGATCATATTATTGAAGATATTCAAAAGATTCCAGATTATGATAATTTCTTTTTCAATGGTGAATTGATTCGTAAAAACATTGACAATCTTTGTGATAATGATAATTTTCAATTAGGAACAGGCATTATCAATTCTGACGATTCTGATAAATCTTGTATTCAGTTCGTAATCTATGAAATGATTCCAGTAGAAGAATTTGAAAAAGGAGAAAGTAAATATAAATACAAGGATAGAAAACAGAAATATTTAATTCCTTTATCTGAAACAATTTTAGAAAAAGAATTAGACAGTCTTAAAGTTGTTCCATTTGTATATGAAGGTACTGATATTTCAGTGATTGAACCATTGTTAAATGAAGCGAATGAAAAAGGTTGGGAAGGGCTTATGCTCAACAAAAATACAGTATGGAAGAATAAACGAAATAACGGTATCTTAAAAGTCAAATCATTTAAACACGCTGATATTTTATGTACAGGTGTAGTTGAAGGTGATGGTAAATACAAAGGGACATTAGGACTTATCAAATGTGATTATAAAGGATATGAATTAGGCGTGGGTTCTGGATTTACTGATTCTCAACGTAATTTTTTCTGGAATAATCCAGATGAGATTGTCGGAAAGATTGTGCAGATCAAATATAAAGGAGAAACACAAAATAAAAATGGTGGTATTTCGGTGCAGTTCCCAATTTTTGAAATTGTCAGAACAGATAAAACTGAGCCATCTTATAATTAATAACATTATAATAGGAAAGGATTTTATAAAATGAAGTGCAAAGTCAAATTAAACACAATCAATGATGCAGGATTATTTGTAGCAAAATGTGGAGAATATAAAGATGTGGATATCGACTATGTATATTCTAGGTACACGATTGATGCCAAATCTATTATGGGGATTCTAAGCACAAGCCTTAATAAAGAATGTGTTGTAAATTTCTTATCAGATGATGAAAAATTATGTAATCAATTTAAAGAAGATATTAGATTATGGGTTGTGGAGGGGTAATACATGACAAGAGCAGATTTATTATTAGTAAATGATATTCGTAACATTTTTGCAAATGGAACAAAAGACGAAAATCCTCGTCCAAAATATGAAGATGGTACACCAGCTCATACATATTTTGTAAACCATATTGTGAGAACATACAATCTTCAAACAGAATTTCCTATCTGCACATTACGTCCTATTGCATGGAAAACAGCTATTAGAGAAGCATTTGCAATATATCAAAATCAATCAAACAAAATTTCAGAATTTGAACGACTAGGATGTGGATGGTGGAAAGATTGGGAATTAGAAGATGGTACTATTGGAAGATCATATCCTTATAATCTTGAATCTCATAGACCAAATGAGATGAAAAAAAGTGTTGTTAAAGTAAAAAGAAAAATATTAAATGAAAAACTTGGTGAAATTCATAATGAAGATACAATATGTAAAAATAATAATTTTGATTCTATTGATGGGAAATTATATTATACGAAAAATAACAATGAATTTAAAATTATTTCTCATCCATATAAAACTCAACATAAGAATGAACATAAATATGTAGATATTCAATTTACCAAAACAAAATATATAACATCTGCAAGAATTGATACTTTAACAAATATCAACGATCCATATTGTAGAGAAAGACGAGGAATAGGATTTGTAGGAGAATACAAAAGTAATATTTTAACAGATGATGAAATAAAAATCCTACTAAGAAAATGGGGAGCAATGTTTGATAGATGTGGAAATATAACAAAAAAAACACCAACATATCAAAATGTATTCGTTCATCACGATTGGCATAATTTTGCTAATTTTCTAAATGACGTAATCTATATTCCACAATTTTTCTTAGCAAGAGAAGACGGGTTTAAAGGATGGGATTTAGACAAAGATTATTATGGTAGTAATTGTTATAGCAAAGATACATGTGTATTTTTAAAACGTAAAGAAAATAGTATTTATGCGAGAATCAATGGATGCTATCGTATTTCGGATTTAAATAATAATGTTGCTTTTTACGAACTTGCTATTACTCATATATGTGAAATATACAATGTATCTGAAAGAACAATAAGAAATGTCATTAACAATAAAAAAACTATTTTAGATAACGTTAAAATAGAATTTTTAGAAAATAATGATAGTTATTTGTATCGTTATGAGTTATCCCGAAATCAAATAAATGAACTGATTAAAGATATTAAAACAAATCCGTATGGAAGAAGACATATGATTGATTTTTGGAATTGGGCTAATATTGACAAAAAAGCATTAGTAGAATGTGCATTTCTAACTATCTGGAATGTAAGAGATGAATATCTTGATATGTGTCTTATTCAAAGAAGTGGAGATATGATTACAGCTAGTGGTGCAGGTGGAGTTAATGAAGTACAGTATGCTTGTTTACAGATGATGATTGCAAAAGCAACAGGATATAAACCAGGTAAGTTCACACACTTCGTAGCAAATGAACAGATTTATGATCGTCACTTTGATGCTGCGAATGAACTTATTAATAGGTCAAATGAACATAAGCTAAAAATTTCTACATCTAATGGACATTATGATTATGAATTTGAACCAGTCAAAATGAATTTTAATCCTAAGTCTAATAATTTCTATGATTTCTCAATCGAAGATTTTTCCCTTGAAAATTATAATCCGATTAAACCAAATTTAGTTCTTCCATTGGGTATTTAATATGGAGAATATTAATATTAGTATACCCAAAATTAAAAATGGAACTTCATTGAAATTAGGTAGTGATAAATATTCTTTAACAATTAAAGTAGACAAACACCTAAATTGGTTTCAGAAAAAGATGTATAAAATTTGTTTTGGAATGATTGCAACCGATTATATAGAAGAATAGGAGTGTGATTATTATACATACAGTATATTGTGTATTAGGAAGAACATCTTCGGGTAAATCAACCATTACCCAAAAAGCAGCGAATAATCTGAATATGAAAGTCTTAAAATCGTATACTACTCGACAAAGAAGAGAGAACGAAACAGATGAGAATTGTGATCATATATTTATCTCTTCTAATGAAGTTGAAAAATATCGTAATGATATGATTGCTTACACCGATAGAGTAGGTTATTGCAGCTTTGCAACGAAACAGCAACTCTTGGATAATGACTTCTACATTATCAATCCCACAGGATATTACGAATTAAAACTTAAAACAAAAGATATGGATATTGAATTAGTAACCATTATGGTGAATGTTCCATATAATGATTTGCGTCAAAGAGCAAGAAAACGTGGAGATTATGATGCTTGGCAAGCCAACTACATCAAAGAAAGTGAAGAATTTTCCAACTTTGAGAAATCTCATCTGGTGGATTATTTCATTCTAAATGATAGAAGTCTGGAAGAATCTGTTGCGAAAATGGTACGTGTAATCAATAAGGACAGAGCAAAACGAGGTATCACAGATGAGAAATGATATTAAAACATTATATGTTGATTTTGATGGAACGTTAGTTGCTACCATAGATGCGATTGTTGATTTATATAATGAAGATTTTCAATATTACAAGAAATTCCATTATGTAAATTGGTGGACTGTTGATACTTGGGGATTTGAAGAATGTAATTGTGCTCCACCTGGATATATTGATTTGTATTTTAATCAGCCAAGATTCTTTGAGAGATTACATTTCATGCCTTGGGCTGAACGTGCAATTAATGAACTATCTGAATACTACACTATTAAAATTGTGTCACATGGATATTCGCCTAATCTTAAACAAAAAGAGGAATGGATTAAGAAAAGATTTCCAGATGTAGAATTTATTGGTGTAAATCTCAAAGAACATTCCGATAAATCACATATTAATATGAGTGATGGGCTATTCATTGATGATAGTGCAAGAAATCTTGTAACTTCCAATGCAAAAGAAACGATTTGTTTTGGTAGAACATATAGCTGGAATAAAGATTATACAGGTAAAAGATTACAGAATTGGGCTGAAATTAGACAATATCTGCTCGGAATTGGAAAAGAGGTGACTTTGGAGAAGTGATTATTAGTAGCGGAGAGCTAGTACGGGAATTAAAACGCATTGGGGATAATTTTATTACTGTTGAAATTGAGAATAGAGAATATGTAATTGATATGATTTCGCATAAACCAAATTGTGCTGACTCATTATGCACACATCTTGTTTTGAGATGTAAAGATGGTGGCAATGGTGAAGTCAAAAGAATTTGTTCATAAAAGTGGAGATATTGGTTGATAGGTTACATCTTGTAGATAAAGATAATGTGCTAGGATAAATCTGATATTACTATTTTCAGAAAAACATTCTAATTATGACTATTAACAAATTATGTAAATATCTCCACTACGGATATTATAACACGAAAAAAGAGAAAATAAATATATAAGATAAAAATAGTAAAGGAAGATAAGAAAATGACAGAAAACGAGAAGAAACTACTTATAGAACTTATTTGCAATGAACAAACCCATATGATTCGTAAAGATCATACCAGATATGATACTGATGCATATAAAGAATTAGAAGCATTAAAAATTAAAGTTAAAGATATGTGAGGTGGTGGTTATTATGAATGTACTTATTGTCGGAGTTGGAGCTTTTATCATTGCGTGTTTGCTTGTAATTGCGTATATGTGCTTGTGTTTAGCAGTTTCAACAAAAGATAGAGAAAAGATTGAGAAGAAACTATTTAATAAGAGATTTGGTAAAGGAGATAGTGAATGATTAAGGTAATCAAGAGAGATTGTAGTGAAATCCAATTTGATAAAAATAAAATTTCTAATGCAATATTAAAAGCTATGAAAAATGGTTCTGGCATTATCAAGCCTAAAATTGCTGATGATATCGCAAATGAAATTGAACAGTATTGTATTGACAATCAATTAGATAATATTGATATTTCTGATATTGAATCAATGGTATATGACAAATTGATTTCCAAGAAACAAAGACTTACAGCAAAAGCCTACGAAGGATATAGGAGAATCAGAGAGTTTCAGAGAGAAAATGTAAATACAACAGATGAAGAAATTGAAGAACTTCTGACTGGCACAAGTGAATATTGGATGAATGAAAATTCAAATAAAGATGAAAAGCTTGTCACTACGCAAAGAGACTATATGGCAGGAATTGTTAGTAAAGATATGAGCAGAAGGTATCTCTTAACGCCTGAAATCGTTCAAGCTCATGATGAAGGAATTATCCATTTTCATGATGTTGATTATTTTGGTCAAAAAACACTACATAACTGTGATCTTATTGATCTTGAAGATATGTTGCAAAACGGAACTGTGATTAGTGGGACACTTATTGAAAAACCACATAGTTTTTCAACGGCTTGTAATATTGCAACACAAATTATTGCTCAAGTAGCTAGTTCACAGTACGGTGGGCAGACTATTACATTATCACATTTAGCACCATTCGTTGATGTAAGCAGAAAAAAAATTAGAGAAGAAGTAGAAGAAGAACTTAATTATATTAATGGTGGTGGTATATATAAAGATCAATTATCTACTATTGATGAAATTACTGAATCACGTCTCGCAAAAGAAGTAAAAAAAGGTGTTCAAACAATTCAATACCAGGTGGTCACGCTTATGACGACAAATGGACAGGCTCCTTTTTTAAGTGTAAATATGTATTTAAACGAAGTAAAAGATGAACAAACAAAAGCAGATTTAGCCCTTATCATCGAAGAAGTCTTAAAACAACGTATTCAAGGTGTTAAAAATGAACAAGGTGTATGGATTACTCCTGCATTTCCAAAACTTCTGTATGTTCTCGAAGATGATAATATTCATGAGGGAGATAAATATTGGTATTTAACTAAACTAGCTGCACAATGCACAGCAAAAAGAATGGTTCCAGATTATATTTCAGAAAAGAAAATGTTGGAATATAAGGTTGATAAGAATGGAAATGGTAATTGCTATCCATGTATGGGATGCCGCAGTTTTTTAACTCCATATGTAGACACAAATGGAAAACCAAAATATTACGGGCGTTTTAATCAAGGCGTTGTTACAATTAATTTACCAGATATTGCATTATCATCAAATGGTGATGTTGAAACATTTTGGGAAATCTTTGACGAAAGAACAGAGCTTTGTCATAAAGCATTACAAATCAGGCACAAGAGACTTGAAGGAACCCCATCTGATGTAGCTCCTATTCTTTGGAGATATGGGGCATTAGCAAGATTGAAGAAAGGAGAAGTTATTGATAAATTACTTCATGGCGGTTATTCTACATTATCTCTGGGTTATGCAGGATTATATGAATGTGTAAAATTTATGACTGGAAATTCTCATACGGATGGAGATAAAGGAGAAAAATTTGGACTTGAAGTAATGCAAGCGTTAAACGATAAATGTAATAAATGGAAGAAAGAAGAGAATATTGACTACAGTTTATATGGTTCTCCTATTGAGTCAACTACTTACAAATTTGCAAAATGTTTAAAGAAACGTTTTGGTGTAATAGAGGGAATTACAGATAGAGATTATATTACAAATTCTTATCATGTTCCAGTCTTTGAAAAAATTGATCCTTTCACAAAGCTTTCAATCGAAAGTAAATTCCAAAAGCTTAGTCCAGGTGGGGCAATCAGTTATATCGAATGTGCTGATTTAACTCATAATACAGAAGCGGTATTAAAAGTTATGCAATTTATTTATGACAATATCATGTATGCAGAATTAAACACTAAATCAGATTATTGTCAAGTATGTGGATATGATGGAGAAATTAAAATTGTAGACGAAAACAATGAACTTATCTGGGAATGCCCTAATTGTGGAAATAGAGATAAAAATAAAATGAATGTCGCAAGACGTACATGTGGATATATCGGAAGTAACTTCTGGAATAAAGGAAGAACCGAAGAAATCGCCGAAAGATATGTACATCTTGATGATCATGAATATGAGGTAGAGTAATGAATTATGCACAAATAAGATCAATGGATATTTCAAATGGAGAGGGGATTGGAGTTTCCCTCTTCGTGCAAGGATGCGATTTCCATTGTAAAAATTGTTTCAATTCAGAAACATGGGAATTTTCAAAAGGACAGGAATGGAATGATAAAACAAAAAATCAATTCTTAAAATTAATTGAAACCCCTTTTATTCAGAGGGTAAGTATCCTTGGGGGAGAGCCTTTACATCCTAAAAATGTACAAAATGTTCTGAAAATCGTTGATGAAATTCGAGTTTCATATCCTGCTAAAAATATCTGGTTATACACAGGATATACATGGGAACAGATTATGCATCCAGTTATAACTGATATTAACTCTGAACAACTTAAAATGCTACAAATGCGTAAAGAATTAGCTAGTAAATGTGATGTACTTATAGATGGAAGATATATTGATGAACTCAGAGATGTGTCATTACATTGGAGAGGATCATCCAATCAGAGAGTTATTAATGTGCAAGAAACATTGAAACAAAAACAAATAGTATTATGGGAGTCTTAATTGACTCCCGTACAAAAGGAGAAAATTCTTATGGTAGAACCCAAAACATATCGTGTAAAACAACCAATTAGAGATAGAGATTTTGTATCTAATAATTTCAGAGTAACCCCAACTCAATATATACTAAACAAATCGTTATACACAGAGGAAATCATTCTTAATCTTACCGTAGATAAAGAAGATTATTTCGTATCAACAAATGTACGATATGCAAATGGAACATTATTCGCACCATTCTATAATCCAGATGATAGAGGTAATAATAAACTCTACAAAAAAGTAGTAAAAGCATATAACAAATTTATGAGTAATATGAAAGATATTTTTGAGGAAGTATCAGAAAATGAAGACTATTGATAAAGGAGATATCGTGTATTACACACGAATATTCCCAGAAACAGGCACATATGATTTGTGCGATTTAGTTGTAAGAACTGTTATGGATAATTGGTTCTGTGGCGTAGACAAGAAAGACAAACGTGCATACTTACTAGGATTCAATGAGATTGATGAAAATGTCTTTGATAATCGTTCAATTGCTCTTAAAAGAATACACAATGCAGAACAAAAATATCCGCAAATAAACGGAGAAACATATTATGAGGAATATTAAAAATAGTGTTGATTTAGAATGGAATGTATTTGTTCCTGATATAAATAAAAGAAAAATAAAAGTATTTAATATCTTTAATCATATCAGTTACAAACAGGAAATTGTCGAATTATTAAATCGCAGAGACGATTACACACTGGAAGAATTTAGAGAAAAAGTTAAATTATCAACTATGTATTATTATTGGTGTAAATGCGAATGGGAGATTCTAATTGCTCCTTTGATTGGTGATTTTGATAAGAAATCTGTAAAAATAGATGTGTATATGCAGTTAGAAATGAATTGGGATCACTACATAAAATATTTATTGGAGATATAAATTTATGCTTAAATATTATATACCAACAACAGAAGTGTGTATCAATTCTATTAAGCCATTTCATATAAATTTGTACGCACGTAAGATATGTGAAAGTCATCCAAATGAAAATATAATTAAAGTTAATTGGGATAATGCGGAAGAAGAAATTCTCAAAATTAAAAATGTATATCCTATTCTTCCGTTTGAAATTATTAAAAAGAGAAAAGGATTGAAGTTATTCTTTTGGAATAATTTATTTTTCAATGTAAAACAATGGAAAGAAGATTTGAATATAGAAATTACAACAACTTGGAAAGAATATCAACCTTCAATAAAAATGCTTATGAACTTCTACGACAGTGATAAAGCTATTCAATATCTTGCTGAGCGTGGTCTTAATACAAGTTCATTAATAAAATAATTATAACAAATTACATACACAAAGGAGATTATTAATATGGCAAAAAGAGTCGCAAAATTTGAAAAAGTTACATACGGACAGTTTGAAAAAGATTGGCTTGATACATTTGATATTCCTGAATTAGATACATCAACCAGACGTGAGATTGAGAGTATTTATGGAGCAATTACACTACCCAAAAGAGCAACAAAAGGCAGTGCAGGATATGACTTTGTAAGTCCTCTGACATTCACTTTAAAGCCTGGTGAAACTATTAAAATTCCTACTGGAATCAGATGTGGAATGAATACTGATTGGGTGCTGAAATGTTATCCGAGAAGCGGATTAGGATTCAAATATCGTTTACAGCTAGATAATCTCGTAGGTATTATCGACAGTGATTATTTCTATTCAGATAACGAAGGTCATATCTTTGCAAAACTTACAAATGATTCTAAAACAAATAAAATTGTTACCGTTAGACGTGGAGATGCATTTATGCAAGGTATTTTTGTAGAGTATGGAATCACAGAAGATGATAAGGTAGAAACTTCTCGTAATGGTGGATTTGGCAGTACGGACAAGAATAAAAAGGAATGATTTGAATGTCTGATTTAGAAGAAATGTTAACACCTATGGATATCATGAATCACCTAAAATTAGGAAGAAATAAGACATATGCACTTATTAAATTGAACAGTTTTCCTAAAATCAAAATAGGAAATACATACCGTATTCCTAAAGATAAGTATATAAAATGGGTGTCCAACAACATAAAAAATACAATATATTTATAATAAAAATGGGAGCTATATCATGATGATATGCTCCCTTATTTTAGTTTATAACAATAGATTTATTGCTTCTGATTTATGCTTATTCATAATGTGTAAATAAATATTATAAGTTGTAGATACATCATCATGACCAAGAATTTCTGATATAACTTTAATGTCCACGGGCTTATTTTCTTCCCAACCTTTTTGTAATAACATTGAACCAAATGAGTGTCTTAAATCGTGAAGTCCAAACCCATCAGCATTTATTTCTGATCGTGTTAATATGGCTTTCAGAGTTCTTGTTAATGTAGATTGAGATGGTGGTATGTTGTTTTTGGTGACAAATATTTCATCATCATTATCTGCGCTTTTCCCAGGTTCAATTGATTTCAAATATAATAATTGTTCTTTTGCAACAGTAGACATAGGAATTATTCTAATAGATGCTGGTTTCTTTGGGATATCAACTACCCATTGATACTTGTCATCTATTTTTATGCGTTCCATTGTTTTATTAATGTTAATTGTATTATGCTCAAAATCTATATCTTTCCATGTAAGCGCATATGCTTCACCTACTCGCATCCCAGTATATAATATAATCAAACAAAATCTTGCATTTCTACCGTAAATAAAATCACCTGTTTTCACGCCTGCAATTGTTTCATCTGCTTTCATTAATGCAACTTCTTTAAATCTATCGGCTTGCTCTAATGACAAAAATGAATGCTCTTTCTTTTGTACAGCATAATTAGTTTTATGTGGCATTCTAACACCATTCGTAGGATTTGATGTCATTATATTTACGGATATCAAATAATTAAATACAGTGTTGAGTAATGTTCTTGTCTTTTTGACGGTGCTTTCTGAATATTTTTTTGATAACTCAACATAATAATTTTGTATCAATATAGAATCTATTAATCCCATTTGCACCTCTGAAATTTTATTTGTCTTAATATAACATCTGTTTGTAGCTTGTAATGTGGCGTAGTTATTTGCTTTAAATGTTGACTCAAGTGAAGTAAGAACACTATCAATGCAATCGCCTAATGTCATTTTTAAATAATCTCTATTTGTGATATGCATAGTTTTTGATTCAAACTCTTGAACTTTACGTTTTACATCTGCCTTTGTCCGACCAGTAAATTCCTTTCGTGAACTCATGCCATCATATTTTTTTCGATACCTTTGATAGACTATTCCTTTTTTAGTAACAGTGTCCCATGATCCAGTTCCTTTTTCTCTCCTAGATATTGTCATATTTGTACCTCCGATAAACATTTTGTCGAATTGTCCATACAAAATAAAAAACTTTACTTTTCAGTAAAAATGTGGTAGTATATATAACGTGCTAGATATATTATACCATATTGAGTGGCAAGTTACAATCATAGTTCACCCTTATGAATAAATTTGAACTATAATTCACCCAGTATTCCCCCTTATGAATTAAATTTAATAGGGTGAAAAGGGTATAAACTAACACGACTAGGTATCAAGTTTTACAACTGAATATCTCTTGCAAAGTGGCTTTAAAGCCAGTAAAATCAATGCTTTTCAGTATTTACAAAGGTTTCAAAAGATTGATTTTCAAGATACGCGCCTGTAGCTCAGTGGATAGAGCAGTGGTTTCCGGTACC
>OLOZ01000202.1_pt1 | contig 66010 bp, 73 predicted proteins | sample 1673021 | NCBI WGS metagenome assembly OLOZ01 (sample SAMEA3136747, study PRJEB25190) | human gut metagenome | biome: human gut; feature: human-associated habitat; material: faeces | place: Austria | collected 2013 | reverse complement strand
CATTTGGGCTGACGTAATCTGCCTGATATGTTTTTGCATCCAGCATCAGAAAGACGTCATCTACATTCATTGAAAGCTTTTGAAACAGCTCGTCCCTGTACAGAATCTCCGTATCCTTTTTCCTGAGGTTTATTCTGCCTTTTTGAATAATAAAACTAATAAGTAAAGCGGCAATACAGAGCACGACCGCACCAACAAGAAGTATCGTACTACGCTGCAGACTGTTCATACTGGCATTGACGATATCCGCCTGGACAAGTCCCAAAAACATCCAGTCCTGAATATCTGATTTTTCATAGACCAGATAATAGTTTCTTCCATCCAGATTTAGCAGCATTGCATCGGTACGTCTTGCTTTAAACTTCTCTGAAAGTTCATTAATTTCTTTTTCGGACATATCAGAATGCTCTCTCAGAACACCGAAGAAATTATACACGTTCCCCCATGCCTCAGAAGAATGATCAACCACAACACGGCCATCAGGATGAACAACAAAACTCTGGGCATTTCCATCAAAAGCAGAAATATCCAGTACATCTACGATATCAGAGTTTTCATAAGCAATGGCAATGGCATCATATTCAAATCCCTGATAAATTCCATGAGCCTTAGCTGTGGCAAAAACAAGCAGCTGGGATTTTCCGGGAACCGCTGCATTCGCTATCACATCATTTCCCTGCCGGATCTCATCTTCAATATTTTCCTGTAATCCAAGGTAGCCGGTTTCCCCTGTTGCCATCTTATAGTTCCCGTCAGCTGACAGAAAAAAGAAGTCTAAAAAGCCGGCATCTTCCTGCGCTTTCTTTATATAATTCCGAATTTCATCTTCGTTGGAAATATCCTGCAGATTCTCACCCCACATATGAAGATAGTTCAGATTCTTATCTGTCAGTTCCCTCAGCATATTATCAGACTGATGAAAAACTTCCGTCAGATGAGAAACACTTTCCTCATAAATAGTTTTCGATACAAATCCAAAATATCGGAAAACTATCAACACAATTCCAAGAGAAACTGCAATAAAGACAGCTATCCTTAACCGTTTTCTCATGACAGTCTTCTCTCTTTTTGTATTATGATTCTTAATGCCCATCCTTCTCACCTCAAAGTCATGTAATCTTCAGGCTCTGCAAGAACGGCATCACCATCTGAAATATATCCTATCCATGTATCATCCACAGAGGTATTCCCTCCATCAAACACAATATTATCATCTGCCGGATAAGCCTCCATGTGTTTTGGTATCGCAAGACAGGTTACCGTGAAAGTATCATTATCCTGAATTTGTTTTCCGTCCTTTGTAACTTTGCTCAATGTATAATCATCATCTGTTTCTTTGACTTCTACAGAAATACCACTGAGCACAGGCAGAGAGCCTCGGTTAAACGGAGTAAATCCACCCTCATAGCCTTCTACAAAGTTTTTAACTGCCTCTTTCAGTTCGGCTCCGCTCATTTTGCTACTGTAAGCTGAAAGTTCGTTCGGCATGATCATATCGCCCGCCATTTTTTCAGTATAGCCGGCTTTCAGCACGTTTCCCGTAAAGCTGTTTCCGGTTGCGATCAGCACATCTGACCCATAAATACCGCGCAGAGTGTTTGCCATAACAGAATATGCTGCATTCCCTCCACTGCTGTGAAAACGATTGGAATAGGATTTCTGTGAATCCAGCACGATATCCTCAGAAGAGGAGTCCTCCTCAAGAAGCTGAGAATTAAATGACTCATAGGCCTGCCCTGCATCGTATTCTCCTGATATCATCTTCGAAACCACATCCTTAGAAACAGAGAAAAAGTCATTTGACGCTATGCGGATATACATATGGTTTTCTTCGATCACAGGTTTCACATCCTTCAGATATTCCGTAAGCTGGAGATCTACATCCTGACTGTAGCTTAACAGATCCTGTCCATCATAAACGATTCTATTCTGCGCATCCGCTGAAAGCATTGTGTCCAGTACCTTCATTGCTTTCTTTCGACGTGTCTCATCCTTTGTCAGATTGCTATTTAAAGCCACCTGGAAATATGGCGTAGTCATAATCCATTTTTCACCGTTTTCCTGAAAGAATGGAAGAAAGGTTGTGTTAATGCCCTGATCCTGAAACATTTTTACACCAGCAGAGGTGCCAAAGTACATGGCAAGCTTGCCACTTTGATACATCTCAACGATATCATCATAATTCATATCCAGATCATCCTGGCTCAGCCCGGTATCCTGAATGAACTGCTCCATGCGCCCAAAAGCCTTTGGCCAGACTGTATTGTCCAGGCCTTCTCTCTTTGTATTATCCGGGTCACTGTAGGTAGTACGCCACTTTCGTCCGTCCACGGAAGACAGTTCTGATGCTGACAGACCCTGCAGTGTTTCCATACAGGTATAATCATAATAATAGTCTGCTGTAAATCCACGAATTCCCACTTTGTCAAATGCCTGGCAGGCAGAGACAAAACTTTCGTAATCTGTTGGAAGAGGGATATCATACTTTTCAAAAAGGTCTTTGTTCACTACAAAACCATGTGCATCCGCACACACCGGAAGCCAGTTTACGCTTCCATCCTCATTCATAAAATTGCTGAGGTAGGTATCATAAACAGCACCAGCAACATTGGTTGTAGAAAGATCCATCAGATTGTCTTTCAGGGGACTCGCGTCATGCAGTGAGAAACGACAGCAGGTTATAATATCCGGCAATCCACCATTTTCATTCAGAAATTTGTAGAAATCCAGATCATTATTCCCTACGACAAATTCAACATTGATATCCGGGAGCTGTTCCTGAATGTATGGTGCATATTTTTCATAGAGGTTTGTGCTCCATAAATACACAGTAATTGTTTCTGCATCTTCTTTTTCCGCACTTTTGCTGCCACATCCTGACAGAAGTGATATACTCATCACCATCATTAAAAGTACAGCTAAAACTCTGTTCCATTTTTTCTTTCTCATTACGAATCCCCCTTCTGAGACTATTTTTCAAACATGCTCTAATGCACCAATTTATGAATTATCTTTACCAATAGTTTTACATCAAAAGGTTTTGCGATATGTTCATTCATTCCTGCTTCTTTTGCTCTTAGCCTGTCCTCCGTGAATGCATTTGCTGTCATCGCAATAATCGGAATCACCTTTGCATCCTCCCTGTCCAGAGACCTAATCATCTTTGTGGCTTCATATCCATTCATGACTGGCATCATAATATCCATAAGAATAGCATCAAATTCACCAGATTCACTTTTTCTGAATAGCTCAACAGTTTCCTCGCCATTCCATGCTTTGGACACCTCAGCACCTTCATTCTGAAGCACAAATTCAGCGATTTCCATATTCAGCTCATTATCTTCCGCCAGAAGAATATGCAGCCCCTTTATAGATTTTTCGGATACATCCGCCTGTTCTTCACGTATATCCACATCCAGATCTATTTTAAATGGAACCCGGATCACAAATGTCGTCCCTATGCCTTCTGCGCTTTCAAAGGTAATCGTTCCACCCATTTTCTCAATCAGTTTCTTTGAAATCGGCATTCCCAGACCTGTTCCGGAAAATCTTGTGCGGCTTCCTGCATGTTCCTGTGCAAATGGTTCAAAAATATGTTTTTGGAACTCTTCTGCCATTCCGATTCCGGTATCCCGGCAGACAAATTCCATTGTCGTCGTTTCTGGCTGTCCGGATGGAATTTCAATGCAGCTGATATAGATATGTCCGTTTTCTCTGTTATATTTCATCGCATTGGACAGAATATTCATCATCACACGTTTCACATACCTTGGACTTCCAATAAGATCACGGTGTGTGATTTCTTTTTTCTCCCACACAATTTGGAGATTCTGTTCTGCAGCCACCTGCTCGATTACAACAAATACTTCCCTGTAAATACTGCTCAGATTAAATGGAATCTCTTCCAGAACGATTTCACCTGACTCAAGCTTACTCATATCCAGAACATCATTTACCAGTTCCAGCAACAGATTGGATGCCTCTTTCACCTTTGTCCTGTATTCCTTCTGCTTCTCCATATCATCTGCATAATGATCTGCCATATTTACCATGCCGCAGATTCCATTGATCGGAGTCCGGATATCATGGCTCATTCGCTGTAGAAACTCTGTTTTTGCCTCATTGGCGGCTTCTGCCTTTTTTGCAGCAATCAGAAGTTCTGTTTTATATTTTTCATCTTTTTCCTGTTCCTGTTTCTGATGTGCCTGATTGGTTCTGTATGTCCAAAACCAGAATATACTAAACATCAGGAAATAAAGAAAAATAACGCTTATCACATTTAATGGAAGGTTATGGAACACTTCTGTATCCGAAAGATACGCATAGATATAATAATCACGCTGCTTCAGCATGATTCCGTAGCATCCGGTTCCTTCATTCTTCAAATGATAAATGTGCTGACTGTCTGTATTACTCTTCATTGCCTTAACAACTTCGTTGTCAGCCGTATTCTGCCCCAACAAACTCTCATCATTGCTGGCAACAATGATTCCCTCGTCTGCAACAATAATCGTTCCATCCTTCTGGGTGCTATAGCCGTTTAAAAGACTCTGTATCGTCAGAGTATAGTTCCTGGCAAATTTCGGAGGTGTATAATAATAAACAGCAACGATACCCTGTGCATCTTTTCTGGCACAGGCTGCAATGTCAATATGTGATCCGTCTTTCCTGTTAAACCGCTCTGAATACGATCTTTCTTCATATCCGGCAAAATCCATGATAATTTCTTTTTGCAGATACTCTGTAATCTCATTTGCCAGAGATTCATCCGTACTGTATTCACAATCTATCTTTCCTTCTGTATCCAGTACAATGATGCCATTCACCCAGAGAGTCTGCAGATTTTCTTTCAGGAAATCCCGGCTTAGCTGCCTGCCGTTTTCTGTTTCCATGTTAATATTTGTACTCATCTGTCTGGCACTTTCAATGGCACGGAGAAGACTTTTGGATTCCGATGATTCATTGTAATGGGTGTAGGTTGAGCACTGCACTTTGACATAGTTTACAATCTCCACCATTCTTTTCTCTGCCTCCGCTTTTTCTACATGAAAGAAATAAAACAGAGAGACTACAGCCACACAGATTCCAATCAGGCCACCGAGCAGATGGATTCGTTTTTCTTTTTTCTTTCTCTTAATATCCAAGATCATCCACCTCCAGATACTTTTCCGGATCATCCAGATATTTTTCAACAATTTTCAGGGATGTGCCATCCTGACGCATTTCTTCCAGTGTCTGTTCCATCTGCTCACAGATTCCTCTGTCATCATTTTTTGCAAAAGCAACACCTATTCCGGTGAGCATTAGAGGTTCTTCCAGAATACGGAAGCTTGCATCATAATCTTTCATATACTGGACAACAGATTCTTCATGTGCGGCAACTGCATCTACATATCCTTTTCCCAGAAACGTATAGATCAGTTCTCTGTGGCCAAGGCTGATCAGATTCCCCAGTTTTGGGATTCTCTCATCCGTCCGCTTCAGAAAGATACCTTCCGGTTTGGTTGTGGACTGGACGGCAAGATTCTTTCCTTCCAGATCACTCAGTTTATAGATGTCACTGCTCTTATTTACGGCAACTACCTGACGGCTTGCTATGTATGGTCCTGCCCAGCGGTAATCATCAAGACGTCCTTCCATGGAAAAGCAGCCCATGATACAGTCAATCTCTCCTCTCTCCACAAGTTCTTTTTTCTTCTCCCAGTTAATCTGGACAACATCCACCTGATATCCCATTCTTTTGAAGGCTTCTGTAGCAAGTTCTACATCTATGCCCGTCGGTACTCCATCCTCATTCAGATAATTGTAGGGTGGATAACTGTCACTGCCGAGCGTAATGACCGGCTTTTCGGTTTCTTTTTTACTGCTACTGTCATTTTTGCATCCTGCCAGAGTAGTTGCTAAAATTCCCACAAGCAGAATACCTGCAATTATTCTTTTTCCTTTCATTTATCTTCCATTCCTGCTATTTTTTCAATTTTTTTATGTCTGGTTACTTTCCATTTGTCACTGTTCAATGCCCTGCATTTCGGTACCCCCCCCCGCCGGATTTTATGCTTCTAATCGTCTTTTCCAGTACCTTCATCTCAACTGGTTTTGAGACATGTGCATTCATATATCCAAAACATCATTAATAATACCTAACAGATGCTGTGATGACGTATCAATTTTATCCGCATACTCTATTACCTTGCCTTTATCACCGGCATCATATCTGATTAATGACGTAATACTAATCAGAACTGCATTAGAATAACTGCATCCTTTTTCTTCCAGTTCCGCCTTTGTTTTCTCAAAAGAAGAATTGTGAAGATACTTCATATTCCAGTTCTACTGGACTTACCAATACATAAGGGTAATTATTTCCTGTACCGACTGCATCATAGCCCTCTTTATACAGGTCTCTTATCTGTTTCCCCACATCCTATAAGTCCTGTTACTGCTACACATGCCAAAATGAGACATACACTTTGTAGTTTTTTAATTTTCATATTTTTTCTCTCTTCTTTATAAAATTATTATAGTTACGTCTATGAAATAATATCATAAAAAACACTGCCAAACAGACAGTGCACCTCATTTCATGCAGCTGGCTGCCATTTTAAAGACCCTGTAGCTTTGCGTCCCAGACTTTCATCTGGTTTGCCGATTATCCTATTAAAACTTTTAAACTTATACAAAAATATTGATATTATTATTATACTCCCACATTCCACTGTACACAAGAAAAACATTACCGCTTTAACGCCTAGAGTGTGTTTGAAAAATCATTCAAAGTAAAAAAAAAATGGAAGTCACAATATTATTTGTTAGTACTATCCATTTCTCATTATTTTTATTCTCCTTATCATTCATCATATTATAACAATAAAAAGGGAGAATCTTGACTTTCCCTATCATTCATTATATTATTTAATACAGTTCAAAAAAATACCATTTAGGAAGGAGAAGAATGAATCATATGCCCCAGCCACATTCGTAGCTTTTTTCACGACACTTTAAATGCTTACAATAAAATGTGCGAACCTATTCTTATAAAAGGAGACTATATATTTATGCAAGACAACAAAAACTTTTTAGCTGCCGAACCCATCGGAAAGCTTCTTCTCAAGCTGTCAATTCCAACCGTAATCGCGCAGCTCATCAATATGCTCTACAACATTGTAGACCGAATCTATATCGGGCATATCCCCAGTGATGGCAGTCTGGCTCTTACTGGTGTGGGAGTCTGTATGCCAATCATTATGATCGTTACTGCTTTTGCCGCATTAGTCAGCTCCGGTGGTGCTCCAAGAGCTTCTATTTATATGGGAAAGCAGGATAATGAATCGGCAGAAAATATACTTGGAAACTGTTTTCTTCTCCAGATTGTTATTTCTCTTATTTTAACTGCTATTTTACTGATTTGGAGTAAAGATTTATTGCTCGCATTCGGTGCCAGTGAAAATACAATCAGCTATGCCACAGACTATATGCATATCTATGCGTTTGGAACCTTGTTTGTGCAGTTAACACTTGGTATGAACGCTTTTATTACTGCACAGGGATTCACTACTATTTCTATGGTTTCTGTTCTTATTGGTGCCATTTGTAATATTACTTTAGACCCTGTATTTATTTTTGCTTTTCATATGGGTGTAAAAGGGGCGGCTCTGGCAACGGTGATTTCACAGGCAATTTCTACGATTTGGGTTGTCTCTTTCCTTTGCGGTGAAAAAACACATCTTCATCTTAGAAAGAAATATATGCGTCTGGAACCAAAAGTTTTTGTTCCATGTGTCACTCTTGGACTAGCTGCTTTTATTATGCAGGCAAGTGAAAGTATTGTAACGGTTTGCTTTAATTCCTCTCTGCTTCGTTATGGCGGAGATATTGCTGTCGGAGCCATGACGATTTTGACCAGTGTAATGCAATTTGCTATGCTGCCGCTTCAGGGAATCGCCCAGGGAGCGCAACCGATTTCCAGCTATAATTACGGAGCAAAAAATACGAATCGTGTAAAGAAAACTTTCCGTTTGCTCCTGATGACCTGTCTGAGCTATTCTGCATTACTTTGGGCTGCTGTACAGCTTATTCCAAGAGTATTCGTAAGTATTTTTACCGCAGATGCGAGTCTTATCAACTTTACTGCTCCAATGCTTAGAATCTATCTGGGAGGTCTCTTCCTGTTCGGTATTCAGATTGCCTGCCAGATGACATTTACTTCACTTGGAAAAGCAGTAAACTCTATTGTTGTTGCTGTCGTTCGTAAATTTGTATTACTGCTGCCGCTTATTTATATTATGCCTCATGTAGTATCCAATCCAACTACAGGAGTGTATATGGCGGAACCGATTGCGGATATTATTGCGGTACTTTTTACGTCAGTTTTATTTTCGTTTCAGTTTAAAAAGGCTCTGGCAGAGATTCAGAATGAAAATAATTGATATATAATTTATAGTAATTTTGTACAGCAGCCAAAGTCCTGTATGTCCTGCCCAATGTCATTCTTATCTAAATGACATTGGATTTTTTAGTGGTTCTTTCTGATAATTCTTCAGACAAACCAGAAGTTATACTGTTATTGAAGCCGCAACCTCCTCCATTGCTTCTTCCATAAAATTCTGTTTCTGTACTTCATCAATATCCGGAAGTTCCTCAATAGAGGATACACCAAAGCAGCGTAAAAATTCTTCTGTCGTTCCGAATACAATTGGATGTCCTATTGTATCGAGTCTGCCAAGTTCTTTTATCAGGCGGTATTCGAGGAGTTTATTTACCGCGAAGTCACTTTTTACCCCTCGAATCGCCTCGATTTCCTGTTTGGTTACAGGCTGTTTATAGGCAACGATAGAAAGTGTCTCTAACATAACGTCTGTTAAAGAACGCTTCTTCGGCTGACTTACTAACTTTTTGACATACTCATAAGTCTCAATCTTCGTACATATCTGGTACGCCCCATCTAACTCAATCAGGCAGATTCCTCTATCCTTTCCGGCATAATCGCCTTTCATTTCCTCTAATAGTTCTTTTAATGTATCTTCTTCTATGTCAAGAACTTCTGATAATCGAGAAATTGCAACTGACTCTCCCATCGTAAAAAGAATCGCCTCAATAATTCCCTTTATTCTCTCTTTATCTTTCATAATACCTCTTTTCCAATTCTTCAGTACCCCCTATTCACAGGAATCTAAGTATATCTCCGCAAAGTTATGTTCCTGACTTACTTTTATCTCTCCTACCTTCATCAGTTCAAGTACCGCAAGGAAAGTTACGATTACCATTTCCTTGACGGGCTGAATATCAAGAAGGGTTCGGAAATTTATTTTTTTCAGTCCGCGAATCTGACGGCGTATGTCATCCATACGGTCTTCTACTTTATATTTTTCTTTCTGAATCTTTCCGAAATGGCTCCGCACTGGATCTTCTCTGTCCTTTTTCCGGCGCATGACCATGCGGAATATCTGGTTTAACTTTTCTAAAGTGATGTCCCCAACAATTTCTTCCGGGCGGATCGGCTCCTCGTAGTACTTGATTTCTTCTGGTACAGTTTCCGGTTTAAAGAATACTTTCTGGGCATCTACACTTAAGTCTTTTAATTCTTCTGCCGCATATTTGTACATTTTGTATTCGGTAAGACGGCGGACTAATTCTTCTCTTGGATCTTCTTCCTCCTCTTTTTCCGGCTGTGGAAGCAGCATTTTTGACTTTATCTTTAATAATGTCGCTGCCATAACGAGGAACTCACTCATTGATTCCATCGAATAGGTTTTTTCCATCTCACGGATGTATTCCATGTACTGGTTTGTGATTTCCACGATTGGAATGTCGTATATACTTACTTTATTTTTCTCTATTAAATGTAGAAGAAGGTCCAGAGGACCTTCAAATACATCCAGTTTAATATCAATTTTCATGCTCTGCTCTAAGTCTCTTTCGGTCAATATCTATTGATGCCTCATCTAACATAGGAAGAGGTATCTCCTTTGGCTCTGGAAGAAATTCTACTTTATAAATGATAGCGGCAAGTGCCGGAATCGTAATCTTAAACTTTCTCTTCCACCACTTATAGCCCGTTGTTTCTGCCACGATGTCTTCCTTTAATCCCTCAAAATATCCACCATACTCTTTTCGCTCACCAGATAATACTTCATGAAGAACTGCATAATGGTCATAACCAAATTCAAAGTCATTATACTGTGCATCACTCATGTTCAGTACAACGATGAAATGATCCTCTCCGCACATTCTCTCGTAAATGTACACTCTTTCCTCAACCGCTTCCACCTCAATCCATCGGAAGTTCGCAGAATTATAATCTCCATTGAAAAATGCTGGTTCACTGATATAAAGATGATTTAAATCCTTCATAAAACGGTGGAAATCCTGATGCTTTGGATAGTCTAAGAGCATCCAGTCACATTCTTTTTCCTCATCCCACTCTCTGAACTGGCCAATCTCATTACCCATGAAATTAAGCTTCTTTCCAGGATGAGTGTACATGTAAGTGTAAAGAGTCTTTGCCTGCTGGAACTTTAGGTCATACTCGCCCCACATTTTCTGCAAAATGGTTGCCTTTCCGTGTACCACCTCATCATGAGAAAATGGTAACAGATAATGTTCATTATAAAAATACATCATAGAAAATGACAGCTTATGATAATGGAACTTTCTGTCATATGGATGAATTCTAAAATAATCTAACGTATCATTCATCCACCCCATATCCCACTTATAGTCAAATCCCAGGCCGTCATACTCTACCGGTGCAGTTACTTTCGGGAAGTTCGTAGAATCTTCCGCAATAAGCATAACAGAAGGATGTAACTTTTGCAAACCAGAATTCATGCATTTGATAAAATCAAGCGCGCCTTCATTAATTCCCTTTGAAGAATCTCCCTGCCAGTAAATAGCATTACTAATTGCATCCATACGGATGCCGTCAAAGTGGAACTTCTCCATCCAGAAATTCGCAGAGGACTGTAAAAAGCTTCGCACTTCACCACGGTAATAGTTAAAATTACAGGTTCCCCACTCACTATAACCCTTATCATCGTCCGCATATTCATAAAGAGCCGTTCCATCAAACTTATTCAGCGCATAAGTATCCGCAATAAAATGTACCGGAACAAAGTCCATGATAACACCAATTCCTTCTTTATGGAAAAGATCTACCATCTCCATTAATTCCCTTGCTGTTCCATAACGGGAAGTCGGACAGAAATATCCGCTTGCCTGATATCCCCAGGAACAGTCTGCCGGATGCTCAGTTAGCGGCAGGAACTCTACATGTGTATATCCCATTTCTTTAACATATGGAATAAGCTGCTTTCCTAACTCCTGATAATGATACCAGCCATTCTCCTCGTCTGCCTCATTCTTTCGCCAGGAACCGGCATGCACCTCGTAAATATTTACCGGAAGATCATAATTCTTACTTCTCTTCTTCATCCACGCTTCATCTGAAAAATGATAGTCTTCCAAATCTACGATAACTGATGCTGTATCTGGTCGTACCTGTGAACCAAAACTGTACGGGTCAAAACGATCCATAACAATTCCATCCGGCTGATAAATACGGTACTTGTACATCATTCCCGGCTTCGCATCCTTTTGTACACATTCAAACACACCGCTCTGTGCATCCTGAATCATCTCATCTTCTGTACCATCCCAGCCATTAAACTCTCCGATCACCTCAATCTTTTCCGCATTCGGTGCATAAACTCGAAATAACACACCGTTCTTTGTCAAGTGTGCTCCAAAATATTCATACGCATCAAACGCTTTTCCAATATAAAATTCATGTAAATTCATAATCGTATCCCCTCATCATTTTATTTTGCCCAGATATTTACTTCTATTTTAAGCAATTTTCTTAAGATTAGCAACAAGGAAATGCATATTTTTAGGCACTGGCCATAAAATGTACTAATTCTTATTTGGAGTATCATATGCAAAAATATTTTTCCAGAAAAATTACACGAAAATTCTTTTATTCCTTTGCATTTTTTCTGATAACAAGTTTTCTGACGGGGACTATTCTTTTTCCTGTGAAAATAGTTTCTTTGGCTTCTTCTGGTAATTCTATGGAAAACTCTTTAAATCCACTTTCTGACAATTCAGGAATCAACGAGCTTTCTAATCGTTTAAAAAATATTACTACTTCTAATAATATTTCTGTTCAAGCTGCCACTGATAGTACTTCTAATGTTTCTTACCAGACTAACTCTGAAAGTTCCAGTGCATCTTCTGCAAACACTGGATTTCAATCCGCTGCACCTAATGCCATTTTAATGGAAGCCACTACTGGTACAATTCTTTATGAAAAAGATGCAGACAAAGAAAAACCTCCTGCAAGCGTCACAAAAGTTATGACTCTCTTACTTATCTTTGAAGCTCTTTCAAAAAAGCAGATTACCTTAAATGATACGGTTACCGTCAGCGAACACGCTGCATCTATTGCTCACTTATGATGGAACTTATAGTGTAGCTTATTTACTCTTAATAAGCTTGCCTTTCTTTAAAAGATTCAGCAACTTTGTATTCTGCATTGCACCGCCAGAATAGTTTTTGATGCCGTTCATGGCTGCAATCTTTTTTCTGTTATTCTTTCCGGAGTTGATGCCTAACGATTTCAATGCATCTACAATTGAACTAGATTTTCCCTTATAGCGTGGATAGTATACAATCTTTTTCTTATTCTTAATAGGTTTCTTTGTATTTTCTTCAACTTTTTTCGCAACTGGTTCTTTGTAGAGTACGTTCAAATCAAAATTGCCAGAATTTCCGCTTGAGATTATTTTGGGAAATCTCCCTTTAGATGTGTACTGCCATGCAATGTTGGCTGCGGCAGGTTTTTTCTCCTGGTCCGGATTTGTTGCAATCTGCATACGAGCGTCCCCACGATAATAACGGGCAATCCACCAATTCTGACACTTAACCTGTTTCCGGTCAATATGCTCTTCGTAATAACTTTTCCCGGTATAAACTCCAAAAGTATATCCTCGACTTTCTACAACCTGCTGTGCTGCATTAATAATCTCGGCGATCTTTGTTTTACTCAGACTTGCCTGTGCTTTGTCTTCCAAATCAAACCACACACCATAAGTAAAATATTCTTTGTCAATCTTATCAAGGATATCACAGACAATCTCCATGTCTGATTTTGCTTTTTTAGCTGTTGTGGCGTAAGAGTAGTTATATACTCCCCAGTCAACTTCATTTTCATTGCAGGCTTCATAGTTTGCATTAAACTGCTTATCTCTTGCTAAATCTTTTCTGACGATTTTTAAGATAGCCCCCTGGCAGCCGTATGCCTTTGCCTTCTCCCAGTTTACTGTGCCATTGTATGATGACACATCAATTAATTTTTTCATTCTTACTCCTCCTTACACTCTGGCAGTCCTGCAACGCTAGTCAGTAAGCTTACAACGCCCGCAAGTGCCGCTGTACCAATTACAGTCGTCCACTCTACCGCATTGATAGATACCGCGGTGGGAATTAATGCGACTGCTGTCTGCGCTGCTGTTTTCACTGCTCTTACTCCTGCACATTTTAACCACTTCTTTGTTTTTACACTAATATTCATAACTAATCCTCCTGATCGTGTGCTTGTTTATTAATATGCTTTTCAATCTTATTGATTGCTTCTGTCACGGGACCATTACAACCTTGCTCGCTCAGTCCCTTCAAACAGGCGAGAATGCCGTATGTTAATAGACACTGCTCATTCTTCATTTTTTCAATTTCTTCATCCTGTTTGTTTTGCTTTAAGTACCACCGATACACGTTAAAGGCAACTCCAGCTATTGCTGTTACTGCTCCAAATAGTGTCGCAGCTGTAATAATCGTATTTGCATCTATATACACAGCTCTTTTCCTCATTTCACCACAACTATTCCTTTATATTTTTCATTCATACATCTTCGTACATTTTCTTTTTCAACTGTTGTTACGTTCTTTTTCCCGTCTGAAAATCTGTAGATTTTTCCTGTCTTGCTGTCCCTGAGCAGGACTGCAGTGTGAATCGGGTTGCCTTCTTCAAACAGAATCATATAGCCTTTCTTTAATTTTGTCTTTAATTGTTCGGTCGTCAAAGACTTGTGATAAGTTGCCGGCTTTCCTGGACAAATAGAATTAATACCCTTGCAAATTTCCGTAAGCGAATACTTCGCACTGCATTTCAATTTCTTCCTGGCATACCGCAGAACCTGCTGCATATTTTTCTTGATGCCTCGGAATCGCAGTGCCATGTAAAATCCGACAAGACTACAGCCATGCCTTCTAATAAAATCACTTTTAAAATTGTATTGCGATGGCACCGGAATCTGTCTTCCATTGTCTAAAATAATTCGCCACGGATATTTCTTTTTTCTCTTCCTGTTTTTTGTTGCTACTGTTCTCATTGTTTTCACCTCCTTAGAGAACAAAAATACACAATAGTATCAATAAATACCATTGTGTATCATGTAAAATATGTTATTATAATTTTATAACCTAATTTCATAGGTTAGTATTTTTTTCATTTTTTAAAAGCAGCTCCGAAAGGGGCTGTTTTCCTTTTTTATTCGTTCATCGTCTCCTGCAGCTTTGCAGCTTTTTCAATCGCTTTTAAGTCTGTGTCCGTCAGTACGCCGCCCTGGAGTAGTTCGAGCTATAAGGTATCAATGATTCCTGATTGAAGCTGGATGATTTCTGACTGTTTTTCAATCATTTTCAAAACGCTGTTCATACACTTCACCTTCTTCTGTTGTTTCTGTCTCTCCGAGCAAGATTGCGATTGGTTCGCTGTCCCCGCTACGAAACAGAGCAGTTCTACTTTTACCTGCCCAATCATCCGTCAGAAACTCAAATTCTGCGTACAGATAATTCTTACTATTGCGCACCGGCGCAAATGTATCCGTTCTGGCAATAATCTGATTATTTACAACAAAGTGTAATACCGGCTGCATTTTCATCCCCCCCTTCTATAAAATTCTTGGGATTAACATTAGTTGTAGATATGTTTTGCTAGTGATAACTTTAGAGTCTCCCTTTATTTCAAAATGTTGTTGTTCACCCACATCAAGATCAAACCGTTGTATTTTTCCTTCTGAATATTTATAGGCCACTGAGGTTCCGGGTCTATAGTAATAATAGACTATCGCCCCTTCTGGAATAATAATTGCTAATTTTCTTGAGGTCTTCACACTAAAAGTAGTGCTCTTTAAAACTGAAGAACTTAATGTAAAAGTCAAATCTATTATGTCGGTCAATTTTTCCGTTAGATTACCAATTTGCTTCCTAACCGCTTCCCCGGCGGTTCCATATACAGTACCATCTTCCCCAACTCTGATGTCTGAAATTTCTTTTGAACAGTCAGAGATCTGTGCCTTTCCTATCCAGTCAAGAACGTAGCAATTAACATCTGATACCGGGGCCCTGACGCTAGCTTGTAAACCGGGGGTTCCGTAAAAACTTACAACATCATCTCCTTTTAAATACAAAATATATGCTATAATTTTAGTTTCCTCTGTGCTTTGCGCAACTATTTGCCAGGCGTTATACCTTTGCGAAACATCATTTATGCGAGCTTCTATATCTAGTTTCCCGGAACCACTTATAAATATTCTCAATTCAAATATATATAAACCTTCTTTTAAAATTTTTACTTTTTCATTTGATTGTTTTTCTGCAAAATCCAGTGTCCCCTCTTGAAAAATTTTACATATAGGCATTTCGTGTTTTCCACTTGTTCCTTCGTAATTATAAGAATCATCTGGGTCCGGGTCACCTGTAGTTGCATTTCTATACGCATGAAAAACCAAATTTGATTGTGTGTAATTTCCTGTAAAGGTCTGTGACGTCGCTAGCTCGTCAATTCTTCCTTTTTCAATTTTTAGCCTTTCAACTACTGCCGCAACTGAGTCTGGATGTCCTGTTGCATCCTTATAGCACTGTTCTATCGCATCATGTATGCTGCTACGGACTTCTTCCCCATATATTGCCTCTTTTATCTTTTTTAAATAATCACTTATCATTTTTATCACCTACTTCGGTAAAGAAACTATTCTATCCTCGTCTGATTTGCAACAATAATTAATCAATTCTTGTCGTCTATCCTTCATGACACACTCACTTTCCCGTCCCAATCAAGGGCAAATACGTTAATGTCTGCCATAGTTACAGTTACGGCGACACCGTCTATCGGCGCAATACGAAAATCCACTGTATTTCCCGCGGATAAATCCATTACTAAAGTAATCATAAAAAACTTACTAAAGTCGCCGCCGGTATTATGTGTACTAGAGTGCCCCGCTTGCCTTGAACCATTTACGAACGGTACAAGCTCCACTCTCTTGTTTGCCGTACCCGAATTGACAATCAATCGGACTTGAAAAACATACAAACCAGATTTATTTACTTTAATCTGATTATTTGAATTTTTTGTATACAAAGAACTCAAGTTACCGTTCCGTACGCTCGTAAACGTCGGAAGATTTGTGTAAGTACCATTTTTCGTACCGCATTTAGTAGCCGCATTACCGTATCCGTGGACTACTTGACCAGACTGCGAATAACTCACTATTGGGCTGTCGCCTTTATCACCTTTATCGCCCTTCACCCCTACGTGTGCGTCAACATATGCTTTTATTTTCGCCCACAATCTCGTTAATCCGTCGTCATTCAGATAGCCCATAATTCCACCTCACTTTATACACAAATAGCGTCAATCTGCGCGTTTGTAATAGCTGTGATTGTAAAGATTTCGCCCAGCGGGTCCCATGCGGTACCATTCCAAGCTACGTTCATGCCTGCGCCGCCATACTTACTAGCCGCCTCAATGTTGTAAACGTCACCAACTCTCTGTCCGGTTGTTGGTAATTTGTCTGAAGAAGCTACTGAACCACAATATTTATACATATTTGTGATTTCTGATTTCTTAGCGTATGTACTCGACAAGGTGGCGTTTGTCGGTAACGCATCGAGCTTACTTTTATCGGTCGCACTCATAACACCGGCCGCACTACTAGTTGCCCCACTAAAGACAAACCCACATAAATCTACGGCCGCCTCACCTTCATCCCTCGTAATCCAGAAGCCGCATTTATCCGCAGAGGGATTGTAAGCCCTCGTTTGTAAGCTACCCCAATAGCCACTCCCGAATAACACCATAGTCTCATGTCCTGCCGCTGGTGCCGGTACAAGTCCATGAGTACCCATTGCGTCACCACTTGCGGCGGCTTTAAAATCACTGTAAGTGGTATCGTTATCCGCGCCCCAAATAGCTGTACCATCTGCGCTCCAACGTAAGATTTGACCGGAAGAACCGCCCGCCGGGATGTGTTTGTTACCACTTGTCGTAGGGTGTGTATAGTTGTTCGCGTTTGTGGCAATACCGTCTAATTTCTTTTTATCTGCCGCGGTCATAAGACCGTGTGCGGACTGAGTAGCGTCATTATAGGTTGTGTTATTGTCTGGTGGCACGCTCCACGTTCCATCAGAACGCAAATATCTATTTGCGGCCCCTGCCGCTGGTGCCGGTGCCAGACCATGAGTACCCGCTGCCGTTGTCGTTGCGCCTTTCATATCTGAATAAGTTGTATTAGTTGGTGTTCCCCAAGTTCCATCTGCTTTTAAATATTTACCCTCATTTCCTTTTGTTGGGGCAGGTACTAAACCGCTACCGCCATCGGCCGACGCTGTTGCACCTTTAAAATTACCGTAAATGGTATTTGTGTCCTGCGTGTTAATCGTTCCAGTTGTTCCATCACCTTTCGTGAATGTGATGGTTCTTCCGTTTACTGATAAATTAGTGATACCTTTATTGAAAAGTGCTTTGATTTTATTCCACAAGTAGGTAACACCATTATTGTCTAAATAAGCCATTTTATCACCTCATCGTTTTTTATTTACATATTTCGTCTAGTTCCAAGTTTGTTATCGCTTCTATATCTTTCGATTGCGCGATAGATATCGCTATGTCTGACTTGTCGTTTGCTCCGCTAGCCGTTTCTCTTACTTTTTCTACATTGTTATTTATAATTAGAACACTTTTTTCAAATGTAACTTCGTTGGAAAAAGTTTTTTCTGAAAGTGTGGATAGTGTTTTTCCAAGCGTAATTTTTGTATTTGAAGGATTTTCCAAATCTATCTCGTATTTGTTAACGAGATAATATGTAGATTTGTCTCCCGGAGTGCTTAACAGATTATGATGCGTTGACACGCAGGGAATCAAATCTCCCAAGCCTATGGCATCAATCTCCACATCAATTTTATGCAAATCCACCGCTGTCAGTTCAATCGTAGTTGTCAGATTAATGCACTTGTTTAGATATTCCTGTGCTTTTTTTAGGAGGGTATTTGGATTATTAACATCGGGAAAATCCACCTTATCACATATCCACCCATAAAGCTCAACTGCCTCTGGGCTGTAAATATAGTCCGTTCCATCGTGTCCTTCCGCGGTCTTGATTGTTACATTATTTGCACCAATCGGAGCTCCAATTGGAATAATTGCCGTTTTAATGTCTTCTGCTTTTACATACTTCTGAAAATCAAGAAGATTTTCTCCGAATCGGATTACCTGCGTACTGACTTTTCCGTATTGCTTCACATAGTCAAGGTAACGAACATTATTTTCATAGCGCACCCTAAGATAACCTTCGTATTTTTCAAGAAAATTCGTATTAATAAAATCCCAGGTAGTTTCATAGTTTGTCGCCAAAGTTTTAATTTCTACTGAATCAATATCAACAATTCCTATTTCAAACTGCTTTTCTTTTTCTACTTGAGAATTATGTTCTTCTATTAATCGTTTAAAAATTACAATATTAGTATCTGCCTTATGAATTTCTCCCGACTGGCTTCCATAAGTGTGTGGACGCTGAATTGTGTCAAGTAAATAAGATAACTCTCCTTCGCATGTAATCCGACCAGTATATTCAAAGTCTCGCTGATCAGTAATGGAACGGCCACAATATAGCAATCTTGAAGCCTCCCCACTATCTGATATGTCAACATCATATACTTTCAATCGAGATTTCAATTTCTTTATATCGTTTACATGAGGATGAGAAGGGAGTATGCCGAACTCAAAACTCCCTGTCTTATTAAGTTCAAGAGAGATTTTTGGTGTTATAAGCTGATACTCCTCGTCTCTCACATCATGCAGCGTTTTATCATCACAATAAATGCGATACATTACAGCAGCCCTCCTCTATAATCGACCGAAATAGTAGCCTTTCCAGAAAAAGTAAGGATATTTTCCCCTTCTTTGATACAAATACCAAAAACTTTGTTTTTGCCAGGTGAAAGATTATAGATTACCCCGTCATAAGATACCTGTATAGCTGTATTGCAAGAGATTACTGGCACAATTCTTTTTCTTCTGCCTGGTATTACAAGTTTATATGTACCATCCACAACAATATCTTTATAATTTCGGATGATGCCCGTTCTAAAATTAAAAGTATCCCATTCCCAATTTTCAAGACTAGAAAACTTTTCGTATTTATACGGGTCAACGCTCCCAGACAAGGTAAGAGTTCCTTCTACCCTGTCTGATTTTTCGACTTCAACATTTAGCCTTCCAATATAATAAAAATCCGGGTCATTATCCAGGATTATCTTATATTTTCTTCCGGCCAAGTAATTTGCTATCTCTGAAATTCTAATACCCCAATCGTAATAGTCCTGTTCAGGGGTTTCAAATTCAAGAGTAAGGGTTCTGATTTTGTATTTCACATCCCCTCCAGTAAGAGATTCCGTAAAATCTAACACCCCGTCCATTCCCGGAATATCCTGCTCATACGTTTTTGCCTCTGGAAAACCAAGAGTAATTTTTGTCCAACCAAGTCCCCAGTCCTTAAGGGTATGTTTGTTTCCAATCTGCACACCTAAGCTTCCTCTGTACATTTTAAACGCCCCCTCTTGCTTTTCTGGCTGCCATATTTCCTAAGTACGCATCAATATAAGGCACCGAAGTCCTCGCTATCTCCCGTCCATCAAGATTAGTCACAAGCTCAATCTTTTCTGGTCCATTGTAAATTGTCTGACCTGCATCTCCTGCCAGTGCCGCTGTAAGCTGCGGCTGAATACTTGCAGATACTTTTGATACCTGTCTCGATAAAGCCGCTTGTGTTCGACCTGCAATATCCGGAAGAGATACTTTTAAGTTTGCCTTTGCAAAACGCTCTGCAAGGGTCTCTGATACATTTTCAACCTGACGGTAAAGTCGCGGAGCTTCTGCTTCATGTCCCTTTTCGGCTCCTTGTATGTTATAAACACCAATCCGCTTAAATACCCTTGATGGAGATTTTATTTTCAGCTGTTTTTTTGCAGTCTTTACAAGGTTTGCACAGATTTTCTTCATTGTTTTTGAAAGGTTTCTTGACTCGCTATCCATTCCTGCAGTAAGTCCTTTCGCAATATTTGTTCCAATCTGGTTCATCTCTGCCTGTAGATCATCTGTTGCTTTTTTTAATTTGTCTTGATATTCTTTCTGAATCTTACCAAAATCATCTGAAAAGAAGTTCTTTGAAAAAGTCTCTGAAGAAGAATACATCGTATTCCAATCATTTAAGTATGCTTTTTGTTCTGCAGATGTCATTCCCTGGAACCAGTCCATATAGGCTGTCGCTTCATCCATATTCATTCCTAAGATTTTATCCATCATGGATTCTGGAATCTTATTCTCAAGAGCTTTCAAATTGGTCTGATACCGTTTGATATCTGCAATGTTCTGTTTCAAATCATAGACATTTCCCCAGGATCGCTGTTTTTCTGTGAGAGTATCCATTTTGCTTTTGATATCATTGTATTTAGTCTGATATGTCTCAGAAAGTTCCTGTATACTCTTTTCTGCAATCTTGGTAATACGGGTAGATTCTTTCTCGAAGGCATCATTATAAGCCGCTGCCGCCTTTTCTCCGGCCGTTTTAAGCTGTGACTCCTGTTTCTTATCTGCAGCTTTCATCTGCTTGAGCCTTTTCTTTAATGCGGCTTTTCTCTTCTTGTTTGCCTTTTTGCTTCCTAGCTTATCAATTTTATTTTGAAGCGCCTCTTCTTTCTTCTGATTGGCATTAGATAGACTTTCTTGCTGTTGATCAATAATTTCCTGTATTGTTTCAGAAGAACGAGACTTTGATGTACTCAGCGATGTAGATAATCCAGACAGCAGATTGCTTCCTATTTCAGAATATTTTCCGCTTTTAGAAGCATTTTGTGCCGCACTAAGTGCTTCGTTCACAACACTTTCCATTTCTCCGACAAGCTCGCTTTTAGATTCTCTTACACCTTTTGCAATGCCTTTCGGGATATTCTTTCCGATAATGTTCTTGAACTTCCGAGAAGGAGAATGAATATCAAGTTCATCTGCAGAAGCTGTTAGAGCTGAGGCACACATTGCTCTTGATGCATTAACTACAGAATCGGTATTATCCTTAATACCTGCTGCCATGCCGAGGGGTAAGTATTTGCCGACCTCATTTTTCATCACCCTGGATGGTGATTTAATCTTAGCTGCAGCTTTCGCCGCTGCTACGGCTGCTCTTACTGCACTTCTGGCCGCTGCCGTTACAAATGGAGTCCCTGAATGAATACCGGATGCGATACCGGCAGCCATATTTCTTCCGGCTGACACAAAACCAGCTTTTCCAGAGCTTGCACCTGTCTTTGCAGAAGTAGATAGCGTTTTTCCTGCTTTTTGAGCCGCTCCTTTTTGGGATGCTACACCAGAAATATATGACTTAGCATTTTTACTACCAGCAGATTTCCACTGCGAAGTTGTAGAAGCCACACTGGTTGCTCCGCCTTTTCCAATCTCTTTTCCTGTCTTCTTTACAGTGCTTACCGCCTTCTTACCTTCGTCTGTAACAGATTTATAAGTACTTTTTGCTGCAGCACTATTATTGGTTGCTTTTAACTTGCTATTTTTCTCAATCTCTTTTTTGGTACTTTTTGCTTTCTGACTCGCTGTATTAAGCGATGAAGTATAAGCTGAGGTATTTATCCCTTTAATCTTGCCGTTTCCAATATCTTCAACATTCTTCTTAATCTTAGTCGCTTTTTCTTTTGTCAGTGTCTCTGCCTGTGTTGTCGATGCTACACCAGAACCGCTAAGCAGTTGATTTATTGCCTCATCAACACTGATTTTGCCTTGCATGATACTTTGAGCTAGTTCTTCCGGAATTTCTTTTCCAGAAATGCCAGCTTTTTCTGCTGCACTGCTAAAATCCAGAAGCGTGTTCATCTGATTAATCGCTGATTGAAAGTTTATCGAGCCATCTGAAATACCCTGCAATAAATACTGAGGAATTTCTATTCCGGCTTCCTGTGCCTGTTGAATCAATCCGTCAAGATTAATAAGCCTTTTTAAACCGTCACCCGTAGTTGGAGCTTTATAGTTTCCAGCTTTAATATTTTCTAATACTGTCTCTGGAATTTTCTTTGCTTTTATTCCAGCATCTTTCGCAAGTTTGTCTAAATTAGAAAGAAAATCACTATAATTTGTCTGGGTTGTAAATTTATCAGAATATGTTGTGAGTTCTTTGTTGGCTGCATTAAGATTCTTTTCTGATTTATCAAGAGCCTTCTCTGTTGTTTGCAGGCTCTTCTCATATTTCATTAAATCTTCTGCGGCTTTAGCTAACTCTTTATTTCCACTTCCAAGTCCCTTTTCTTTTTCAAGCTTATCAAATTTTTCTTGCGCTGCATTCTTCTTTTCAAGTGCTTCCGTATACTTCTCTGTCGCATTCTGATTAGCTACCTCAGCCTCTGCAACTTTTTCTGCTGCACTTTCCATTCCTGACTGATATGCCTTTGCCATTGCCTGCTCTTTTAAAGCTTGAATGTTTCTTTTGATTGCCGCAGTGGATTGATTCAGCTTATCTTTCTGCTCGTCATATTGTAAATTCAAATCCGGTAAGATATCATTTAACTGCTGTACTGTACTTTTTATCTGCTGTTTTGTTCCAGCATCCTTTTCCTGTACACCAATCAGACTCTTCAATTTAGAGAGAAGATTATCTGCCTGAACTCCTTGGGTCTTTACATCATTGACATTTTTCGCATTATCTTTATGCATGGAACGAATAGAACTTGCTACTTCATCCTGTTCCTTTTTCAATTTCTTGCAAGACTGTGCAAACTTGTCTGCTTCAGTTGTACTTTTTTTCTGTGTTAAAGTATAAGCAACCATTCCGGCCGTTAATGCTCCACCGGCAACAACTGCTAATGCAATAGGATTCGCCAATACACCAATCGCTCCAGAAAGAAGCCCTGTTGCTGTAGTGGCTGCCAATGCTTCTCCTGTGAACAACTTCACAACTGTTCCAAGAATCGTCATTCCCGTGCTTGCGCCAGCCATAGCAACTTGCGTCTCCGCAAAAGCAGTAGAAATCGTCTTTACGACCGTATACCCCTTAACAACCGTCAACAAGCTAGCTGCTACTGGAAGTGCAGTCTGAATATTTTCACCGGCAAACTGCGCTGCTCCTCCAAGAACTTTTAAACCACCAGCACCAACAGCCTTTGCAGTAGTGCCTAAGTTTTTCACAGTCGTAATCGTTTCTTCTGGGATAATCGCTTCAATGCCGTTGTCTTTTATCGTGGTCGATAAACTCCTAATCTCTGTCGCGGCAGCTCTAACAGCTTTCTTAGCAGGATTCTTGATATTATCATATAATTCGATTCCTGCCGACTCTGCAGCAGAGCCTAATTCATATAATGCCCCCTGTAGGTTATCATTCATGATATCGGCCTGATCCTGTGCCGCTCCAGATGCATTATCAATCGCTTTTGATAAATTATCAAAATCTGACTCGCTTGCATTTATGATTGCAAGCAATCCAGACATTGCTTCCTGGCCGCCAAGTGCAGAAGCGGCGGCGGCTTTCTCATCTTCCGGAAGTCCTTGTAGCGAATCCCTCATGTTTTCCATCACTTCCATAAGGGATTTCATGGAACCATCGGAGTTTTTAATGGAAATTCCGTACTTTTCCATAGCTTTCGCCGCATCGGATGGAGGGCTTGCAAGGCGTGTAAGTATACTTCTTAAAGATGTACCTGACTGGCTTCCCTTGATTCCTGCATTTGCCATTAATCCGATTGCCTGAGATAAATCTTCTATGTTGTATCCAAGTGTTCCAGCAAGTGGTGCAGCATATTTGAAGGTTTCCCCCATCATTGCCACATTTGTGTTAGAACTACTTGCCGCTGTTGCTAATACATCCGCAAAGTGAGCACTATCACCTGCCTTTAATCCCATAGCTGTGAGGGCATCTGTCACAATATCAGAAACCGTTCCAAGGTCTTCACCAGAAGCCGCTGCCAAGTTCATGACACCAGGAAGACCATCAATCATCTGCTGTGAATTCCAGCCAGCCATAGCCATATACTTAAGTCCTTCTGAAGCTTGCGTAGCAGAGAACTTTGTTGTAGCCCCCATTTCTTTCGCCTTGTTCGTTAATGCTTCTAAATCTTTTCTGGAAGCACCAGAGATTGCCTGCACTTCACTCATTCCAGCTTCAAAAGACTTTCCCGCATTAATAGCAGCTGTGCCGGCGGCAACTGCTCCAGCACCAGTAGCAGCCGTAATCGTACTTACAATACTTTTTATCTTGCTGCCGGCACCCGTCCAATACTGTGTAGCCTTTTCAGAAGATTCTTTATAAGGCTTGCTTGGATCCGACTCTGGTTTACTGGATTCTCTGGTCTTTTCCCGTTCCTTATACTGTTTTTTCTCTTCTTCTGTTACTCTTTTACTTGATTTCTTTACTTCTTCTTCTGCCTTTTTTGTAGAATCAATCACCTGTTTACTCGCAGAACTGGCTGTATTTTTTACTTCCTGTCCTGCCTGTTTCGCAGAGCTTTCTGTCTGCTTGGAAGCCTGTTTCGCAGAAGTTTCTATCTGTTTTACTGACTGCTTAACAGAACTTTCCGCTTTTTTTGCAGCTTGTGCAGTGTCTTTTTCAAGGCTTTTGCTTAAACTATCAAGCTCCTTTTCTGCTTTTTCAGAATTAAGCTCAACTTCAATCTCAATATGTCCATCCGCAGACATAGCTAAACCTCCTATAAAATTCGTCTGCGTCTGTCATCCATGTTCACACTGCACGTTCCTTAGGGCTGCAGCTCCATCCCTTATAAAATTCCTGTCAGATCACCATCACCAAGAAGTGCCTGCGTGATCTTGTCCTGTCTTTCTCTTTCTTCCTCTGAAATGTCTTCCGGAAGTTGGTACAACCGTTTCATCCGGTTGTAAAATGCTTTCTGTTCTTTCTCCATTCCTTTCGTATCGATTACGCGATACGTTATAATCTTGCTTATCATGCAGTCCTCAGAAAGAGCAGAAAAAAGAGCAGAGAACTTCCACCAGTGAAGTTCCTGCTCTGCTAAATCAATATGATATTGTTCAAAGAAAGCTGCATAAATATAATCTGCATCATAGTTATAATTATAAATCTTTTTTCCGCTGCCCGACTTTTTCGACTTCTTTTTATCAATGTTTTCTTTTCCACATTCATAGAACCACAGCATCGCATTGATTGCTTCGTTGATGTCATTCGGAATCTCTGGATAGTAAAGTTCTAAGCCATCTTTATACTTTGCAAGTAGTTCGGCTGTCTCTCTGTCCATTTCCTTATCCAACAAACAAAGCTCGTTTGCAAATTCTTTCTGTTTCTCTGTAAGTTCTTTTTTCTGCATCAATATTTCAAATTGAATCGAAGTTCGGAAATCAGAGTTTATCTTATATAATTTTCCATCTACCTCAACTTGCTCTGGCGGCTTGTCCATTAAGATATTCATAATTATGCAAAGAGACCTTTACTTGCGGCTTCTCCATATTCTTTAACCTGTGCGTTGTTTAAACGTGTCAGCTTCTGCGTTGCCGCTACACGTTCTCCCAGGTCATATCCTTTAAACATCTTCTCGACGGCTCCTTCTCCTAATATAGTATCAAGAAAAGCATCAATAATTTTGCATTCTGCAATAATATCATCCGCACTAAGAAGATTCCCTACTCCTACAACATCTTTTTCATAGTCTTCAAGTGCTTTTGCTGTTTTTGTTGCTTCGGGAATAAATTTTCTTGTTGTCTCTGCTTCCAATGCCGAGAAATAAAACTTCTCTCCATTCCACTGAAATGTCTTATTCATGCTGCCTTCTCCTTTCCTATGCTTTTGGTGTGAAAGTCTTTGTTTCCGTATTAAATGTACCTTCTACTGGGTCACCTTTATCGTGAAGTGTACCTTCTACCTGCAGCTCTCCGTCATTATCTGCAAAAGAGGAAATTTCCACTGCAGTATTAAAACACCTTGCCTCAAAAGTATTTTCTTTTGATTCTACTGGTTTATCTAAATCAACACGCACTAAAGAACGTTCCGCATCTCCTCCCGTCTTTCTTAACTTTCCAATAGATACAAAATCCTCAATTACCTTTTCTGAAAGAATCTGGTCCGCTGTAAACGGATGCGTTCCTTCATAAGATGTAATAGAGGAAGTAGAGGATTTATCATTGATATACTTCTTTGAAGAAGTCTGTGCCCCCGGCTCTTCATCTAATTTTTCAAAACCTGTGCCGGCTAACTCATAAGCTTCTCCAACTTCGATATATGCCGCTTCCTGGTATCTCTGTTTTACTTCTTTACTTGTATTCGCCATTATCTTCTAGCCTCCTGTTTATAAATAATCCTGCACTGTATCTGATACTTTGCCTTGTCAAGTTCCGTATCAAACACATAGCCGCATGTGATTGCTTCAATTTTTTTAATTGTCTTGCCGGCATCCAATTCCGGAAAATCTCCTGCCTCAGATACCTCTTCTAACCAGTCTGAAAAATGTTCATAGAATCCGATATTATCAAGATTCTGACGCACTTCTTCTGTGTACAGCTCCCGACTGGAAAAATTAAAAAGACACTGCCGCGTTGTATTCCCGGCAATGTCTCTCTTAGTAACCTGCTGTCCTGGAACAGAATCAATCGAATAGCTCGTGCTATCCTTTCCAAGTCTGTCTACGGAAAGGCTCTTATAATATTCATCAAGATACGGGCATTTCTTTACAATCTCCCGCACCGCTTCCATTACCATCATTTTGCTTTTCCTCCAATATAATCAGCCACACTCTGGGTAATCTCCTTGCCTCTGTCTGCCCACATTCGCTTATCCCATTCTCTTCCTCTTAAGCCATCGCCTTTATGCTCATAATACTGTCTACGAGCGTAAGGAGTAACATATTCGATAGAATTTTCATGTTCTACGGCTGTATTTTTAAGCGGACCATTAAGGAACGGAACATAAGGGTCTGTCTTGCGCCTTACCTCGCTTACCATATACCTCTGTGCCTGCCCGCCTTTTCCAAGCTTTCTTTTTGCCAATATTGCACTAGCAGGGTCTAACCGAACCTTTACCCTCATTCTGCTGTCACCTTCCAATGCTGCATCGTAGGGCTTCCGTTATCGTTAGTTTCTATAACAGCAATTACCCTTACGCTGCCATACTTATCTTTAAGGTGTTCCACATCTTTCTGCTTTGTAAGTTCGTCTGTGACAACTCCTTTAACAATAATATCCTCTGGAGCAAGTGTGAAGAATTTATCCTTTTCCTGCTCTGAATTAAAATTAACCGGAGAACAATATTTTTTCTCTGTATCAATCAGAAACGGAATATACACCTCTGCTACATCGGCACTTACTACTCCAGTATCAGATGGCAGGACCTTTGTTGCATCCTGCCAGTTCACTCCTTTAAGTACTGTCCGGTAATATTTATTGCTTCCTTCGTCTCTGTCATAGACTTTATTATAAATCGTCACAGAAGCGTTAGTGATCATTAGAAACACCCCCTATATAACAATCCGGTTGTGGCAAGGTAAGGATATGCTGCAGCATATTGTTTTTTACGAAGAACTTTTTCTTTAATCTGACCGTCTGCCTGCTCTGTTACATAAGAAACTGACAACTTTCCAACCGTTTCAGACTTCTTTTCCCCTTCCGTAGAGCTTTCAGCTTTATAAATAACTTCCGCAACTGCACAGGCTGCAGCTTTCACTTCCTCTGGAATATTGTTTTCATCCACTCTTGAAAAAGTAATCGCCTTAATATATGTGCTTGCCCTTGTGATCACACGCTGGAACTGTTCGTTTGGGATAATATTACCGCCGTACTCTGTCATGTAAAATGCAAGATCTGCATATCTTACCATGGAGTCGCCACCTATCCTCTCGAAATGATTCTTGCAATCGGGATTGCCTTATGTTTGATTGTCTTTTTTGCAGAACCAGCTTTACCATTGTTTACAAGTTCCCAGTTTGCTCCGTTCGCAAGTTCATCGTCCGTAGGAGATTTTGCTGCCATAGATTTTCTTGTGAAGGAAATTCCATAAGGCGCAAATACTTTTCTCTGTCTCATGTAAAGCGTATCTTCGCCGCCATGTTTCTTTGGGTCACGATACATTTCATATGGTACCTTTGCCCCGATATCCTCATAATCAAACGCTCCATCACCTAATACATAAGTTGTATATTTTGTGTAAGCAGGCTGAGCTGGAATATATCCTGGATTTCCACTTGTTCCGCTTTCCTCTACTTCTGGAACATCTTCTGTTGGCATAGAATCATCAATTAAAACTAAGCGGCCATTCCATGTTGCAAGGGTTAATTCTCTCTCAACTCCATTTGCATCTGTCTGTGTCATGTATTTTAACAGTTTCAGATTTTCAAGATTGGTTGCCACAGTACTATGCATGATAGCCATCGTGAATTTAGACTTATTGTCTCCGGCCGCTTTCTGAATCGCAGTATTTAATGTATCTGCCTGCACAACATTTTTGACATTACCATCTTTATCCGTTGCGGTTACTCCTGTAATATCTGTAGTATGTTCATCAACAAATACTTTGTCATCTTTTCCTGTCATTGCAAAGATTCCTGTTAAAATCTTTGTCAGGGTTAACTGATCAAGGTCTGCTTTATAATCGCTTACCTGTGCCGCTACATTATCCATAAAGCTGACACCGCCTGTTACATCCTCGGAGAAGTCACGCTCTGTCCAACCTTTCATACGGCCAATAACGACAACCCCTCTTTCAAATGTCTCTGTTCCTTCGGATTCAAGGTCTGTTTCACCATCATAGTTCTGTGCAGTACCACCAATAAGTCCATGCATTGGAAGAACTGCATAAACGGTTCCTGTCTGAGAATTAAAGGTACGCTTGATATCCTGATTGCCTTTTAAAGCTTTTGATTTAATCAGTTCGTTTCTCTTTAAGTTCGGAATCCTCTCTGTATAGGCTCCAAAAGCCTGAGGATTAAAACTTTTTGAATCAAATTTCTCTCCTGCCATTTTCTACTCCTTTTTTAAATCTCTGCTCCCGGATTCTGTGCCATATAGTCACACAATTCGGTATATGTCATTTCACTCGGTTTCTTTCCTCCGACACTGCCAGAACCACCGTTTGTCCCTTTTACAAACTCTGGTGCCGGCTCATCGCTTTCAAACAGATAATCATTATCTGCCTTAATCTGAGCAAGCTGCTCATCCAGTCCAACAATTTTTCCATCGTTGAATTTCAGTCCATCCATATCGAGAAGTGCTTTGACAGCTTTGGCATTCTTGGCTTTTGCTCCAGTTAATGCTGCGGATAATGCATAATCAAATTTCATCTGGGAAATCTGTTTATCCGCATCGGCCTTTGCCTTTTCTGCCGTCTCTTTCCAGTCATCCGCTGCTTTTTTAATTCCATCAATATCCATGTCTTTAAACTTCTGGATTTCGGTATTGGCATCGTTTACCTGTGTTTCAAGAGATTCTGCCTTTAACTTATAGCTGTCTCTTTCCTGGATAACTTTTTCTGCTTTTTTCTGTTCTACTGCAATGTCTTTCCCGTTCTCGGCCATAATCTTATCAATTACTTCCTGCGAAAGATTAAGGCTCTTTAAAAATTCTGTTTTCATGTCTCCTGCTCCTTTCGTATTAGGTTGTTTTAGGCGTGTAACCAACCGCCACGAACCGACTGTTTAAGGTCTCATCTTCTGACCAATATCCAGCTTAACCCTGCTGGTGGGAGATATTTGGATCACCTCCTATGATTCAATACTTTTAATTCCATATGCAATTGCACAATCATGCTCAATCTTGCATCCCCGCGCTTCTTCCCATCCGCTTGCAAAATATGCAATATCTGCATTAGATAAAAGTTCGAGTGACTTTCCCAAGAACCACAATGGCTTAGCGTCTACTGGAGCTGACTGAAAAAAGGAATCAATTACTTCTACTGGTCCACCTACGAGTTTCTCAGCACTCTTGATTGCCGTTTCTCTTTCTCTTAAAATTTCCTGATCTGATTTGCCTCTCATCGGCTGACTAATAAATAATTTCTTCATGTTCTCTTACCTTCCTTTTCTTAAAAATTATAAATAACCTTGCAGCCATTGACGTTTCCGTTTGCCAACTGATACTCAATCACTGCAGGATATCCGTTTTCTTCTAACCATTCTCTCACTTTTGCAAATACGCTTTCCTTATACTGCACGGTAATTCCATCGTGTCCATTTCGGCTATATGCTGTTCTAACAATTTCATCTGTAAACAAATCAAGTTTCTGAATGATCGCCGCTACCGCTTTATCGTGCGGCTTTCCGTTCATCGACATGATTCCAAGTTCTTTTGCGATAGAGGTACAATCCCAAAGTTTGTTATCTTCTGTTATTATCGGAGAACGAACCGGATAACCGTTATCTGTGTAAATCCTTACAATTTCCGCTGCAATGAACTTATCATCCACACCAGCTTTACCTAACAGACCACTGATATTTTTTGCCATCTGATTAACAGAAGAGAGCTTTTCTTTCCCGCCATTCTTTTTCTTTGGAGCTTCATAAGAACCTGTTTTGCGAATCTGTGGGAGAACCTCATCCGTTACCCAATCGCTAAATTTTTCTGCTTCTGGCTTACGACTCTTGAAAACAAGTTTATAAACACCTGATTCAGTAAGAAATTTTTCACCTGCATTATTCAATTTTCGGATGTCCTTATCTCGGACATCTGAGTTTTTAACTATAATTGCCTGCCTCTAATTCATTTGAGCAAGATAATTTCTCACTGCGCTCTCTGAAAGATCTAAACATTTTCCAACGTGCTTTGAATTAAATAACACCCGTCCATTCAGTTCAAACACTTCCACATCATGTCCTTCAAAAATCATTAAGTTATTCATTGCAATTCTCCTTTCTGAATCACTAAAATAAGACGCAGCCTTTCACTACGTCTCGTGGTTCGTTTGGGGAGGTCAGGAGCATACCCTGACAGGAGTTCTCCCCATGTTAAAAATGAGTATAAAAATAACACACCTGATATATCGAGCGTGCTAAATTCAAATTTATTATTCTTTCTTCTGTTGTCCTTCTACCTTGTCTTTAATCAACTGGTACCAACCGTTATTTTCATTATCAAAATGTGGGCAATTATAATCTTTTGCGGACAAATATTTCTTTGGTATTTTCCCATATGCTTTACATAAGGTTTGGCGGCGATTACTATCAAAGTCTGCCTTCTTGCAAGCATCACAAAGAGGTATCGGACTTGCAACGGTAAACATGCCTGGAAAATCATCAAAACTTGGACCTAATTCGATTTCACAATACTTTCCATTTTCGTCATAATAATATCCCTTTTCTTTCATAAGATTGCCTCCGCTTTTATGTAATACCTATCATTTTCCTTTTCGATATTTTTTATTTTACAGCGAAAACCTCTTTTAAACAATACTTCCTGCTGATTTTTATATTTTTTAATTGCTAGACTTTCTATGTACAAACAACCTCTGTATCCCTTCGGTACTTCTATTTCAAGATGTACATTTCTTCCCCCATATTGAATATCCCTAAATGAAGTTGACGTATAACCAATATTAGTTAACGTTTTTCCTACCAATCTCTCCATATCATGCTCAGAATATTTAAATCCTTTTGGGAATACATTTAGAAATTCCGGTATCGTATCTCGATGAACGACTATCTTACGTTCAATAACTCCCTTATCTAACGCGGAATCCAGTACCTTCATATACTCCCGCTCTTTTTCAATCATTTGCGACTTGCCGGAATACAGTGCCCGGTTTACCCGGTGAGCGGCAAAGCCTGTATATCTTTGCACTGCCAATCTTTCCTCATCCGACAACTTATCAAGCTGCTTCACCATCTGCATCTTAGATGTATGTCTTTTACTTGCCCATACCGCTTTCTGTGCAACGCTTTTATTAAATCCAACGATATTTCCTTCTGAGTCCAATACTGCATGAACTTGTGTCCTTGCAGACTCATATCTTCTTCCGGTTTGCCTGCAAAATTTTTTAAGAGATTTCTCCTGCTTTTTTAACTCTGCCGACTCACTTTCAAACCTATTTGTCAGCTCTGCTTTTAATGTATTACTATCTGTATTTTTTATTCCAGCATCATATCCTGTAAGTTTTCTTTTTGTTGCTCTTATCTTTCTTTCCTGTGAACGCTGCATCTGACTCAACTCATACTCTGTATATTTTTTACCATTGTACTCGTACTTTCTGGCACTATAATCGTCAAGCATTTCCTGTGAATAAGCTGGTGCAGATATTCCAGGAAAGAACGCATGAAAATTGTGCCGACAGTTCCAGCCGCAAAGCCCCGCACCAGTTCCATATCCGGTACTTTCATAAAATGGAGGATATCTGCTATCTTTTCCAGAAACACAAAAGACTTTTCCTTGCCACACTGCATGAGTTGGTCTTGCTCCTGAGTGAGCGGTTGTTTCTACATGATCACAGCCAGACTCTTTGACATATTGAAGATTCATTTCCGCCGCCGACTGATTTACCCCGGTTAGAACGGCTCTCCTTACTGCTACGTCTAACTTATCTACATGCCCGGATGGATATAAAACCTCGGTTCCCTGCACCGCCGCTTCCTTAATTGCATCCGCAATCGCTTTATCATAACTAAAAGCCCCGGTCTGTACTTTCATCATTGCTTTATTGCAAGCGGTTATGTAAGCACTTTGCGTTTTAACAGCCGTTGTTAAAGTAAGATTATTAATCTCTTCTTTTGTCTTTCTTACATTTGCTGCAAGAATCTTCTGCATCGTTTCTGACTGATGAAGTTTTATCTCTTTTTCACCTGCGGCTTTATAAATAACTGCTTCATTCTTGAGGTTTCTTACTCCCGCTTCCTCAAAAACTCTTTCCACTTCTGTATTCATATATCCAGAAACCTGCGAAACACGCTTTAGAACATCCTTATAAAGGAGCCCCGCTCCCTGCAAAATTTCTGCTTGTCGTCTTGAAGTTTCCGTTATTTCTCCGGTTTTTACAAGACGTTTTGACATATCTGCTATAATCGCTGTGCTTAATGCATCAACCAGGGCAAGTAGCTGGTCTGAAAATTTTTCAAGGTATTCTGGCTCTAGCATAAAACATCACCTATTCTTCCGCTATCTGAAAACGTTCATCCTGCTGCGGCATCATTTTCAAAGCTTCCTCTTCTGACACACCATACTTGGCTGCAACGTATAATTCTTTTCGGATAAAGCCGGCAACCGCATCCTGCTGCATACTGGCAAGTTCCTGTTCTTTATCAATTACGATAGAATCATCCCAGTCAAAGCTCATCTCGTATTTCTTTCTGCCAGAAAGTCCAGAAAGTTGAGCCATGACATCCATAGCATATACTAACTGTTCTAATGCAGTCTGTAATGACTTTTGGATATCGGATACTGTACTATAGGAACGCTGCTTACTTGCTTTGATCTCTTCTGCGGTCTTATCAACGGTATTTGGGTCACTTAATGTCCCGTAAGCAAGCCCTACATTAAACTCTATCCTGCGAAGAATCGCATTAAATCCATTAATAAGGTTTTCATCACGAATAGCCGGTGCAAACACTTTATATTTCTCGGCATTATCATCAAGGTCCATCATGCGAAACAGTCTGTCCTTGCCCTTTGGAAACTCATAATTTCCCTTATCATCCTTTTTAAACAAGGTAATGTCTGCATCAATCGCAAGCTCCGAACCCTCAAACTCCCAAAGGAGTCTTGTCCACTGATTGTCCGCCTCTTTAATGTCATTGATAGCTCTGGAATATACAGAAACACCAAGAGGTGATGTATCATCCACATTGTTCGCATTAGGAATCTTGAAATAGGCAAACAGTGGCATCTTTACATTCTTAAGCGTAACTTCTTCCTGCAGATTAGCCCATTCCGGTACAGCAGTAAGAGGAACTTCTTTCCCCAAAACCTCAACATTATCAAGATCCTGTTTCACAAAAGCTTTGTTGTTTATGTGATACATTGTGCCTTCGTGTTGATGATACTCCAGTCTGGTATATACCTTTTTCCCTACCGTTAAGCTCTCAGCGAATACCGCTGCCGTAACTTCTCCTCTGGAATTAAACTTCGTAGGGAAGAACCTGTCTGCCTGAACCATATCTACCTCTATATGCCCTTCTGATGCATAAGGTTTCATTGCTAACCCGCCCTTAGCACAGGCATATTCTGTATATTTACGGATGTCACTAACAACTGCCTGGTACTCTTCGTTAATGAAGTCATTTCCTGTAACTTCTGTTTTCAGTTCCAGCGTAACAAGTCTTGCGAACTCTCCGGCAATAGCAGCAGGCAATCCACAAAGCTTTATATTCTTTTCCTTCCAGGGCGGTTCATTTTTATACATCTTAGCCCAGAGATCAATCTCGTTCGCCATTTTGTCAGATACCGCTACCTCAACCCCGATGGCATCTTTTATTTTTTCTCTTCCAAGCATCTTTCTAATCACCTGCCCTATTCTTTCGATAAATTCTTTTATCATCTATCTCAACTCCATTTTCGTTCCCGTCTTATGATGGTATAAGCAAAATATCGTGCAGCATCCATGCAGTGATCGTGCTGCTTTACCGGCTTATCATCTCCACGTTCCACTGCCTTTTCATCCCAGATATAGGAACCAAATTCTTTAATCGTTTCCTTACAATCTTTAAGAAACAATAAAACTCCCAGATTAAGAAGATTTCCAACAAAACGTATCCCATCGAGAACATCGTTCTTTGCTTTCTTAACCTTGAAGCCCCTTTTTTTAAGCTCTGCAATAAAGGAAGCTGCGGCCGGATCTACAATGATTGATTCTATTTCAATCCCACTGACGAACTCTTCCATATCATCCGCATACTCACCATCTGTTTTCTGTTCCGCTTCATCTCTTCCAGAATAGTAATATTCTTTTGTAGCAACCCACTGCCCTTTTCGGTTCTTCTCCCAGAGTAAGAAAACAGTTGCGTTCTGGGTACCGTAATCAACGCTTACATACTTCCTACCGACATAGCTCTGCGGCTCTGATATGACGTGCTTTTCTTCACTGAACATATCATAGATAATACCTTCCGCTACAGCCCAAAGGCCTAAGATATACCGTTTATAAAACACACCGGTATACATGGAGCGGTATCTCTTCTTAATCCGCTCCGATAGGCTGAGGTTATCATCCATCGTGAAATGAAGATATACTATCTTCTTTTTTTCTACTTTATCAATCCAATCAGTTTTAAACCAATGATACGGACCATCCGGATTGCAGTTAAACCAGTATTTCGAACCATCTACGGAACATCGTCCTGTTGCCTGATTCACGAAAGACTCTGGCATCAGGGCAACTTCATCAAAAAAGACCCCTGCCAGAGTAATACCCTGAATGAGGTCTTGTGAGCGTTCATCCTTGCCACCAAAAATATAAAAATAATTTTCCTTTCCATTTCTGCGAACAATTACGAGATTGTCTGCTCTATGGTCTTCTACATAGTAACCGCGGCTTTTAAGCATCAATTTCAGCCAAAACAAAACATTTCGCCTGAAAGAACCGATTGTTTTTCCACACATCGCAAAGTTTTGACCGTCAAACGATTCCATCGCCCACATAGCAAATGAGAGCGACATAGAAACTGTCTTTCCTGACCTAATTGCTCCATCTGCTATGATGCCGTCCATGTCATGAACTGGTGATTCTGGCATCCACCAGGTAAGGATTTTCTTTTGTTTACGTGAAAATGGTCTAAACTTAAAGGCTGCTTTCTTTACTCTTCTTCCCATGTTTCAGATACCTTGCTTTTAAGTGCTTCTAAGAAGCCATCATCTTCTGTTTCTTCTTCATCTGGATTCATCTTCTGTTTAAGAGCTTCTGTTCTTGCTTCAATCTCCTTGATTCTCGCTCTTTGTTCTTCTTCATCCAGAGCTGTCTTGGTTTCTTCGTTCCATCCAGAAAAATTATTTCTCAAACTGAACTGCGCGCCACTGGTTCCATCTCTGTCAAATAGCCGCTCTTCTGTATATGCTTCTATCATTGTTTTTGCGCGCGTTATCGTGTCCATAAATTCTTTTTTGCCTTGATAATTAAGTAAAGATGTTCTGGTTGTAAAACCTAGAGCAAGAGCCAATCCTGTGACAGTTGGCGGCCGGCAGTTAATAACTACCGGTTTCCCCCATTTATTCAGAACTGGCTCTCCGTTATCATCTTTTAGGATTTCTCCTTCACATTTTTTAAAATATGCCTCGATTTTTTCCTCGATTTCTTCTTTGGTTTTGTACTTCGGCGGTCTTCCGACCGTCTTTTTCGTAGCCATCCGACCACCTCCTCTTGTTTATAAATACGATTTTAAAGCTTTGACGATCGCCCTGCTTGTCGCACTGGCATTTTTTCCTTTTCTCATATATTCGGATACACCTTCCGCAACCATTTCATGTGCTGCTTTTCCTTTGGAGCTGCTTCCATATTTGGATACAGCAGATAGTGAACCCCCATTCATCTTCTTTGCTGTTTTTAAAACCTGTCTATCCCATTTTCCAGATTTTCTCATATTTGCTTTTTCTAATACAGACAGACCTTTATTATTTTTATGCATTGCATAGTCCGAAACAAGATGCCCTGCTTCGTGCGTTCCTATTCCGTATGCTGTTGAATCTGCTACGTGATTTGCTTTTTTGAATTCGCTATTTTTAGATGAGTACTCGGTTCTTGATAAACTTAAATCTCCAAATCCATTCACACTAGCCATTGCTTTCTTGCTGTCGGTTACTCCAACTCCATTTAAAGTATTTAACGGAATTCCAAATTCATTAAGCGTGTCCCTTACACCATTTAGTGTTTTATTTACCAGTGCTTTGTTTAGTCCATTGATGTCGGATTCTATTCTAACTCCTGCTCCTTTAAAGCTACTGATCCCGCTTCCTCCGCTCATCCCACTAGACGAACCTCTACCACCCATCACATTTCGCCTCCTTAAATTTTTCTTGGAATGCTTTAATTTTTACAATGTTCTCTGTACATTCTTCCGGCACATCCCCATAAAAAATAATGGTCTCCGGCTGTAGCCTTCTGACCATCTCTTTATACCCTAAGATAAATAATTCCTTTGTTTTCTTATTTTTCTGTGTTCCCACACTGGATACTGCTACCGTTCCACCTTCTGGCTCCCCATCAAAGCACCATTCGTACGAGTCTGGTATGCTCCACGAGATTGTCGGAATAACATCTATTCCATTTTCTTGTAAATATGCTCCTATCCAATGTTTGCGGTAATGATTATATATCTGTATGATCTTCGGGAAATCTGTGTAAGTGCTAAAATCCGGGGTCATAACATATTTAAAATCATATAACATGGATAGATATCTGTCCGGGGTTTTCCATAGCCGTTCAAACTGATAATCGTCAAGGAAGAAGTGTATTCCTTTCTTTTCCCGTTTCTTTGCCTGTGCCGCATAATTAAATCCTACAAATTCGCAGGATTCAAAGTGTGTAGCTTCTATCTGCGGTATCTCATATGGTCCCACGCCCTTAAAAATTCGTTTATTCAGATTTTCATAATTTCTTGTATTTCGGTAATTCATGTTATCACCTGCCTATATATTCCCCTCCAGGAATCGAACCTGGGACATTACTCTACCACTGAGCTAAGGGGATAAGAAAAAGACCACACATTTTGTGCGGTCTTGAATTACTATATTATCTCACTCTATAATATCATCTCTTTTTAAAATACTTTAATAAATTAATATTTTCGATCTTGTTTATTTTTTTCATCCAATATATCTTGATATTCCGTACGTTTTTCCAATGGGATAATGTCATCAATATATGCTTTTGCATTTGCCTTCAAGCACATATATTTTTCTGGATATTTAATTTTAAGTATCGATATAATAAGAATTGATAACCGACGAAAATATTTTAATTCCTCTTTCAAATTTCTTTTTACATATGTATTGAATCTTTTCATATTATTTATATTTTCAGGCACTTTATTAATATCTGTATGAATATATTTACATGCTTCTGAATATATATACTTAATTTGACTTTTGTATTTTGTTAATATATTCTTTTCAATACCACTACTTCCATTATCAATACAAGCAAAGAGATCTTCTAAATTTTTCATAGCATAATCTTGAGATATATATCTCAAGAAACTCTCTATAGTATTTCTATATAAAAAATAAATTAATCTTATATCCCCAATGATTACACAATTTAATAGTGAACACATATTTAACAAAATATTATTAAGTAATTGAACTTGTTTTTCTTCTCCAGATGTATATTGGAACAAAACTCTTAATCCGGTATAATACTTATTAATCTCTCGTATAAACTCTTTTCTAGAATTAATTTCTTTTTTCTTATAGACTTTATTTAAAATATTCATTGAGTTTGCTGTATTTTTCTCAATGGTGCGTTTGAAGTCACTAACCACATCCATAAATTATAGCTCCATTCTTTCTATCACACTATAAATATCAACTTTTTCTAAATCATCATTATTGTTTATTTTTTTTAATATCTCAAATAACTTATTCAAATAATTATTTATTTCATCTTCATCTGTTATTTCTTTAATTATTCGAACTATTTTCCCGCAAATTGTTGTACGTGAATGAATCATATAATCACTTAAGGAAATTCCAAAATTATTTTTTAAAAAAGTAGCAATATCTTTGTTTTTTCTAAAAATTTTTTTTGATAAAATTAAATTTTGAAGAATAGAAATAAACAAAAGTTTCCTAACTACCAAAATATCCGATAATTCAGAATCCATATTACTCCTTTCTCTTGTATTTAAATATTCTTTTATTAAATCCAGCGTATTATTATCTATCATTCAAGCTTCCTCCATTCACTGCACAATTATATACATCTAAAAATTCCCTAGTTAATTTTAATATCGGACTTTTACAACCTTTCGTTTCATACATCAATTTTTGTTCTTCACTAGCTCTTGCGATTCGGTTATTTATTATAATGGTCTGCTCAAACACTTTACTGAATTTATATTTTTCTCTTATTTCACGTAATTTCTCATCATGATATCCGCCTGATCCCTTTTGTACAAGGTTCGCTATAATACCAAGTCTTTGTATTTTCGCATTTTTTGTTCTGCGATTATTAAATTTTCCAACAATCTTTTCAAACAGTGATAAGCCTATTGTAGATAAATAATCTGGCTTGATTATTAACAAATAAAAATCAGAGGCTTTAAATGCAGAGGTCGTATATACTGACTGCGTAGGCGGACAATCAATGAAAATAAAATCATACTTATCTCTCAAACTGGCATTATCTATAAATAAATTTAATGTATCTGTTGCTGTTCCATCTGTATCAACTATATTTGTCATTCTTAAATCGCCACATATCAAATCTAAGTTTTCTCTTACATTATATATAATTTTCTCACTTATAGAACTTTCAGAGCTTGAAACTGAATCTGGTTCTTCTCCGCTAATACCGTACAAATCATCTTCTGCACTATCCTTATAAAGCCAGTAAATAGTTTCCTTTTCTGTATATTTATCATCAATCACTTTTTGAATATTTTGAGGATTTAATAAATATTGTGTAGCATTCATTTGTGGATCAATATCAATCAATAATATTTTTTTACCTTGATCAGCCAAACAACCGGCTATATTTACACAAACTGTTGTTTTTCCAACTCCACCTTTCATATTCATGAAAGATATAATATTTCTTTCCATTTGTTTCCTCCGTAAAACATTTTTCTTTATTTTACAATATATATCGATAAATTTCCATACTACTACGAATTTTTTATATAACAAAAAATACCCCACATTTCTGTGGAGTACCTTCTGAAAAAATGTTTTACAAAGGAGAACTACTTATCCTGTCTTCTCAATTTTAAATTTTAACACACTTCATCGTAACATGTGTAACATTCGTAACAAACTTTCATTTTTCTTCAAAAAATCTTTTAAGTTCCATCTTTAACCCTCCGGAGGTACTTCCTTTCATCCGATCGGCTACTTCTTCCCATGTAAGTTTTTTCTCATATCGAAAGCGGATAATTCTCTGGATACGGATTGGTGCCTGGTTAATGACTTCTAGTGCCTGCAGTCTGACGCTGTTTGCTTTTTCTCTCCGCTTAGAAAGAATATCCCTTTCTTTCGTCAAGCGTTCATTGCGTTTCTCATCATACGCAAGCCCTTCGATGTTAAAGGACTGTTGTGTATATGGATGCTCATTCATGCTGCCTTTTACCTTGTCAGAAGTGACTACAGACTGTTTCTGTTCAAGCTCTGCAATATCATCCTCCGTCTCTCTGACTAACTCGCAGGCATCTACATAATCATTGAGAACCTGTTTTATGTTCAAGATAACCACCTCCTGCTATCTATAAATTTTGCCTGTTTTCTTATCTCTGAGTTTAATCCGTCCAAATACTTCAAATTCATCTATTGCCGCTACTGCTTTCATAGCATTAATTGTTCTTGTTACCGAATCTGGCGGCTTATCCGCTGCCCTAATCGCATCATGCGCCGTTTTGTCTTTGTAGTGTTCGTGATTTCGTGTATCCATCTGATTACCTCACTTGTTAAGTATGTAAAATACAAATCCTGTATAAATTAATGCCGCTATAATTACTATTGCTTCTGTTATACTCATTCTTACTCCCCTCAAATATGCTCATGCAACTCCGGTGGTCCGAACGACTGAGGCTCCAGCTCCATCAAAGCATTATATCTCTCAACATGTTCATCCGGTGTAATCTCATCGTTCATAAGCTCCTGCTCCAGCTTGCCATATTCGATATCTATCCTCTCTTTAAATTCCTGGCGGCTTATTTGTCCTTTGATAAGCATTTGTTCTAATATTCTGTATTCGTGACTCATAATTTACTTCTTCCTCTTGTTCACCCTTTTCGTATGCTCCGCCACTCTCTTGCAGCCGGCTTTCCATCTCTGGTAAGCTTTACCTTGCTTACATGGCTGATTCATTCCCTCGCAACGGTCTCTTTCGGGACATTTCACGCATGGATTAATCATCTGTTTGCTCCTTTCATGAAATCACCTAATGTTCTATTTTTCCAAGGTGTTTCTTTTATGTCCTCTGGTTTGTACGGTTCCGGCAATGGCATCCACGCACTTGTGAAATATCCTAAAGACGCATATGTTCTGCCTGTAAATGGAGCATAAAAAGCTCCTCCCTCATCATCTACTTTCCAAGTACCTACAAGTGGATTCTGCTTCTCATTTGCAAATGATAACAATACATGTTCCCCGTTCTCGGGTGTTTTTTCTTCTAACGGTATCCATTCACAAATTTTAGGCTGCTCTTCAATCAGCTTAATTACGTTTGTGCCTACAAGTAATCTCTCTTCACGTTCCTTAATGAGTCTTTTTTCGTCAATCATCTCTTTCTTCTCCTTTCTGCAGCTTTTCGCATATCTTCCCAATCCTTTCTTAAGTCTTCTGGAAATACTTCCGGATTAACTATTTCTTTTCTGGCTTCCAGCTCTGCTCTAATAAACTTTTGTTTTGTTGTTTCTGTTTTTGCCTTTTCTAAGAGATGCAATGCAGTCTCTAAATCTTTCTCGGTAAACTTAGGATCGCATAGGAAAGATGCTATATAAGGAGGCTCTGCGTCCAAATCATGAAGGCTACGCTCAATAATTTTTCTCACGTTATCCGTATAAAGTTCTAACGGAATATCTATCTTAACTTTCTTCATTGTTTCCTTTCTCCCCGACAGAAGTCGGGGAATCAATGGCATATAGCTCCGTGTTGTATCATGGAGCGGTCAACAAGTTACTGCAATGTGTATCTATCCTTAACCCCGGAGGGCGTCCAGCTTTTTCACCTTCCTGGCAATTCGCTTTGCACTGCGTTCTGTATTTCTTCGATGCTGTCTGCTGGCATAGGGAACTGCCTGTTTTCGTGCCGGCTCTTTGTGCTTCACATCTTTATCATTCATCCGGATAGCATATTCAAGACCTGTCTCTTTTTTTAATGCGTCTATCATCTCCAGCCAGGTAACATAATCCTCCATCAGGCACTCTGTCTTAAAATCAAACCGTTTACGGAAACGCTCTATCCTGGCTGCTCCGAATCCAAATTCATCATGTAATGTCATTGCTGTTAAGATATTTACAGTATCCAGTGTCTGATTCTTTATGTTCTCTACCGCCTTATCTACAGCAGAGCGGCTGACTCCAATCGGAATCCCGGTAATGCCTCTCATACGAAGTTCTTCTTCTAGTCCTTCGATTCCTTTTTTCTTTGCAACTTCTAGTGCATAAGACATACCTTCCTGTCTTGCACGTTCCAATTTATCTATCCTTGCCACTTTAATTGCCTCCCGTAAGTTTTTTCTCTATCGCTGCATAATCATAATCTCTGCCCTCGAAATTATGAAAATTGTTGTTGCCTGGTTTATTAGCTTTCCCGGAGCTCCTGCCTGATGAGCTGCTTTTCTTCTTCGTCAAAGGATAAAATCCCTTCCAGCCTCTGATAAATGCTGTCTTACAGATTAGGATTCTTTCCTGTTCATCCTTCCCCAAGGAAGAAAGTTCCTGCCTCAGTGCTTCTATCTGTTCTTTCATCAACGGGGTACGCTGCTGCTGATTTCTCATCAAGATATATTTTTCAAAGGCATCGTTAAGTTCCGGATTGCTATAATATATATAAGTATTATTTTCTTTTATTTTATTTTGTTGAATATCTGCATCATTTATCGTCTTTTCTGTTGCAGAAATCGTTGTTTCTGTTGCAGAAATAGGATTTTGGGGTGCATTTAATAAAGGTTGACCGTTTTTATCAATCAACCGATATTTATCTTTATTGACTTTGTTCCTAACAGTCACTGAATCGTAGCGTCGCTGAATTCCAGCAGAGGTGATAATATTTTGATTAAGGAGGGTTTTATCAAACAGCCCTATATCCGCACAATAATAAATCACTTGCAACACAAAGTCTTTTTTCTTTACCCAGCGGTTCCCGATGGTTTTGATTATTTTTACCGCTAACTGCTCCATACTGGGAACCTCTAAGTAATAACCTTCATGATAAATCATGCAAAGCAGCACATCATAAATCGTCTGCCCTAATGGACCATACTCATTCATCAGGTCCATGATTTTAAAATCATCATAATAATCAACATCTTTAGAAAAGTAACTAAGCCCTGTCTTGACTTTGCGGCCCATTAAGCCACCGCCTTTCTCATATGCTGCTTATAGCGACCTCCACTCTTGGAGAGTCTGAATAAAATTTCTCTACAGACAGCGAAACAATCTGCGTATCGTCATGATAAGCGACCTTGTTTAACGCATCTAAGATACTCTTTATAACATTATCTAAATCCGACTTCTTTGTCGGCCGGATAAGACCGGCAAGCATCTGCTGCCGCTTTTTCTTACTGGTGCTCTTTGCTATCGGGTAATAAGCAATGATCGTAGCCCGAAGCTCCTCATCTGCACCAAAAGGATTTACTCCAGTCTGGTAATAGCAAGTCTTTATCAGATTCTCATAAAGTACCGTTCCATCCGGAGTATAGGAAAATGTACGACCATCCTTTGTTCGGACAGTCCGGGCCCTGGCCTTTCCTTTCGGAGGGCCGGGCACTGTAAAATGAATTTCCGTCATTGCTTTAATCCTTAAAAAAATGTCTGCTGGCCTTCTGGTGCCTGCGAACGTCCCTGATCAGATGTCGGCTCCTTTATAGCAGAGGCCACCACTTCCGGCTGTATCATTGCCTTTTCTTGGATTGCCGCAGCTTCTACCGGAGGAACATAAACCTCACCAGCAACATCTTCTGCAAATCCCTTTTCCTCTGCTGTATACATGCCTCCGAATGCTGAAGGAAATGCCTCTCTTAAGGCCTGTACTAATGCAACCTTGCGAATCATTGTAGATGGCTTCTTACTCCACTGGGCGTTTAAGCTTCCATCTTTCTTTCTGCCGGCATATTCATCAAAAGAAACCTCTGCTTCGTATGCATGAGTGCGATCGGTGCGGTAAACTTTCGCCCATCCTCCGAGAATCTCTTCCGAAGGCAGCTTAAAGCAACCGGTTCTATGTATTATTTCCTGTGTCTGTGCATCAAGAACAATAATTCCGGCTTCAAAGCCATCATAATTCTCATTTGCTTCCGCACGTTTCATATAAGCTTCTTTACCGATAACCATCGTTGCTGGCTCACTTCCGTACTTAATGCAGTAAGCCTCTTTTGCCCATGGATTGAGACCGCTGTTCTTGCAAAGATTCATAAACATGATAACTTCATCTACTGTGACGTTATCCTTGCTTCCGGAAACCATGTACTGCTTTACAATCTCCGGAGTAAGTTCAATCTTCATGCCTCCTACCTCGTAGGATGCGGACTGAACATTCTGAAAAGCCTCTGTTCTCTTTTTTGCCAATGTGTTTGATACTGCCATTTATAATTCCTCCTTCTCTAAAATCTCCACTTTCTCAGCATTGTTCTTTAATTTCATCAATACTTCATTTAAGTAAGCATACTGTGTCTCGTTTGCAGTGATTGCAATCACGATTTTCTTTCGTCTAAGAGGCTTCTGATCCTGGATAGCTTCCTGCGGTACAATATCTGCTGGCTCATTCTCCGGATCCGGAAGTTTCTGGTCCTTCTGAACTTTGCCAGCCATCTCCACTCTCTCGGCTTCTTCTTTTCTCCAGCGTTCTCTTTCTTCTGCTTCTTTCCTCTTTTGTTCCTCATAGAGAGCTTTCTTCTGCGCGGTTTCTTCAAGCTGCTGTTTTTTTGCCATAGCGGCCATGAGGTCAAAGTCTTTTAAATACTCTTCCTTCATCTCATAGACATAAGGGCTATTTTCTGCATTGATAATCTTTAAATCCCCGTCTACCTTGTCATGAATAGCTGTGATTTCTTCTTTCACGGACTTTAAAGTTGTTGATGCATTCAGCCAAGAGTCTTTAAAAATCTTCTCAAACGGTACCGTACGGTCTAGATCACCGATGCACTCATTATAAATCTCTTTGACTTTTGCAAGCTTCTCCTGTCTTAATCCTTCTTCGTATCCTTTGACCTGCGTATCGATATTGGTGATTGCTTCGTTAATGATTCCTACCAATTCTTTTTCCTTTTCGGCAAAATCATCATAGGGAACCATGATTTCTTTCTTAATCTCTTTTCTCTTATTCTCAAGGGCAGTAACAAGCTTTCTTAAGTTTGCTCTGTCCTGCTTTGCGTCCTTAATCTGGTCACTGCTGTAAACAAGATTAAGATAATCACTTGATTTTTTTGTAATCTCTTCTTTTAATTCGTCAAAGTTCCAGTCGATGCTCTTTAAAAATCCATCGACCTGAGGGTTATAAATCTTTAACTCCATCGCTATTTCTCCTTTTTAAATTTCCGGAAGAAGAAGTCCCGGTTCCTGTCCGCTTTTTAGACTATGCCAGAACTTTTCCTCTTCATTTTTTAACATTTCAATATCATCAAGCACTTCTTCTCTTTCGATGTGGTAGTGCTTTGTTGTGAGCCTCACCTCTCCATCACGTACGCTTTTTAATTGTGCCTTTAACACGACAAAATCATATTCCGTAACCAGCAGATAGTGAAGGATCTGAATGTAATAGTTGTCTGGTATCTGATTGTCCCATTTTTGCCACTGCATAGACTGTAAGATATTTGTTGTCTTGATTTCTAAAATGCCTCTCCGTCCATCTGGATCCACCAGTTCACCATCCAGCGAAGCATGTGCCCAGGGATATTTTTTATTAATGAGCATGTTGTTGTCGTAATACTCAACCGTATATTCCGGATAATCTAACGAAAACAAGGCTCGAAGCAATGGCTCTGCATCATTTCCATACTTGACATATGGTTTGTCTGAGATATCCACAGGAGATATCTGCCCTTTCTTCTCCATCCACAATTCCTGGTTTGTTTTATACGGATTCAGTCCGAGGATAGCAGAGGCATCGGAACCGCCGATGCCCTTACGATTTACCAGCCACTCTTCCATGGAATCAAATCGGATTCTTGTAATATCTGTTGAAAGCTGCTCTCTCTTCATGTTGTCTCCAGAAAACTAAAACGCTGCATTAACATCTGCATCTTTTCTTCCAATTCTCCAACACCCTCTAAATTTTCTATGCGCCCCCCTGCCGGTTGCGCCAAAATAACATCGCCTAAAACTGGTATACCAGTTTTGACATAACCGTACAAAAAGGAGGCTACTGCATTTGCACTTGGACAAAAACCATTTACATCTTTAGGTTTGTAACCGTTTTTATCCAACATCATAAGAACGGGGCACTTAAAAAAATCATACAACTCATTTGTTGTAACTACTTCTACAGGACCGCCCATGGCATCCATGATTGCTCTATTGTTGCTAAAATCCACATCCACGATAGAAATCTTATTATCTGCGGTTATCTTAATTGTCTTCATTTCGACACCTCGTTTTTCTTTAAATCTTTTGCAATCCACCACTCCAGTGCAGCTTTCCGCTTTAAGAGGCGAGGCGATGTAGGCTGTAATTTAAGAGCAGATTCCGTCTGGTTGTACTTGTGTAATACAAAATTAATTGTCATGTTTCTCACCTGCCAGTTTTTCAAGATACAAAATGCATTCATTATATGTAGCTTTCTGCTCCTCTGGTGCGTTATTATGCATATAAAATTGCTTATCCCATTCTTTTTCCTCAGAGATTTCGCCCTCCATAGCAATTACTTCTGTCGAGTAGTTACTATGTCTAAAAATGACATGATTTCCCGCCTGCTGTGCTGCGTGTACTTTTTCAAGCAAAAACTTAACATCATCTAAGTTCAAAGTCTTTTCTTCCTCGTTCATAATTTTCTCCTTTTCTTTTCCTCTATCATGAGGTATACTTTAAGTGGTTTATTTGCTATGTGCCTCATTGGGAGTTGCCGCTCCCTCAGGCACATTTTTTTATATTCCTTGGTTTTGTCTGTAAACAGCTTTCATAAATGTTGCGGCTGCCTGCTTAAACGCTTCCATTCTCCGTTGTCTTTCTTCCTCCGGAATATCAGGCCTGTGAATACGAATAACACAATTTTTACGTTCCAAAGTGATTACTTCTTTTTCCATTCAATTGCTCCTCATTTATGTTCATATTCATGTTTATGTACAACAGCTTGTCTGTCTTCTATTTTTATTGGTTCTTGATTAATTATCTCCCTCCTATCCTGCTTTCTCATTATCTCTAATCATTGTCAAAATTCTCGCCATCGAGATGGCTGACTCAAGAGCAATCTGCGTTTCCCTTGGATATGTGTCCCATTCTTCAATGACTTTTTTAACTTCTTTAAGTCTCTTGTCTTCTGTTGTCTTTGTCATGTTCTCACCTCCGTTATTGATTATATCAATATATTACTATCTTAAAGGGATTTAGTCAAGTATTTTTGATAAAAAAATTGACTAAAGGGATTTTTGGTGTTATTATCATCGTGAAAGGAGGAGTATATGAACGAACGATTCAAAAAAGTAAGGAAGACTCTCGGACTGACTCAATCTGAATTTGGAAAAAGCCTTGGCATTTCCAATACTGCAATTTCGAAAATCGAAAAGGGTGAAAATAATGTAAGCGAATCAAATATCATTTCAATTTGCAGGGAATTTGGAGTAAATGAAGAATGGCTTCGCACCGGTGTTGGTGGAGAAAATAATATGTTCATCAAATTATCTGCCTATGACAAGGCATATAACCGTTTTGGATATGTTATGGAAAATGCATCAGCATCCAAAAAGGCTGCGTTGACTATGTTGCTAGAATTGGTTTACAGAACGTCAGATGAAGAATGGGATCTCATTATGAAGGAAATAGATGAGATAAAAAAGGGGGAGGTCTAAAAGACCCTCCCCTTCATTCCTCTCATTATGATTTTTATTCTCTGTTTCTGGTTTTTATTTAGATTTCGATACAAGTCTAAAATTTCTTTTTCCTCCATTCTTTCTCTGCTCATTTCTTTTCTCTCTTCGTCCTCTTTTCTCATTATGTATGCTCCTTTCTTGCGAAAGTATGTTCGATTTTATTCTATTATATAATCCGAACATACTTTCGTCAATATGTAATTTCTGGAATTAAATTTCCCATCAATAGTAGTATGACAGATTCGGTAAATTAACATTTTCCTCCTCATAAAATAATGCAGCATATTTTCTCAAATAACCTCCTTGATTTGAAATTTATCTGATTATAACAGATTTTAAAATTGGACGATTTTTCTGTAGAAGTTTTTTTGTCATTTTTATCAGTTTGTATAGTGGGGATAATTTTCTCTATTATTCTTCCAAATTTTGTGTACTTATTTCATATTTTGTTGTATAATTTTACTTGTAACTATTTGATTTTTTCATTAATACATAAAAAGGAGTAAGAAATTATGAAAAAGAAAAAGATAATACCTGCAATAATCATTCTTTTGATAGTTATTGTTGCAGGTTCTTGTTTCTGGTATTTCCAGTACAAAAAGCCACATGATGAAGCTGTTGCTAATTTCAATAAGGCAGTTTCCGCTTTAAAAGAAAGTAATAAGCCATTAGACGAGGCAGTATCTTCTCTCAAATCTGTAATTGATTCAAAAGAAGAACCTCTGGATCCAGCAACACTCACCACAGCAAAAGGTAAATTATCGGATGCTAAAAAATCTGAAATGAAAGTTCCAGAAATGCCAAAGAAGACAAATGATATTAATGAAGCAACTAAAAAAATATCTACCATTCCGGATTATTCAAATATTATAGCTGCTCTTTCTGAGGCACAGACTAATTTGGAAAATAGCATCAAACAGCTTAAACAGGTAACAAATCCTTCGGAAGATTTTGTAGTGGAACGTTTAAAACAGATTAAGAGTATTTCCGGAGTTGAAGCCGTTACCGAAAAAACAGATATTAATAGGCTTTTAAATAAAAACGGTGGATATACCGCTTGTGTGTATTTCTCAAGTAAGAAAGTAAAACAGGATTATGTTTATGGTAATACCATTGCTGAAAAGGGAACAGAGGGCGGTGGAGCTATTGAAGTCTTTGCTTCTGCCAAGGATGCAAAGAAACGAGAATCTTATCTTGCTTCTTTTGATGGAAATGGCATGATGGATTCAGGCTCTCACATTGTTCTTGGTACTGTTTTGATTAGAACATCAAGTCAATTGACTGCTACACAGCAGAAAAAACTTACAGAGCAGATTTCGAATAAATTTACAGAATTACAATAAATAAATTTGAAAGAGGAAAACTTATGAAAAAAATTTTGGGATTACTACTTGCTATGATTTTAGCAATTGGAATGTGTGGATGTTCTTCTGGAACTTCTTCGGTTAAAGAATATAATATTGATGAATTTCTTCCAACTTACAGGAAAATACTTAGTTCTATCGAAGAAAAAACTCAATACTGGAGTGAAGACGAGCTTCAGTCTTCCAAATATACTGAACTTGTTAAAAAGGAAGCAGAGTCTGGTGGATTTTCTTTAAATCAAACTATTATCATCAGGGGAAAGGTTGATACGACCTACCCTTCATTCTTGTTTATAAGTACCAGTAAAAACTCCAACGAAGATACAGAATCCGATGATTATGAAGATGAAAATTTTGAACCTGATTCTGAAGATGCAGACTTTGATTCTACAACATTTATGTGCCTTTTTTCGGAAAACCCTAACTCACCTGCACTATTAGAACCTGGTAGTAATGTAGCAATCGAGGGAACTCTTTTTGCGGAAAAGAAAGATGAGGAAAAAGGTACAAAATATATATCCGAATACCTTTCAGACTGCAAAATCAAATCCCCTGATATAAGTAAAGTTAAATTTGCCGATAATGTAACTGATGCTATAGCGGTTGATGGTTCAGAGCGGATTATGGGAACTGTAAATTCCATAGAGGAAATAACCGCATCCGATGATGACAAAGAGGAGTATCTAGAAAGCGTAGATACCTCTTCTGATGAGTACAATTATGCATCCGCATACAGATTCGCTAATTATGTAATATATCTTAATAACGGTCCTGGCAACACGTTACCTTGTTTTATAAATACTACCGAAGACCTTCTTCCAAAAGAAGGAGATAAAATAAGTTTAATTGGCGAACATTTTTCATACGATTACTCTGATTATATCAATGCTGAAAATTCTGCTATTTACATCTTTAAATAATTTTAAATCTCTTTACATAACAGAGCAGCTCATCCGCTGCTCTGTTCTTTTTTGTAGTCAGTTTTCTGACTAAATACGCATTTTTCAGTATACTGACTAAAAAAATCACGCATGGAGGTTTCCAGAAACCTCCCCTCTTATAGGATATGACATGCTCTTTTACGGAAAACCTTACAGATTACATCAAAAAACATGCGTTTTTGTGCAAAAAACCTACCCCAAGACTGGTTTTCGCATATCCGAAACCTTCTGAGGCACCTTTTTGCTTGATTCGCATTTTTATATTGCACATATGTTCTGTACGCTGTATAATAATCCTATAAATAAAAAAATCCGGTACTGGCAATACCGGATTCGTAACTTATCAATCATAGGATGACTGATATATAAACTCAAATAAATTATATCATACATCCTGCTGTTTGCATAGGGTGTATTTTTTATACCCTTTTTTAGGGAGGTAATCAATGAACTATAATGATTCAAAAGGCATTTATTTAATGTATCTCAGAAAATCGCGTGCTGACGAATATAATCAAGATGTTGAAAATATTTTAAAGCGACATGAAGAAGAACTTCAATCCCTTGCCAAGCGTGAATTTGGCGAGCTTATTCCTGAAAAATATATTTTTAGAGAAGTAGTCTCTGGTGGAACCATCAAAGACAGGCCTTTGATGAAAGAAATCTTAAAAATGATGGAATCTGGAATAATAGCAGGAGTCCTTGTTGTTGACCCTCAGAGGCTTTCTCGTGGTGATTTATTAGACCAAGGGCATATAATCAATGCATTTAAATATACTAATACTTTAATTATAACGCCCTATAAGACTTATGACTTAAACGATACTACCGGAACAGATATGAAATTACTGAAAATGGAATTGAATCACGGGGCCGATTACCTGGATTATTATAAGATGGTTCAAGCAAGAGGAAAGCTGGCATCTGTGCGAGCTGGTAATTTCATTCAACCTATTCCACCTTTTGGCTATAGAAAAGTACGTTATGGCAAAGTAACCACTTTAGAACCCATAGAGGATGAAGCCAGAATCGTGCGAATAATATTCCAGAAGTATGCCGAAGGGAAAACAATATGTGGGGTTACAAACGAATTAAATGCAGAAGGATATATACCTCCTAGCAAGCAGATATGGACTAAAGGAAGCGTGAAACGGATTTTATCAAATCCTGTGTATGACGGAAAAATACGATGGGGATTTACCCCCAATAAAACGGTAATGGAAGATGGAAAATTAAGAAAATATCGCCCCGAAAGACACGATTATCTATTATTTGATGGGAAGCATGATGCAATAGTTAATCACGGTTTGTTTATGTCTGTTCAGGAACGCCTGTCTAAAAATAAATCCTTTACGAATGACCGCTCTTTAAAAAATCCACTTTACGGAATTATGTACTGTAAAAGATGCGGCAGAAAAATATCAAGACTAAATGTAGCAGAATCACGAGGAGGACATCGTTATGCATGCCCTAACAAATTATGCGATGTTCAATCATCGAGATATGATTTAGTAATAGAGGCTGTTATTGACACAATTCAGTGTGCTATAGATGATTTTGATATTACCTTTCATAACTGTAATTCATCTGGTTCAGACGAAAAAATTAGAGAATTGCGTCAGGAATTAACTAGACTGAACAATAAAGAGGATACTTTATTTGAACTACTTGAAACAAAAGTATATTCAACCAGTGTTTTCACACAACGCCATGCAGAGTTAGAGAAAAAACGACAAGAAATCATTGGCAAAATCAACACCCTTTCCCTGATACCTCCTCCTGAATCTTGTAACGACAAGAAAATGCGTTTTAAAGATGCACTTCTTGCTTTAAAAGATGAATCTATGCCCCCAAAAGAAAAAAATCATTTATTAAAGAAATGTATAGAAAGAATTGATTATGATATAGAGGGAGTAAGATATCACTCAAAAGTCAAATTGGATGTTTATTTTAAATTTTAAGCGAGGTGTTTCAAAATGCAGGAAAATGAAACTTATGTAATCTATTTGAGAAAGTCTCGTGCAGATAGCGAAAAATCTAGTTTAGAAGAAGTATTTGCAAAACACGAATCAGAACTCCAGTCACTCGCTGAACGCACTTTAGGCAATCGTATTCCTGAAGATAAAATCTTTCGAGAGGTTGTATCTGGCGAAACAATCACAGATAGACCTGTTATATCTCAGATATTAAAAGTGATGGAGTCAAAAAAAATTAAAGGGGTATTTGTTGTTGATCCGCAGCGTTTAACACGTGGAGATTTGCTTGATAAGGGACATTTAATTAATGTATTTAAATATACTAATACAAAAATTATCACCCCTTATAAAACTTTTGATTTAAATAATGACTTTGATTTGAAGCTGTTCAAGATGGAATTAGATAAGGGTTCTGATTATCTTGAATATTATAAAATGATTCAAGCAAGGGGGCGTATTGCTTCTGTAAGGTCTGGACAATATATTGGAAGTACCGCTCCATATGGTTATGACAAATATTCTTACAAAGAAAATAAGCACACAGTAAATACTTTGAAGCCTAATTCTGATGAGGCAACGGTCGTCCAACTCATCTATCATTTATATGTAAATGAATCACTGAGTTATGCTGCCATTGCAAACAAATTAAATGCCATGAACATAAAACCTAGAAAATCTACCTCTTGGAGTCCATATAGTTTAAAAGAAATTTTACACAATCCGGTATATATTGGTAAGGTTAGATGGAATCGCAGAAAAACTGTAATGAAATACAAGAACGAATCTTTACTCAAAACAAGGCCTATAGCCTTGAATAATTCTATTATTTCAGATGGCATTCATAAAGCTATTATTGATGAAACTCTTTTTGATTCTGCTCAGAACCGTAGCGGCAAATCTCCTAGAAATCATAGTAGCAGTAAACTTAAAAATCCTCTTGCCGGATTAATGTTTTGCGGTAATTGTGGCCGCGCAATGAGTTACAAGACATATAAGAATAATGCCGGAAGCGAAAAGCAGCCTCCTCGATACTTATGCAATAATCAATCTAATTGCCATACTAAATCAGTAAAAGCAACAGATGTTATAAATCAAATAATCGGTGCTCTTGAATGCTATATTGAAGATTTTAAAGTTGAATTAGAAAATGATGACGGAAATTCCTTCAATGTTCGCTCTCAAATTATTTCTGTTTTAAACAAACAATTACAAGACTTAGAAATTCGAGAAGAAACGCAATATGAAATGTTAGAAAACAAAATTTATACTCCAGAATTATTCAAAAAACGGCGGCAAAAGTTATTAGAAGAGCGTGAAATATTATTAGACAAACTTCAAGAAGCAAAGGTACAAGAACCCGTTAAAATTGACTATCAAGAAAAAATCATATCCTTTACAGACACTGTGGAAGCCTTAAAGAATCCAGATATAGATATTTTACAAAAAAATATGCTATTAAAAAAATGTATAAAAAAAATAACATATACAACTGATGAGGAAAAAGGAAATCGTTGGAGAGAAAGCACTTTTGAGATTGATATAACTCCTCTTATTTAAATATTTTTTATCAATTCCATCATAAGTGTGCTATTTCTATGGGAGGCTCCCAGGTATTTTTAGAACCAGGTGAAACCCAGAGCGTAGACACTATGATAAAATGTATTGCTGTCTCCTCCGCTAACGATGCATGTGTGGCGTATTCGCATAGTAGGAATTAATTTGCTACCTGAAATGGATTACGGAATCTGTAATAAATATCCAGTCCACCATCTTCATGAACTTCTATTTTTTCTATCAATTCAATAACCACATCTCTTGTAAGCTTCTCAATATTAATATAATCCTTAAAAGCTTCTACCCATTCATCATGCTGATTTTGAAGAGAATTCTCATCCGCTAACTTTGTAAGAATTTCTTCTTTCTGCCTTTCTAATTTGGATATTTCCTCTTCATATTCTGCAACATAGGAACGATATTCCTGTGGTGTAATCATCTCTTCCATATAGCCTGTGAACGCTCTCTTTTTAAACTTTTGGTATTTTTCCAATTCTGCATCTACTATCTGTATTTGCTTTTTATAAAATTGTTCCCGGCTATCTATCTTCTGGACTTTATCCAAATCGCTAATATCATCCTCTGTAAGTATCTTTCTTGCTTCATTCTTTATAGAAGATAAAACCGCTTCTTCCAGCTCCTCATTTTTAATCATATGACTTGGACAGTGCTTTTTCCCCATCGTTTTATATATCTTGCAAATATACCCGATACTGCCCTTTTTATTTTCTTTGGCATAAGCTCTATTCATAGCATGTTTACAATCGGCACAAAATAAAATACCTGCAAATATATTATCGCTATACTCTGTATTTACAGATTTTCTTTTTATTTTCTGTATTGCCTGAACTCTATCAAAGGTTTCCTGATCTATAATCGGTTCATGAGTATTATCTACAACAATCCACTGTTCTTTCGGCAAACGTCTCTTTTTCTTATCCTTATAAGAAATTTTTATATCCTTATGCTGTACCATTTTACCTAAATATGTCTGGTTATTTAGAATCATATGTACCGTCTGATAACACCATGTCTTTGTTGTATCTTTTAATTTGCTGTTATAGTAATTTTGCTGTAGAACTCGCGTTTTATATAAAGACGGAATCAAAATATTTTCTGATGATAATATAGAAGCGATATGAGCTTTTCCATTTCCCTCTAAATATAATCGGAAAATCTTTCTCACAATATTTGCTGCATATTCATCTATTATTAAATGATTATGGTCTTCTGAATCTCTCATATATCCATAAGGACATGAAGAACCTACAAATTTACCCTGATTCATTTTGGAGAGGAATACGCTTCTTACATTCTTAGACAATGTCTCACAATACCATTCATTAGTAAGTCCCTTCACCTGTCTGGTCATCTTATTATTTTCATCCATCGTATCCACGCCATCTACAACACCAATAAATCGAACACCCCATACTGGCAGTTTGTGATGTAAATATTTTTCTGAATGTTCCAGATTTCGGGTAAATCTTGACTGGCTTTTCGCAATAATAATATCAAAAAGCCCCCTCTCTGCATCCTGCATCATTTGAGAAAATCCCGGTCTGTCTTCATATAGTCCACTCTCATCATCATCGGAATATATTTTAACAACCTGAAAATTATGCCGCATTGCATAATCACTTAACATAATACGCTGATTAATAATACTTTCGCTATCATCCCCTTTATTCACTTTATTTCTGTCTTCTTTTGATAATCTTAGATATAATACTGCTTTATTGTTCATCTTTCACCTCATTAATATTATGATATCAGGGTCAAAAGGTCAAAACTCCGTTCGTGTTTCTGGATTACCTGCTCCATACAATCTTTCAAATTTTTATCACCATAAATCACATTTACTTTAATAACTCTGCTTTTCTTTTTGCTCATAATGCCCTCGTTTTTTTCTACTATGTATATCACCCTTTCCAGAAAAATATATTTTGTCCATCTATTAAAATTAAATTTATTTTCACTTCCATAAATACGCAAAAAGAGTACCAGAACTTTAGTATTCTGATACTCTTCTTTACAGTATTTTCCTTCTTTTTAATTACAAATATAATCGCTATTGCGGCTTAAATAGTTAATTTTATAATAATATTATTTTGAAATAAGTCAGGATAGATTTCATTCAAAATGTCTCGCATTCTTAAATTAGAGGATTGGAGATACTTTCCTTAATTTATCAAAACAACAGTTGAAGTCCCATTGCAATAATCCACATATACGCACATGTCTTTGGAATCATCAGCAATCCTACTTTTGGTTTTGTTTTGCTAAATAATGTTACAGGAAGGTAACAGCCAAAGGAAATAATAATCGCTGCGACCATTCTTGTCATATGGTATCCATTTGCATTTCCAGATATCGCATACAGAATAATGACTCCTATACCAGTAACAGCAAAAACTGCATTCCTGATAATCGATAACTTGAGATTTCCATCCTCTGTACACCAGTTATTCTGTGGAAGAATACAGACAGCAATTCTAATGATCGCAGAAATCCATACCATTGCTTTTACTGCAGCAGGTATATTAAAATCTGGGAAAGTATCCTTCCAAACATACATTAAAATAATATAAAATACAGTCATTGTGATTGAGGATATCTGTAACCCCATCCCAAGCTGTTTCTTTATTCTGTCATTCGTTCCACGTGCAGCTCTTATGATTCTAGGTACTAAATGAAATGCATCTCCACCACAAAGAGTCAATGTTAATATTCCATAAAGAATAAATAATGTATTTCCTTTTGCATAGGTGAAAAATAAAATTGCTGCTACTAAATCAAATATCAAATATCCGGCATCAAATATCGCTTCCATAATATCCGGCATCTTTGGCTGGTATTTTTCTTCTCTCATTCTTACTTCTCCTTTTTCATTAATTGGTTATAACAAAAATAATTTTTCATTCTCTCCCTCCGCATATTTTTTTAAGTATGCATCTGCATTAGCACAAATTTTATTAAATACCGCCATGCACATATACTTTTCTTCTTCGGTTAATCCATCTAAAACATTTTTAGCGAATTCTTTCTGTGCTTTCATTCCATCTTCGATAATAGACTCTGCCTTATTTAATATAACAATCTCAATATGCTTTTTATTCCGGGCGCTCTGAATTCTTTCAATCAGGCCTTTATTCTCTAATGCTTTCAGAGAAGTAGATACATGAGATTTCGTTGATTTACGAATCTTTACGATATCTGCTGCCGTATTATGCTTCGGATTATTATGTAAAAACATAAGTATATCATATTCCATTTGCGTTAGCTGATACCTGTCACATACTTTTCTCGTAAATAGTTCATAACAGCTGGTGATTGTTTTATGCTGATCCCAAAAAAACATATTTTTCCTCCTTGTTATATCACCTTATTAATGTTCTATTTAGAACGATTATGATTATATAGTTCTGCTTCCTTTTTGTCAATCTTTGATTTTTTATTTTTCTCTCTTAAATCTGTGGACAAAAAAAGATAAGCATTATTCTGCTTACCTTTTTTCTCAATCTATTCTTTATTAACAATTAATGGCAGCTGTGGCTTCCACATCCATGCTCGCCACAGGTATGTCCCTCTCCATGATCGTGATCATGATGATTGCACTTTACATCTGGATTATAATCTAACGTTCCGTTCACAAAAGCTTCCACAGCCGCATCTGCATCACCGGAAACGCCTCCATAAAGCTTAATTCCTGCCGCTGATAAAGCCATCTGTGCTCCTCCTCCGATTCCGCCACAAATCAGAACATCCGCCTTCAATGCATTCAGAACACCGGCCAATGCGCCATGTCCGCTTCCATTCGTATCTACAACTTCGGAATGGATTACTTTTCCATCCTCTACATCATAAACTTTAAATTCTGCTGTATGTCCAAAATGCTGAAAAATCTGTCCGTTCTCATATGTTACTGCTACTCTCATTATACCTTCTCCTTTTTCTGTTGCATACTTTTGATAAAATTCTTGTTTGTAGCATCCACCCAGACCACATTTACTACTTTTACCATCGCAGATTCGAAAATCTCCCCCTTCAATTCGAAGAGGATGTCCATCTACGATTGCATCTGCCACTTTCTTTCTGGCAATCTCATAGATTCTTTGAACAGTCGTTCTTGCAATCTGCATAAATCCTGCACACTGTTCCTGACTGTATCCTTCTTTATCTATAAGACGAATCGTTTCATATTCATCTACTGTCAGAAGAATCACCTCTTTTTCATCTTCCTCCCCTCTTCCTCCATTTTTATTGGATGGTCGAAATTCCAATATATCTGGAAAATGACAGACTTTTCTGCACTTTATTGGTCTTGGCATAGGATACTCCTTTCACAATCTTTTCTTTATACTACAACATTTATGAACATATGTCAATAACGTAGTTGACATATGCTCATTTCACTTATTTTATAGAATGAGAAGCATTGTCCTGTAAATTGTTTTTAAAACAGTCATTTAAATAAATGATATGCGATACCGCTACAATTACACTATGAAGCATCTTTTTTTCGAACGGAATATCGCCCATATCTTTCATTGGCTCTTCTTTATTTTCAAATATAGCTATGAGTGTCTTTTCCAATTCTGAACAGAAATAATCATAAGCAACCGGTAAAGTATAGGTTGCTTTTTGTAAAACAAAAAGGGATGCTATATTATCCATGGAAAGAACCTGCTTTATAATTACAATATAAATAGCATATGCTATTTGATCCGCATAATACTGTTTTTTTATAGGACGGTCAATATACCCCTTCTTTACATAATTACTTAACATAGAGGGTGTAATCGAAATCTCTATTGGTGCTAAACATTCATTGATATACTTTACTGTCTGCTCAAGATAAAGTCCTACATTGGGAATTTCTTTATATCTTGGCATTCTGTAGTCTCTGGCTGAAAATCTCATAATACATTCCTTCTTTCTTACTTTGTCTCTAACTTGATGCCACGAATTACTCCGCAGCTAGAGCGTGTTTGAAAAATGCTCTAACGCTGCTCCCATAATTCTGAACATCATTATATATCAGCTATTAAAAAACCGCAATAAAGTTATTTAATACCTTGACAAACACATATGTATGGTTTACTATACTTTTTGATAAGTTTTTCAAAAACCGATATAAAAGTATTTAAAACTATTCACGGAGGTTACATATGAAAATGAAAATCGTTGCAGATTCATCTGCAAATCTTTTAGCTTTACCTGATATAGACTTCGGGGTTGTTCCACTTCATATAATCGTAGGTGAGAACGATTATATAGATGATGATAAGATTGATCTTACAGCTATGCAGGAGAATCTTTCTTCTTATAAAGGCAAGACATCGACATCAAGCCCAAGTCCTCACGAATGGGAGAATGCGTTTGGCGATGCCGATGTTGTCTTTTGTATCACCGTTACAAGTTCCCTGTCCGGTACATATAACAGTGCTGTTATCGCTAAGGACATCTATGAACAGAATCATGCCGGCAGGAAAGTATATGTTTTAGATTCTTTATCTACAGGACCGGAAATCGCACTTTTTATTGAAAAAATAGCAGAACTCATAAAAGCTGGTTTTGCTCCAGATGATATTTATAAAACTCTTCTCGAATATAAAGATAAAACACACCTGTATTTTTCTCTGGCATCTTTAAACAATTTTGCAAAGAACGGAAGAATAAGTCCGGTAATTGCAGCCGGAATCGGTTTATTAGGAGTCAGAGTCGTTGGGAAGGCAAGTGATGAAGGAACTTTATTGCCGCTTGACAAATGCAGAGGTGAAAAAAGAGCATTAAAAAAACTAATTGATCATCTTAAAGAATGTGGTTATACAGATGGAAAAATCATCATTGCTCATAACAACAATGAAGCCGGTGCATTAGAATTAAAAAAATTGATTGAAAATACATTTGGAATTTTTAATGGAACGATTCAAAAAACAAGAGCCCTTTGCAGTTATTACGCAGAGCCAGGATCCCTTCTCATCGGTTTTGAAGCATCCCTTTGTAACCATAAACCATATAAAGATTGATTTTTAAAAGTCTACTACCCCTATACGCTACATGTGTGGCTATGGCAGAACACATCAGTGGTAGTGAAGATGCTTTTGTCGCCAAAATGAACGAGAAAGCACAGGTTCTTGGCATGAAGCATACACATTTTGTAAATTGCTGCGGATTAGATGCGGACGGACATTACACAAGTGCAAGGGATATCGCCTTAATGTCAAGAGAACTGATTACGAATCATCCAGACATTTTCCATTATACAACAATCTGGATGGAAAATATTACACATGTAACAAAACGAGGGGAATCTGAGTTTGGACTTTCTAATACTAATAAATTACTCCGGCATTATCAGGGCGCAACCGGTCTAAAAACCGGAAGTACCTCCAAAGCCGGCTTTTGTTTAAGCGCCACCGCAGAACGCAATCACATCTCCCTTATCGCTGTCGTTATGGCATGCCAGAGCGCAAAAGAGCGGGTAAAAGACTGTGTCTCTTTACTTGATTACGGCTTCTCTCTCTGCAAGATTTACACCGATAAACAGCCTCCCGCACTCTCCAGCGTCCCTGTACATAATGGCACAAAAGAATTCATTTCCTGCAAATATGAGAAAAATTTCTCCTATGTTTTTACTTCGGAAATCAACCAAAATAACATTCAGAAAAAAGTGGTATTCCAGAAAAATCTCTCTGCTCCAATTAAGAAAAATCAAGTAATTGGCAGACTGGAGTATTCATATAATAACAAAAAAATTGGGAAAGTTTCTATATTGGCTTCGGAAACAGTGGGAAAGGCAAAATATACAGATTATCTGCAAAAACTACTACTGAACTTGTAAAATAATAATTTCAGTTCAGCAAAAAACAGCTCCCAAAGAAAGAAGCTATCCTATATTGTGGTCTTAGTGAGGATTGAATGTGAGCCATTCAGCAAACATTCAACCCACAGTGACAGAGTCACAAATATAGGATATCTTCTTTCTTTGGGAGCGTCTCCTCTTGCCTATGGCAAATTACTATTTACAAAATATCAATATGTTCTCCAGCCAATGCCTTATTCATGCTTCTTACCGCACAGAACTTTCCACACATAGAGCAAGTATCCTCATGTTCTGGTTTTCTGTCATCGCGGATTGCTTTGGCTGTTTCCGGATCCATTGCACATTCCCACTGTGCTTCCCAATCTAAAACACGGCGGGCATCTGCCATCTTATCATCTATCTCTCTTGCACCACGGACACCTTTTGCGATATCGGCTGCATGTGCCGCAATTTTTGATGCCATGATTCCCTGTTTTACGTCTTCAAGATTTGGAAGTGCAAGGTGTTCTGCTGGTGTAACATAGCAGAGGAATGCAGCACCATTTTGAGCAGCGATTGCTCCACCGATAGCAGATACAATATGGTCATAACCTGGTGCAATATCTGTTACGATTGGTCCAAGTACATAGAATGGTGCTCCAGAACAAATGGTGGACTGTAACTTCATGTTTGCAGCAATCTGGTCCATTGGCATATGTCCCGGTCCTTCTACCATAACCTGTACATTTTTCTCCCACGCACGTTTGGTAAGTTCGCCAAGACGAACTAATTCTTCAATTTGACATACATCGGAACCATCGGCAAGACAGCCTGGACGGCAGGCATCTCCGAGGGAGATTGTTACATCGTATTCCTGACAGATATCAAGAATTTCATCGAAATATTCATAGAAAGGGTTTTCTTCTCCTGTCATTGTCATCCATGCAAATACAAGGGAACCTCCACGGGATACGATGTTCATTTTTCTTTTATGCTTTTTGATCTGGTCGATTGTCTTTCTTGTAATTCCACAGTGTAATGTTACGAAGTCTACACCATTTTCTGCGTGAAGACGTACTACATCAATAAAGTCTTTTGCGGTAAGAGTATCTAAGTCTCTCTGATAGTGAATTACAGAATCATAGATCGGTACTGTTCCAATCATTACAGGACATTCGGAAGTCAGTTTTTTACGGAACGGTTCTGTATTTCCGTGGGAAGATAAATCCATGATGGCATCTGCTCCCATGTTTACTGCTTCCATTACTTTTTTCATTTCTATATCATAATCTTTACAGTCTTTTGATACACCAAGATTTACATTAATCTTTGTTTTTAACATAGAGCCGACACCCTGTGGGTCTAAGCATTTATGATTTTTGTTCGCGCAGATAGCAACTTTTCCTTCTGCTACTAATGCTCTGATTTCTTCTGGTGTCATTCGTTCTTTTGCTGCAACCTTTTCCATTTCTGGAGTAATAATATTTTTTCTTGCTGCATCCATCTGTGTTGTGTAATTTCTCATCTTTTGTTACCTCCAATTTTGTAAATACTATTTATAATGCCATTTTTATAAAGCTTAACTAATCTGTTTATTTCATTACTTTATATACATTGACACTTGTCTGTTACTATGTTTACAAATCCCACATATGATTTAGCGGGCCATTTCCCTGTCCAAGATTCAGCATTGCTCTAATTGCTCCGCTGATGTATGCTTTTGCCTTTTTTACGGATTCTTCTACAGGAAATCCCTTTGCCAGATTTGCCGCTACCGCACTTGAAAGTGTACAGCCGGTTCCGTGTGTGTTTGGATTATCAATCCTTTCTTCTGGAAACCAAACGGCTTTTTCTTTTTTTTCTTCCTGCAAAAAACTCTCATAAAGCAAATCGTCCGCATTTTCTTCGCTGTGACCGCCCTTACTTAAGACCGCACAATTCCACCTGTCTGCAATGACTTTTGCTGCTTCTTCCCTTGTTTTTTTATCGGTAATTTTTATCCCGGATAAAAATTCGGTTTCTGGAATGTTCGGGGTTAGCAGGGAAACTTTTGGATATAATTTCTCATATAATATCTTTCTCGTTGTTTCTTCTACTAAAACCGTACCGCTTGTCGAAATCATCACCGGGTCTGCCACTACATTTTTGATAGAATATTTTTCCAGGTATTCTGCGATAATCTCTGCCTGTTCCTTTGAAGCAATCATTCCAATTTTCACTGCATCTGGCTTTATATCTGTGAAAATGCTTTCCATCTGTTTTTTAAAAAATTCTGCTGGTACTGGCATAATCTCGGTAATTCCGACTGTATTTTGTGCGGTAAGTGCGGTAATACAAGTCATGGCATATACTTTATGAACAGTTAAAGTCTTGATATCTGCTTGAATACCTGCTCCTCCGCTCGAATCACTGCCTGCAATTGTAAGAACTGTTTTCATATTTGAAAAAGAATAATCACCTATCTCCGAAAAATCTCTCACATAAATATTAGAAAGTCTCTGAATTTCTTTCGCATTTCCCACACTGTAGGTATCGTAGATACTGCATACTGGAAATCCAGCTTCAGTAGCAGTTTTCACCGCATATAAAGAATCTTCAAATACCCATGTTTCCTCTTTTTTAGTGCCTAGCTTTTGCCTTGCAAACTCAAATACCTTCGGGCTTGTCTTTCCAGCTCCGGCTTCCTCGCAGGTAATCATTCCCGTAAAGTCCTGCCATATGCCGTTACGAATAAGCGCCGCCTTTGCCATCTCCTTATCTGTCGCTGTGGCTATAATTAACTTCACACCATTTTCTTTCAGACGTTTTACTAAGGCATAGGCTCCTGGCTTCATGACCGCTTCTTTATAGTAAAAATCTTTTACAACCTGATTGACTCCTTCTAAAATGTCTTCTGCTGATACCGAAAGGCCATACTCTTTTTGCATATAGATGGCTCCTTCTGGCAAAGATAAAGCATCCAGCCGTTCTTTTAAATCTGGCTTTGCCTTAATGCCAAGAGTAGCAAGATATCTCGCTCCTGCATTTTCCCAGATGGGCATGGAATCAAGTAAAGTTCCATCAATATCAAAGATTGCTCCTTTTATCACGATGCCTTTCTCCTTTTATTGTCTTTTCCACTAACTACCGAAAAATTATTTCAGCATTTTTTCTGTTCTGTCTTTTAAAACTTTTGTAGCAGCTTCAATATCTTTTGCCGCAAAAATAGCACTAACCACAGCGATACCGCAAATACCACTTCCCTGTAAAGATAAAATGTTATCTGCCCCGATTCCACCAATTGCAATCACTGGAATATTTACTGCCTCGCAGATTGCTTTTAATGTTTCCTTGCTGACATCTGCCGCATCTTTTTTCGTGGAAGTGGAAAATACGGCTCCCACGCCAAGATAATCCGCCCCCATTTTTTCAGCTAATACTGCCTGCTCTACTGTCTGGGCAGATACGCCAAGAATCTTGTCTTCACCAAGAATCTTTCTCACGTCATCGGCTTCCATATCACTTTGTCCAACGTGAACTCCATCCGCATCCATATCTTTTGCTATTCTGACATTATCATTGATAACAAATGGAACATGATACTTATGACACAATTCTTTGAGAGCCACCGCTTCTTCCATGAAATGTTCCTCATCGAGTTCCTTTTCCCGAAGCTGTATAAAAGTCGCTCCTCCTTTTAATGCCTTTTCCACCTGCTCGTAAAGTGTTTCATTTCCAAGCCAGGAACGGTCGGTTACTGCATATAAAAGTAAATCTTTTCTTAATTGTTCTCTGTTAACGCAGCTCATACTTTGCTCTTTCCTCCAATGTATTTCCATCCATATGATAAATAGCATCAATTATCCGATTACGGTAAGTGGAATTTCCCTCGCCTTCTTTTAAATGTTCAAATCCAATCTCTCCGGCAATTCCCATCGCACAAACTGCCGCCGCTGCTGCCTCCAAAGGCTGCTCTGCGTTTGCACAAAGGAAAGCCGTCATCATTCCAGAAAGCTGGCATCCAGTTCCGGTGATTGCTCCCATCTCTGGTTTTCCGTTGCGGATAACATAACATTTTTCAGAATCAGCAACTAAATCAATGGCTCCCGTTACAGCAATCACACTTCCTGTCGCTTCAGAAAATGCTTTCAGCTTCCCAATCGTCTCATCAAGATTCTCCTCTGTAACCGCATCTGCCAAATCTGCATCCACACCTTTTGTATTTCCCGTTCCTTCCATCAGAGTTCGGATTTCTGAAATATTTCCACGGATAACAGTAAACTTTATGTCCCGCACCAGCTCATTCGCTGTCTTTGTCCGAAGTCCACTCGCTCCGGCTCCTACCGGATCAAGCAGCACAACATGACCAAGTACATTTGCCTTTTTTCCTGCTAAAAACATGGACGGAATCGTATTTTTATTCAGCGTACCAATGTTAATATTCAATCCCTGACAAATAGAAGTAATATCTTCCACTTCTCCAGAATCGTCCGCCATAATCGGGCTGCCGCCACAGGCAAGAAGAATATTTGCCACATCATTCACTGTTACATAATTCGTAATATTATGTACCAATGGATGCTTTTCTCTTACGTTATCAAAACACTGCTTTAACATTTTTACCCTTTCTTTACATATAGATTTAGCATATATATTCATTCAAGAATGCTCCGGCATTGTTGCTCGCCACCTACAGAGGTTGGAGTCATCTCACATCTGATATATATTTAGCATGTCTATTTATTTTTCATAAACGGGAAAAAACTGAAATCATCCTATACTTCCTGAAGTGCGTTTTGCAAAATGCTCAGAAGTATATTTGAGAAATATTCTGAATATGGATAAATAAACGATAAAAAATAAAAGAAAATTTATAAAGATTCAATGTAGCTTTTCTCTTAAAGCAATTTATTTTAAAATGATTTACTCTGAAAAGAAAAACGCATATACACCAATCTCGGTATATATGCGAATACATCTACGCTATCCCTACGTTGGCATTATCCAAATCAGGTTATGGGTCTAAGCACTTTAGCTTACTCTCAGCCTGCTTCTGCAAGCTCCCCGTGTATGAATTTACCAATATAGTACGCTATTTGAGTCAAAAAATCAAGCATAATTTACTATTTAATTCATTAAGAGACAGACGACCGAGGAGAGAACCGATACCCTATATTTGTAACTTTAGTCGCGGCGGTTTAAATGCTCGCTTTATGCGCTCGCATCTAAACCTTGC
>OLOZ01000185.1_pt1 | contig 70089 bp, 62 predicted proteins | sample 1673021 | NCBI WGS metagenome assembly OLOZ01 (sample SAMEA3136747, study PRJEB25190) | human gut metagenome | biome: human gut; feature: human-associated habitat; material: faeces | place: Austria | collected 2013 | reverse complement strand
TTCATGGCTAACGCCTGCTCTTCATCGATATTGATTTTTCCCACTTTTATGTTTTTGTATTCATCTGCAATCTCATCCATAACAGGACCCTGCATCATACAAGGGCCGCACCATGCCGCCCAGAAATCAACCAGTACCGGCTGTTTCGATTCTTTTACTTCTTTTTCAAAATTATCTTTTGTTATTTTTATGATCTCCATAATTATCACTTTCCTTTCCTGCTTATTTTATCCGATTTTTTTAATATCATTAATGCTAATATAACATATATAATCTGGACTATCAAGGTAAAAATATGATCATTTTCCTTGTAAAGTTATTTTTGTTAAAATATAATAAAATCAATATTGTACAGTATTTTCTATACCATTAAGGAGGTCTTTAAAAATGTCAATGAATGCACACGACTATGTCGCAGAACTGGTCAAAAAGGCAAGAAAGGCTCAAAAATACGCCAATAACTTCACACAGGAAGATGTTGATCTTCTGACAGCAGCGGTAACATACAGCCTTACAAAACCCGAAAAAACCAAAATGTTTGCTGAAATGCTTGTAGAGGAATCCAAAATGGGCATATCGGAAGATAAAATTTCTAAAATATACGGAAAAGTCTGGGGATCTTATCTTCAGATGAAAGATAAAAAATCAGTAGGCCTTCTCGATGACAATAAAGAAACCGGCATTCAAAAATGGGCTAAACCTATGGGAGTTATTGCCGGAATCATGCCTGTGACCAATGGAGAAGCTACTCCTATCATAAAAGCCAACATGGCTCTGAAAACAAGAAATGCCATAATCCTGGCTCCACACCCCAAATGCAGAAAGCTCAATCTCGCTATAGTCAATGAGATAAGAGCCACCATCAAAAAGCTTGGATACCCTGAAGATCTGGTTCAAACCTGTCACTGTGAATGGGTTAAGCTTGAAGTATCACAAGAGCTGATGACGCAATGTGATTTTATCCTTGCCACCGGAGGCGAAGCCCTCGTCAAAGCAGCCTACTCTTCCGGCACACCTGCCATTGGAGTAGGTGTGGGAAACTGCGTATCTATAGTAACAGGCAAAACACCTATGGATAAAGTAGCTGAAATGATCTGTTTGTCAAAAGCATACGATAATTCAACATCATGCTCTACGGAAAATAACATCATAGTATTTGACAACTGCTATGATGATTTCATAAAAGCAATGGAAAATCACGGAGCTTTCCTATGTAAAGAAGGTTCTGAAGAAAAAGCAAAACTTCAAAAAACATTGTGGCCAAACTCACCTGATGATCACGTACTCAACCGTGCTGTCATTGCTCAAAGTGCTGAAGATATAGCTGCCCTTGCAAGACTTGAAGTGCCCTCAGGAACAAAAGTCATAATGGTGGAAGAATTTAATGGCTTCGGCCTCCAACATCCATTTACGGGAGAAAAGCTCTCTCCTGTATCCGGTATCCAGAAAGCAAAAAACCTTGACGATGCTATCAACAAAATGCTATCTACACTGGAATATCAGGGAAAAGGTCACAGCTGTGGTATACATACTGATGATCCCGCTGATGTAGATAAGCTTGCCTCTGCGGTTCCGGTAACTAAAGTAGTAGTAAATCAGCCGCAATGTCTCACTAATTCAGGAGGATGGAACTGTGGATATCCAGTCTCACTTACACTGGGATGTGGTACATGGGGAGGCAACAGTGTATCTCATAATGTTACATATAAAGATCTCTTGAATTACACTTATGTTTCAAGACAGATTCCCAACTGGAAACCTGAATCACTCAAAGACTTCATAAATGCAGATATTATTGCAAAAGTAGATGCCTAATCATGCAGCGACAAAACGCTGAAGCATTATACTCTTTTCAGCTCAGCAGAAAACATGTGTTTACTTTTTGTTCTTTTTATGATAAAATGTTCTCATAAACAAGGAGGATATTCGCATGTTAAAAGAACGAGAACAAAACATCTTAAATTACATGAGAGCTGAAATAAGAGAAAAAGGCTACCCTCCTACTGTCCGTGAAATATGTTCTGCACTGGATATCAAATCCACATCTACAGTTCATAAGGATATCTCAAACCTTGTAAAACAAGGTTATATAAAGAAAGATCCTTCCAAGCCAAGAGCCCTAATGCTCGTAGACATCGGACAAACTGATTCTCACGATAAACATGAAATGTCAGACAGCAACACAGTAAACAGAGAAGTATCCCGCGCCGAAATCATAGAGGTACCTCTTGTGGGCAGAATAGCCGCAGGCACTCCTATTCTTGCTGAGCAGAATGTGGAAGACAGTTTTCCGGTTCCCGCAAGATTCGTAGGAAACAATCCCAGCTTTATGCTTACAGTGAGAGGCGAGAGTATGATCGAAGCCGGTATAATGGATGGGGATTATATATTAGTAGAACAGCAGAACACAGCCAGAAACGGAGAAATAATTGTAGCTATGGTGGACGGATTTGAAAGCGAAGCCACGGTCAAAACTTTTTATAAAGAAAACGATCATATAAGACTCCAGCCGGAAAATTCCTCTATGAGTCCCATCATTGTTCAAGACGTAAAAATACTGGGAAAAGTAAAAGGAGTCTTTAGATATTTTTAATAAATCTTTTATAAAAGTCTGTTATGATCATAACAGACTTTTTATTATACATAAAACATTATCAGCGATATTATATACATCCATAAAAACAATCAGCACGATATTTTTTGTATCTCTATATATCAAAAATTTAAATATAAACGATTATCTTCAATATTACTGCACAAAATAAGAAAAAAATAATTTGAACGGAGACAAAAAATGAACAACAATATGGATCTTAATTATGAAATGTTCTGTTACCAGTGTGAACAGACTGCCAACGGAAAAGGCTGTACTAAATTAGGGATATGCGGCAAAACACCTGAGATAGCCAACCTGCAGGACCTTCTTATTTTCCAGATAAAAGGAATAAGCTGCTATGGAAAAAAACTGATTGATCAAGGGGATCATATAGACAAAGACATCGTCAGCTTCATCGAGAATGCACTTTTTACCACTCTAACAAATGTAAATTTTAATGCCGAAGATCACGTTAGACTCCTTAAAGAATCTCAGAAAATAAAAGAAAGGCTCAGAAATCTTGTAGGCAAAATTAATAGCCCTACTTCACATGCTACCTATGATCTTCCGTCCGCCAAAAGTGAAATGCTCAAAGACTCTCAAATAGCAGGGATTATGTACGATCAGTCCCTTGATCCCGATATACGTTCACTTCGTCAGACCATTCTTTATGGACTCAAAGGTATCAGCGCATATGGACATCAGGCCAGAGAGCTGGGATATTACAGCGATCAGGTGGATGATTTTTATATTACAGCTCTTGAATCTACTACCGACGACACGCTAACAGCAGATGAAATGATAAGGATGACCATGAAAACAGGAGAGATTGCTGTAGAAGTCATGAAAATCCTTGACGATGCAAATACAGAAGTATATGAAAATCCATCTCCTCACAAAGTAAATATAAAAATTAAAAAAGGTCCTTTCATCATCGTTTCCGGACATGACCTGAAAGATCTGGAAATGCTTCTGAAACAAACAGAGGGAAAAGGAATAAACATTTACACACACGGCGAAATGCTTCCCGCACATGGTTATAAAGGACTAAAAAAATACTCTCATCTTGTAGGAAATTTTGGCGGAGCATGGCAGGATCAGCAGAAAGAATTTGACAATATACCAGGATGTATCCTCATGACTACAAATTGTCTGATGCGACCGCGAGATTCATATAAAGACAGAATCTACAGTACTAACGTAGTAGGGTGGGAAGGTGTAAAACACATAGAAAAGAAGTCAAACGGAGAAAAAGATTTCAGTGAAATAATACAACAGGCGATAAAACTTGGAGGATTCAAAGAAGATCAGGAATCAAAAGAAATACTTGTAGGATTCGGGCATCATGCGACATTAGGATATGCTGAAAAAATAGTTGCAGCTGTCCATAAGGGCGATGTGAAACATTTCTTCCTCATCGGCGGCTGCGACGGTGCAAGACCGGGACGTAATTACTATACTGAATTTGCAGAAATGGTTCCAAAAGATTGCATGATATTAACATTGGCATGCGGAAAATATAGATTCAACAAACTTGATTTCGGTGAAACCGCAGGACTTCCAAGACTCCTTGATGTAGGTCAATGCAACGATTCCTATTCTGCTGTGCGCATAGCAACTGCTCTTTCCGATGCTTTTGATACAGACATAAACGGACTTCCTCTGTCATTCATAATCTCATGGTATGAACAAAAAGCTGTCGCCGTACTGCTGGCACTTTTGAGTCTGGGAATTAAAAACATCTATCTGGGACCTACACTGCCTGCATTCCTCAGTCCCAATGTACTGCAATATCTTAGCGATACTTTTGATCTGAAACTTATAAGCAGTGCTAAAGATGATATAAAAACATGTCTGAAGCAAAATATATGATTTTCTCAATGACAATAAATTTTACGAACAAAAACTAAATTCATTTCTTCCATTATTTTTAAAATCTGAATCGATTTTATTTTATCAATACCATAAATCAATATTTCTTTAAAAGATAAGGCTGTCTCATTAAAGATAAAAAACTTTAATGAGGCAGCCCTACTTTTTATTTTCTGTTTAACAACTGGCGTTTATTTCACCAGCAGTTTCTTTATTCCTGCTTCTAAGCCATCCAATGAAAGTTCGAACATCGGAAATATCTCTGATATAGCATTTATGGTTTTAGCTCCATACATCCATTCCCACGTACTTTTGTCTATAGGGTTAAGCCATACCTGTTTCTTATATCTTCTCTTAAACTTCTCCAGCCATGCTATACCCGGTTCTTCATTCCAAAGACCAATATAAGAATTCCCTCCCTTTTTATAAAGCTCAGAGGGCGCCATTGCAGCATCCCCAACAAAAATCACCTTATATTCACTATCAAGATTTCTCAAAACCCAGTCAGTTTCTATCCACTCACCCTTTTTACAATAAGGGGTGGTATATAGATGATCATATATACAATTATGAAAATAATATATCTTCAAATCTTTAAAATGATTAGCCTGACTGACAGCCTGGAAAAGCCTGTTACATAATCTGCTGTAAGGCAGCATTGAACCGTCGGAATCTATAAGAAGCAATACTTTAACTGTATTTTTTCTCGGCTTGTCATATACAATCTTAAGCATTCCTGCATTATCACAGGTTTCGTCTATAGTCTTATCAATATTGAGTTCTGTTTCCTGCGCATCAACCCTTGAGGAATATTGCCTCAATCTCCTGAATGCCATTTGAAACTGCCTTATATCCAAAATCTTATCCTGCCGAAAGTCCTTAAAATTTCGTTCTCCGGCCACCTGAACGGCAGATTTGTGGCGGCTCGGTCCACCGGTCCTTATGCCGCTGGTATGAAATCCACCCCGCCCCATAACTGAAGTTCCGCCGGTACCGATCCAATAACAGCCTCCGTCATGCTTTTCTTTCTGCTCCTTGATGCGTTCCTCAAACATTTCCAGAAGTTCTTCCAGCTCCTTTGGAAATTCATCACCGGTACCTTTATCGTCAATAGGCCTCTGATGATCACTTTCGTTAAGCCACTCCCAAAACTCTTCGGGAAGATCCTCAGGAGTCTGTACATTTTTAAAATATTCTGCGAAAACAGCATCGAATTTATCATATTCAGATTCTGATTTGATAAGAATACTTCTGCAGAGATTATAGAAGCCCATAAGAGATGAATGTGCAAGGCCTTTATCAAGAGCCTCTTCCAAAATCATCCACTCGTTTATAGAAACCTCCAGCCCTTTAGCTCTGAGCAGGTAAAAAAATTCTAAAAACATATCTTTACCATCTCTTAAGTGAGTATCCTTTCTCTTTTATTTCATTCATTACATCTATATCCTGATTTTTCTTGAGCAAAACACCTACAAACGGCATGTCTCTCTTGAGATTGGCAATATCAACTCCGCTTATCATCAGAGCCTGTATCCAGTCAAGAAGTTCGGAAGTGCTCGGTTTTTTCTGCAGATCATCCATTTCACGGATTTCATAGAAAGCGTCCAGCGCCTTTTCGCTGAGCTTTTTATCTATATCACCGAAATGAACGTTTATAATCTCTTCCATTTTTTCCTTATCAGGGAATTCTATATAGTGAAAAATACATCTTCTCAGAAATGCGTCAGGCAACTCCTTTTCGGCATTGGATGTAATAATAACTATAGGTCTCTGCTTTGTCTTAATGGTTTCTTTTGTTTCGTTAATATAAAACTCCATCTTATCCAGCTCCCAGAGAAGGTCATTAGGGAATTCCAAATCCGCCTTATCTATTTCATCTATCAGGAGAACCACCTGCTTATCTGCCGTGAAGGCCTCTCCCAGTTTACCCAGCTTGATGTACTGCTTTATATCGGAAACATTTCCTTCACCGAACTGGCTGTCATATAATCTCTGCACTGTGTCGTATACGTAAAGGCCTTCCTGTGCCTTAGTGGTTGATTTGATACCCCAGATTATAAGCTCCATATCCAGTGACTCGGCTATAGCTTCAGCAAGCATTGTCTTGCCTGTTCCCGGTTCGCCTTTAATCAGAAGCGGTTTTTCCAAAGCAATAGATACGTTTACCGCATTCATAAGTTCATCGGTAACTACGTAATTATCGCTACCTTTAAAAACGTTCATATTCATTTTTTGTTTCATCTCCTTGTATTGTATTAAGTCAGTGTAAAACTGCTGTTGCCACAACTTTTATAATATATTATATATGGGTATTTTTCAAGAGTTTTGTGGATCAACAATAGTATGTACTTTATCTGTAGCCCTCACATATATTTATAAACCGAAATATTGCTGTTCGCCCTCCTAAAACACTGTATACATCTGCAAATATATGCACACTTTCACAAATAATAACTCTGAAAGCAACCTGTCGCCGGCACATTCCCGGCAACTCAACGCCAAAGGAATACAAACTCATTTTTTATCCAGCCTTCCAGCATAAATCATAATCACAAAAATAAAGCAGTATAAAAGAGCTCCGCTATTTCCAGCAATCATATCAGTAAGAGTATCCAACATACCACGCTGCATTCCTCCACCAGCAAGTTTATCCGCCGTAAACTCAAATATTTCCCATATACCGGCACACGCTGAAGAAAAGAAAAAAGCAAAGACAACCTGTGAAAATAAATAAGCTCTTTTATTTTCAAAAAACATCTCTGCTCTTTTTAAAAGTTTCGATATTACTAACATCCCAAGACTTGCCAAAAGAATTCCACTGATAAAATGTATTATTTTATCATATGGGCCAAACCTCCTGTATAAATCCAAAACTGAGCCTATCGGAGACGCCAAATATACAAAAATGACCCCACAGTAAAATAAATCATCCTTTACATCCAGTATTTTCGCTGTCGCCAGCAAAAATAATATCGCACCAAAAGAACCGGCCACATTTACCGCAGGCGGATTGATTCCGGTTTTAAAAGCTGTCGCAATAGTTATAATCGTTGCTATAATTAAAAGTAAAACTGCTATAATTCTTTTTCTGTGCATAACTCTCCTCGCTTTATTTGATCTGATCCGTAATAAATTCTGCCAGCTTATCGGTACATGCGCTTTGGTTCTCCACATACTTGTGAGAAAAAGCTTTTATCCTATCGATACTATAATCATCAGCAGCTACAGCTTCAGCCAGAACACGGGGATCCGCAGAAATCACTCCTGGCATCTCCGCATCATAATCCATATAAAAATCACGTTCTTCGCCATATGTCTCATAATCAAAAGTATAAAAAAACAATGGTTTTCCTATTATTGCAGCTTCAAAAATTATTGCAGAATAGTCACAGATAACATAATCAGCCGCAAACAACATTTCCAATGTTGTAAATTTATTATCAACTACACCAGTTTCAGAATTTACTTGCATCAGAGGATGTTTCTTTAGCACAAAAATATATTGAGAATCTGAAAAAGCCGCAGCAAGGTTCTGCACAGCCTCTGAAATATTTCTGTCCACTCTGAGCGTAGGTGCATAAACAACTACCTTCTTTTCTCTGAACTCAGGATACTCATCATAAATACGCCTCAGGCAGTCTTCTTTAAAGGACCAGTCTGTAAGTTTATCTACTCTTGGCAAAGTCATCACCTTCATATGCTTATCATCATATCCGAAAGCTTCCGCAAAGTTAGGTGCACATACTCTACTGCTGGTCAAAATATATGTATAATTTCTATGCATCGAAAAAACATCAGCAAGTTTCGCATTTCTTCCTTCACCTTCACCGACTATACTAAACCCAAATTTTTTCAAAGATCCAAGAGCGTGCCACATCTGTATAACCACAAGAGATTCCCTCTGCTTCAGAGCACTAACACTTATACAATAAGAATCCAACACCACAACCTTAGACGTAGCAATATGGTACATCTGCTTAAAAACATGAAAACAATATCCGATCTTTGAAAAAATTCCGCCTTCTAGTTTCTTACAAAGAAAAACCTGCTCCAAACCCGGATCCTTTCTTCTGATCGACCGCTCCAAAAGCTCCATATCTTCAGATTTTTTATCAGACTGCCTGCTCACAAAAGTAATCTTTTCTCCGACAGGAAAAAGTTTCATTATGCTATAGATCATATTTAATATCGTCAGCAATACTTTCACTACAATTTTCATTCTGCCCTCCGCAATAGTATACCTGTGATATTTGCAAGTTCTTCATCTTACCTATAATCAGTTATTTATTATACCATATATTTGAAATATCAAGCAATCTAATAGCTATGTATATTATGTGATGATTGTGTAGAATTAATATCAGAAAAAAATCTCCTGATTAATAAACTAACCGCAAGAAATGATAATGAGGAGTATATAAACTCCTCATTAATTTATTCAATACAAAATTCAATTTATACTATTATTTTAATAACGACTAAAACAATTTACCTGTTATAACATTTTAGCTTTTATAGCTTTCACTACTTTTTCTATATCCTCATCAGTCAAATACGGATGTATTGGAAGCGACAGCACAGTATCGCACAGCTTCATTGTATTAGAAAACTCCGAGTCGTTATAAGGATTTGCTGCAAAAGCTTCCTGTTTATGCATAGCTTTAGGATAATATACCATACTTGGGATTCCTTCTTCTTTTAATGCATTCTGAAGGCTATCTCTTGTTTCCTTATTTTCAAGCTGTATTGTATACTGCGCCCAGCTGGAATAATATCCTTTAGGAACTATAGGCAGCTTTATTTTGTCCTGTACATCAGACAGCTGTCTTGTATATTTATCTGCCGCTTTATTTATATCTTCAAGCTCATAATCGGCAAAAGCCTTTAGCTTGACGGAAAGTATAGCAGCCTGAATTGTATCAAGTCTGGAATTAAGTCCGATTCTTACGTTGTCGTATTTCATCTCCCCCTTGCCATGAACTCTTATAGACTCAAGCAGTGCGGCCATATTGTCATCGTCTGTAAATACCGCGCCCCCGTCTCCATAACAGCCAAGCGGCTTTGCAGGGAAAAATGAAGTGGTACTTATATCCCCGAAGCTACATGCGATTTTATCCTTTATTTTTCCTCCGAAACCTTGGGCTCCATCTTCCAGCACTAATAAATTATGCTTGTCCGCAACTTTCCTTACAGCTTCAAAATCTGCCGGAAGACCGAATAAATCTACAGCTATCACAGCTTTAGGATTAAGCGTCTCATCTGCTTTTACTTTCTCAATAGCCTTATCCAAAGACTCAGAAGATATATTATATGTATCAGTATCCACATCTACAAATACAGGCGTTGCCCCTGCATGAGAAACTATCTCCCCTGATGAGAAGAATGTAAAATCAGGTACAAATACAGCATCACCTTCCTTTATTCCCCACGCCATCATTGCCATTGTCAGCGCATCTGTCCCGTTAGCGCATGTGATGCAATGCTTAACTCCAACATACTCAGCCAACTCCTTTTCAAGCACCTTGACCTGCTGACCGTTTATAAAATTACAGTTTGTAGCCACCTCAATCATGGCTGTATCAATATCTTTTTTTAATACTTGATATTGTTGTTTTAAATCTCTGAATTGCATAATGTTCCTTTCCTGCTTATATTTATATAAAAACTATATCTCAATCATATTGCTGCACTATTTTATTAACTACTTTATCAGATAATAAGAGGAGATCCACCAAGTACTGCAGCCCTCTCTACGCCTGCCTTATCTGCATATAATACTGCCTCTTGATAATTATTATTATCTACAAGCATAGAAGCGCCCCATTGACATTGCCAATGATCCCCCTGAAAGGCGGCCATCCGGGGAATTTTGAGCCCACGCAAGTACAATAATCTGCCGTTTTAAAGAACGTCTCTGCTACTGTTCTTGATGTTTCATATCTATTTATTTCATATAATCTATTAACACCATCCGATGCATAGGTATTAAGTCCAGATTCAAGTGATGCACTTACACCCCTGGTCCCTCCTATTACGTATGCCTTTTTATTTCGATCCAATCTTTTTAGATATGTTTTCTGTTCTTTTGTTAAACTCTTGTCTACCAGCATTATAGGTTTCCCTGCCGATGACGCTGATAAGCTATCAGCGAAATCATTTCCCGTGCAAACCAATAAATCTTCTGACTTAACATTTGCTGCTTTTAGTATTTCAAGATTAGTATCGTATCTTGTCGCCCCAAATAATCTTTCTACTCTATATCCTGTCGATTTTAAACTGTTTTCAAAACTTTCTCTTATTGCTCCTACACCTCCAAGTACACTTTACCATTTTTTTAAAGTTATCAACCAAATATTTTTTTACCATGGACTCCATTGCATCATTTACTAAAAGTATAGGTGCATTTTTCTTTTTCGCAAGATAACATCCTGTAAGTACATCAGGATAATTTGTGCCTGTTGTTATGACTACAGTATCAAACTTTTCTATATTCATACTCTTTTTAAATGCATCCACGGATTCGACTGGTGTTTTATACCTTGTTTCACCATACGCCCTTATATTATTTTTTTCCAAAAAATCTATCTGCATTTGTTTTTTCTGAATTAATTGTAAAATATAATGTTTTTTCACCAGTATATTTACCTTTGTAGTAATAATTATTTAAGTATTATACTATATCCTGTTATTTCATTCCATTTAATATATCTTTCTCACTATCCTATTACTACTTAATACAAATTAACCAATCCTTCAACTATATCGTTACTTATTAAAGTTTCTCCACCCATTACTGCCGCTTTTTTTAATGTCATATCCTCATAGTATTCTTCCGCAGCATTACAATTAATATTATTTACAAGCAAAACAGGTGACTGTATTGACGTTGCCAGCGGGCCCCCTGAAAGTCCATCAGGAAAAGTGCTACCATCAACTAATACAGCTGCTTTATTCCAATCTCCGAAGAATGCTCGCGCAACTGCAACAGATGTAGTATACCTGTTCATACCTGCTATTCTTATCGTGTCACTATATTTTTTACATTCCTGCTCTATATTTTCATTTACAGCTCCTACTCCACCTATCAAGAATACACCTGATACCTCAATATCATGTAAATATATCTCCTGCCCATTGGTCAGTCGATCATTAACCAAAAGTATCGGTTTCCCCAATGAAGATGCCGAAAGGCTGTCTGCAAAATCTCTTCCCGAACATACGATGATGTTTTCATTTTTTATTCCCGATTCTTTTAAAACAGCTAAATTTGTCTCATATCTATCCTTTCCATACAATCTCTTAACACTTGTAAATTTCTTCAGGTCTTTCTCTATATTAGAAGAAACAACAGCTTTCCCGCCTAATATATATACAGTACCCCTACTATTTATATTTCTTTTTATATAATTAATTGCCTCTTCTTTATAGTAGTCATTTATGAGTATTACTGGAGCGTTTTTCTTTGCAGCAAGATATCCACCTGAAAGTGCATCCGGATAATCATTTCCTGAAGCAATAACTATATTATCAAACTTGCCTGAATCCATACTCTTTTTTAAAGCATCTGCTACCATAAAGGCAGTCTCGTATCTATCTTTTCCCGCAAATCTTACCAAAGATTCACTTCCAAACACACGACTTATATTTTCATCAGCAGACACTTGAGGTTTATTGCCATACACAAGTTTTTCACTTTCCAACGTCCACTTTTGATTATTCCTATTACTAAAATACGCCAAATTGACTTTTCCATTTTCAGATATGGATACAGCACTAATAAAGGTCCCTAATTTTGATTTTATAACATAATTTCCATCTGATATTTTAGCAAATCTCCAAAGTTGTGCGTCAGTGCCATTCCATTTATGAACCTGCAGATTAGCACCTGCCGCCTTTGATGCATTTTCTACATCCAATACCAATCCTGTCGCTATATCTACTATTCTATAGTAATCCCCGCTTATTTTCTCAATGCGATATTTCTGCTCCAATATGTTCTCAAACCCATATAATCGGATTTTTTCATCAGATTGAGTCAATGAATACGAAGTATCAGCTCTACTCTTAAAAGAATATATTCCATCTTTTATTCCAGACAATTTATACGGCTTAACATTCCATTTCTGTCCAGTGCTAAAATCCATAACTCCCATATGGACTGAACTTTTACTTCCAGCAGAAACTGTAGTTCCTAATTTTGACTTCAAATAATAATTGCCTTGTCCATCCTCCACAAACTTCCATAGTTGCGCATTTGAGCCGTTTGAAACATATTGTTGCACCTCCACTCCAGGCTCTTTCGATCCATTAACAACATCAAATACTTTTCCTGAATGTTCTGCCGTGATTCTATAATATCCTTCATCTTCATATGTAACAGAAAACTGCTGAGATATATAATTGTTGAAATTATTGATACCAACACTTACTCTATCTTCAACACTTGAATTTTTGATATCCAAACACTTATTTTCGTCTGCAGAAGCAAATATGCTATATATTCCATTCTTAATTGGTCTATAATCAGATGCATTCAACTTCCATTTTTGCGCATCGCTTTTATTGTATGTTGCCGTAACAAGACTATTTGGCTTCGATGAATCATACTGCAAATATGTTCCTAAATTTGATCTTAAATAATAATATCCATCTTCAGAACTTTCAAACTGCCATATCTGTGCAGCTGCCTCATGCCACTGATATTGCTGAAGCTCAGCACCCGGTTCTTTATTGCTGTCTTTTATATCCAAAGCCTTTCCTGAATGTTCAGCAAGTATTTTATACTTTTTATTTCCTATACCTATTATTTCAAATCTATTATTTGAACCAATGTTTTCCTTTATGGCGATCTCCGCGGCCACATTATTCTCAACGCCCGCATCCTTTATGCTCAATATGCTATTCGTTTTCGCCTTATTGCTTAATGTATATGTCCCCTCTTCAACTTCCACCGCTTTTGAGCCATGATCCGCCGGATATCCTATGAGATAATTCATATCTACATTACCAGCTATCCCATTTACCTTTCCAGAAGAACTATACTGCCACATAGCATACTCTTTTTTATATTCACAAGTGTGATAGTATTGCGCAACCCACTTATACCATTTATCAAAACAGGAATCTGTGAGGTAATTATTCCACCAATTAAGGTTCACATATACTCCTACTGGATATCCAGCTGCATTTATTTTATTACAAAATGTTTCAGCAATCTTACCAAAGCTTGATTTATATGCTAATGTACTACTATCTTCCATATCAAAATATACCGGATATGACAACGTTCTTCCTTTCAATAACCGCAATACATGATCTGCCTCGCTATCCGCTCTTGAGGTATTTGTCGCATATGAATAAATATATACTCCATATGGAATCCCAAGTCTTTCACACTCCTTAGCATTCTTTAAAAACTTACTGTCATCCTGATCTGTCTGATTCATTCCAAATCCGCATCTCAAAATAGCAAAATCAATACCGCTTGACTTTACTTTCTCCCAATTTATATTTCCCTGCCACTCACTTACATCTATTCCATGAGCAGTAGCATTAAGTGCCGATGCTGCCTTTCCTGCCTTAAAATTGTTACTGATATCCGCTTTATTTTCTATAGGAACACCATTATTGAAACGCCAACTATTAGCATTATCATTTTTTTCAGGATCATTTTCACCTATATCTATTGTACTATTTTCAGCAACTGAAACATCATATATAAGCTCGCTTTCATTCTCTGTAAAAGCTTCTTCCCCATATACCTGAATTCCACTAAAACCGATTATCATTACTGTTAAAATTGCCAATATTCGTTTCAACTTTTCTCTCCCTATCCAAGTAATATACATAATAAAATTTATATAATTATACCATTATTATAAAAGCTAAACAACCAATCTTCCTCTATTACCTGTTAACCATATCATTATAATATAAATACAACAGGGACGTCTATTCAATTTGTACGTCCCTGTTGTAAATGTTTTTTAATTAATAATATTGTTTACGACTTTGTCTGAAATCAAACTCGGTCCACCTAATACAGCAACTCTGTTTACTTCTGCCTTGCCTGCATATTCAGCAGTGTCACGATATCCAATATTCTCAACAAGCAATAAAGGAGAACCTATCGCCATTGCCAAAGGACCTCCTGAAAGTCCATCAGGAAAATCATATGCTCTTGCCAATACTATATTTTCACATTTTTTCTTAAAGAATTTTTTTGCTACAGCAACTGAAGTTGTATACCTGTTATCTCCATAGACTCTTGCTACATTGGCATATTTCTTACTATTATTCTCTATATTTTTGTTTACAGCTCCTATTCCTCCTACTATATATATTTGATTTGTATCCAAACCTTTCAAATACTTGCTCTGCTCCCCTGTAAAATTATCTCCAACTAACATAATCGGCTTTCCTACTGCTGATGCAGACAAACTATCAGCATAGTCTTTTCCGGAACAAATCAATATTTCCTCACTATTAATCTCAGCTTCATCTAATATTGCCAAATTTGTTTGATATCTATTATCCCCATAAAGCCTCTTTACATTTTGCTTTCCTATGCTTTTTTCAAATCTCTCTGAAACAGCTCCTACTCCTCCAAGTATATATACAGTACCGCCTTTCTGCAGGTTATCATCAATATACTCTTTAGCCATAAGTTCTGTATCTTTATCCATTCTAACTAAGATTACTGGTGCTTCCTTAACCTTTGCTAAATAGCTTCCCGTAAGTGCATCTGGATAATCACTTCCGCTAGCCACTATTATATTTTTAAACTTTTCTACACTCCAGCTCTTTTTTAAACCATCAGCGACCAATATTGATGTTTCTACTCTTTCCAAACCAGCAAATCTTATTTTTTCTTTATCTTCGAATAAGTTTGATGCATTGTCTTCACTTGATCCAACATCATATTCTGGACCTTTACCTTTCTGATATACTGTAACCTTATATTTTTGTTTATGTTCTCCGTTTGCGGAAATTATTTCAAATTCAAGAGTATCGCTTGTCTTATTATAATCTGCTGGCTTCATATATATATCGGGATTCCAATATATAAAATTACTATATGGTTCTTTTTTCTCAACATATATTCCCGCACCCATTTTAGTAATAGCTTCTAATTCATAATATCCCTGTTTAACATCAAATTCTTCAGGAACCACTAAGGTTGCCCCTGCCTCCGTCATCGCTTCTTCTAAATCAATATCTTTAACTGCAATTTCTTCTATTGTCTCACCATCTTCATCTAAAAATTTCCCTATGCTTAACGAAAGTGATTTTAACTCAGTGCTATTTCCTTTTGTATCCCTTATTATTTTAAGTTTATAGGTCTTATGAACTTTCCCGTTAGCTGATGTAGTCTTAACATTTATTGTTTTTTCTGCCTCACCATTATAAGAAAAAATATCGTCAAGCCCTTCGATCTTTATATTGTCAATATTATTAAATCCCACATCAAACGTATTGATACCTATTTCTTCATTATAATAATATGGTACATAAATTTTCGTTTCTTTGCCTTCCGATTTGCTCAGATCAATTCGTTCTGAGTGATAATATTGTCCATTAACATCACCGAAACCAATCCACAATTCATTTAATTCAGCTGATTCCCCATTGCTTTCCACAATTTTAAACTTGTATGTCTTTTCTTTATTATTGTTGATATCTTTCACATGATATTCAAAATATTCCTTATTTAAATCCAAACATTCATCTAACCAATCTTGTCCATTTATAGTAATTCCTTCTTTATTTACAAACCCAGTTACTTTTACAAAACCATTTTCAATAGTTCCATACGGAACTTCAATAACTATACCTTCATCACTCCATTTACCCTCATAAAACAATGTCGTTAATACTGGTTCATCAAACTCATCAGTTGTAATTCCGTCCCATGCCTCTAATGAAAACTGTACTTGATTTTCAATAGTTTGATTTAGTCGAGCACGTTCAACTAAATTAACAATATATGTGTGTGAATTATTTCCATCATATGATGTAGATTCTATTTTAGCATATCCTATGCCATTAGAACCTATTTTTACTGGAACATTTATTTTTTCACCTTTTGCATTTCTCCCGATTATAAAAACCCCTTGATTCTTATCGTACTCCGAAGGAATCTCGACAGTACATGCTCCACCTATAGGATTCAGCTCAATTTCTCCTTGCTTTACTCCATTAAATTGTATAAATAAATCAAACGGCATAGGATTAGAGGCATTTTGCCACACTGCATATAAATCATTTACATATTCTCCTATAGAACTTTCAATGAATAAAGCTTCTTCATCAGTAGACCATCCTTTAAAAACATATCCATCTCGCTTAGGAATCGGCAATAGGCTTGGATCTATCTCATATATTACCTCTCCTGAGGAATCCAAAAATTCAGCATTATAAACTAAACTGTCTCTATCATTATCATCAAACAATCCCCCGGGAGCGTGTAAATTAATACGCTTCATATTATTAACCAAACATCCAGGCAAGCCCTCAAATTGCGTAATCCCTTCTAACGTATCTCCATTAATCTTTATCATCATGTATTTATCCAGATTACTTACAGCATCACTTACAATCTGGCCCCCTGAGTATCCCATACTAATCTTTGTTCTTCTATTTGATTCACTTATGATTGTTGCTTCATCAAACTCACCATATTCATCTTTATTACATCCAACTACAAGTTGATCAACCTTAGCATCACCTTCTATACGAACAGAAACACTTGATACATAAGCATTTTCACATATTTTGATTTCGTCTACAGTTCCACCAGATATAATCACTTGCGACCAAGTGCTAACCTCTCCGCTTTTTCCACCCGCAATTATACCTTTAACATTACCGCCATTCATTATAATGTTACCTGATTCTACGTCTTCAGATTCACTTCCTGCGTAAATAATATATCCATCAGAAATAAAATAAGATTTCTCACTTTCATCCAGCAAGCATACTTTTACTGTTTTGCCTGGATTCTGTTCAATTTCTTCTGTAGTCATTTCATAGATTTCAATAGCTTGTCCTTCTGCATAAAATTCTTTATCAGTTTCATTAATCTGAGCTGCATACACAGAATTCATCATAATACTTAAAACGACAGCACCTATAAAAACAAATAATATAATTATAAATAGCCTTATACTCTTTTTTATTAATAACATGTTACGTCTCATCCTTTCTTTTATATCTGATTAATATTTTATCATATTATTATTTTATTTTCAAAACATTTCATATATTAAAAAAATAGGGCACATGCCCTATTCAATTCAATGCCGTATCAGCCTCTATCATGTTGAATTCCCATCCACAATCTTTTTCCACAAAACTTTTTAATATATCATTTTTATCATTTAAAATTTTGTACATTAATTTACATACTGATTTTTTATAAATTCTAAATCTAATATCTTTTAACAATCTTTGCTGCAAACCATTCTGTGGCACCAACATTCTAACTGTACTGCAAAACTTAGTAAGCCCACGTACTATTATTTTTAAATACATATCAGCATCTTTTTTCACCTTTAAATCAAAAATCTCAGCGTTGCACATCCCTCCGTCAATAGAAAAAGATATAATGCAATAAAACAACAATTTCCCTTCTTGCTCAACATACAAAAATCTTTTTACTTTCCCTGAACTGGTATTATCTTTAACTTTCCAATCATAAAAAGACTTGTTTTTATTTAATCCCATACTATCACTCAAAAATTCGCATTCTCCATAAAATGGAAAACAGTTGGATATCTTAATTATTCCATCACTGCTGAAAGTTTTGATTAAACATTTATCTAAATCTATAGTCTTATCATTTGGCTTTATCTTTAATACTCTTATAAGTAATTCTTTAAAAAGTTTAAACTTATTTCCTAATTTGATCATTATATCCAGATCATATTTCGTCCTATATCCCAATTTTTCAAAAGTTCTTTTAGATTTATCATTGGGAATTCCATATATCATATCATACTTATTTTTTAACAATTCTTCAGCTTTTGTAAGAATTTTGCTCAAATAAGCCTCGCCTCTGTAATCAATATCAACCACGCTCTCACATGATTGCAGCAACAATTGCTTTTTTCCGTTAATTATATATTCCTGAGGCATGAACATATTAAATGCAACTAATTTATCGTTATCAAACAGACCTATATTTTCTGAGCAGCCAACATATGGATTGCTAAAATGTTTATTATTCCAATTCTCTAAAGTAAATGACTGGCCAAAGGTTTTATTGAATAATTCTAATTGCTCCTCTTTTCTCTCTGTCCCTACAAAATCAAATACCAATTCCTCCTGTTTCAAATTCAATACACCCCCATATTCTATCTTTAAACATAACTGAAACAATTATAATAATTTTATTATTCTCAACTATTCCTGTTGCTCTATATTCTATCAATATATCCGGAACCATTTCTTTAATACGTATTTTATTAATTCCCTTTACCGTTAAACTTCTATTATCAATAACTCCCATATAAAGTTCACTATTAGACCCGCCGAAGTCATCTGATAATGTCAACAACAATATATCATTTTTTCCGTTGCAAATATGCGATACATGCCACAGCATTTTACCTTCCGGTATACAATTACTCAAATCAACTTCTGAACAACCCTCCACTTCAAATAATTGATTTTTTGTATACATAAGTTTTATTTCTTTATTTTGTTTTAAACAAAAATAAGCATGTACTCCTCTCTCATCACTTTTTACAGACGGAGATATTATATCGAATTTATCCATGGGCTCCGACACAACACACTCCTTATTCTTCCATAAATAACCATTTTCGCTAGTCATTCTATATATATTAGTAAGGGGGATCTCCTGATTATATATACATTCACGGTAATAACACTGAATATCCCCTGTGTCTAATTTCACTAATGTTGGATCTGATAAATGGTTCTTCTTACCTTCTTGCTCAGATGCTATTGGCCCCGCAATATACTTCCACATTAACTTATCGCTGCTTCTATATATGGTTGGCCTCTCATATTTATCATTACCAAATGGATATGGTGTTAACGCAAGCAAATAATCTGCATCCGCCAATTTAATTAAATCAGGATGAACACATTGATTAAAGTTATCCGGAGTTTTTATGTCCAATAATTTAAAACCTTTTATTTCCTGAAAAAGTTTTTGTTTTTTACTTACTTTTCTTCTTGCAAAAAATTTTAAAATTCGAGGTGGTTTTATATTTCTTCGCTTTAATAATGCCAATATAAAATATATCTTATCACAAGTTACTGCCTTTTTAATTATATGTAAAATACGATTCAACTCAAACACTCCTTATAATATCTATATAAATTCTTTAATAAAATCTCTAAATATAGTATTCTGCATTTGTCTGCCATATTTTTTATAATCTATATTTTCTCCCAGCACTTTCGCCTTGCTGTTATATATATCATCAAACGCAGCTCTTAATTCTTCGCGCGTAAAAAAGCCATATCCGTGATCAAAAGAATTAACAAAAGCATCTGATGTGGACCCTGGAATAATATACATAATTATCGGCTTGTTTAAAAAAATGTAATCAAATATTTTCGTACCATAACCCATTATCGCATCATTTGAAGCCATTAAAACATCCGCTTCATCAGCCAAAGCCTGCATACCCTTACTATATTCCACAAAGCCTCTGCATTCATAATCTATATCATTTTGAGAATACAGTTTTTCCATTTCAGGTTCCTTATTACCATATTGTATTATTTTAAGAGACATATTTTTTGCCTTCCAAAACTCACCAAGTTCCTCCACAATCCATGGAAGATGACTGCTCTTTACATATATACTAAACTTACCATAAATGCCTATGGTAATCGTATTATTATCATTCTCACGATCTCTTAATTTTATATCTTTTAATGCAAAATCATCATATCCGTTATAAATAACTTTTGATTTTATTTTTTCAAGAAAACTATACTGTTCTTTTAATGCCTGTAATGATTTTTCATCACAAATAGTTATTCCGTCAGCCTTCTTTAATGCAGGTCTTTCATAAAAAAAGGACTTTGCATATTCTTCTAATTTACTTTGCTTATCATTGTCTCTGTAAGACCTTGTCCATAAATCTCTATAATCAATTATTACAGGTATATCAGATTTTCTCTTTATTTCATTTACCAATGGTAATGTATAATATGGTCCAACACTTATTATTACTATATCATATGAAGCTAAATCCACTTTACTTAATGCGCGTTTATATGCTTTAACACCGGAAGAAAATGTTTCGCCCACATCAGCTTCGATTACCTTAACTCCCTTTACCGGTTTTTCATCCGTAATCTGCGGATAAGAGCTTATTTTATTCTGTATTACGGTAACTTTATCAAACTGCATTAAATATTTGCTTAAGCTTACCATTCTTATTTTCCCGACAGTAGCGCTGGGAATAAATCCTGGAGAGACTATTAAAACTTTCATTGACTATTTCCTCCTCAATGAATTTTACTTTCTTTAAGAAATAAGTCTACACCGATAATTGTCAGATATAATGGAACCTGATAGATTGTCCACTTTAAGAAAGTACTTGGCATTACCGTACTTATAGCAAATGCTATAAACAATACAAAACATAATACAGCCCTGTATCCCTCTGATTTTTTCATATGTTTAATTGTAACATATATAATAAATATACATAGTATTATAAATGCAATTGCAATCAATAGACCGTATTGAACCATTAACTCCACTATATAGTTATGTGGATTAATAACATCTGCAGTTTTAACAGTATACTCAACATTATTTTGAAAAATATCTGTAAAGCTGTTAGGTCCATTTCCCCAAATAGGACTTTCTTTTATTGTATCAATTCCTGAAAAAAACAAATTCTTTCTGACTTCAAAGGTTCCCATTCCATCATAATTTATCTGATCTACAAGGCTGTCTCCTCTTAATATCTTTTCTAACTGTTCAAAATTAAGGTTAATATTGCCATTATATAAAGCCATATTACATTTAATAAAAATCCCTTTAATAATTCTCTTCAAAGCAACAGTAAATAAAAAAACACATCCTATCAAACCCGCAGATTTCATCAATACCGGCTTTTTATCTTTTTTAATTATAAGCATAATAATTATACTGCTTATTACAATTACAAACAGTCCCAGCCTAAATAATGTAGAGTCACTCATAACTACCGGAATCAAAACAAAAATAAGCTGAGCTAAATGAATGGCAAAGCTCTTTATTTCTTGCGAATATAATACTTGGACAATAATTATGGCGCATACAACTAATAACATTGCCGCCAAATTATTTTCATTAGCAAAAAATGCGGTTGCCGGATGAAATGTATAAGGTTTACAATAAACTATATCGTTAAACCTGCTTGACGGTAATTCAAATCCCCAAATAATTTCAAAATATGAAATCATCGCTATTATTATTCCTATATATTTAAATACATTTACAGCAAATTGCCAAAGCTCTTTATTGGTATTAACAAAAAGAGAAAGGCAGAAAAAGAAAAGCAAATTAATTGCAATTGCAATCAATTCAGAAACTGCACCTTCGACAGATTTTCCTAAGACAACCCAAAATGCTGCAAGAATAATCATACACAAAATAATTACTTCCAAAAACAAAGCTGACTTTTGTAAAAGTGGCTCCATATCCCATTGCTTTCTTAAAACCATATACAAACATATTATTAAGCAAACTAACAACACAATTCGAAAAACATCAATTATTATACCTGAAATCTCAAAACGAAAACAATATAAATATCCATTAAAAAAAAGGCTTGCCAATAATATGAAAATTAGAGCTTTTCTTATTGTTAGATCTTTTACATTTCTAATCTTAAATTCCGCCATCTATTACCTCCGTATATACCTTAATATGTTTGCTGACTACACTGTCATATCCAAACTTTACCCTTGCATATTCTGCAATTTGCCTTCTATCATATAACTCCAAATTATTATACATATACTGAAATGCTTCTGCCATCTGTTTAACGTTCCCAACATCAACCAACAAACCATTATCTTTATTTATCATACTTTCAGGTCCCTTACATCTTGTTGACACTACCGGCACGCCAGAACATAAAGCCTCAGCTGTAACTATGGAAAACGTTTCCAAACTGCTGGAGCAAACAAACAATGAACAATCCGAATAAAAATCAGATATTTTTTCTCGATTTATTTGCCCTACAAATACAACATCATTTTCTACTGCTAACAAATCTCTCAAGTTCAATAAATAATCATATTGATTTCCCGTTCCCCCTATAATAAGTTTTGTATCCTCCTTATCTTTCGCAAATTCAGCAAATGCTTTGATTAAAACATCATATCCTTTTATTTCTCTTAACGATCCCAATGCCTTTATTGTAAAGACTCCTTGATGTCGAGAATTTTTAAAATTCTCTATCGCTATCCCATTGGGAATCAAAGTAACCTTTTCCAATCCAAATCTGTTCATTTTCCTTTTAAAAGGCTCTGATATAGCTATAGCTGTATCACACTTAGATAATGCTTTTTTAAATCTTCTAAAATAAAATTTTTCCGGTTGATCTTTTAATACATTTGACAGATGCTCCGTATAGACTAATGGACGACCAAATCTTTTTTTTATATCTAATGCGATGTTTATCATGCTACATGATTCCAGATGAATAACATCTGGGATCCCAAATGATTCTGCAATTTTTTTACACATAAAACCTACTTTAAATCGATTCTGTATCTCTGCCCCTTCTACAGAACCCGGAAATAAATTCTTTTGATTACATCTAAATTCATGAACTCCATTAATTATCTCATATTTTATCCCTATATTTTTTCTTTTCATTCTGAAACTAATATCAAAATATAATACCGCTACATCATTACCTTTTTTAGCAAGCGCTTCAGCCAATTCTTTAAAAAAAATACCTTTTAAACTGTTATCATTATCTGGATACCATGAGGGGATTATCAATATCTTCATTATAAAGATTCCTTTCTCTTTTTCTTGTACAAATAAAAAATATACAATAAGTTTACTAATCCTGAAACTGTATATGCAATTGTTAATGCTATTACTGCCCCGTTAATCCCATATATTGTTATAAAAATACAATCTAAAATAATATGACAGATTGCTGTAATTCCTGAATTTATAGCATTAAACTTCACCTTTCCTATTGCGCCAAGAATACTCCCTAACGGCATTCTTAATATACTGTTTATCGAAAAAGTAAACCACATTATTCGCATCAATCCCAATGCCGGCATATAATCTGCTCCAAAAATAAATTTTATCAAAAATGGAGAAAAACAAAATAATATAATCGCCATCGGCAAGATAATCGCTCCCAATAAACCTATTGTAACGAAAGTCTTTTTTTTAATCCAATCAAAATCATCAGAGTGCCTTGTAAAATATGGATATATGCAAATAACTACAGCATTGGCGATAAATTGCAGATTGGTCGGACCAATAGATGCCGCTCTATAAAAAGCTGTTTGTGTCTCATCCGCTATTATTGCGGTTACCACCATTTGTTCATTCATCGGCATTATTATAGAAAAAGCGTTTGCAAACAACCCTCCTATTGCAAAATAAATGAGTTGCTTTTTTTCATCTCGACTTAATTTCAACGGCTTTGTTGAAAACAATTCGCTTTTTTTCTTAATAATAATTATTGCAACAACAATTATTATTATATACGCCATATATCTACCTACTATAGCCCCCATTACTTTATAACCCAAAGCAAGTAATATTTGAAAGCCTCCATAAAGTACTGTATATATTACCGAAATCCTGGCATATTCTTTATTTTTCATATCGGCTCTAAGAAACAGACTAATGCAATCAAATACATATGAAAACATAGGTAAAGCCAACCCAATAAACAAATATATCTCCAAGCCTTCAATACTCAAATCAATATTAGACAATCCTAAAATAACAAGAACTAATATACATCCATTAATTACCATTCCCCATTTTAAACAAAACTCAAAAATGGCTCTTTTCCCTGCATAAGTTTCCTGCAATACACAAAATCTCAAAATCGAATTAGATAAGCCTAGCCCACTTACTATAAGAAGGTATGAGTTGAAATTATCTACAATACTCAGAACACCATATTGAGATGTATCCGCAATTATTCTTGGTAAAAACAATACAGAACAAAACGAAATACATTTAACCAATAATGACCCCAAAAAAACAGAGAAGAAGCCTTTTTCTCTCATTTTATTTACACCATTAACTATAGTGTTTTTATTAAGATATTTTTTAACTTTTCTTCTCATTATGAAGACCTGTCCGTTTTATATTCCTTAATTATGTCCGTATATATACTTATCATATTATCTACATTATCATTCCAATTGTATTTTTTTTCCACAATTTTACGTCCTTCTTTTCCCATTTTTTTCATTAATCCATTATCTGCAATAATGTCAAAAATCAAATCAGAAATGCGTTCATAATCATTATTATCGACAATAAATCCATTTTTATTGTTGATTACTATTTCCTTAAACCCTTCAGCCTGAGATACTACAACAGGTTTTTCCATTGCCATGGCTTCTATAACTGCAACTCCAAAGCTTTCATTATTACTTAATGCACAAAATACATCAAATGAATTTAATGCTTCAGGAACAAAACCATACGGTATTTTACCTTTTAATGTAATAATATCTGAAAGATTTTTCTCATTAATAAGATTCTGCAAATAATTTTTTTGACTTCCTTCTCCGTATATATCCAAAAACAATTTGCTCTCGAATTTCGAATTCTTGGCTTTCTCAATTAACTTTTCAAAACTTAAAATTAATTTATCTATGCCGTATACACTTTCCAATGACTTAACGGTTCCAATTATACATTGAGGTCGATCAATTATTTCATAATTTCTCGGATTGAACATATTTAAATCTACCCCAAAAGGAGTTAAATAAATATAGAGTTGATCATTACCAATCACCTCTTTTATTTTTCTCGCCATGCATTCACTTGTAGATGCTATATAATCTGCTTTTTTTATATTCTTGACAATTACATTATAATTAAAATGATTTTTAAAAGGAAATTCATAGATATCACTTCCCCAAAACGAAAGCATCACCGGATGAATATCAGCCATTCTTGCAAGAGTGCCGTAACCACTGGCATAATGAGCGTTAATAATATCAGGTTTAACTCTCCTCACATATTTCCTTACTTCAATTGCATTAAAATAATATCCCTTACTTCCTGAATATTTTAATTCACACATATTCACACGACAATCAATTTTGTCTTTAAACGGATTATGTCCTGAATTATACAGCAGATGTACCTCAATGCCTTTTTCTACCAACGTATTTACCCATCTTACCGTATGGGTGCTTTTCGCTGATGCAAGAAATAAAACTACCATTATTTACAACCTCTTAAAATTCTCCTTCCATATCAGTAGATGCAAAATCTGTTAACGGCAGCTTTACTGCCTGTCCTGTTTTCTGGCTCTTGTATATTGACAGGATTACTTCCAATGCATTTCTGCCGGCAACTGCATCCACATATGGAGTTCTGTCATTTTCTATAGCATCTATAACATCAGCAAACAAGCTTGTATGTCCATTTCCGTATACATTACTTGTTTCTTCCTTTAATCCTTTATTCTGGTTATCTTCTTCTGTTTCATCTGCGAAATTCCATACATCAATATTATTAGTTGAAGTTCCGCCAATCTTAACTGTTCCGTTTTCTCCGAATATGTACAAGGTTTCTTCCAAATTTTTAGGATACACGTTAGTCGTTCCTTCAATAGTACCGATAGCGCCATTTTTGAATTTAACTACTGCCACTCCAACATCTTCTGCCTCTAAATAGTCATGGAATTGCTGTCTTGTTGCACCGTAGATTTCTTCTATTTCATCTCCCATCATCCATCTGAGCAAATCTATGCCATGAATGCACTGATTCATAAGCGCTCCGCCATCCTGAGCCCAGGTGCCTCTCCATGAGGCCTGATCATAATACCCCTGATTTCTGTTCCATCTTACGTGAATAGAGCCATGCGACAGCTTTCCGAATCTTCCGCCTTCCACAGCCTTTCTGAGCTGCTGTATAGCTACATTAAATCTGTTTTGATGACATGCCGATACTTTAACACCTTTTTCTTCAGATAGCTTGATTATCTTGTCAGCATCTTCCATACTCATGGCCATAGGCTTTTCTATAATAAGGTTAACGCTCTTCTCTATACAATGTAAAGCAATTTCGGCATGTATCCCACTCTCTGTAGCAATACTTACAAGTTCAGGCTTTACTTTCTCAATCATCTTCTTGTAATCTTCGTATCTTTTAATTGTATCATCGTTCTGTAATTCATGCTTTGCAAGCAGTTCTTCCATTTTTTCAGGTAATACATCGCATACAGCTGCTATTTCCAAGTTATTATTTATTGCCGCTTTCATATGATTTGTTGCAATTCTTCCGCAACCTATTAATGCATATTTCATTTTTTCTCCTCTTATTTTCTTTCCGAAAGACCACCATCGGCTACATCATATATTCTCCCACACTTTTCACAATGAAAACCATCATTCAGACGTTCTCCGCATTCGCATACCCAGCCAATCTGCTTCGCTGGTACTCCTGCCACTAGTGCGTAATCAGGAACATCTTTCGTAACAACTGCTCCGGCAGCAACCATCGCCCATTTTCCAACTTCATGACCACATACTACTGTAACATTTGCTCCTATAGAAGCTCCCGTATGCAAAACAGTTTTTTTATAACCCGCACTGCCTTTTGGATACTTTGCTCTTGGCGTCAAATCATTAGTGAACACCATAGATGGCCCGCAAAAAACATAATCTTCAAGTTCAACACCTTCATATATGGATACATTGTTCTGAACTTTACATCCATTACCTATTTTAACATTGTTTGATACATTAACATTCTGCCCAAAAGAACATCCTTCACCTATCTGTGCACCGGATTGAATGTGACAGAAAAACCAGATCTTTGTATTATCTCCTATTTTAACATTATCATCAACAATACTTGTCTCATGGATAAAAATTTCCTTGTCTTTCATTTTCCCTCCATATACGTCTAAACTCTTTTTTACTTTTTAGTATTATCAAAACTCTTTTTTCTGTAAAATTTCATCTAATTTAACTATATTTTTTTCTAACATATCGTATCTATAAAATTTCCCATCAACAACAAAGTTTCTTATGGTCTTTTCAATATTTTCAGTTTTCTCATTATACCAAAATGCATGGGTAAGAATATGTAATCTATCGTAATTATTAGACAAAATAATTTTATTAACATCCTCTCGCCAATGTCTTCTACTATCCGATAAATATTTAAATTTTTTAAAAAAGGCCTCGCTATATGAATTTATCACCGGAGATAAATCGTAATTTGATTCTAATGTTTTATCTGAAGGTCTATGCATTGAAACACATTTTATTCTTATATTTAAAATTTTTTCCATTAATGCTATTTCATCATATATAATATTTCTTATTCCGTTTTTATTTTTATAATCCTCCCAACTATAATTCATTTCATCAAAATGCAATCCTACTCCATGACCCATTGATATAATTTGCATTAATTTGTCACGTATATCCCTATTCATAATATTATAAAACGGTGATGATACTAATACAAAATATATTGAACTTATACCTATCTCTTTTTCAATTTTAGCTAAGTTTAAGGCTTTATCTATAGAATAATCAATATCATGTCTCATAATAACACATTTTTCATACTCCATCCAATTATGGTAATCTGCAAACGCATAATTATTTTTTCTTAAATTTTCCACCATATCCGAATATGCTTTATATGTAAAGTCCATGCATTTACTCCTATTATAGCACTTCTATATTATCTCTTACCGCTATATCACTCATTATATTTTTAGTATCAAAAATAGCTTTTGCATTTTTCTGAATCATATCATAATCTATATTGGTATGCGCACACGTAATCATAATAAGATCATATTTTGATATATCCTCAGCAGAAATATAATCAAGTCCCTCTGTTATTTTTCCATTTTCTTTAAATGATTTTATGTACGGATCATAAAAATCAACATCGGCACCATTTTTCTCAAGTATATTAATGATGGGAATAGCAGGACTTTCTCTATAATCATCAATATCCTGTTTATATGCAACCCCCAACACCAATACCTTCGAACCATTCAAAGCTTTTTTATATCTGTTTAAAATCCAGCTTGCTCTTTCAACGCAATATTCCGGCATTTTATCATTAATCATCATTGATGACTCTATCATTGACGTATGAAATCCATATTCTCGCGCTTTCCATGAAAGATAATAAGGATCCAGCGGTATACAATGTCCTCCAAGCCCTGGTCCCGGATAAAACGGCTGGAATCCATATGGCTTAGTCTTAGCAGCATCTATCACTTCCCAAAGGCTTATACCCATCTTATTACAAAGTATTGCCAACTCATTCACAAGCCCAATGTTAATATTTCTATATGTATTTTCCAATATTTTTTCCATCTCTGCTACTGCCGGTGATGAAACTTCACAGACATCTCCATCCAATACCGCTCGATACATTGAGGCGATAACTTCAGTTGCATCTTTACCTATTGCCCCTACAACTTTAGGCGTGTTTTTTGTTTTAAATTCTTTATTGCCTGGATCCACTCTCTCCGGCGAAAAGCCAAGATAAAAATCTTCCCCACATTTAAATCCTGAGTCTTCTTCAAGCAATGGCTTAATAAGTTCCTCTGTAGTTCCCGGATAAGTTGTTGATTCAAGAACTACCATAGTTCCTTTTGTCATATGTTTTGCAATCTCAATAGTCGAGTCCTTAACATAACTGATATCCGGCTGCTGATGCTCGTCCAATGGAGTCGGTACACATATTGCAATAAAATCTACATCCTTTACGAAACTGAAATCTGTGGTTGCAGAAAGCATTCCTTCTTTTACAAGTTTCTTTAAATCTTCATCAACCACATCTCCTATATAATTATCCCCGGCATTTACAAGATCCACCTTTTCCTTTTGGATATCAAATCCTACTGTCTTGAAGCCTGCTTTTGCTTTCTCAACAGCTAAAGGAAGGCCTACATATCCAAGCCCTACGACGCCTACTTTAATTGTTCTTTCTTCAATTTTTTTAAGCAACATATCTTTCATAACAATCACCTTCCATTTATATCACTTTTTAAGTGGCCTTGCCGGAACTCCTATTACTGTAGTATTATCTTCAATGTTTTTTAAAACAACACTACCCATTCCAACGACTACATTTTCTCCTACTTCTACTTGATTTTTTATCATTGCAGATGCTATATAAAGATTATCTCCAGTTTTAACAGAACCATATATTTTAGCACCACACACTAATGAACTGTTTTTGCCTAAATATGCATTATGCGAAATCAGGCATTGTGCATCTATTTTGCACCCCTCTTTTATAACAGTATTATCTATCGTTCCTCTATTTATTACGCATGCGGGACCAATTAAAACATCATCCTCTATTTCAACACCACCATAGTGCTTGATCATCTTTTTTTTATGGTTTTCATCCTCCACATAGCTGTAATCATCATGTCCAATAATTGCACCTGATTGTATCGTACAATTGCATCCAATATTCACAGAATTAATAATGTTTACATTATTGTATATTATTGTATTGTCTCCAATTTTGATCTTTCCTGAAATAACACAATTATGGCCAATTTTAACGTTTTTACCAATCTCAACATCTTCAGAAATATATGTACCTGCTCCTCTATCAGGTAGTTTACTTTCGGTAAAAAAGAATTCTTCTATAATAAAGAAAAATACAGATTTAGGACTGTCTGTAACAATACAATTATCACACAAGTCTTCTCTATATTCAGGTGCAACCAACAGCTTATAACGCTCCTTTGCATCATTTTCCATAATATTGGCATTCTTACACCATGTTATTGTTTGAGGTTTATAATTGTATAATGAAGAAAAACCTTCAATCATATCATCTTTTTGACCTGTAAATTGGATTTTTAAATTTTTCTTTTCTAAAAAGTTTATAATGTTTTTGATTTTTACCATCTATATACATTCCTCTATTTAAAAATTAATCTTTGATATAATTTTAATGATTTTTTCTGCTGCATCACCATTACCAAAAGGATGTTCGTCTTGCCCTATTAATTGCTCAACGCTTAACTTTTCCAAAATCTCTTCTTTATTAGGTTTAGACAATTGATTTCTTTTCCCTGTCATTGTGTCTATCCAGGCAACATCATCCGCAATAGTAATACATTGTGTTTCTGCAAAAAAAGCTTCCCTTTGCAATCCACCTGAATCTGTTACTACTTTTTTAGCATTTTTCACTAAATATAAAGACATTAAATATCCTACAGGCTGACACAAAATCAAATTATTCAATAAATGTTTTTCTTTTAATAATTTTGCCCTTTTTTGGTTTCTGGGATGAACTGGATATATAGTTTTGATTTCCAATTCATTCATTGCTAACATAATCTCTAACAATGCATCGTCTGTGCGCGTATTTTCTTCCCTGTGGCATGTTAGATAATAAAATTTGCTTGGAACTTCAAAACTTTCTCCGTCTAAACCAATCAATACTTCCACTGGTAGCAAAGAGCGCTTTTCAGAATAATATTTAAATGCATCATACATCAAATCCCCTACAAAATAGGCATTGTCCCCCATATTTTCTTTTTGTAAACATTCCAAATCAGCCTTAGTACAACACATTAAGTATGTTGAAACCCTATCAGTAATAACACGATTTATTTCTTCAGGATTTGTAAACGTTCCATTTTTTATCCCAGCTTCTCTCACACCTGCTTCAATATGACATATTGGGATAAACAATTTAGACGCTGCAACAGCTCCTGCTAATGTTGAATTCGTGTCTCCATATAATAATACTAATTCAGGATTTTCCTTCCTCATTACCGCTTCTAAAGAAATCAACATTTTCCCTGTCATTTCCCCATGTGTGCCTCCTGATATTCCCAAGTTATAGTCCGGCTTTGGAATATCCAGTTCTTCAAAAAAAACATCCGACATATTATAATCATAATGTTGTCCTGTATGTACTAATACCTCTGTATGCACTGCTCTAATTCTTCTTGAAATCACCGCAGCTTTAATAAATTGTGGCCTTGCACCAACAATCGATAAAATTTTCATTTCAACGCCTTTCTTTTTATTTGATTTAACCTAACTGGCAAATAATTTTTTCAAGCCTATCTGCCCATTCTTTATAATCAAAATCCTCTGCTGCCTGCCTGGCATTATTGCATAATCTCTGATAACTATCAGTGGGCAACTTTTTTATACTTAAAATTGCATCAGCATATTCTTTATCAGTATTGAATTCTTGTGCAATACCACATTGATATTTTTCTATTATGTCATATCCCATATGGACATTTGCAATAACAGGTCTACCGCTTGCCAAATATTCAAACAATTTATTTTGACTCGTTCCAAATCTATCTATTTTACACTGCTTATAATTAAGCAATGATAAATCCCCCTTCGATAAAATATAAGGAACAAATTTTTTATCCACTTTTCCTTTGAATTTAACATTGCTAATATCATTTTTAAAGCAATATTCTTCTAAACGCTTTTTATCTGAACCATCTCCGAAAATCAAAAACTCTATTTCATTTTGTTTTATGTGTCTTGCACATTTTATGATATTCTCAACACCATTAGCGGGTCGTATTGATCCAGTATATATCACTTTGAATGTTTCGTTATTTTCTAAGTCCTTATCAATATATGTATTGTCTCTAATATTTTTATAATATACGTCCAAGTCAACCCCATTATTAATATAAAATACTTTTGAAAGGTCAACACTATCCTCCCAATGCTTTTCTTTTATATAATCTTTGCCACCCTCCATTGTGAATATTAAAGCATCAGCTTTTTTGTAAATCCATTTTTCCATAGCATACAAAGCTTTAATAATTAGATTTTTTTTAGTAAAACCAAAATCCAAAAAAGTTTCAGGCCATAAGTCCCTAATCTCACAAATACATGGTACATTACTCCTTTTAGCCAACTTCAATCCTGCAACTAAAGTGAGCGGATGTACTGATGAAGCCAAAATAACATCAGGTTTTTCTCTATTTTTCAAAAAAAAGCATCCCGTTTTTATAATATTTTTATAAAAACTTAAAATGTTCATAATTCGTGACAATCCATTACCTTTATATATTTTTGCTTTAACAAAAATATAACTTGTATCATCCGCACCTGTTTTTTCTATAAATAAATCACCTTTTAAATCAATAAAATCATCACTATTATGAATAGTATTCGCGCAAAAAATTTTCACATCATGATTTTTGTTCAATAAGTACTTTGATAAAGCATGATGTCTTCCTGTTTTATCAAAAAATTGGTTTGTTGCATAATGATTAATCATCCATATTTTCATTATATTCACCTTTTATTTATTCTCTTTGCAGGGGTTCCTACATAAGTACCTGCACTCTTTATACTCTTTGCAACAGTACTATTTGCTCCTATTATTATATCAGAACCTACTACTTTATTTTGTATTATTTTGCTGCCAGTTCCTACTTCAGTTTTCGCTCCAATAATAACATTTCCGGAAATATTCACGCTTGGATATATCGTAACAAATGACTCAATTATATCATCGTGCCCTATCGTACAATCTAAATTAATAATATTAAAATCCCCTATTTTAATATTAACTGTCAATATACTTCCTGCACATATAATATTGCCTTCGCCCATATCAATATGATTTGACATCTCCACGCTTGGATCAATCAAGTTTGGATACGAGACATTCTCCAAACTATATAATTTTTCTATTATTTTTCCCCTGATTTCAGGCACTCCTATGGCACAAACAACATTAATTTTTTTATTATACTTTCTTAAAAATTTAATGTCGCCCAAAACTTCATATCCATTAATAATGGTACCTATTTCAACATTATCATCTATATACCCCAATAAATTCCATGTTTTGCTTCTTTTATTAATTCTTTCTATTAACCACTGTACCTCTCGCCCGAAACCACCGGCTCCAATAATTACTATATCTTTCATATTATTTGTTCTCATTGCTTCCTTTAAATTCTTCCATTGTCACAGATTCTTCACTAGTAATACCTTCACGAATAAAAACAGTTTTTATAGTTTTTAAGATAACAGCAAAATCAATTAAAAAATTAATCTTATAAACATAAAATACATCCAACTCAAACTTTTCTTCCCAGCTTATAGCATTTCTTCCATTGACTTGTGCATACCCGGTTATACCCGGTTTGACAAGATGTCTTTGCTTTTGAAAATCGTTATATAAGGGAAGATACTTTACTAACAAGGGCCTTGGTCCCACGATTGCCATATCTCCCTTTAAAATATTAATCAGCTCAGGAAGCTCATCAAGGCTTGTTGCTCTCAGTTTTTTACCAAAGCTTGTAAGTCTAACATCATCAGGCAAAAGCTCACCATCCGTATCTCTTTCATCAGTCATTGTTCTGAACTTATACATGGTAAAAATCATTTCATTAAGTCCCGGACGCTGTTGTTTGAAAAGAACAGGCCTTCCCAGTTTAACAGCTACCAGTACCGCCGTAATGATTAACACAGGGCTTAACAGTACTATTGCTAAAAGTGCCAACAGAAAGTCCATACTACGCTTTATATATCTATCATAAAAAGTTCTTTTGTATTTCATCATTTTTCCCATAAGCTTTTAATTATATTTACAACCCTCTTCAGGTCATCTTCATCCATCTTCGTATCACTAGGCAAGCAAACGCCTCGCTTGAAAAGCTCTTCTGAAACCCCACCGTTGTCTATATAATCACATTTGCTAAACACAGGCTGCATGTGCATGGGTTTCCATACAGGCCTTGCTTCTATATCATCATCTTCTAGAGCTATCTGTATATCCAGCGGTGTCACTTTTGACGCTTCCGCTATGAGCATACATGAAAGCCAACAATTACTTCTTTCTATATTATCATGCAAAGGCATCATTTCTATATCGTCTATATCTGAAAATGCTTCCCTATAATAATTATAAATCTCACGCTTTCTATTAATTCTATCTTCAAGAACTTTAAGCTGACCTCTTCCTATGCCTGCAACAATGTTACTCATACGGTAATTGTACCCCAGTTCACTATGCTGATAATGTCTTGCCTTATCCCTCGCCTGAGTAGACCAGAAAAGTGCTTTTGCCGCTTTCTGCTTTGCATCAGACCCGTTACATAAAAGCATACCGCCTCCGGAAGAAGTTATTATTTTATTTCCGTTAAAAGAAACTATTCCATACATACCGAAAGAACCTGTCATTCTCCCTTTGTACAAAGTTCCGAGACTTTCAGCCGCATCCTCAATTATTGGAACATTATACTTATCACAGATTTTTGTTATTGACTCCATATCCGCTGCCAGCCCATATAAATGAACAACTATTACAGCTTTCGGAAGTTTCCCTATTTTTTCATATTTAGTAAAGGCTTTTTCCAGAGCCTCAGGACTCATATTCCACGTATCCCGTTCGCTGTCAATAAATACCGGTTCTGCACCTTCGTATAATACCGGATTCACAGTAGCGGAAAAGGTAAGCGACTGGCAAAATACTACATCGCTCACTCTTATTCCTAAAAGCTTAATAGCCATATGCATAGCCGCTGTCCCGGAAGAAAGAGCCAGCGCAGCTTTACTGCCAATTTTGTCGCACATTTCTTCTTCAAATTTATTGACATTCTCACCCAACGGCGCTATCCAGTTAGTATCAAAAGCTTCTTTTATATATTCCATCTCATATCCTTCATCACTCATATGCGGTGAAGCTAAAAAAATACGTTTCTTCTCAGTCATGCTTTTCATCTCCTATTGTGGTGTATATGTGTCGCAGATTTTCTTAATCTCGACCTTTATATCACGACTATTAGCCTCGGCAACTTCTATAAGGCTATTCAACTTGTCCAAAAACACATTCTTATCTATGTCTATAGGCTGACCCACAAATATTAAATCATTAGGAGTGCTCTCAAGGCCTTCTTCTGCCATCAGCAGTTCCTCATAAAGCTTCTCTCCCGGCCTCAAACCTACTATCTCGATCTTGATATCCCGGTCAGGAATGTAGCCTTTCATTCTTATCAGATTTACTGCCAAATCATATATCTTTACAGGCTGTCCCATATCAAGCACAAATATTTCGCCGCCCTTTGCCAGTAATCCTGCCTGCAAAACAAGAGAAACAGCTTCGCTTACAGTCATGAAAAATCGGGTTATCTCCCTATGTGTAAGAGTTATGGGGCCGCCTGCTTCAATTTGCTTAAGGAACAGTGGTATTACGGATCCGTTACTACCCAATACATTTCCGAATCTGACTGCCACAAATTCCGTGTCAGACATTCTGCTGTATGTCTGCACTATCATCTCACAAATCCTCTTAGTTGCACCCATAACATTGGTAGGTCTTACTGCCTTGTCGGTGGAAATGAGCACAAATTTCTTAACCTCATACTTATCAGCAAGCTTTGCCATGTTCAGCGTTCCCTTGCAGTTATTCTTGACAGCTTCATTAGGAGAATATTCCATAAGGGGTACATGTTTATGAGCAGCGGCATGATATATCACATCGGGCCGATATTCTTTAAAAATACTTTCCAGCCTGTCATAATCTCTTACTGATGCTATTAATACATGAACCTCTGCTTCCGGATAATATCTGGCAAGCTCCATCTGCAGTTCATATGCTCCATTCTCATATATATCCACAATAAGCAGTCTTCCCGGTTTATTGGCGATAATCTGTCTGCAGAGCTCTGAACCTATAGTGCCACCTCCTCCGGTGACCATAATTGTTTTCCCTGAAACAAAATCTGTAAGCTCCGGATTTTCTATCACTACCGCATCTCTTCCCAACAGATCTTCATAATTCACCTCTCTTATGGCACTGCTGAGCGACGATGTGAGGCTTGAAGCAATAGATGGCAATCTCTTTAACTTTGCATTTGTCTCCTGACAAATGGAAATAATATCTCTAATGGTTACAGGCGATGCCGAAGGTATTGCGATGATTATTTCATCCACTCTGTACTTATCCGCCATTTTAGGAATATCATCTCTGTCCCCTACTATAGGAAGTCCATGTATATATTTGCCTTTTTTGGCAGGATTATCATCTATTATACACACCACACGGGAAGTTCCGGGTCCGAAACGAAGCTCTTTGATCAAAAGAGAAGCCGCAGAGCCTGCGCCTACTATCATTACTCTCCGCTTTTCACCTGTTTTCTGATATTTCTTTTGAAACTGTCTGAAAACCCGCAGTGAAAATCTGGCACCTGCCAGAAGAATAAACAAAAATACCCAGTTAAACACATAAAAACTGCGTGGCATGGCGATGCTCCACAGGAGCCTATACGCAACATACAACGCTTCTATTACAAGTGATGCTTTGAACACGGAAATCACTTCATCTACTCCCGCATATGTCCACACCCGATTATAAAGTTTAAATGCCGCCATAACCGCTACAGTTATTGCTATATCTATCGGAAGGCACTTAACAGCAGGTATGAGATAGAACATGTCCATCGTAAAGATACCAAACCTCAATGCCAGCGGAGCGATCGAACTGAAGGCTACGATAGCAGCATCTATAATAATCAAAATTATTATTCTTATAATTTTTGAACGCATAATTTTCTTTCCCTGATTACTTATTTATATCAAAAGTACAATACATTATCTGCACATACAGATTAATGTTATCATAAAAATGTGATAGTTTCAAGGAATATGCTCACAATGAAAACTTAGATCGGAAGTTTCATTAAAGACTTTAAAGGAAATTTTAATGATTTTCCTCTCACTGTCAAATAAGATTAATTACATTCAGCAAAACAAAACCTCTTGCCACTTCTTCTAAAATCATTTATAATTGATACATTCATATCTGGGGCACTAGCTCAATGGATAGAGTCGCAGACTTCGAATCTGTCGGTTGGGGGTTCGAGTCCCTCGTGCCTCGCCAGAAAAGGATTTCTCAATATAGCAGAAATCCTTTTTTATTTACAGTTCTCAGATGAAACTTCAGATCAAAAAGAGATTATTAAAACTTAATAAAAAAGCTCGCTTCTATGAAAAGCATTCCTTTTTCATTCATATCTCGTTTTGGGTTTTAAAATCAAATTATATATACATATATCTCAAAATAGTGCTTTAAAGCCTTTAAATTTCTGAGATTTTAATATACGGCTGATTTTTGTCACATATAAAATAATGACTTTTTTATTATTTGCGTACCGGTATATCGGTATAAATGCCAATATCATGGCATTTACTGGGCTTATCAGGCCTCTTTATTCTTATGATGAAAGGAGAGGTCTTTTATGAAAATACAAAGAAACATAGCTTCAACACTCAAAATGACTATGTCACAACGAAATATCTCACTGGCAGAATTTGCCGAAGAACTCGGTATTGCCAGATCTTCCCTGCAGGAGTATCTGAAGGAAGATGCAAATCCAAGGGCAGATACCATACAGCTACTTTCAGAAAAGCTTGGAATTTCTGTTTCACAGCTAATATGCGGCAGAACACCTTTTCCGCAGCAGGCTGATCAGCTTTCCGGGAAAAACACTCATGACATTTCTGCTCTGCTGATATCTATCAGTGAAAGTTATCATAAACTTTCTTCAGATATTCATGTCTTGGCAGAAATGTTGTCCGCTGAAAACGGACAGGAAGACAAATCAATAGAATAGATTTGACCGATACTATGTAGCCGGTCTGTATATCATCCTCTGCTCATATACATTTACACTACAGGGGCTTGTGTTTAAACACAAGCCCCTGTAATTTTTCAGCTTCTGATCTCATCTATCTTTGTGCCGTCCTCCATTCTTTTCATCAGCTTCCTAAACTGTATGAGAAACATAGTGGCTGTTGTAGCCACAGCGATAGTATCAGCCACCGGTTCTGCCATGAACACAGCCATTGTTTTATCTTCAAAAAACATCGGTAATGTAAATATCAACGGTATCAACAGTATTATCTTTCTCAAAACAGCAAGAAACAAAGAAGTCTTGGCATTGCCGAGAGCGATAAATGTCTGCTGACAGGCGATTTGTATACCAAAGATCAGAGACATCGCCATATATATCCGTATAGCCCACATCGTATAGGAAACAAGTTCAGCATCAGAAGTAAATATCATTATAAACAGCTTTGGAGCAAACATTGCTATTGCCCACAGTGATATGGAATAAATGACAGAGGCTCTAAGAAGAAGAAAAAACGTCCGTTTAACACGTACGGCATTTCCTGCCCCGTAATTAAAACTCACTATAGGCTGAGCTCCCTGAGTGATTCCCTGAAGCGGAAGCATAGAAAACTGCATCACACTGCTCAGTATTGTCATAGCGCCTACTGCCAGATCTCCTCCATAATGAAGCAGCGATGAATTAAAGCAAACAGTTATGGCTCCTTCCGTAGCCTGCATTATAAATGGGGACATACCGAGGGCCAAACATGGTCCATATATTTTCCACTGGATTTTCATATATTTTGCTTTTATTTTCAGAGCTGTCCGTTTTCCGGTAAGAAATCTGATGACCCATGCAGCAGAAAGAGCTTGTGAAATAATAGTAGCTAAAGCAGCCCCCTGCACGCCCATATCAAAACCGAAAATAAATATCGGATCAAGGATTATATTGGCTACTGCTCCAATTACAACACTGACCATACTGATACCTGCAAATCCCTGTGTAGTTATAAAAGAATTAAGTCCCAAAGCGATCTGCACAAACAGAGTGCCGCATGCATATATACGCATATATCCTTCTGCATATCCTATAGTATTATCACTGGCACCGAACAAAAGCAGAAGATCTTTTCCAAATAACAGGAGCACACCCGTCAGAATTATTCCGGCTATAACAGTTCCGCTCGTACAGCAGCCGAGAATACGCTCAGCCGTTTCATGATCTTTTCGTCCCAGCATAATTGACGCTTTCGGGGCTCCTCCCATGGCCATAAGCGCAGCAAAAGCACTGATTATCATAATTACGGGAAAACAGACTCCTACTCCCGTAAGAGCTGTAGCTCCCGTTTTGGGAATATGTCCGATATACATTCTGTCTACCATGTTATAAAGCACATTAACAATCTGTGCAGTTATTGCAGGAAGCGCAAGCCGCAGCAGAAGTTTTCCCACAGGCTCACTTCCCAGATCCGTTTTCTTATGTTCACTTACCGTCTTCATCTCTTATATTTCCTCTCTGTCAGAGCATCAAAAATCCCGGTACAATGACAGATCATACCGGGATTGGAAAAATCAAAACATTAAGTCTGTTATTACTGCAAAAGATGTTACTCCTCTATGATGGACACCTTCTTCATCACCTGAGGTACATCAGGCCGGTCTGCTCTGTTCCTGTCCTGTTTTACGATTTCATCTGCCACTTCCATACCTTCTGTTATTTTACCAAACGCAGCATACTGCCCATCCAGATGAGGTGAATTTTTCACCATGATAAAAAACTGTGATCCGGCTGAATTAGGGTCCATAGCTCTTGCCATGGACAATACGCCTCTTTCATGTTTGAGATCATTTTTAAATCCGTTTGCCGTGAATTCTCCTTCTATTGTATAACCCGGACCTCCCATTCCTGTACCGTCAGGGCATCCACCCTGTATCATGAATCCCGGTATAACTCTGTGGAAAATAAGGCCGTCATAAAACCCTTCTTCCACAAGCTTTATAAAATTTTCAACAGTCTTCGGAGCTATATCAGGATAAAGTTCTCCCTTCATCACACCGCCGTTTTCCATTTCAATCTTTACATATTTCATTTATAATTCCTCCTTTTAACGCATTCTGAACACGTTATAACCAAATTTTTCGTTTTCAAAGACAGACCAAAACTCATCCCGCAAAAATTCAGGATAAAGTTTAGGGATCAACTTCATTTCTTCACGTGTCATAAACCGTACTTCTCTGAGGACCTGATGCGCTTCATCAAATTCCGGATCCTCTCCCAGCGCAAGCTCCCCACCGGACACCTTTCCGAGAAAAAAATTCACGAATCGCTGTCCTCGCTGCGATACTTCTTCCACATGCCATATAAGAGTCCCTATTTCAATATCAAGTCCTGTTTCCTCTTTTACTTCCCTGACTGCCGCATCGGCAGCATTTTCTCCGTCTTCTATTCCGCCTCCGGGCACCATCCATATATCATTGTCTTCATGACGCTGTTTAACCAACAGCATTCTGTCTCTATCATCCAATACAATTACTCTTACTCCACCTATCCACATAAAAACGCTCCTGCTATACCCATCAGTATCATCACTCTTATAGGCCGCATTTTAAACACACCTACCAAAACTATCGTTACGGCAAACATTGCTATGGGGATAAAATTAAAAAATTCAACGCCTCCTGTAAACAGTTTCATTGAGATCAGAGAGCCATTCACCAGTACAGATTCACTGACAAATATAGCTGCCGCTGCTATCATACCTATCGTTACAGGCCTTATTCCCACGAAAGCTCCCTGTATTCCCTTGCTGTCATTAAATTTCTCTATGAATTTCATCACTATAAGCATTATGACAAAAGACGGAAGGCATACGCCCAATGTAGCAACAAAAGATCCCAGTATCCCCGAATAATTAAATCCTACATATGTAGCGGCATTTACAGCCACAGGACCGGGTGTTACTTGTGACAGAGCTACAAGGTCGGAAAATTCCTGCGAAGACATGACTCCGAAATCCTGAACACTTTGAAAGATAAGAGGAAGCATTGCCAGTCCGCCGCCGAAACTAAACAGCCCTATCCGGAAAAACATGGCAAAAAGATATAAATACATCATTTTTCCGCCTCCCCGCTCTTATCATCGTTTCTTTCACAGGTCGAACCTTTCTTTTTATTCACATCATCTTTCAAGTGTCCACTGTTTCTAAATCTTATACTGTTATATATTATTCCTGCCGCAGCTCCTGCGATAATGGCCCATATCGCTGTAATTCCGAAAACTCCTATAGCCACAAAAGATATTACAGCAAGTATCCATTGGAATACCGAAACAAGACTCTGTTTTGCCAACCTTACAGCAGTCACCGCTATAAGGCCGCATACCGCTGCCTTCACTCCAGTAAAAGCTCCCAGTATATACTTATTTTCACCTATGGCTCCTAAAAAGGTCACAGCCAGTATTATAATTATGAAAGAAGGTGCGACTACTCCTATAGTAGCTGCCAGCGCCCCTTTCACACCTTTCATACGATTCCCTATATAAGTAGCGCTGTTTATGGCTATAACTCCGGGCATGGACTGGCTGACAGCTATACAGTCCAGCATATCTTCCTCCTTAAGCCATTTTTTATCTTTGACAACTACTTGTTGTATCTGCGGTATCATCGCCATACCACCTCCTATGGTAAATATGCCGACTTTAAAAAACTCCCAGAAAATGCTTATATACTGTTTAACGCTGCCTGCTTTCCCATTGTTATTGCTCATGTACCGTCACCGCTCCGTAATACCTATCGTTCCGCATCGATTGTATCAATGGCCTTTTTTATACTTTCTTCTACGGTTATTTCCACTTTATCGGCATCTCTTCTCATCTTATACTCTACCATTCCGTCTGAAGCGCCTCTTCCTACGGTGATTCTGATAGGAATACCCAAAAGATCCGCATCTTTGAACTTGACTCCCGGCCGTTCTTTCCTATCATCCACAAGAACCTCGGCTCCGCCTGTCATAAGCTTTTTGTATATACTGTCGGCCACTTGTGACTGAACCTCATCATCAGGCTTCATTACAGTTATTATTACGTGATATGGAGCTACCGATACAGGCCATATAATACCGTTGTCATCATGGTGCTGTTCAATTATTGCCGCCATGGTTCTCGTCACGCCTATTCCGTAACAGCCCATCACAATCGGATGGTCCTTCATATTTTCATCTTTATAATACGCCTTCATAGATTCGCTGTATTTGGTCCCCAGCTTAAAGACCTGACCAACCTCAATACCTCTTGCATGTTTTACAGGGGCTCCGCATACAGGGCATGGATCTCCCTCGGCCAGCGTTTTTATATCAGTTACTATATCACCCTTATAATCTCTTTCGTAATTGACATTTAAAAGATGATAATCTTCTTTGCATGCTCCCGCACAGAGATTTTTCAGTCCTACCAATTCACTGTCCACTACTATCTTACAGTCATGAATACCTGTAGGTCCTGTAAATCCACCGACACAGCCTGTCACCGCAGCCATTTTTTCCTCATCTGCAAACTCTATGGCATGCTCAGGTATACCGAGGGCATTGACAAGCTTCGTCATATTAAGTTCTCTGTCACCCCTTACAAACGCCGCCACATAGCCATTCTCATTTTCTTCATTATCATATGTTACAAAAAGCAATGCTTTTATGGTCTGCTTCTGATCAAGCCCCAAAAAATCGGCTACTTCTTCTATAGTCTTTGTCCCCGGAGTGTGCACTTCTTTCATTTCAAGCATCTGCACGTCCGTTTGAGGCTTTTCGTCTACACATTCTGCTCTTTCAACGGTTGCCGCCATAGAACATTTTTCACAGTAAGCGATTTCACTTTCACCAACCTCTGAAATTGCTGTAAATTCATGGGAATTACTTCCGCCTATAGCTCCCGTATCAGCTTCCACCGGTCGAAAATAAAGCCCGCATCGTGTAAATATTTTTTCATAGGCTTCATACATCTTTTCATAACTTTTATCAAGGCCCGCCTGATCTCTGTCGAAAGAGTAAGCATCTTTCATAATAAACTCCCTGCTTCTCATCAGGCCAAATCTCGGTCTTGCTTCATCTCTGTATTTAGTCTGTATCTGATACAGATTTATAGGAAGCTGTCTGTAGGAATTAATATCATTTCTGACTATATCTGTAAAAATCTCTTCATGAGTAGGGCCCAGGCAAAACTCACGTCCATGTCTGTCCTTTATCCTCCAAAGTTCAGGACCGAAAGCGCTCCATCTTCCCGATTCTTCCCAAAGCTCCGATGGCTGTATGGCAGACATATGTATCTCCTGTCCGTCGGCAGAATCCATCTCCTGTCTTATTATGTCTTCAATCTTTCGAAGTGTTCTCCATCCCAGCGGCATAAATCCGTATACTCCCGATGCCAACTTTCTTATCATTCCTGATCTCAGCATTAAAATATGGCTTGGGATTTCAGCCTCATTAGGCACTTCCCGCAATGTTTTCAAGTGCATTTTTGATAATTTCATCAGTGTATCTCCTTATCTGCATATAGAACAAACTGCTTCAGCAGCTATACCTTCTTCCCGTCCTACGAAACCAAGACGCTCTGTAGTTGTTCCTTTTATATTAATCCTGTTTTTCTCAAGATCTAAAGCTTTTGCAATGTTATCTCTCATATCCTCTGTATAACGTCCTATCTTAGGTGCCTGAGCCATCACGGTAATATCCGCATTTATCACAGTATAGTGATTCGCAGCAAGAAGCTTTCCCACTCTCTGCAAAAGAACCATGCTGGATATTCCTCTATACTGATCATCTGTATCAGGAAAATGCTTCCCTATATCCCCCAGTGAAGCCGCTCCCAACAAGGCATCCATAAGAGCATGAATTACAACGTCTGCATCAGAATGGCCCGCAAGACCTCTTTCATAGGGAATGCTGACGCCTCCTAATATCAGATCCCTGCCTTCAGCAAAAGCATGGACATCAAATCCTGTCCCCACCCTGTTCTCCATAGGTAAATCCTCTTTCGTAGTTATCTTTATATTGCCGTAATCACCCTTCACAAGCATTACTTTATATCCGGCTTTCTCTGCTAAAGATGCATCATCAGTTCCGCATAATCCCTCTGCATATGCTTTGTCATACGCTCGCTTCAAATAATCTTTCCTGAATCCTTGAGGTGTCTGGACAGAAAAATACAGGCTTCTGTCAACACTCCTGCTCATGACTTCGTCTGTCGCCATCCTGAGACTGTCTTTCATAGGGACGCATGGCACGGCAGCGCCTTTTTCAACTGTTCCTTCTATCACTGCATGGATCACATGTCTTTTTACAAAAGGTCTTGCTCCATCATGAACAAGAACATAATCAGTATCCGGGCATTTTTCTCCTATGGCTTTAAGCGCATTATATACCGATTCCTGTCGCTCACAGCCTCCCCGAACTATATCGCATACCTTATTTATTTCATACGATCCGACTATATTCCTGCAATGCTTAATATATTCCTCATTTGCCACGATAAATATATGATCGATCTCATCCATATCCGAAAACACTTTAAGTGTTTTGGCAAGCACAGGTTTACTGCCTATCATGAGATATTGTTTTGGTATATCGCCGCCGAGACGAGTTCCCTTCCCTGCCGCAGCTATTATTACCGAGATACTGTTTCCTTTATACATTACACTACCCTCTGCCGCCGACTGCAGGTTTGGCAAATATCATTCTTCCTGCAGATGTCTGCAGCACACTTGTAACAATCACTTTTATAGTTTTCCCTATAAACCGTTTGCCGTCTTCGACTACTATCATCGTACCATCATCCAGATATGCCACAGCCTGATTATTCTCCTTGCCTTCTTTTACAAGAGACAGCACCATTTCTTCACCGGGAAGCACCACAGGCTTCAAAGTATTGGCAAGCTCATTTATATTGAGAACCTCAACGCCCTTTATTCCTGCCACCTTGTTTAGATTAAAATCATTTGTGACTACCTTTCCGTTCATAATCTGCGCCAGTTTCAGCAGCTTTACATCTACCTCCGGAATCTCATCCAGAGCTTTTTCTGCAGTCGTATTGTAAATCTCGATACCATATTCATTCTGTATCTTGTTAAGTATATCAAGGCCTCTTCTCCCTCTGTTCCTTTTAAGGGCATCAGACGAATCGGCTATATGCCTGAGTTCTACAAGCACAAATTCCGGAATAACGATAGTTCCTTCTATAAACCCTGTTTTCATGATATCAGCTATCCTGCCATCTATAATCACACTTGTATCAAAGATCTTAGGAGAAGCATCAGATTTCACTTTTCCGGATTTGCTGCCTCCCACCGAGGAAATAAGTTTGGCGCTCGGCCAGGCATTTCTAATATCTTTTCCCTTTTTGGTCGCAATGACGATTCCCAGATATCCGAGTATTATGTATGTAATAATATTCAAAATAACATCTAAATACGGTATTTTTATGCCGACATATACCTGACTTATCAAAAAAGCGATAATAAGACCCACTATAAGTCCGATAGTACCCATTACCAGATCATTCAAAGATACTTTCTGCAAATCCGATTCTATATTGCTTGCCATCTTGTTTCCTTGTTTTTTAAGGGTAGGTGTCAATCTGAAAAATATTAAACCAAAGATAATTGCGAATAAAACGGCGATACATAATTCCTGTATTTCCGAAAAATCAACCAGCTCTTCATGTCCTGCAAGGGCAAAACAGAATTTGGTCAATAAAAACAAACCATACCCTACTATGGCTCCCGCCATCGTGAAAACAGCTCTGACTAGTTTTTTCAACATAACTCACACCTCCTTTCTCTGCAATTGTCCAGTGTGATTATATCACAATTTCTGTACCTCGCCAACAAATTATGGTACAATCACTACATAAGCTTCATATACAAATCACATAGAAATCTTATTCTTAATTCATATACATAAGGAGGACTTAACTATGGCGAAAATTTTAGTGGCAGACGACGAACAGAAGATAAGAGAGGTCATAAGAGAATATTCCGAATTCAACGGTCACGAAATAACCGAAGCAGCCGATGGAATGACAGCTGTGGGACTTTGCAAATTAAATGATTACGATCTTATCATTATGGATATCATGATGCCTAAACTTGATGGGTTTTCAGCTTGCAAAGAAATAAGAAAAATAAAAGATATTCCTATAATCATGTTATCGGCAAGAAGCGAGGAATACGATAAACTTTTCGGTTTTGAACTGGGAATAGATGACTACGTAGTGAAACCCTTCAGCCCAAAAGAACTGATGGCAAGAGTAAACGCTGTTCTTTCGAGAAACAGCGCCCCTGAAAAGCCCGCCGAAAAAATCATGAAATTCGATGGTCTTGAGATTAATATCCCCGCCAGAACAGTCTACGTTGACGGAAAAAAGGTAGAGCTTACACCAAAAGAGTATGATCTGCTGTTTTACCTTGTGGAAAATAAGAATATTGCTCTTTCCAGAGACAAACTTTTATCCGATATATGGGGATACGACTTCTTCGGCGATGACAGAACCATAGATACTCATATAAAGAATCTCAGAAACAATCTCGGAAAATACAGAGATTATATAGTTACATTAAGAGGGGTAGGTTATAAGTTTGAAGCTTAGACTCGACTACAAAAGCATAAAATTCAAAACATGGCTGTATTTCATATTATTCGCCGCATTTCTCATGATAGTTCTGTGGTTTTTTCAAGTACTGTTTTTAAACAGCTTCTACAGCGTCATGAAAGATGAGCAGACAAGAAGAGTCGCCAAAAACATCGAATCTGCCTATAAGCTTAAAAGCAGCGAAAAATTTCTTAAATCAGTAGAAAATATATCAAATACCAACGACATGTTCATATATGTAGTATCTCATGACGGTAATACCATGTATTTCAGACCTTCAGGGGACAGTACTAATGCGCAGTATTACGCCGAGCAGATAGAAACCATCAATCAGATAATGCTCAAAGAGAATGCGGACTCTGTATACAAAAGAATAAAAAGTGATGACTCAAAAGATGTCTTAGCTTACGGAAAGCTGCTGACAAACAAAAACAAAGAACCTATGCTGGTATACATATTTTCCCCTCTGTATCCGGTATCTTCAACTATACAGATACTGACTAATCAGCTTGTATATGTGACGTTCATCTCTTTGATGGTGGCATGTCTTATTTCATTTTATCTTTCCATCAGGATCACAAGACCTATACGAAAAATAACACGTTCTGCCGAAAGATTGGCTGACGGAGAGTACGGAATTGTATTTAAAGGCGGCCATTACACAGAAATAAACAATCTGGCCGACACACTTACGAGAGCTTCCATAGAGCTTGAAAAATCCGATATGCTCCAAAAAGACCTTATCGCAAATGTATCTCACGACCTGAGAACACCTCTCACCATGATAAAATCATACGCTGAAATGATTCGCGATTTGTCAGGAAACAATCCAAAAAAAAGAGAACAACATTTGAAGGTCATAATAGACGAAGCTGACAGACTCAATATGTTGGTCGGAGATCTTCTTTCACTTTCAAGAATGCAGTCGGGAAAGATGGTTCTTCATCCCGGTAATTTCAATATTACACAGGCCGCCCGGAGTATACTCAACACTTATAAGATTATGGAAGACGAAGAAGGCTATACTTTTAAACTTAACTGTTCCGCTAATTACATAGTAAACGGAGACGAAGAAAAGATTAAACAAGTAATATCAAACCTTGTCACCAATGCTATAAAATTCGCCGGGGAAGACAAGACAATAATACTTTCTCTGAAGCGCCGAGGCAAATATGTTATCTGCAGAGTAGAAGATCACGGAGTGGGAATAGCTCCGGAAGAACTTAATCATGTATGGGAACGTTATTACAGAGCCAGTTCAAATATGGTAAGATCCTCAGAAGGTTCAGGACTTGGTCTTTCAATAGTAAAAGAGATTCTGACGCTCCATAAATCAAATTTTGGAGTTGACAGTACCGTCAGCAAAGGAACCACATTCTGGTTCGAGCTGAATTTTGTAAAAGCCGAAAAAATGCGTCCGGCTCTTACAGAAAACACAGAAAGGAATGAATCATCAAATGAACAATAATAGATATATTATAGATTGTGACTTTCACACTCACACAGGATTTTCTGATGACTGTGACGTTTCGGTGGAAGAAATGCTTAAAAGCGCCGCAGATCAGGGAATCAGAACACTTGCAGTTACCGATCATTATGATCCGGGATATCCGGATCCTGAATTCCCTTTTACTATCGATTTCAAAAAATATCAGGAAACAATGTTAAAAGCACGAGAAGAATACAAAGGAACCATGGATATAATGATAGGCCTCGAAGTCGGTATAATGGAAGGACAATTTGACGCTGCCCATCAGATCATCAACGCCTTTGACTATGACATAATACTGGGATCATTCCACTGTCTCAAAGATAAAGACTTATACACACTTGATTATACCGGTGTAGACGGTCCGTCTATGCTTGAAGATTTTTATGTATATATGCACAGCTGTCTCAAAAAATTCCATAACTATGATGTTATCGGTCATTTCAGCATACTTGACAGATACATAGGAAAACTTTATGATTACACGCCTCTGACTGATATTACCGATGAAATACTGAAACTGATAATACGTCAAGGGAAAGGGCTTGAAATCAATACTTCCAGCTTCAAATACGGTACAGGAACATGGCTTCCAAGAGAATCTATATTAAAAAGATATCTCCAGCTTGGCGGTGAAATACTTACCTTTGGTTCCGATGCACATTCGCCGGAACATTACAGATTTCACTTCAATGATGCAGTGGAATTCGCCAGATCACTGGGGTTCAAATATTACTGCAAATTCAAATGCAGAAAACCGGAATTCGTTAAACTATAAAAAATTTCCCCGCAGATATCATCCAAAAAAGCAACTCCATCAGGCTTGGTATTAAAGCTTGATGGAGTTGCTTCTTATTATTATCAGCCGATCCTTATAGACTTCACTTCCATGAATTCATCAAATCCGCATTTTCCGTTTTCTCTTCCTATACCGGACTGTTTATACCCTCCGAAAGGCACATCTATGGTAAAGGCTCCGCCGTTCACAAGAACTGTACCGGCCTGTATCTTTTCAGCAAACTCAAGCGCCTCTTTTTCGTCTCCGAATACAGCTCCCGCAAGTCCATAGATACTGTCATTAGCTATTTCGAGAGCTTCTTCTTCTGTATCGTAATAAATTATGCCCATGACAGGACCAAAAATCTCCTCCTGCGCTATTACCATATCATTAGTAACATCTGTAAAAATAACAGGCTGCACATAGTATCCGTTTTCGTAATCATCAGGAATCTCTCCGCAAATCATCTTCGCACCCTCTTCTATACCCAGCCTTATATATCTATTGACTTTATGAAATCCCTTCTCACTGGCAAGCGGTCCTATTCTGGTATCAGGTTCATTTGGGTCTCCTACTTTAAGTTCTTTTACAAATGTCAACATGAAGTTCTCCAGATCATCTTTTATTTCACGAGGTGCAATCAGCCTTGTCAATGCAGAACATGTTTGCCCGGTGTTCAGAAAACACTCCATCATCGTTCCTACAGCTGCCTTTTCATAATCGGCTGACCTTAATATAACCGAAGCGGATTTTCCTCCAAGTTCCAAAGCGATCTTCTTGACATTGCTCTCAATACCCATCATTCCTACTTTTTTTCCTTGCTGTGTAGACCCCGTAAAGGATACCATATCTACATCTTCATGTTTTGAAAGAAGCGTTCCTACTTGCTCTCCGCGTCCTGTCACTATATTTATGACTCCCGGAGGCAAGCCTATCTCTTCAGCTGCTTCTGACAGAACATATGCTGAAACAGGAGCCAACTGACTTGGTTTAAGAACGATACAGTTACCTGCCGCTATAGCAGGAAATATCTTCGAAGTTTCCTGATAAATAGGGTAATTCCATGGAGTAAGGCAAGCTATAACGCCTATAGGCTCTTTTCTTACTATATTATTGCCACACTTTTCACTGTAACTATAATTTCTCGCAAGGTCTGAATAATATCTCGCCTGTTCTATAGAACTTACCACCTGCAAGCCATATACGTATTTTACAGGGGTTCCGATCTCACTTGTTATTGTCTTGCCTACTTCATCCTTATGCCTTTCAATATAATCAGCAAATTTTCCGACATAATCAGCTCTCTCCTCAGGGCTTAAAGCGCTCCATTTGGGAAATGCTGCTCTCGCAGCAGCTACAGCCCTGTCTACATCAGCTTGATTGCCGTCAGGAACTCTTGCGAATATCTGTCTGTCAGCAGGATTCTCTACAGAAATGAACTCCCCGCTGTCGCCATTCACATACTTTCCATTGATATATAATTTATAATTATCCATTATTTACTACCTCCTGCTCTGATTTTACAACCAATCGTCTCTATAATCAACAAAAGGAGATATATTCTCCATACTATCGCATTTCAAATATATCTCCTTTGACTTCATTCAATACCAAGAGCCACTTATTCACCCTGATAATACCGTCCATATGCATCCGCTGCCTTCAGAGCAGCGAATACCGTTTCAGGAGTTACTTCAAACGGCATGTTATGGAGAGTATCGTTTTCGGCACAAGCCGCTTCAGCCACTTCCATTATCTGCTGATCCGTTATTTTTTTCGCTCCGAGCTGCTTCCATGTTATAGGAAGCCCCACTTCTATACAAAACTCTATAACCTCTTCAAGCTCCTCAACAGGTACATTTTCCAGCACCAGCTGCGTTATAGTACCAAAAGCCACTTTCTCTCCATGATACATATCATGGCATTCCTCCAGCACAGTCATTCCGTTATGAATAGCGTGAGCGCCCGCAAGACCTGCACTTTCAAAGCCTATACCCGAAAGCAGTGTATTTGCTTCTATGATTTTCTCTACAGATTCTGTGCATGCTCCGGCTTCAAGTGCAATCTTGGCCTTTACCCCTTCTTCCATAAGTGTGTTAAAGCACAGTTCTGCCAATGTCATTGCAGCTTCAGTCGTTTTACCTCCGGCACATGATACAGCTCCGCTTTGCTTACATGCTCTTGCCTCAAAATACGTTGCCAGAGCATCTCCCATTCCTGCAACTGTAAGCCTCACCGGTGATTTTGCTATGATGTCTGTATCCATCATCACCATATTAGGATTTGAAGGAAGAAACAGATACTCTTCAAAAACCCCGTCATCTGTATATATAACAGATAAGGCGCTGCACGGTGCGTCTGTAGAAGCTATGGTAGGACAGATCATCACAGGTGTCTTATTGTAAAAAGCTACCGCCTTTGCTGTATCAAATATCTTACCGCCTCCTACTCCTACTACCAAATCACATCCGCTGTCTTTCATCAGTGCTGATATTCTGTCGATTTCATTTCTGCTGCATTCACCGTTAAAATAATCAAATTTCAGCTGACAGTCTGCGTTCTTAAAACTTTCCTCGATCTCATCGCCTATCCGTTTATATCCGCCGTGACTTATGAGAATGAGAGCTTTCGACCCATATCCTGCCGCATAAGTTCCCAATTTCTTCATTTCCCCTGCGCCCTGAACATATCTTGAAGGGCTTATTAAAATTTTTGCCATGATAATAATCTCCTTTCTGTCTGCAACAGCTGTCTTTAAAGATTTTCCCAATTAACGCTGTATTTTATTCATATTGAATAGCGTATACTTTTTATTGTACAAAGTATACCATATTTATGCAGACAATCCACAGCAAAAATAGATTTTTACGCCATTTTTCTTTCGTCTGCCAACGCCTCAGCTATACTGTCATAACCTCTCCTATAAGCCTCTATATTAGAGTCAGCTACATTTGCCGCAAAAACTTTTCTGATCTCATCTTCCACAGTATCAAAATGTATCTTTGGGAGAAGTTTAGTCAACGCTCCCAGCATCACCATATTCACGGTAAAAGGTTTGCCCATATCCTCTGCTATTTGCGTAGCGGGTATTGCGTAACAACCATTGGTATCTTCATCTACAAGAGTACTGTTCACTAAAATGACTGCATCTTTTTTTACTGTATCGATGTACTTATTAAACCCTATCTGATTCATGGCAACAAACACATCCGCTGTATCTACTTTCATATAATCTATAGTTTCATCAGATATGACTACTTCTGCTTTACATGCACCGCCTCTTGCCTCCGGGCCATAACTTTGCGTCTGGGAAATATTGTAATTTTCTCCCAACCCATATCCTTTTGCCAGTAGAACAGATGCCAATATGACTCCCTGCCCACCTGCTCCTGCGAACCTTATATTAATTCTCATCTTTCCTACTCTCCTTCTACATTTATAGCTCCATCCGGGCATAATTTCTCGCACATTCTGCAAACTACACACTCCTCGATTTTACTTATATTTGGCATTGTAGTTCCGTAATTATTGCGTTTTTTTGATTTCACCAAAACCTTCTTTGGACATACAGCAAGGCATATATTGCATCCTTTGCAGCATGCTTTATCTACTGTGATACTGACCATGACTCCGTCCTCTCTATTCCTTGTTCTCTAAGTCTGGCTTCTGTCTTTTCTATATACTCTTCTGCTCCGTCATCATTTCTGAATACGCCTATAGGAATCTTCCCCTCTATACGTGTTTTTCCTTCCTTGTATAAATAAGTATTTTCTTTGTATAGCCGCATTATCTTTGCCGGATCCTTCTCCCCGTATATACTTTTCCCGGCCTGAACAGGGCACTGCGAAAGAACTTCTATAAAAGAAAAGCCTCTGTGCATCAAGCCGTCTTTTATGGATTTTGCCAGCTGAACAGGATGAGCTGTCGTCCATCTGGCCACATAACTGGCTCCAAGTGACATCACGAGCCTGCATCCGTTTATAGGCTCATCTATACATCCAAAGGGAGATGTCTTAGTGATCGCGCCTTTTGGTGTGGAGGGAGATTTCTGTCCTCCTGTCATCCCATATATATAATTATTTACCATGATAACTGTCAAATCTATATTTCTGGACGCTGCATGAAGAAGATGATTGCCTCCGATAGCCAGACAGTCTCCGTCTCCGGTGAAGACCATTATTTTCTTATCAGGTCTGGCCAATTTCAGACCTTCCGCAAATGCCAGCGCTCTCCCGTGCATAGTATGCATGACATCCATTTTATAATAACAAGGTATCCATGATGAACATCCTATCCCGCTTACACAAGCGATATCATCTTTTATCCCCAGCTCATCCATAGCATTGGCCGCCGCAAACTGTATTATTCCGTTTCCGCAGCCGGAACAAAATAGTGTAGGCAACGATTCCGTTTTAATATATTTCTCATACAGTTTATTCATTTATTCCTACCTCCTCCAATATCTTATCCAATATCTCCTTTGGAGTATGAATATCACCGCCACATTTCGGCATAGATATAACAGCTTTATCCTTAAAAACTCTTTCTATTTCTCTGAAATATTTACCTACATTCATCTCAGGCACTATGATAATATCAACATTTTTTGCAGCCTCTTTGAGTAATTTTTCCGGAAACGGCCATACAGTGTTTATTTTCACCAGCCCCACTTTAAGATGACTGTAATCTGTATGCAATGTTTCCTGCACACCTTTTCTGAAAAGGTCTTTTACAATCCTCAGTTTTGAAGCAATTCTTCCGTCCTTGACGCCTCTTGCCAGCTTTACGGCATTAAGTGAAGGTCTTGCGACCGAACCATAGGCCACGATAGCTACATCAGCATCCTCCATAAAATACGTATCTATGCTTGCTATGATATCCGTATTATCTGATATTTTTCTGTTTATATCATTTATGAATTCACCGCTTCGCTTTGCCAAATGCCCTATCCTTCTGCCTTGTTCATCATGAAGCTGACCTTCAACCATGGTGTTTTTCCCCTGAAAAAAATCAGCCTGCGGAGATACTACATATTGATGTTTCACACTTTCAATAATTTTCGAACCGCCCTCAACTGCTATCTTCTCTCTCATATGGCCTACTACCTCATCAGCCAAAACGATAACCGGTGTCCTGAATTGTTCTGCAAGTTCAAAAGCTCTCACTGTAAAATCGAACATTTCCTGAACAGAAGAAGGAGTAAGAACAATAATTTCATAATCACCATGACTGCCATATCTGGCTTGATATATATCTTGTTGTGATGAAAGCGTCGGCTGGCCCGTTGAAGGGCCTCCTCTCTGAACATTTACTATCACTATGGGAGTTTCTGTTACTGCCGCAAACCCTATAGCTTCCTGCATCAATGTATATCCCGGACCTGACGTAGCTGTCATGGCTTTTTTTCCGCCCCACCTTGCACCTATTATGGCACATGCAGATCCTATCTCGTCTTCCATCTGAATAAATGCACCGCCTGATTTCTGCATTTCTGCGGACATCATTTCTATGATTTCTGTCGACGGTGTTATAGGATATCCTGCAAAAAATCTGCAGCCTGCATAGATCGCTCCTTTAGCGCAAGCCTCATTCCCCTGCAGTACCAACTCTTTTTTTCTTAAGGATCGCCTTTCCATTATCTGACCTCTCTGTTTTAACGATATAGCAAAATCATCTTCTGCTGCATTACATAAATATTACAGGATAATATTTCCCAAAGCCTCATTACATTTTTAACTAATTTGCTATACTATTATGTTTGAATTTCCTTTTCTTTTTAATTTTAAAAAGCGCTCTTTTCCTTCTTATTTTCCTTAGGATAATATTAGCATTCCATTTTAGTAACTTCAAGGCAAAAACATTGAAATTCCAACATTCTTTTGTTTTAAAAAAGTATATTGTATCTTTGTATACAATCATATTTTAATAAAATCATCATTAGGCAATACTGTGAATTAAAAGTATTACAAAAAAGACAACCGCAAATTTGTTACATTTGCAGATGTCTTTTTATAACAGTCTTTTTTTATTTTATATCATAGACAGAAGGAACTCTGTTATGGAATGTTCCCAGAGCATCTCTTATCTGACTGGGATAATCTGAGTCTACATAAGCCTGAATAAATGACGGTTTATCAGGCGCAGTGGCAACCGGTATTCCCCATGGATCAGCAATAAGGCTGCGTCCGCACATGTTGAGGGTATCACATACCTTGCCAAAAATATTTACTCCCATCACATACATTCCGTTCTGAAGCGCAGCAGCTTTTATAAGATCCTGCCAATGATCAAAACGAGGCGAAAAAAATGCAGCCGGCACCATAAGATACTCTACACCTTTAAGGGCATAGGTTCTGGCCATTTCAGGAAATCTCACATCATAACACACCATAACACCAACTCGTCCGAAATCTGTATCAAATGTTAAAAGATTATCTCCTCTGGTTATCTGATACGATTCCTGTTCCTCACCTTTAGCATCCAGAACATCGAAAAGATGTATTTTATCATATGATCCTATGATATCACCATTTCGGTCAAATACGAGGGAAGTATTATAAATATTTCCATCTTCCTGCTTATTGGCAACTGTGCCGCCTATTATATAAGTATCATAGGCTCTGGCACGCATAGCCAGCATTTTTTTAATTTCTTCATTATATTCTTCTATTATCGGAGTATCCTTGCTCTCCGGAACAAAAGAAAAATATTCGGGAAATACTGCGATGTCAACATATTTATATAAGCCCAAGGCTTCATCAAGCAATCCGAAAGCATCTTTCAGGTTTTTTTCCAGATCATATTTTGTAGGTGAATTCTGAATACCTACGATACTTACCTTTCTACCCATAATCTAACTCCTTATCATTACTAAAGCGGATATTCGGGAACATAAAGCTGCTGAAGCGTCGCTCCTTCGAGAACTTCCTTTTTCTCTCCGGACTCCTGAGCCTGATCGGAAATAGCCGTATCCAGCAATTCTTCTGCCTCGAAATCGCGCAGCACCAATATTCCGTTCCTATCTGCCATTATCATATCCCCGGGATGAACCACTACGCCTCCACATGAGACATCATAATTTATCTCACCACAGTCATGTATAAACTTAGTCGTCAGAGCGCTTACACCTCTGGCAAATACAGGAATACCGATTTCCTCTATCTCTTCAAAATCTGTCATAGGGCCATCTATCACTATAGCACTGACTTTCCTTGTATTAGCACACAGCGCTACCATCTCTCCCACTGCGGCGTGAGTTTTGTCTCCACACCTGTCGATCACAATGATGTCACCTTCCTGAGCCATACTTACGGCGAGGTGCAAAGCTTTAGATTCTTCTGACGGTATTCTTACGGTCAAAGCATTTCCGAAAACTTTAGTCTCACGTCCGCACATAAACTTTATATCCGGATTCATGAATCCAAATTCCGTATAATGTCCCATGGCCGCTATATCAGCTTTCAATGCTTTCTCTGCCAGTCTCTCCGAAAGACCGTATTTTCTTTCCGCTATATTAATTTTCATCATTTGCCTTCTCTTCCTCCGCTGAAGCGCCGGCGCTCATAAGCCTATCAGCCTCAATCACGGCTTTTATGCCGTACCCTAAAACTATAGCTGCAGGAATGATCAGCATTGCCGCGCACTCATATGCCAACCAATCCCACCTGTATATGAATCCCAGTATTATTATGACCGACTGTATAGCTATAACTATAAGAGATGCTGCCGTTACAATGGGGTCTTTTCCTATTCTCTCATTGTTTTTCCTCTGTTTGTTTTCCATTTTTACACCCCCTGTTGAAGACCGGCAGTCCTGCCGCCTGCTCCTTTATAAGTGATCTTACATATGATCATATAAAGTATGAAAGAAGCTACCCAAGTGATATTGTTTGCAGGAACTCCTGTGCTTTCTGCCATTATGTAGTTCCAGAAAAGCCAGAAAGCGAAGCCAAATGCCATGGTAATCCAGCCTGCCTGAGGAGTCCTCTTCTTGTAGAACAGTCCGCCAACAAGCGGAACAAAAAGACCTGCCACTTGGAATCCCGTTACAAAGTAAATGGCATTTACTATTCCCGACATCCATTGAGAAGTTGCCAGCATGGAGAATATTATTATAATCACCGTCGCTACATTACTCCACTTTATCATCTTTTCATCACTTACTGATTTTCCGGTAAATGCTGTATAAAGATCCTTCGTACATGCCGCTGCCTGTACGAGAATATAACTGGAAAGAGTAGACATTACTGCTGCTATAAGGCCTGCCACAAACAACCCTCTGAGACCTGTCGGAAGAGCTTCAAATACAGTCATCCAGAAAGCTCTGTAGAATTCTTCTCCCGGATGCAGAGTTCTTGCACAGAAACCTATCATTATAACTGCCGCAGAAAATACCAGCCACATAGGTATACAGAACATAAAAGAGCGTTTCGCCGTCTTTGCTGAATCAGAAGCAGAGAATCGCTGATACATCATCGGTTCTGTATATATCGCAAGTCCTATAAGAGCCCATGACAGTGCCGTAAGACTGCTCATTCCTCCCATCGGCTCAAAAAGAGAAGGAGCTTCTGTTCCCAGTGATGAGAATATGGCATCCCATCCGCCTGTCATATTCATGACCATGATGACTCCGATACCCACCGAAAAGCTGATGAATCCCAGCTGGAATGTATCAGTCATAGTCACTGACCACATTCCCGAAGCCAATACATATATACCTACTATTATCCCGGAAACCACTACAGATATAACTGTCGGCATATCGAACATCAGAGCCAGAAGCTGTGATATTACAGTGATATTAGCTCCGTTATAGAGCACTCCCGCCAGTACCGCTATAGTTGAAAAAACTTTAGCCTTTCTGTTGTACAGATATTCCATAAGATCAGGAATAGTCATTACATCCTCAGGAATCTTTCCTCTTACCAGCGGTGCTATCCACAGTGCAAACGGTATCCTTGATATGGTGCATGGTATTACATAAACTATCATTCCCGCTATACCTATAGTAGCTCCATATTCAGCCACACCTACCACAGAATATCCGTCGTACCATGAAGTCATCATAGTACCGATAACCAGAGGCAAAGTCAAAGATCTCCCTGACAGAAAATAACTGCTCATACTGGCTCTTGCTTTACTCCTAAAACGGAGACCGATACCGATCATAAGCACAAAATATCCTACAAGGATAGCAGTATCAAAACCTCCCCAAGGCACATTAACGTGTAACATTTTTTCCTCCTTCTCCAACTATTTCTTCCATTTTTCAAGAAATGCAACAATAGTCTTTACTGCGTTCTCTATCATCTTCTCGCCTTTTTCGGCGTTTCCTGCAAAAGGATCTCCAAGAACTGAAGTTTCTGTATCAGCCGTAAAATATTCATAAACATATAAGTTAGGGATTTCTTCGCCTGCTCTTCTTTCCTTCTTCATCATCTTTTCCTCTACGACAAGTTCAGGAAAAAGATATTTAAGAATAGATGTGCCCACTTCTGCGGCATGTCCCTGAGGAAAATCACTTTCCATCAGTTCTTTATTGATGTTAAAAACAAATCTCCACCAGTCTATATGAGCACATTCCATACCGTGATCTCTCATGAATTCACATGCCACTTGATCTATAGCGCCTATATTTCCCACATGTCCGCACAGAAAAAGAACTTTCTTTATTCCCTGTCTTCTCAGACTTTCCATTACATCACGATAAAGAGATATGAGTGTCTGTGTCGACACGGTCAGTGTGCCTGTATAGCACATAAGGTCTTCAGAAAACCCATATGTTATCGGCGGGGCTCCAAAACAGCCCGCCTCTTTGGCAGCTCTCTTGGCCACCTCATAAGTCACCATCCAATCAGATCCCATCGGAAGATGATGTCCGTACGCTTCCGTAGCTCCGACAGGAAATATAGCTGTATCTGACTCTTTAATAAACCTTCCGAATTCTTCAAGCGTCATTTCTGCAATAAGGTTTTTATCCATTGCCTGACCTCCTTCTAAAATATTTAATAATAATGAATTTAATTATATACAAAATATGTTCCGTATCTGTCTGCCGGTATCCAGGCTTTCTTCTCCTTTCCTCCAAAGGAATACAGTACCTCATAATATGGCCTGTAAAACTTTTCTGATGATATGACTTCCAGTTCCGGCGGTTTCTTATATTTTGACAGAAGAACTTTCCATCTGGCATCCACGACGGCTTTCTTCACAGCTTGTTCATCAGAAAAAAATTCTTCCTCTATCAAATCTCCTTCTATACTTTTTCTTATAATTTTTAGCTTAATATTATCCTCTATGACGCCTGTCCCCTTTTTATCATCAACAATAAAAGTAAGACGCCCTTTATCGGTCCTTCTTGCGCTGAAATATGAAACGGAGTATTGCAGAACAACTTTCCTGCACGGCACATAACAAAATCTCGTACTTACAATACGAGGTCTGAACAGGAACATTTTTTTTGGCACTAAATCACCAAGCTCACTTTCACTGACAGTTATCTCAGTTACATGATTTTTAACCAAAGTCTTACCTTCCTCTTCAATAACAGTTTTTTTGCTTTTCAGTCTTTTTACAGATTTTTTTACTTCTTTCATAGTTTCTACCTCGTTAAACCTTTACTTCTAAATTTTATTATTACTTTTATTTTAGGGCAATACAAAAGCGTCAATTGTCTGTCATTTTATATTGACAAAAAAATGACACCACTCTATACTTATGGTATGATAAAGGAGTTACTGTCATGAAAGAAAAATCTTATACACAGCTTTCCCTTATTCTCGATCATCTCTTTATCAAATCCAAGGATCTGGCTTCGGCTATCCACGTTGATGCTTCCATGGTAAGCAGATGGAGAACGGGAAAAAGGATACTTAGCAACAGATCTGAACATTATGCCAACATCATAAATTTTATACTGTACTGGGATGAACGGATGAATTATCAGAATATCGCCACCTTTCTCATAGATTATTATCCTAATAATTCTTATGAAACGAGAGATGATTTTCACAGCGCCATAGATATGTGGCTTTCCGAAAAGAAAATATCGCCTTCTTCTCCTCCGGAATATCCTCCCGTATCCTCTCCTGCCATGAATATACAGCTTAATATCTTGGATACCACACTCCAAAAAAAGAAAGCTATGCTGTATCTGCTGGATGTCGCCCTCTCTCTTTCAGACAGCAGAAATCTTTACATACTCATGGATACCTTTGCAGACAAACTTCTAAATGAAGAAGACTTTTACAGCAAATGGATAGAACGTCTGAAGATGGTAACATCTAAAGGAATCACTGTCCACTTCATATACAGCAGCTACTTCTTAGGATCCTCCATCATCAACATGGACAATTTTCTGAAGCTCTGTTTCTCTGAAAATTATCATGCATATTATATGGCAAAGGCAAGCGGACATCCCTTCATGCTTTGTGTCTTGGAAGAAAGCTTTGCTATAACTAATTTTGTACATATACCTGATGAGAAAACATCAAGCTTCTTCACATTTTCTGACAGAAAACTTCTTTACAGATTCCAGCATTATTATCTGGAACAACTCAATAACTGTACTTCTTTTCTTAATTATTACAACTATCCGAACCATTTCTTCGATCATATGGATTTTTCTTCAGATGCAAAACGAAAGCTTTGCTGCTATGATCCTACGCCTTTTCTGTTTCCTGTGCCTCCTGAATTTTTCAAGGAGATCTTGGATTATAATGGTTTCGATGACGAATCTGCTTCTCTTATCATGAAACGATATATGTCCATAATATACGAACCATTCATGAGCGCCGATAACGTTTTTACTCATAATATCATACTGGATATCAGTGAAATGGCAAGAGCTCTCAGATCTGCAGATCAAATTATCATGTGCAAGATATTGACAGACGAAGAAATAGTAATACCGAGAAAATTCTTCTCAGGATATGTTCAGTACATATATGATTTTATCCGAAAACATATGAAAAGTGGGAACCCTCCTTTCGATATATTTCTCATCACGGACAGCAATATGTCACTTCCCCGTGACTCCTCCGTATTCACTGTGGACAGTCTCTTTGCATATATCCATTCATACTCCATGAACAGATATCTGATGATAACTAATCCGGCCATTGCAACAGATATGTATCGCTATATAAAAAAGGCGTGGGACAAACTGCCTGAAGAAAATCACTATACCAAAAGCAGCCTTTTGCTTCTCGAAAAGTTGCTTCGCACTTTATCATAACACAAAAATACACCTGCAGATTCTTTCATCATATCTGTCAGGTGTATTTTATTATTACTTTTTCTGTATCTCTATCCAGCGTTCCTCAGCCCTTGTCCTTGAATTCTCAAGATGAATGCGCACAGCTTCAACTGCTCTTTCCGTATTTCTTGCTTCCAAAGCTTTATATATCTTCTCATGCTCGGCATATATAGCCGGCAGATCAGCTTCCTTCTTTAAAGTATTCTTCCTCGCTATATGAACATAATCCTGATATGATTTTAATACTTGGACAATGAATCTGCTTTTTGTCATCAAATATATCATATTATGAAAGTCTTCATTAGCTTTGAGAAGTTTTTCGTAAAAATTATTTTCTGTATAAAAACTCATGAGTACCAAATGGTCCCACAGACGAGCTAAATCTTCACTTCCGGCATTTTCTACGGCCCATGTTACAGCCAGCTGCTCTACAGATGATCTTACAGCATATATATCTGACATATCTCTCATGGTAAATCCTTTAGCAAAACATCCCTTATTAGGAATATATTCTACAAGCTGCTCCTTTGAAAGCTGTTTAAATGCATCTCTTACAGGTGTTCTGCTTACTTTCAGATCTTTCGCTATCTTACTTTCAATCAGCTTTTCTCCCATAGGATACTCGCCGTTTATGATCCTAGCTCTCAGAATCTCTGTTACTTCTTCCGCAAGAGACGCCTCCCCCGCCAGTTTTTCATGTTGCACTTTTGCTCTCCTTTTCCCTTTATCTCCACAGCTCTTCATCTGTAGGAACATAATTATCAGGCATATACCGTGCGATCCTCGATACGTTCATCAAATGTTTATAATCAAGATTCTCGGAAATACTGTTGTGTCCCCACGAACCGCATCCCAGAGTATTGGTAGGCGCCAGACCATTATAGAAACTGCCTCCTGCACTGCTGGCTGACACTTGATTTATAACAAATCTTGATACACACAGTTCTTTGCCTACATACTCTATATTCTCCTCTGAATCGGAATGAAATGCTGCACTATGTCCTTTTCCATCCTTTTCAAGATTCTCTCTGGCTATATTTACACCTTCTTTGAGAGTCCTATATTTATAGGCTGCTATAACCGGAGCCATTTTCTCACCGCCCAGAGGGTCTGTAATTCCTGTTCCTTCAGCTTCGGCAACAATGATTTTAGTATCTTCGGGAATATCTATTCCTGCCAGCTTCGCCACACTTGCACACGACTGTCCAACTGAATGCCTATTCGGCTTTCCATCCTGAAACAGCGCATCTCTCACAGCCTGCAATTCCTTTCCGCTTCTGACTATATAAGCTCCATTTGCTTCAAACTCTGCCATCACAGCATCATAATCATCTTCATGGCATATCACAGACTGCTCTCCGGAACATATTATCCCGTAATCAAATGTTCTCCCTGCAATTATCTTAGGTACGGCCACCTTACAATCATAACCTTTATCTATGATACATTGTACGTTTCCTGCGCCGACTCCCAAAGCAGGTCTTCCCGAACTGTAGGCTGCTCCTACGACACCTGCTCCTCCTGTAGCTATAACTACATCTACAGACTGCATGAGGTTTTTTGTGTTGTCTCTGGAATGCCAATCCAGTATCTGTATGAGATCATCAGGATATCCCAGTTTGCTAAGCTCTCTGTTTATCATGTTCACGGTTTCTGTACTGCATTTGATAGAACTGTGGTGCGGTGTTATTATGATAGCGTTTCCGCATTTGAGAGCAAACATAGCATTGCTCATAGGAGTGACTATAGGGTTCGTACAAGGCGTTACAGCAGCCACCACACCCATAGGCTTTGCTACTCTGGTTATACCGGTAGTCATATCTGTATCAAGAATGCCTCTGGATCTCTTTCCCTTAAGAGAATTCCATATAATCTTAGACTTCTGTTTATTCTTGGCGATCTTATCGGGAACATTCCCCATATTGGTTTCCTCAACTGCAATTTCAGCCAGATACTCGGCATTGTCATAAACCACCTTTCCTATAGTTTTGACAGCCAGATCCACTTTCTCTTGACTCATCTTCTCAAACTCTGCTTGCGCAGCTCTTGCTCTTTCTATATATCCATCGATATAAACTTTACTCATTTCACTGTCATTCATTCTAATCACCTCTTTAAATCATATCCTTTTATCTGTTCGCAAGAACTATTAAAGCATGCTGCCTGTATCAATATACTTGCTGTGCCAAGACAGCGCCTCATTTAAAATGTGTGGAGTATGCAGCGCAGATACTCGGCATGCTCTTTCAAAATAACTCATCAGCTGTTCTTTAAAATCCGGATGAGCACAATTCTCTATGATTTTCACAGCTTTTTCTTTCGGACTCAATCCCCGAAGATCTGCATACCCCTGTTCTGTAACAAGTACCATGACCTCATGCTCTGTATGATCAACATGAGAAACCATAGGAACTATGGATGAAATTTTACCGCCTTTAGCCGTGGAAGGAGTACTGAAAATAGATATGGCTGCGCTTCTGGAAAAATCTCCTGATCCTCCTATTCCATTCATCATTTTGGATCCCATGACATGAGTAGAATTAACATTCCCGTAAATATCTGCTTCTATAGCAGTATTCATTGCTATGACACCCAGCCTTCTTATTACTTCCGGATTATTGCTTATCTCCTGAGGCCTTAAAATAATTTTGTCTTTGAAAAACTCTGCTTCATCTAAAAATCTTTCTAACGCATCAGGAGATGGGCTCAGTGCTGTTGTGGAAGCGACGGCAGCTTTTCCCGATCTCAGCAGATCGAGCATTGAATCCTGCACAACCTCTGTATAAAAAGTCAGATCTTCATATTGTGAATCGCACAATCCGTATAAGACTGCATTAGCTACACTGCCTACTCCCGATTGCAACGGAAGAAGAGACTTACCTAACCTGCCGTATTCTACTTCTTTCTCAAAAAATTTTATTATATTATCAGAAATCTTTTTTGATATCTCATCGGGTTTGCTCAGAAACCTTGTCTGATCTTTCATATCCGTGACAACTATTGCTGCTATCTTATCAAACCCGCACTCCATATATGGCTTGCCTATCCTATCCCCGGGAGAACATATATTAATAGGTTTTCGGCAGGGGGGATTATCCAGTATAAAAATATCTGCCATGCCTTCAAGACTAAGGGGTTTATCTAAATTGATCTCCACTATAACTTTATCTGCATTCTTGATAAACGACGGTGAATTCCCTATGGAAGTCGTCGGCACTATATGTCCTTCTCCTGTGACAGCCAGTCCCTCTACTATAGCCACATCTATTTTGTTCAGCACGCCATAATTCAGATACTGGGTACTCTGAGATAAATGCAGATCGACATAATCAATCTCTCCCCTGTTTATTTTATCCCTTATGACAGAATTAGTATGATACGGCAGCCGTTTTTTTATCATCCCTGCTTCTGTCAGTTCTGTATCAATTTCGGGACCGACTGATGCTCCCGAATACAGATCTATTTTTATCGTTTCACCGCATCTTCCTCTCTCTGCCAGCGCCAGAGGAACTGCTTTAGGATAACCCGACGGAGTAAACCCGCTTACACCTACAGTCATCCCGTCCTGAATAAACTGCGCTGCCTCCTCGGCAGATCTGAGCAGAGAAAATGCTCGGTCACTTCTCAAACGATCTTTTAGCTCGGTATTAGATCCATTCATCATCCATCACTTCCTTCTTACTTAAATTTACCATGTATCCGCCAAAAAATAAAATCAGCTTTATCTATAAATATATTATTTTTTTCTATGAAGTCAGAAAACTATAAGAAGTAATAAATATTTATACTTCATTTATCCTTTTCGTTATATTATAATTTTAACAGGAGTAAATTGGAGGGACCTTATGAATATAAATCATTTACGATATTTCAAAGAAGTATGCAATCAGGGCAATCTTACTAAGGCGTCAGAGATCTGCCATATCTCCCAGCCCTCAATAACGGCTGCTATAAGCAGTCTTGAGAACGAACTTGGATATAAACTTTTCAATAAAATAAACAACCGCCTCTATCTTTCAGAGGAAGGAAAAGTCTTTCGTGATCTCACCAATGATTTCCTCCAACAATTCGATACATATTACAGTCATGCCCGGGATATATCGTCATCTGCCCATTCACCGCTTCGTCTCGGGGTTCCCGCTATATTGGGAACATTTTTCTTTAAAAAAATAATACCGGATTTTTATGAAAAACATCCGGAAATAGACCTAAAGATTTTTGAAGCTCCCACTATTGATGGCATCAACATGCTTAACAACGCAAAACTTGATCTGCTGCTGGGGATACGCGATAATAAATGTTACAGCAACTGTAACTCAAAAGAAATATTTTCAACAGAGCTTTGCCTTGCAGTAAGCAAAGACAATCCACTGTCAGAAGAGAGATATATAACACCCAAAATGCTTAGCCGTATACCGCTGGTATCCGTCAATAAAGGCTCCTACCATCACAGCATTATGATGAAAGAATTCAAAGATCTTCCTCTGAACATATTAATGTATTCAAACCAACTTTCAACTATACAGTATATGATTTCACATAACTGCGCCTCCGCTGTCATCTATAAAGATGTGTTCAACAAGTCCGAGGATATAATCTGTATACCATTTAAAGACTCTTTGCCTGTACAGATTCATATATTCTGGCAGAAAAGCACATATAAATCTGCTGTCATGAGGACTTTTATTTCTTATATAAGCTCACTGGATTTCAGCTGATTATATGACATTATTGTGAGCATTGTAATATTTTAATGCTTCTATTATATATTCTTTTTTCTGTATGTCCGTCAGCAAATTCTTCGGCAGATATTTTCGAATATCATTACGCACATCCGAAAATTTTATTTTTCCACTTCTCGGCTCTTCTATCTCTTTTTTCACTATCTCTACAGCTTGCTGATCATCCAATTTATTGCATCTTCTCGTTACGTATTTTATCTGCGCTTTATATTTAGACGAAAACTCTCCATGCCATTCTTTAAAAAAACGATTAAAGAATCCCGGCGAAGAGAATCCACAGAACTCACTTATCTGTGTCAGTGTCAGTTTCTTTTCCAGCATCAATATTTCCGCATACTCCATCCTTATATAATTGACAAGTGTTTGAAAATTCACTCCTGTTACAACCTTCAACAAATGTGATACATAATAAGAGCTTAAATACACCTGCTCTGCCACCTCATTTAAGGTTATTTTATTCCTGTAATTCTCCCCTATGTATTTTATTATCTGGTACATTCTGCTTATATCTATATCTTTTATTGACTCTTTTGAGATTTTGAAACGATGATCTTCAATATAGAACCCCTGAAACTCTGTTACAATCGTGTGAACCATTCCTGTTAAAAGTTTCTTTACATAAAAAACATCATATTTATTTGTCAATATATCTAAAATGGTTTCCGAAAGCTCATTCTTAAGCTCATTCAATTTTGATACCTGTGCTTCTTCCAAACACTCCTCACATGTAAAAATCATTATTTCTATATCAGGATACAGGTGAGAAAAAGCAGATGCATCTAAGTGCATAACAACAGTCATGATATCTTCCGTGGAATTATAAAACTGATGAAGATCTCTCATATCAATTAGGATTAGATCCCCTTCAGACAAAACGTATTTATTATGGCGAACCTTCAGCTCAGTTTTCCCTCTGAGAACAAGAACTATTTCCAGTTCCTTATGATAATGATACGGTTCCTCTATTATTGAACAAACATTGATCGAGACAGGCAACCCTTCTATTAATTTTACTTTTTCCAAAAGCATATGTTCCTTCTTTCTCTCCCATATAACAATTAAGCAACAGGAATACTATTTTCAGCAACATAAATATTTTTTTACTGACACACTAATTATACAATATTTAAAGAAGTTGAAAAGGAGGTTTGTTATGAAATTTCAAAAAATTACAATTATTCTCTTGGTATTATCTATGATTGCTTTAATGACCGCATGTTCAGACAAGGATACAAATTCATCACAGACAGCCGACAGCTCAGATACTCCGTATGAAAAACATCTTCTGCCGACTCCTGAAGAATATGGTGAGCTTGAAGGCGGCGGAGCATCCTATGAATCAGTTGGAGATCATTTCGATAGTCCGTATTTCAAAATACTGGATGTCTATAACATGAAGTCAACGGATACACTCACTATCCTGTCAAACTTTGAACCATACGAGGAGACTACTGAATACAGCTGCGGAGCTGCCTCTGTATTTATGACAATGAACTGGCACGGAAACACGGATTACGATGAGCGTACCATTGCAGAAATGTCGGGGACTACCGAATTGGGAGTGGGAATCGATGGTCTTGAAAAGTTCTTCAAAGAAATAGGCTGGAATTATGAAAGAAGTATAAACGGAGAATATACTTTTGACTATGATTCAGACTGGGACGGAGCAACTGCGGATTTCACAGAATGGGTAACGGAAAATCTTAAAGAAGAACGTCCTATTATCGTACAGTGGCTGGATTACGGAGGTCATTACATGAATATCATAGGTTATGATACGATGGGAACCGATGATTTCAGCGATGACGTTCTTATCTTCGGAGATTCCTATGACACTACAGACCATTATCAGGATGGATATTACATCATGGGAGCAGAACGTTTCTTATGCGACTGGTTCCAGCCTGCAAGACATGCTACATCAGCCGACCTTGACCCTCAGCCATGGATCATCGGATGGCCAAAATAAGAATTATACTCAGAAAAAAATGCGTTGGAAAAAATTCCAACGCATTTTAAATTTTTCAGACTTCACATGCAATTAAAATAATCTCTGTATCTCTGCTATATTTTTAATACCGATAAGCTGAACTCCTGCAATTCCTTCTGCCTTTCTCCTGTCATTTATCTCTGCCGATATTTTTTTCAGTCTTTGGGCATTTCTTACAGGAAGAACAATACACTCAAACCCAAGCTTAGCAGCTTCTTTAAGAATCTTCTCGCCATTCTGTACAGCCCTGAGATCACCGGTAAGGCCTATTTCCCCCAGTGCAATGGTTTTGCTTCCTATAGCCTTACCTTTATAAGAGGAATACACAGCCAGAGCTACTGCCAGATCGGTATATGTTCCTTCCGGACGTACTCCTCCCACAATGTTCACATATACATCCTGATTTATAAGCGACAATCCCATTTTCTTCTCAAGCACTGCTAATATCATATTGAGTCTGGAGTTTTCGACACCGATAGATGTTCTTCTGGCAAATCCTATATTTGTCTGGGAAGTAAGCGCCTGTACCTCTAAAACAAGAGGTCTCGTACCTTCATACACTGCTGTAACCACAGAGCCTTCGCTGTCTTTCTCCATTTCTTCCAGCAGAGTCCCGGACAGATTCTCTATCTCTATAAGGCCTTCTTCAGCCATTTCAAAGGCTCCTATCTCACTGGTTGTCCCAAATCTGTTTTTCTGAGCCCTGAGTATTCTCATTTCATGGCTCCTCTCACCGGAGAAACTTAAAACACAGTCCACCATATGTTCTACAATCCTCGGTCCTGCAAGATCCCCGCTTTTTGTCACATGCGCCACTATGAATACAGGTATATTATAAACTTTTCCTATTCTCATAAGCTCATTGCCGCAGACTCTCACTTGAGAAACACTGCCGGGAGCCGAATCAAGCTCTGAGCTGTACATTGTCTGTATAGAATCTATTATCAAAAATCTGGGCTTCAGCTTCATGCAGACTTCACTTATACTCTCTATATTAGTTTCCGCTAAAATAAAAAGATCATCTGACAGTTGTCCGCAGACTCTGTCTGCTCTCATTTTTATCTGTTCTTCCGACTCCTCTCCCGATACGTACAGAACCGTACCCTTACCATATGCTATATGTGCCGCTGCCTGTATTATTATGGTAGATTTCCCTATACCGGGTTCACCGGAAATAAGTGTCAGAGATCCCGGGACCAGACCTCCTCCCAGAACTCTGTTAAGCTCTCCTATCCCTGTATCTATTCTGTCTTTCTCTCCTGATGAAACCTGCCTCAGTTTAACGGGTTTACCTGCTCCGGAATTTATGGCTCCCGCTGACATTCCAAAACGTTCCTTGCCTGCTCCGTCTCTTGAAGATGTCCTCCGTCTCCTGTCTTCGGTATCAAAATCTATAGCCTTTTCTTCCACCATGGAATTCCATGCTCCGCATATACACTGTCCCATCCATTTTGAACTTTCATATCCGCATTCCTGACATACGAATACAGTTTTGTTTTTCTTCGCCATAACATCCTCCGCAAACATCCGTTCTCAATATAGAATAATATAGTACTGGAATGAAGTCAATGATTTTTACATCAGATCTTCTATATGTAAATTTTTAGTCCGCATAACCATTTTCAAATTTTTAAAGATAATTACCGATTAAAAAAAAACTTTGCTATTTCAAAAATATCCTTAAAACATAAAATTTCAGCTTTTATTCAAAAAAATAAAACAGAGACTGTATACCGATAAGAAATTTCTTTTCCGATACCGCCTCTGCTTAAATCAATAATATTTATTTATCCTGCTTCTCCTGATGTTCAGCGATTATTTTCTGAGCTATCTGAGCTGGAACTTCTTCATATCTCTCGAATCTCATATCAAATGTTCCTCTGCCCTGAGTCATTGATC